>Ga0208370_100392_pt1 | contig 11264 bp, 13 predicted proteins | sample Subbio12Jun_QV11_FD_184822 | JGI IMG/M metagenome (GOLD analysis project Ga0208370, IMG submission 184822) | Serpentinite rock and fluid subsurface biosphere microbial communities from McLaughlin Reserve, California, USA -CR12Jun_QV11 (SPAdes) | ecosystem: Environmental > Terrestrial > Deep...
GGCAGCAGCCCCCGCCTCGACTGGCCCCTCATCCCCGTTCACCGGGGCGCCGCTGCTGTGCAGGTGCAGTTGCCAAGCGTGCGCGCCCTTGACCTTGACCAGATAGTCTCTCCACGGCGAGGTCTTGGCGAACAGGTTGGCGGGCGAGCTGCAGCCGGTGCCTTCCATCAGCATCTTGGTGTTCACGTGCGGCGCACCTGCGGCATAGGCATCGACCAGGCGCTGCAGCACGGCGATTTTGCCGTGGCCGGTCACCTGCCAAGGTGCTTTGCCGGGGATGTACAGCGTAGCTGAATAACCATCGGCCGAGACCTTGAGGCGCATCGAGGTGCCGCCCATGGCCGCCAACTGCCCATGGCGATACGCAACTTTGAGCAGACCGGTGTCGATGGCTGTGCCCGAGTGCCCGCTGGCAAGCACATCTGCAACCGGGATGACCACGTTCGTTCCGGCAAACGGTAGCGGTGCCGATGAGGTCGTGAGTACCACACCGGGAATGGCACGAGGGCGCAAGCGAAGGGCGGCATCGACCTTGGCGTACCGGCGCTCATTGGACAGCTTGGCCGCGAAGTACAGCGCGACGGGCAGCCCATCAATATCGAGTTCGCCCAGAAACACCGGGTCTGGCTCCAGATGTTTGCCGGGCGCGCATTGCAACGCACTGCCCAGAGCGGTGATGATCTCCTCGCGCAGCCAGTTCAGATCGACCTTCCAGCGCCGCGCCTGCTTGGCAGGCAGCAGCACATCGTTGCTGGTCAAGGGGTCGCGGTAGCGAACCAGAGTGTCATCGGCACAGCGCTCCAGCTTGACGCTGAACCGCTCACCATCAGCCAGATCGACGACCTTCTCGGTGATGCGCTCGCCCTCGATGAGAATGCCCTCGTCCTCGAAGCGGTCAATGTCGATGCCCAACTGCGCCAAGGCAAAGCCATCCATCGGGCTGGTGGCGCATTCCAGCAGCTTGGCGACCTGGATGAGCAGATTCGGGTCGTCAACGCCGGAGCCTGGATGCAAGGGCTTGAGCACGCCCAGCACTTCGAGCAACTGCGTTCCGGCTTGCTTGAGCCGCCGATCCTTCTCACCTTGCAGGCTGCAGCGCCCCGGCTCTGCCAACACGATTGACAGCGGCGTTTCCGTGGTCTCGCCCTCGAACATCAAATCGGCCACCAGCGTCACGCCAAGGATGGCCCCCGGCTTGGAGAATGGGTGATCGCTCCAGCGCTCACTGATCACCTCGTGCAACTCGGCACCGCTGTCGAGGTGCAGGGATACGGCATCGCTGGAGTTGCCCAGCAAGGCCTTGGCCTCGATTAGGTACAGGCGCTCGACCTTTGCACCATCCAATCGCGGTTTGACATCCTTCAACGGCTGGGAGAATCGGGACAGGTCGTAGCGCGCGCGGTTCAGCGGCCGGTTCGAGAGCGGCAACTGGAAGCCATGCTTGGACAGCACGTTCGCCAAGGGGGCACGCGTGGACAGGGCGTGGGCACAGACTTCGACTACCTTGCGGCTTGGGGCATAGACGAGGGTCGCATCGCGGGCCGGGAAATAGCAAAAGCTCTTGCGGTTGCGGTTGACCATTTGCACCGCCGTCACCGGCTCGCCAGCAAACCGGATAACGAGGTAATGAACGGTCTGCGTATCGCCGTTCTTCTTCTCGTCCTCAAGCAAAACGTGCAGCACCTCACAGGCTTGGCTCAGGCGCAACGCGCGGGTGACCTGCGTTTCAAGCTCCTTCTTGACCTTGTCGTTCCAAATGAAGGGCGGGGCGGCATCGCACGGCACATCGAACGCGTCGTAGAGGCGCTTGTTGCCCCGAATGTCGCCGGTGTTGAGGATGGATTCTGCAATGTCGAATAGGCGCAGTGTGACCTCGGAATGGGTGCGCATCCAGACCGCGCGACCGATCTCGCCGCCGTCTTGGGCCAAGAATGAAGCGATCAGATCGGTGTCGCTAAGCTGGTCGGCAACGGCCGTGAGAATCTGTGCGCCGCGTACAGATGCCAAGCGCAACACGCGCAGCGCCTCGCGTTCGGCAGGGTCGCGCTGCTCCTTGCGCAGATGCCTGATGTGCTCCAGCAGGCCCGCTTGCAGACCGTCCTCGTGCTGCGCCCAGTCGAAGCCTCGAGCGAGGCCTTGGCACGCGTCAAGCTCGCTGAAAGCTCGCAGTGACTGAGCAGCAGCCTTCTCGACCAGTTCAAGCAGGCAGTGCACGTTGTTCAGGGTCTTTTTGCCCATCATTCCTCCCATTTGTCCGCTATTTGCGGCCGCAGTTTACTGGCGCAACAACGCCATCGATTGAGTCCAGCACCGCAACCGGATGCCTTGGCAGCTTGCGCAGCGCTGCCGGATTGCGCCCACAGGTGGCATGGCGGGCAGTGCAAGGCGAGAGCATCCGATCAATACCCCGACCCAAGTTTCTGAGCCTCGAGAGCCAATTCGTCTAGGGCTTGGCGACGTTCGGTGTCGATGCGCAGCTTGTAGGCGATCACGTCTTGGTAGCGCACGCGGCGGTGCGTGCCGATCTTGTGGAACGGTATGTCGCCCTTTTCCAGCAACTGAACGAGGTAGGGGCGCGAGACATTGAGCACGTCGGCGGCTTCCTGCGTGGTCAGTTCGGCATGGATCGGGATGATCGACACGGCGTTGCCTTGCCCGATTTCGGTCAGCGCGTCCAGCAGCAAGCGCAGCGCCGCAGTCGGGATGCGCACGCTGCGCACAGCACCTTGGTCGTCGTGGAAGTCGATCTGCTGGGTTTCGGCCCGGGTCAGGAGCACGGTGGAGAGGGCTCTACCCGACTCACGGGCGAGCGCGACATCCTCTTCTGAAGGCAGGGTTTTGGGAAGGGTGGGCGTTTTTACAGGGCTCTCCTCAACGGGGCAAAGTTTAGCCCAACTGCGGAAGTAAACGAAACAAGCAAAAACGAAACAAACGAAATGAAGGGCTTGCCCTTAACTAGATCAACGTCTTATCGTGTTCACTGGGTGGCGCCAGCCGACAGCGACACCAACCAAAGCCTAAAACACACTCGTACAAGCCCAAGGCTTGGGGCAATTCAATAGGGACTCCCCAACCAAAGGAGTCTCGATATGCCAAACCTTGCCCCATCTGTTCAACCCGGCCGGAATCCCTCCCGACCCCTTGCGAACGGTGTCACCCGCATCGCCCTCGACGAAAACGAGCTCGCCACCCGCTGGGGGCTCTCCGTCAAAACCCTGCGCCGCTGGCGGCAAGAGCAGCTAGGCCCGGTCTTTTGCAAGCTCGGGGCTCGTGTCACCTACCTGATCTCCGAAATCGAAGCCTTCGAGCGGCGCGTCTCGCGCCATTCGACCGGCGCTCGGGCCTACCGCTGAGGAGGCAAACGTGAGAAATCTTAGCATCTTCCCCGCCGACATCGCCGAGATGTCCATCAGCCAATTGGCTGCGCTGGCACCCGAGGTCAAGCACGAGGTCGATCAAAACCTGTCAGCCGCCAGCGACTGGCTCAAGCAGGCACGCAGCAAGTTCGACGCGGCGCTGGAGCAGTGCTACGGCGAGCAGGCCCGCGCCGCACTGCGCGAGTCTGGCCGCGATTTTGGCACCGCCCACCTCAGCGATGGCCCGCTGCACATCAAGTTCGAGCAACCCAAGAAGGTCAGCTGGAACCAGCAGCAGTTGGGCGCAATCGCCGAGCGCATCGTGGCCTCGGGCGAGAAGGTTCAAGGCTACCTCGACGTCAAGCTCTCGGTGCCTGAGTCCCGCTACACCAACTGGCCGCCTGCGCTGCAGCAGCAGTTTGTCTCCGCCCGCACAGTGGAACCGGGTAAACCTTCCTTCAGCCTGAGCATGGATGAGGGTGAGCAATGAAAACACTCCCCATCGTGTCCGCCATCGAGCGCATGGCCGAGATCAAGGGCGTCAAGCTCCTGATGTTGGGCAAGTCTGGCATCGGCAAAACCTCTCGGCTCAAAGACCTCGACCCGGCCAGCACGCTGTTCCTGGACATCGAGGCCGGTGACTTGGCGGTTGCCGACTGGCCTTGCGACACCATCCGACCGGCGTCATGGCCCGAGAGCCGCGATTTTTTCGTGTTCCTTGCTGGCCCGGACAAGTCGCTGCCGCCAGAGAGCGCGTTCTCGCAGGCGCACTACGAGCACGTCATCGAAAAGTTTGGCGATGCCACGCAGCTTGACCGCTACCAGACCTTCTTCATCGACTCGATCACGCAGCTGTCGCGCCAGTGCTTTGCGTGGTGCAAGGCGCAGCCCGGGGCGGTCAGTGACCGCTCGGGCAAGCCCGATCTGCGTGCGGCCTACGGCCTGCTCGGGCAGGAAATGATCGGGGCGCTGACGCATCTGCAACACGCCCGGGGCAAGAACGTGGTGTTCGTGGCCATCCTCGACGAACGGTTGGATGACTTCAACCGCAAGGTGTTCGTGCCGCAAATCGAGGGCAGCAAGACCAGCCTGGAACTGCCCGGCATCGTCGATGAGGTCGTGACTCTGGCTGAGATCAAGGCCGAGGACGGCAGTTCCTACCGCGCCTTCGTCACGCACACCGTCAATCCCTATGGCTACCCAGCCAAAGACCGCAGCGGTCGCCTTGACCTGCTGGAGCCGCCCGACCTGGGCGCGCTGATTGCCAAGTGCGCCGGCCCATCCGTCACGCCTGGCCGCACCACCTTCCCCGCACACACCCCAACTCAGGAGCAATCGAAATGAGCGCATGGAATGACTTTAACGACGCCGATTCGCAGCAATCCGGCTTTGACCTGATCCCCAAGGGCACCCTCGTTCCGGTGCGCATGACCCTCAGACCCGGTGCTTATGACGACCCCGCACAAGGCTGGGGCGGCGGCTACGCCACCGAGTCCTTCGAAACCGGCTCGATCTATCTCGCGGCCGAGTTTGTGGTCACTGCGGGCGAGCATGCCAAGCGCAAGATGTGGAGCAACATCGGCCTGCACTCCAAGAAGGGCCCAACCTGGGGCCAGATGGGGCGCAGCTTCATCCGCGCGGCACTCAACAGCGCACGCAATGTCCATCCGCAGGACAACAGCCCGCAGGCAGCCGCTGCGCGCCGCATCCAAGGTTTGGCCGATCTGGACGGACTGGAGTTCCTGGCCCGCGTGGACATCGAGAAGGACAGCAAGGGCCTGGATCGCAATGTGGTCAAGGTCGCAGTCGAACCCGATCACCCGGACTACGCGAAGTTGATGGGCGTGCCATCGAAGGCCAATCTTGGCAGCAGCACTTCCGGCGCTGCAGCACAGGCAGCGCCTGCGCATCAGGCACCCACTGCGCAACGCGCACCCGTGACGGGCAAGCCCTTGTGGGCGCAGTGAGGGAGGCGACCATGAACGCAACTGTACTCACTGCCAGCCACTACGGCGTCGTGCGCTTCGGCGATCTGCAATGCGAGGCCGTCGTCCTCAAGGGCGGCGAGCGTGGCTACGTTCGTCGCCAACTGGCTAAGCTGCTCGGTTTCCACGAGACACACAAGGGTGGCCGTTTCGCCCGGTTTCTGGCTGATTTCGCGCCTAACTCTTTGTCGAGACTGGAAAAAACTCGTGAGCCGATTCTGCTTCCGTCGGGGCGGCAGGCGCAGTTCTTCCCAGCCGGGATCATTGCCGACGTCGCGTCGGCGGTGGTTGGCGCGGCCATCAACGGCACACTGCACAAGGCGCGCCAAGGCATCGTGCCCAACTGCATGAAGATCATGCACGCGCTGGCCACCACCGGCGAGGTCGCGCTGATCGATGAGGCCACCGGCTACCAGTACCACCGCGCACCAGATGCGCTGCAGGAACTGATCTCCAAGCTGCTGCGCCAGTCATGCTCCTCGTGGGAGCGTCGTTTCCACCCGGACTACTACCGCGCACTCTACCGGCTGTTCGGCTGGAAGTACCGGGGCCACGACCAGAACCCACCGCACGTTGTTGGCCAGATCACGCAGCGCTGGGTCTATGGGCCGGTGCTGCCTGCCACGCTGATCGACGAGATCCGCGCTCGCAAGGGCATCTCGCACAAGCACCACCAATGGCTGTCCGCTCAGGGCCTGGCCCGTCTGGAAACACAGATTCACGCGGTCACGGCGATTGCGCGCAGTTCGACTTGCTACCGCGACTTCGACCGCCGCTGCGAAGCGGCCTTCGCGGGTGGCTCGCTGCAGTTGGCGCTGCTGGCCGAGGACTTTGAGGAGGGGGAATGAAATGCTGGGTCTGCAAACGACAGGCCCGGGGATACGGTCACACCGACAACCGCCACGGTGTCGGCAATCCCCGGCGCTACCCCACCGACTGGGTGTTTTGTTCGCAGCGCTGCCAGACCGCGTTTCACGCGCTGTACAGCAACTGGCTGCGGGTCAAGGAAGGTTTGGCAGTCGCCAAGGAGGTCACCATGATCGATCCGTCTGAGGTCGAGCAAGCCGCGATGCGCCAGTGCCTCAAGGCTTTCGGCGCGGCGGCGAACGAGATCGGATTTGCCAGGCCGCTGGGCGACTACTCCGAGGCGCAAGCGCTGCAGGTGATCGATGCCATCGTCACTTGCTACACCGAGGCGATGGTTGCGCATCACGAGGTGAGCAAGTACCCGCCAGTGCGCGGCATGAGGCCGACGCCCGACCCCATGACTGCCAGCGCAGCCAACCCCTTTGCCGATCTGGAGGATGACCTGCCGTGGGAAGAGCCGAAGGGGAAGAAGCCGTGATCGACTTCAACTCCACTTCGAGCCTCTCGGGTCAGATCACTGCGCTGGTTGACGCCGCAATGCAGCGGGCCCGCGCCCGCCAGTCCGAGCGCCAGTACCTCGGTGCTTCCCGTCTGGGTGTAGCGTGCGAGCGCGCGCTTCAGTTCGAGTACGCCAAGGCTCCAATCGACCATGGGCGCGATATCCCGGGCCGGATGCTGCGCATCTTCGAACGTGGCCACCACATGGAGGACTGCCTAGTCGGGTGGCTGCGCGACGCGGGTTTCGACCTGCGTACCCGCAAGGCCAACGGCGAGCAGTTTGGCTTCTCGGTGGCCGACGGTCGCCTGCAGGGGCACATCGATGGCGTCATCGTCGCTGGCCCCGAGGGCTTTGCCTATCCGGCGCTGTGGGAGAGCAAATGCCTGGGCAACAAGTCCTGGAGCGACCTGCAGAAAAAAGGCTTGAGCACCTCCAAACCCGTCTACGCCGCACAAGTGGCCATCTACCAAGCCTACCTCGAACTGCACGAACACCCGGCACTCTTGACGGCGCTCAACGCCGACACGATGGAGATCTACGCCGAGGCCGTGCCCTTTGACGCCGCCCTGGCCCAGCGCATGTCGGATCGGGCGGTGCGGGTCATCACAGCGACGCAGGGCGCAGAACTGCTGCCACGCGCCTATCTGGACCCGACCCACTTCGAATGCCGGATGTGCGCCTGGCAAGACCGCTGCTGGAGGTTGCAAGCATGAGCAAGCACTACACGCCGCCCGAGGCCATCGAGCCGATGATCGACGCCAAGCAGGCAGCGGCTGCGCTGCGCCTGCCCTACTACTGGTTTGCCGACCGCACCATGCGCAGCAAGTACCGGATACCGCACTACCTCATGGGCGGCCTGGTGCGCTACCGCTTGCCCGAACTCGCAGCCTGGGCCACGCGCTGCAACGCCGTGCAGGGCCGCGACGCCCAAGACGCGCAAGCGCTTTGCGAGGGTGCAGAATGATCGACTTCAACGACCCCAGCCCAGCGGCCACGAACAGCCGCGAAGCTGAGCGAGACGCGATTCGCGCCGACCTGCTGGCTCGCTTGGAATCGGTGCTGGGCACGATGTTTCCGGCAGGCAAGAAGCGCCGGGGCAAGTTCCTGATTGGCGACGCACTGGGCAGCCCCGGCGACAGCCTCGAGGTGGTGCTCGAAGGCGAGAAGGCTGGATTGTGGACGGATCGTGCCACGGGCGATGGCGGCGACATCTTTGCCTTGATCGCCGCCTACCTTGGGGCCGACGTTCACTCCGATTTCCCCCGGGTGCTCGACCAGGCCGCCGATTTGCTGGGGCGTGCGCGCTCAGCGCCCCTGCGCAGCAGCAAGAAGGACGCCCCGGTCGATGAGCTCGGCCCGGCGAGCGCCAAGTGGGACTACCACGACGCAGCAGGCCATCTCATCGCCGTCGTGTACCGCTACGACCCGCACGGGCGCAAGAAGGAGTTTCGGCCTTGGGATGCCAAGCGGCGCAAAATGGCCCCGCCCGACCCGCGCCCGCTCTACAACCAGCCGGGCATGGGCAATGCCGCGCAGGTGGTGCTGGTCGAGGGCGAAAAATGCGCGCAGGCCTTGATCGACGCCGGCATCGTGGCCACCACCGCCATGCACGGTGCCAACGCGCCAGTGGACAAGACCGACTGGTCGCCGCTGTCCGGCAAAGCCGTGCTGATCTGGCCCGACCGCGACAAACCGGGCTGGGACTACGCGACGCAGGCGGCGCAGGCCATCCTGGCGGCCGCAGCCAAGTCCTGCCACATCCTCTACCCACCCGAGGAAGCCACAGAGGGCTGGGATGCAGCCGACGCCATCGCGCAAGGCTTCGATGTCTCGACCTTCCTCGCCCACGGCCCGCGTTTGCAGATGCACGACCTCAGCGCCGATGCCGAGCCGGTCGTCAGCAGCGATGAGTCGGTTTGGGGCACAGAGGATGCGCTGGCGCTGGCCTTCACCCGCCGCTACCACCGGGATTGGCGCTACGTGGCGACCTGGGGACGCTGGCTGGTGTGGGACGGCACCCGATGGCGCACCGAGGACACACTGGCCGCGACCGATCTGATCCGCAGCGTCTGCCGCCACGCCGCCGTGTGTGCCGACAACCCCAAGATTGCCGCCAAACTGGCCAGTTCCAGCACCGTCTCGGGCGTGGAGCGCTTGGCGCGTGCAGATCGCCGGCACGCGGCCACCAACGAGGAATGGGACGCCGACCCCTGGTTGCTCAACACCCCCGGTGGCGTGGTCGATCTCAAGACCGGACGCAAACGCGCCAACGAGCGCAGCGACCGCATGACCAAGATCACGACCGCCACACCGGGCGGCGAATGTTCGCAATGGCGGGCTTTCCTGTCCGATGTCACCGGTGGCGACGCCGATCTGCAGGCCTACTTGCAGCGGATGGTCGGCTACTGCCTGACCGGCGTGACCAGCGCCCACGCCTTGTTCTTTCTGTATGGCACCGGGGCCAACGGCAAGAGCGTCTTTGCCAACGCGATCAGCACCATCCTGGGCGACTACGCCGCCACGGCATCGATGGACACCTTTGTCGAAACACGCGGCGACCGCCACCCGACCGATCTGGCCGGACTGCGCGGCGCGCGTTTCGTGACGGCCATAGAAACCGAACAGGGGCGGCGCTTGAACGAGTCCAAGGTCAAGGCCATCACCGGCGGCGACAAGATCTCGGCGCGCTTCATGCGTCAGGACTTCTTTGAGTTCTTTCCGCAGTTCAAGCCGGTCATCGTCGGCAACCACAAGCCCGCCATTCGCAACATAGACGAGGCGATGAAGCGGCGCATGCACCTGGTCCCGTTTACGGTGACAGTCCCGCCCGAACGGCGCGATGGTCGCCTGACCGAGAAGCTGCTCGCCGAGCGCGATGGGATTCTGGCTTGGGCGCTGGCCGGATGCCTGGCGTGGCAGCGTGAGGGCTTGCAGCCGCCTGCCAGCGTGCAGTCTGCGACGGAAGAATATTTCGAATCCGAGGACGCGCTGGGCCGCTGGCTCGATGAGCGCTGCGTGCGCGAGCCCAACGCCAAGTCGCTAACGGCCGAACTGTTCACCGACTGGAAACAGTGGGCCGAGGCCTCGGGCGAATTCATCGGTTCGCAGCGGCGCTTCTCCGATCTGCTCATCACGCGCGGACTGGAGAAGTGGCGCAACAGCGCAGGCGTGCGTGGGTTCCAGGGCATAGGCCTAAAACACCCGCCCACCGCCGCTTACGCCCCCTACGCAGACCACTGACCCCCCCAAAAAACCAGCCGTCTGACGCATCCGACGTTTTTGAACGTAACTCTCTATACGCGCATACGCGCGCGCCTCATGGAAAGTTACGTCAAGCTGCGTCCGATGCGTCAGTCCAAGCAAAACAAGGATTGACACCAATGAGCACCGCCACCCTCCTGGCCCTGGATCTGGGCAGCAGCACCGGCTGGGCGCTGCGCGGCAGCGACGGCCACATCACCAGCGGCACCGAGGGCTTTCGGCCGCAGCGCTTCGAAGGCGGCGGCATGCGCTTCCTGCGCTTCAAGCGCTGGCTCACCGAGATCAAGCAGTCTTGCGACGGCATCGACTGCCTGCATTTCGAAGAAGTGCGCCGCCACGCCTCGACCGATGCCGCTCACGCCTACGGCGGGTTTCTGGCCACGCTCACGGCCTGGTGCGAGCACCACCAGATCCCCTACCAAGGCGTGCCGGTGGGCACGATCAAGAAGCACGCCACCGGCAAGGGCAATGCGAGCAAGGCGGACATGATCGCCGCTGTGTGCGCCCGCGGGCACCAACCGGCCGACGACAACGAGGCCGACGCGCTGGCGCTGCTGCACTGGGCCATCGAAACGCAGGAGGTGTGAGATGAAGGTTCCGACTCCCCAATACCGCTGCCCCCTCGGTCGGCTGCAGCCAGAGGTCACCGATCTGGACGCCATCAAGCAGCGTGGCTGGCGTGACCAGCACATTCTGGTGGTCAACGCAACCGACGAGCGGCTGGACTTCCTCGAGCGCGAGTTCGTGCGACGCATTGGCGAGCGCCTGTACGGGCCGGGAGGGCCGCGACATGGCTGAGTGGACATCCGACGAGGTGGCCGCACGCTTTGCCGAGGCTGCCAGCACCGGTCGGCGCCTGCCGCCAGTGCGTGTGCAGGGCTACTTCAACTGCTGGCCTGCCTTTGCGCGCCAGCAGTGGGAAGCCTTTGCGGCCGACGAGAAGGTGCACCGACCCTTGCCGCCGAGCCCCGAGGCCATTGATCGGATGCTGGAGGTGATGCGCTGGGTGCAATGGCTGGAGGTCGAGCAGCGCCATCTGGTGTGGATGCGGGCCAAGCGCTGCGGCTGGCGCGAGATCACGATCCGCTTTGCCTGCGACCGCAGCACGGCGTGGCGGCGCTGGCAGCGGGCATTGGAGACTGTGGCGCAGCACTTGAATGGCGCGGCAGCGGATGCGCCTTCAAACCAGAGGGCCACGTAGGGCAAGGCCGGCTGCGATTGTCCCCACTTTGCCCCGCTTGTCCGTTTTGAGGCGCTCCCGCCCTGCAACAAAAAGCCCGTTTGGGGCTATTATTT
>Ga0208370_100396_pt1 | contig 11179 bp, 11 predicted proteins | sample Subbio12Jun_QV11_FD_184822 | JGI IMG/M metagenome (GOLD analysis project Ga0208370, IMG submission 184822) | Serpentinite rock and fluid subsurface biosphere microbial communities from McLaughlin Reserve, California, USA -CR12Jun_QV11 (SPAdes) | ecosystem: Environmental > Terrestrial > Deep...
CACCTGCTTTCCGCGCGATCGGGCGTCCTGCCCTCACGCGCGGCGCTCGGCTCCTGCCTCGCTGCCGCAGGACGGCCCTCACCGCCGCGGCTCGCCCGCGACGCCGCGCTCGCGACTGTGACTCGCCCACCACCGTCGCGTGCCCGTTGCCGCAGCGTGCTTGCGAGACCAGCCCGCCGCAGACGATCCGCGCCGCGCTCGTGGGCCACGAAGGCAGGCGCGCTCTTGGAGGCGACGCGCCTGTCGGCGGATCGGGCCACCTGCTTTCCGCGCGATCGGGCGTCCTGCCCTCACGCGCGGCGCTCGGCTCCTGCCTCGCTGCCGCAGGACGGCCCTCACCGCCGCGGCTCGCCCGCCAGGCACCGCGCTTGCGGCCGCGACCCCGTGGCCCATGAAGGCAGGCGCGCCCGGAACCGTCGGCCCGTGGACCACGAAGGCAGGCGCGCTCGTGGAGACGGCGAGCCCACCGGGCGCGCCGATTCAGCCGGGCCGCGGCAGAATACCGGCCCATGAGCACGTCCTTCCACGCCTTCGAGGTGATCGTCGTCGGCGGCGGCCACGCCGGCACCGAAGCCGCGCTGGCGGCCGCTCGCAGCGGCGCGCGCACGTTGCTGCTCACGCACAACATCGAGACGATCGGCCAGATGAGCTGCAACCCGGCCATCGGCGGCATCGGCAAGGGGCATCTGGTCAAGGAGATCGACGCGCTGGGCGGCGCCATGGCCCGCGCGGCCGACCGCGCTGGTATCCAGTGGCGCACGCTGAATGCCAGCAAGGGTCCGGCGGTGCGCGCCACCCGCGCGCAGGCCGACCGCGGGCTCTACAAGGCCGCCATCCGCCGGATGGTGGAAACGCAGCCGAACCTGTCGGTGTTCCAGCAGGCGGTCGACGATCTGCTGTTCGCCGGCGAGTCGGTGATCGGCGTGCGCACGCAGATGGGCCTCGAGTTCCACGCGCCCGCCGTGGTGCTGACCGCCGGGACCTTCCTCGCCGGGCGGATCCACATCGGGCTTTCCAACCATGCCGGTGGCCGCGCCGGCGACCCGCCCTCCACCGCGCTGGCGCAGCGCCTGCGCGAAGCGAGCCTAGGCGTGGGCCGGCTCAAGACCGGCACGCCGCCGCGCATCGATGCGCGCAGCATCGACTTCTCGGGCCTTGAGGAACAGCCGGGCGATTCGCCGATCCCGACCTTCAGCTTCGACCACGATCCTTCCGTGCATCCGCGGCAGGTGAGCTGCTGGATCACCCACACCAACGAAGCGACACACGAGGCGATCCGCGGCGGCCTCGACCGCTCGCCGATGTATGCGGGCGTGATCGAAGGCGTCGGCCCGCGCTACTGCCCGAGCATCGAGGACAAGGTCACCCGCTTCGCCGACAAGGCCTCGCACCAGGTCTTCATCGAGCCCGAGGGCCTTGACACCTTCGAGATCTACCCGAACGGCATCAGCACCTCGCTGCCCTTCGACGTGCAATTGCAGCTCGTCCGCTCGATCAAGGGCTTCGAGGCCGCGCACATCACCCGCCCCGGCTACGCCATCGAGTACGACTACTTCGACCCGCGCGGCTTGAAGGCCTCGCTGGAGACGAAGGCGATCCGAGGTCTGTTCTTCGCCGGCCAGATCAACGGCACCACCGGCTACGAGGAGGCGGCGGCGCAAGGCCTGCTGGCCGGCCTCAACGCCGCCCGCTTCGTGCAGCAGAAAGAGGCCTGGACGCCGCGCCGCGACGAGGCCTACCTCGGCGTGCTGGTCGACGACCTCATCACCCACGGCACCACCGAGCCGTACCGCATGTTCACCTCGCGCGCCGAGTACCGGCTGCAGCTCAGGGAGGACAACGCCGACCTGCGCCTGACCCCGATCGGCCGCGAGCTCGGCCTCGTCGATGACGCGCGTTGGGCCGCCTTCGAGGCCAAGCGCGCGGCCATCGAGGCCGAGACGATGCGACTGAAGGGCCTCTGGGCGGCGCCGGGCAACGTCTTGGGCCGCGCCTTCGAGGCCGCCACCGGGCAGCCGGTCTCGCGCGAGACGCACGCGCTGGACCTGTTGAAGCGCCCCGAGCTCGACTACGCGGCCCTGATGGCCGTCGAGGGCCTCGGCCCCGGCGTGGCGGATGCCAAGGTGGCCGAACAGGTGCAGACCAGCGCCAAATACGCCGGCTACCTCGAGCGCCAGCGCGAGGACATCGAGCGCCAGCGCCGCCACGAGGCCACCGCCATCCCGGCCGACTTCGAGTACCGCGGCATCAGCGGGCTGTCGGCGGAAATGGTGGCGAAGTTCAGCAGCGTCCGCCCGCAGACGGTCGGCCAGGCGCAACGCATCCCGGGGGTCACGCCGGCGGCCATTTCGCTGCTGCTGGTGCACCTGAAGCGCGGCGGCCGCGCGGCCTGAGGCCGCTCGATCCGCAAGACGCGACCGCCGTCCCACACCGGCGTGGAGGGCGTGGCATGCTGGAAGAGATACCACCGATCGCCGGGAGGGGCGATGCACGACGAGATGCTGTTCGCCAGCGAAGGCCCGGAGCCGCAGCCCGAGGCCGGTGCCCCCTCGCCCTGGAAGATCGCGGTGGTCGATGACGACGAGTCGGTGCGGGCGATCACCCGCCTCGCCCTCGCCCAGGTCAGGGTCGATGGCCGGCCGCTGGAACTGCTCGAAGCGACCAGCGCCGCCGAGGGCATCGCCCTGTTCGCGGCCCACGACGACATCGCGCTCGGGCTGGTCGACATGGTGATGGAGGAGCCCACCGCCGGGCTCCGGGTGGTCGACGCCGTGCGCAAGGAACAGGGCAACCACAAGGTGCGGCTGGTGGTCCGCACCGGCCAGCCCGGCCACCTGCCGGAGGAGCACATCGTCCGCGAGCACGAGGTCAACGACTACCGCGAGAAGACCGAGTTGTCGGCGCAGAAGCTGCGTTCGGTGGCCACCCACGCGATCCGTGCCTACCGCGACCTCGACCGGCTGGAAGCCGACCGCCACGCACTCGCCGCCCTGCTGGCCGAACTGGCCGAGCGTTGCATCCGCGGCCATGGTGGCCATGCCCGTGCCATCGCCGCGCTGGCGCATGCGCTTGCCGGGCTGGCCGGCTGGCCGCAGGCACGCATCACCGCCCTGCAGCACGCGGCCCTGTTGCACGACCTCGGCATGGCCGGTCTGCGCCGGCACGCGGCCGATGCTGCCAACCTGCTGGCCATGCTGGACACCGTGGAGGGCCGCCTCGCCGCCCGGCTGGCCCGCGAGCACCACGAGCGCTGGGACGGTCAGGGCTACCCGCAGGGTTTGGCCGGCGAGGCCATCAGTGCCGAGAGCCGGCTGCTGGCGATCGCCAATGCCATCGAGGTGCGCATCGTCCCGCCGGACGGGCGGACGCCCGATGACCCCGCCGCGTTGCGCGAACACCTCGAGGCCGAGGCCGGCCGGGCCTACGACCCTGGACTGGCGATGCTGGCGGCCCACCATCTGCCGCAGCTGCTCGAGGTCCACCGCATCGCCGCCGCCGCGGCCAGCGGGCCATGAGCCGCTGGCGCGAACGCCTGCTGCTGCAACTGAGCCAGTCGGCGCTGATCGACGAAGGCGAGCTGGCCAGCATCGCCGAGACCCTGTGCGAGACGCTCGCCCACGGCATCGAGGTCGAGCGCGCCAGCCTCTGGTTGCTGGAGGAGGAGGGCAAGGCGATACGCTGCGTCCACCTGTTCGACACCCGCGAAGGTGGCCATCGGCCGGAGCCCGGGCTGCGACTGGATGCCGCCACCCACCCGCGCTATTTCGCCACCCTGCATGCGGCCCGCAGCATCGTCGCCAACGATGCCGTCCGCCACCCCGACACTGCCGAATTCGCCGAAGGCTACCTCGACACCTTCGGCATCGGCGCCCTGATCGACGGTCCGATCCGCCAGCACGGCCGCATGGTCGGCATCCTCTGCGCCGAGCATCGCGGCGGGGAGCGGCGCTGGACCCGCGGCGAGCGCAACTTCGCCGCCAGCCTCTGCGACCTCTACGGCCGCGCCCTTACCGCCGCCGAGCGGCGCGAGTACCGGGACCGCCTGCAGGCCCTGAACCAGGACCTCGAGGCCCGCGTGCAGGAACGCACCGGGGAGCTGCAGGCGGCACTCGACCGGCTCGACGAGGCCCGCCAGGCCCTGATGGAGCGCGAGCGCTTCGCCGCCCTGGGCGAGCTGGTGGCCGGCATCGCCCACGAGATCAACACCCCGGTCGGCGTCATCGTCACCGCCACCAGCCATGCCCGTGGACTGCTCGCCGAGTTGCGACAGGCCCACGAGCGCGGCGGGCTGACCCGCTCCGCCTTCGACGCCGCCCTGACCGGCCTGGCCGAGAGCCTCGCCATGGCCGAACGCAATGCCGAGCGCGCCGCCGGCCTGGTCGAGAGCTTCAAGCGCACCTCGGCCGACCGCTCCCACGACACCCGTACCCGCTTCGAGCTGGGCAGCGTGGTGCGCGACGTGCTGACCACCCTGCAACCCCTGTTGCGCCGACGGAAGGTCGAGGCGCGGTTCGAATCCTCCCCGCCACTGCACTGCGACAGCCATCCCGGCGCGGTCGGCCAGGTGCTGACCAACCTGGTCGTCAACGCCTGCGTCCATGCCTACCGCGGCGAGGCGCCGCCCGGCGCGCAGGTGCGGGTGCGGGCCTGGGACGAGGGCGACTGGGTCGCGCTGGAGGTCGCCGACGACGGCGTCGGCATGGACGAAGCGGTGCGCGCCCGCGCCTTCGACGCCTATTTCACCACCGCCCGCAGCCGTGGCGGCACCGGCCTGGGGCTCGGCATCGTGCGCAGCCTGGTGGTGCGCACCCTGGGCGGCGAGGTCGGCCTCGAGAGCGCCCCCGGAGCCGGCACGCGGGTGCACTTGCGCTTCCCGCGCAGCGCTCCGGCCTGAACGCCGTGGCGGCGGCCGGTGCCGCCCGCGCCGCGAACGGGTACACTGCCCGGCCGGGTCGCACGACCCGTGGCACGCGCCCGTAGCTCAGCCGGATAGAGTAGTGGCTTCCGAAGCCACTACTCATGAGTTGAAGGCGCCGGGTAAAGTGTCACAGGGCCTGAACTCAGTTTCAGGCCGGTTTGAAGAAGAAGTCCTTTAAAAACGCGCCCGTAGCTCAGCCGGATAGAGTAGTGGCTTCCGAAGCCATTGGTCGGGGGTTCGAATCCCTCCGGGCGCGCCAAACCCCCTGTGACAAATCTGTGCCCTGGCTGTGCCAAGTTTTTCCTGGCGCCCCCGGGCGCAATGAGTAAAGGCGCACCATGCCCAAGCCCATCCTCCAGATCCGGATCGAGCTCCAGGAGATCGAGCCGCTGATCTGGCGCCGCCTGCAGGTGCCGGGCGACTACACCTTCTGGGACCTGCATGTCGCCATCCAGAGCTCCTTCGCTTGGACCGACACCCACCTGCATGAATTCCGGCCCTGGGGCCAGCGCGACGGCTATCCACGCTTCGGCATGCCGCTGGAAGAGTTCGATGACCACCCACCCCTGCCCGGCTGGGAACACCGGGTGGCCGACGTCCTGACCCGCACCAACCCGCGGATCGAGTACGAGTACGATTTCGGCGACGGCTGGGAGCACACGGTCGTGCTCGAGTGTTGAGGCGCGCCCAAAATTGACCACCCCTGCGCGTTGAAAATTGACCAGGGCATGGACCGGGGGATTCCAGCCCCGGGGTTGTTCGCAGTGTAGTCTCAGTCGCCGGTTTCAGTGGCCGGTTCGGCCTCCTCCCTCGCTTGTTGCACCCGCGTCTGCTCCCGGGCCCTACAGCGTCTTGCGACGTGTCAGCGCAAAGCTGGCAACGATCCAACGGCGACCAGCATTTCATCAAATACCGCTCGAACCCTTCCCGGAATGGGGCCACGCTGAGGCCGATAAACGTACAACCCCCATGCCGGAGGTTCTTCGTTCTCCAGCACTCGCACGAGCTTCCCGCTGGCAATGTAGGGGGCGGCCATGTAGTCCGCCAGTTGCGCGAACGCGATCCCGGCCAGCGCCGCTCCCATTTCCATGTCGGCATTGTCGGCGACGAGAGTGGGTGCGGTAGGTGTCCACTGGCGTCCCGCCTTGAAGTGCCAAGGCCAGGGACGGCCGGTATTGATATCCAAGGCCACGGTAACTGGCAGGCTGCTTAGCGCATCGATGTTTGCAGGTACGCCCACTTTCTTGATCAGGCGCGGAGCGGCAACGATGGGGAGTCTCATGTCGGCGGCCTTGCGTGCGACGAAGCGGCTATCGCGCATGAATCCGACCCTGATCCCGACGTCAATCCCTTCGTCAACCGTATTGCTGATGCGATCGGACAGGCGCACATCCAGCGTGATGCCGGGATGACGCGCGGCCACGCGCTCCAGTGCCGGCAGCACCGCTCTGGTGCCCAAGCTGTGCGGTGCGGTGATGCGAACCGTACCGGACAGAGAGGCCTGCTGGTCGGAGCCAGGCGTTCGCCACAGATCCTCGAACCGCTCCAATGCGGGGCGCACTTGGTCTAGCAGCCCTTCGCCGAAGGCGGTGATGCGCACCTGGCGCGTGCTTCGATGAAACAACACCTCGCCGTAGTGTTGCTCCAGTTGCTGGATGGCACGGGTTACACCTTGCGGAGAAGTCCCCAGCCGGACGGCCGCATCGCGGAAGCTGCTGCTTTCGGCCGCCACTCGGAAGATGCGCAGCAGTTCCATTCCCTTGTTCATGACGGACGCCTCATGGCCGGTTTCGCTGCTCGTTAGGTGTTCCAGATGTTGGAATTATAAAATCGCCACAATTCCATATACAAGGGAGGCGCGGTGGCCCAGACTGACAACACCCCGGAATGCTCCGCTCCGAACAACCCGATAAGGAACGCGAATGAACGCTGCGACTCTCATCACTGCCTACTACGACGCCTTCAACCGCGGCGACCGCGAGGCCATGCTGTCAATGTTGACCGATGACGTCGCGCACGACTTGAACCAGGGCGCTCGTGAAGTCGGTCGCGAAGCCTTCCGCGCCTTCCTGCAGCGCATGGACCGCTGCTATGGCGAGCAACTGCGCGGGATCGTGGTGATGGTCAGCGCCGACGGCCTGCGCGCAGGCGCGGAGTACGTGGTGCATGGCGAATACAAGGTCACGGACGACGGGCTGCCGGAAGCCCGGGGCCAGCGCTACGTGCTGCCGGGCGGCGCGTTCTTCGAGATCCGCGATGGCAAGATCGCTCGTGTCACCAACTACTACAACCTCGGCGACTGGATCGCACAGGTTGGAGGGGACGCCTGAAATGACCAGCGACGTGCAGGTGCTGGTTCGTCGTGGTCCGGACATTGCCGAATGGTTCGATGCCGTGGCAGGCCTGCGGGCGAGTGTCTTCCGCAGCTTTCCTTACCTGTACGAGGGCGACACCGAATACGAGAAGAACTACCTCGCCATGTACGCCCGTTCGGCAGACAGCCTGCTGGTACTCGCGCTCGCTGATGACGTGGTCGTGGGTGCGTCCACGGGATTGCCGCTCGGCGATGCGGAGCCGGCCTTCCAGGTGCCGTTCGCCGATCGAGGAATCCCGATCGAGGCGGTGTTTTACTGCGGCGAATCAGTCCTGCTCCCGGCCTTCCGGGGCCTTGGCCTGGGCCATCGCTTCTTTGACGAACGCGAAGCGCATGCCCGTTCGTTGGGCGGCATGCAGTGGACAACGTTCGCGTCGGTCGATCGGGCAGACGACGATCCCCGGCGTCCTGCCAACTACCGCAGTAATGATCCCTTCTGGACCCGTCGTGGCTACGTGCGGCAGTCGGACATGAAGGTTACGCTGCCCTGGAAACAGGTGGGTGAGCCGAGCGAAACCGAGCAGACGCTCACGATGTGGCTGCGCCCCCTGGAGAACGCGAAATGAAAGTAGCCGTTGCGAAATACGCAGTGGGTCAGCCCACGGGCTTCGAGGCATTCGCAGCGCGGCAGCGGCGGGTTCTCGAGGAGGCGAGCCGTGCCGGAGCGGAACTGGCCGTGTTGCCCGAGTATCTGTCCCTCGAGCTGGCTGCGATGTTCGAGCCTGGCATCCGCCAGGATTTCAACGCCTCGCTGGCCGCACTGCAGGCCTTGCAGCCTGCGTGGCTGGCCCTGTACACCGACCTGGCGCGCGAGCTGCGTATGACCATTCAGGCCGGTACGTTCTTGACCCGAGTTGGACCGGATCGCTATCGCAATCGGGCGTGGTGGTTTGCGCCGGACGGCACGCGTGACTACCAGGACAAATTGCAGTTGACCGGGTTCGAGAAAGACACTGGTGTCATCGAGGGGGGCGACGAACTCAAGGTGTTCGACCTGAATGGCGTGCGTGCCGGCATCGCTGTCTGCTACGACAGTGAGTTTCCATTGCCCGTGCGAGCCCAGCGAGAGGCGGGTGCACGCCTGCTGTTGGTCCCGAGCTGTACGGACACGAGGGCAGGTGCAACCCGGGTTCGTGTTGGCTGCATGGCGCGGGCACTGGAGAACCGGATGTTCGTCGCACAGGCCGTGACGACCGGAGCCGCTGACTGGAGTCCGGCGCTGGACACGAACACTGGCGAGGCCACGATCTATGCACCCATGGATCGTGGATTCCCCGAGGATGGCATTCTCGCGACTACTTGCGGCACGCAGACATGGGTGATCGGTGATCTTGACGTTGAAGCACTCGAACGAAACCAAGAACAGGCCCAGGTTGCGGTCGATCGTGACTGGGACGGACAGATGTTGCCTGCACTGCGGAAAGCTCGACACGCGGGTCATCAGGCCGCCTGGCCGGTCTCATCTCGATAGCTTCAACTCGATGAGTGGGCTTAGATAGGTCATATTGGTAGCGAGTCAGCAACGAGAACATCAATGGCCTGGTGCGCCCACACTGAACCACAATCCAGCCTCGTTCAGTGAAGCTGTGGGTGTTGCACTTCAGGTTTGAGTCCGCCCTGCTTCTTGTGAAACGGCTGCAAGCTCACCGCCAAAACAGATCGGCAGCGACAAAACCCGTAGCTCCTTCGGCGCTTCGCCGCTCAGCACTATTTGACCGCCACAACATCCCAGCGTTCGATCACTACTGGTTTCGCGAGAAGCTCGTCCGCATGCTTCATGAGCGCTGCGGCGATAGGCCCATTGAGGTGGGCGGCTCGACCATCTTCGGTTTCGAAAGCGTCGAAGATTGCGAAACTGCTGGGACCGAATTTCAAGGCATACCAGACCGGCGTACCGGTCTCCGCTCGTGCAAGTGGAAGCGCTCCTTTAAGGAACTCCTCTAGCGCGGCTTCCTTACCAGGCTTGGCATCGAGCCGAACAAACAAACCCATCTGCGTCATCTTGATGATCTCCTCGGTGAATGGTTGAGGTTTGTGCTGCCACGACATTTCAATGATCGGCTGCACATGCAAACCTAGCATCGCAACGCCATAAGGGGACTTGGCAAGATTGCCAATTGTGATACCGTTCTCGCCATGATGGCATCAACGACAGTTTTGGCACTCGATGGCGTGTTCGATACAGGGCTGGCGGCGATACAGGACACCCTGGCGACTGCACGCGACTTGGCTCCCCCTGGCTCCAACGACGCGTGGAAGACGCAAGTTTTCAGCATCCGCCGCGTAGCACATACCGCGCATGGCCTTGCCATCCCCACCATGCAGGCAGAAGCTCACTCAAATCCTGAATTTGTGTTTGTCCCAGCCTTGGGTGCCAAGACGGAGGAAGGAATCGAGAAAGCCCTTGCCCATCCGGACGTGCGCCGCGCTGGCGAACTGTTAGGGCGCTGGCAATCGCAAGGAGCCACCATTGCGGCCGCGTGTACGGGGACGTTTGTCTTGGCCGAGGCGGGATTACTCAACGGGCAGGAGGCCACCACAAGTTGGTGGCTCGCTCCCTTCTTTCGCTCGCGCTATCCCGGTGTCACGCTCGATGACAGTCGTTCACTCATACCAGGGAATGCTGTCGTTACCGCAGGCGCGGTGTTGGCACATTTCGACCTAGCGCTTTGGTTCGTTCGTCAACGCAGTCCAGAATTAGCTGACACAGTCGCACGTTACCTCATGCTAGACCCCCGGTCGCCTCAGTCCACCTATGCCATTTCCGACCATTTGCGTCACACGGACCGGTTGGTGATGCTCTTCGAAAAGTGGGCTCGTCAAAACCTCGATGCGGGCTTCTCCTTGGGACGGGCTGCGACCTTTGTCGGCACGAGCGAGCGGACCTTATCTCGCCGGCTTTACGCGATCTTGGGTCGTTCGCCCTTGGCATACTTCCAAGACCTTCGTGTTGAGCGGGCAACTTATCTGCTGAAAACGACCCAGCTGAGCATTGACGAGATCGCAACACGTACCGGCTACGACAACGGGGCCACGCTCCGCACGCTGTTACGCCGAAAGACTGGCCGCACCGCGTTGGAGATCCGACGCTCAAACCAATTCGGAACGTAGATGCGCAAAGCGCGAACCTAGAACGGAGAACCGTCCTGCGCCCTTAACCCTCTACGACGCCAGTGTCGGCAGGGCGGATTCAAACCTGAAGTGCAACACCTGCGATCGCATAAGGTCCGCAGATGCCAGATGACTTGCATGATTGCCGTGAGGAAAGGCGCTCAATCAAATACTGGTGATCAGTGCCGCCGCCGGCTATCGGACGGTCTGCGGCGCTCCAAGAAGCGGCGCAACGACGCCAGCCAGCTCGGCCACCACCTCTGCAAGCCCCGGCGCCTCCAGGCGGCCCCGCTTGAGGAAGGCCCGCCATTGCCTTTGTTTGGCGCTGTCCGATGCGAATTCTGCCGTCAGCCCTATAGGGAGGGACGGCGGCATGGGTGTGTTCCGCCGCTCGAAGGTTGCGGACACGGCATTCCGCAGCTCGGCCGGATCGAGACGCCCCTCCCGGGCCAGGCTGAGCAGGTCGAAGTAGTCCTTCATCCGGCTGTTGGCCATGCCGAGCACGACGATGGCCTCCAGCTTCTCCGCAAAAACGGTTTCGCGCGGATAAATTCGCAGCGAGGGCGCGGGCAGGTCCTCGAGCAAGGTCGGCAACTCGGCGTCCTCGGGGCCTGGCGTAACCGCATCTCCGAATCCGATATCCCACTGGTGTCAAGCGACACCCAGTTTCACGCATTAAGGCGACACCCAGATTCACGCACCCCGGGACGGTTCGAGGTTCAGTTCCGTGTGGTGCCGAGCGTGGCTTCGAGGTCTCTGAGTCGGTAGCTCCTTCC
>Ga0208370_100400_pt1 | contig 11084 bp, 16 predicted proteins | sample Subbio12Jun_QV11_FD_184822 | JGI IMG/M metagenome (GOLD analysis project Ga0208370, IMG submission 184822) | Serpentinite rock and fluid subsurface biosphere microbial communities from McLaughlin Reserve, California, USA -CR12Jun_QV11 (SPAdes) | ecosystem: Environmental > Terrestrial > Deep...
CCCGATGACGGCCAAGCGCATCACCGGGATCGTCAGCCGCGGCGGCTCGATCATGGCCAAGTGGTGCCTCGCCCACCACAAGGAGAGCTTCCTCTACGAGCACTTCGACGAGATCACCGAGATCATGAAGGCCTATGACATCGCCTATTCGCTCGGCGACGGCCTGCGCCCCGGCAGCATCGCCGACGCCAACGATGAAGCGCAATTCGCCGAGCTCTACACGCTGGGCGAGCTAACCAAGCGCGCCTGGGCCGAGGATGTGCAGGTGATGATCGAAGGCCCCGGCCACGTGCCGATGCACAAGATCAAGCAGAACATGGAAAAGCAGCTCGCCGCCTGCGGCGAGGCACCGTTCTACACCCTCGGCCCGCTCGTCACCGACATTGCGCCGGGCTACGACCACATCACCAGCGGCATTGGCGCGGCCCAGATCGGCTGGTATGGTACCGCGATGCTCTGCTACGTCACCCCCAAGGAACACCTCGGCCTGCCCGACCGTGACGATGTGAAGGTCGGCGTCGTCACCTACAAACTCGCCGCCCACGCCGCCGATCTTGCCAAGGGCCACCCGGCCGCGCAGGTGCGCGACGATGCGCTGAGCAAGGCCCGCTTCGAGTTCCGCTGGCGCGACCAGTTCAACCTGTCATTGGACCCCGACACCGCCGAGCAATACCACGACCAGACCTTGCCGGCCGAGGGCGCAAAGTCGGCCCATTTCTGCTCGATGTGCGGCCCCAAGTTCTGCTCGATGAAGATCACCCAGGAAGTCCGCGACTTCGCCGCCCGGCAGAACGCCGGGATCGAAACCTTCGTCGCCAGCGAGGCCGAGGCCGAGGCGGGCATGGCGGAAATGAGTGCGAAGTTCCGCGAGGTGGGCAACCAGCTCTATGTGGGCGCAGGGGACCGGGCGCATGATTGAGACCAAGCACCGCGCCGCCCTTGCCGCCGCAGGGCTGCTGGCGCTGGCCGCCTGCGCCGCAGAGGTGCCAGCCCCCGAGATCGACGAGGCCGCCGCCCTCGCCGCCTCGCTGCCGGTGGCGCAAGGCTTTCAGGCCGAACTGCAAGCTCAGCTCAAGGCTGCCATGGCTGCGGGCGGGCCTAGGGACGCGGTGTCGGTCTGCCAGCAGGCGGCTCCCGCCATCGCTCGGGCTCGGTCCGAGGCGAGCGGGGCCGCAGTCTCCCGCATCGCCGCCAGGCACCGCAATCCGGCAGGCGGCGTGCCCGAGGAATTGCGCACCGCCTATGCCGCGCTCGAAGCCGCCCCGCTCAAGGACGGCAAGCCCCATCGCCAGATCGTCCAGACCGGCACGGGCGAGGACGCGAGGGTCCATGTCCTTGCCGCCATCCCGATGCAGGACCAACCCTGTTCGGTGTGCCACGGCACCAATATCGACGCCGGGCTGAAGGCGCATATCGACCAGCTCTACCCTGGCGACCTCGCCACCGGGTTCACACCCGGCGCGCTGCGCGGCGCGCTGCTGATCAGCTGGGATGCGGGGCGGTTCGTGAAGCAGGCGCGCGCCAGATCAGCAGCACCAGCGCGGTGATGATGAACAGCGCAAAGCCCGACAGCATCCACGGGTTGATGAACCACCGTTCCCCCCACTCGAACTTGCCGCCCGAAATCTTCGCCCACCCCATGAAATGTTGCGCGCCCGCCACCTGCAAGCCGAACACCGCCAGCACCGCCGCCACATAGCGCGCCAGCCAATGCCCGCACCACGGTAGCAGCAGGATCAGGCCAAGCAGCCCGATCACGCTGCGCTGCACCCGGCAATAGGGGCACTGATAGACCAACTCCGCCAGATCCACCCCCCAGGTCACCCCGCTCAGGACAATGGCCGCAAGGCCGACAAGCACGCGGTATCGAAGCAACAGATCAGGCACGTGAGCCATGAGGCGGGTTCCCTTACGCGAATGGTGCCGGAGGTGTTAGCGGCACAGCGCGGCGCGGCAAAGGGGGCGGGTGCGCGCCATCCGCCCCTTTGGGGAAGGGCGCATTCGGCGCAAGAAGGAGGGCCGGGCGCGGCCGATCCGACCCGTTGACACGTGCCCGCACCGGGGCAGGGTTTCGCGCGGAGATCGCTGAGGATGGGAGACGGGGAGAAGGCGGCTCCAGCTTGACCCAAAACGGCTTGGGATAGCCGGTTGGCAATGCTTGACAGTTCATGGTGCATCCGGCACGGTCCCCATATGTTCCACGATGCCAAAGCCCCTGGAGAGAGCCTTCTCGCTACGGCGGGTGACCGGAAGTTTGCGACGATCCTCGCCGATCCTCCCTGGCAATTTCAGAACCGCACCGGCAAGGTGGCACCGGAACACCGGCGGCTCTCGCGCTATGACACCATGACGCTTGAGGATATCTGCAATCTTCCCGTGGAACAGATCGCGGATGATCCGAGCCACTTGTATCTGTGGGTTCCCAACGCCCTGCTGCCCGAAGGCCTGCGAGTTATGGACTCGTGGGGTTTTCGGTACATCTCCAATATCGTCTGGCACAAGGTGCGAAAGGACGGAGGTTCGGACGGACGCGGTGTCGGGTTTTATTTCCGCAATGTCACTGAGATCCTTCTCTTCGGCGTGCGAGGCAAGAATGCCCGTACGCTCAAGCCGGGGCGGACACAGGTCAACATCATCCAGTCGCGAAAGCGCGAGCATAGCCGAAAGCCTGATGAACAATACAAGATCATCGAGGAATGCAGCTGGGGCCCACGGATTGAGCTGTTCAGTCGCGGCACGCGGCCAAAGTGGACGGTCTGGGGCAATCAGGCCGATGAAGAATACCGCCCTGACTGGCAAACCTACTCCTACAACAGCGCCCTGAGCATCGCCGCTGAATGAGCGCATCGGAAGATGAGGATCCGAGCCTCCCGGACAGGCTCGACGACATTTCCAGTGGTCGCGGGGCCGATCATCGCGCTGTTGTCGAACCGCATTTCCCGGCCGATTTGCTGCGCAAGTTTGAAGTTTTCTCTTATCGCAATGCGGCATCAATCCTCGCCACGAGTTTCCCTGCCCAGTTTGACCAGATTCTCGCCGCCCTCGCCCGGTTCAGTATCTCGAGAACGATGATCCGCACGCCGGGCGGCAGCAAGGGGCTGATCGCAAAATATGTCGATACGCTTTTTACCGAAAGCGATGGCTGGCGAGAGACCCGGATCGCGGCAGACCTGCACGTGAAGCTTCTCGATGCCAAGAAGGCTGATCATGTTTTCGATCAATATGTCCGTGACGGCTTTCTTGATGGCCATCGCATCGATTTCCTGAAGGGTCGCGTCGCGCTTGATTTTGAGTGGAACAGCAAGGACCAGACCTACGACCGCGACCTGTATGCCTTTTCGGCATTTTACGATGCCGGAGCAATTGATGTGGGGGTTCTGATCACCAGAGGATCGTCCTTGAACAACAACTTCTTTCGCAGTCTTGGCAAGGTTCTGGCGAAAGATGGCAGCGAAGGCGCGCAGGACGTTTTCAGGAAGTATGGTGCTTCGACCACGTGGATGGGAAAACTCCTGTATCGTCTGGATGCCGGGCGCAACGGCGGCTGTCCTGTGCTGGCAATCGGCATTACACCGGAATGCGTAGCGGACGAGTAACCCCCTTTCCTACGCCCCCCGCCCCCGCGCCATCATCGGCGGCATGACCCGCGCTCTTGCCCCGCGCTCCGCCCCGCTTGCGCTCCCCGCCGCCACCCGCCTCGATGGCTGGACGCCGGAGCACCAGACCACCTTTCTCGAAACGCTCGCCGCGACGCACTCGGTTTACGAGGCGGTGCGGGCGATGGCTGAGCGCCCCTCCCGGCAAGCGCAAGTGTCAATTTCGGTATTTCGCGGCAAGGCTCTGATGAGGAGATAGAAAATGACCGAATCGGCGCTTGACACACTGTCAACTTTGTCAACTTCGCGCAGGAACGCCCTCACGCTGCGGCGGAGCGATTAGGTGATCCGGCAAAGCCGTGCTACAGCCGCGCTCGCTGACGTCGAAATTTGCGACGGACTTCGAAATTTGCGCTCCGCCGCTTGCCCGGGTTTTCCGACCCATGGGGCCCCGGCGTTAACCAGACGACGACTTCCTTTCATCGGACGGCCTGACGCACGACCCGCCGGGCATGTCGCCTTGCAGGCAACCCATGTTCTTGAAAGGAACACCCCATGACCAAGACCGGAACCGTCAAGTTCTTCAACACCGACAAGGGCTATGGCTTCATCCAGCCCGATGATGGCTCTTCGGACAGCTTCGTCCACATCACGGCCGTGCAGGCCGCCGGGATGCACAGCCTCGATAAGGACCAGCGCCTGAACTACGAACTCGAGCGCGGGCGCAACGGCAAGGAAAGCGCCGTCAACCTCTCGGCCGCCTGATCCGCATACCAGGGGCAGGTCCGCAAACCGGCGGCCTGCCCCCACCGACCCACTCCCGCCTACCCCCTCCCATGGCAGGACACCCCCGATGGCCCAGACCTACGAATTCTACCGCGAACGCGCCGACGAAGCCGCCGCCCTTGCCGCGAAGGCGACCCTTGCAAATGTGCGCGAGCGCGAATTGCGGTCCGAGAAATCCTGGCGCGGGCTCGCCGAACATGCCCGCAAGACTATCGAGGAACGCCAAAAGGCCGATCTTGCCCGTGCCGTGCGGCGGGCAGCGGAAGGGCTGGCGGGCTGAACGGTTCGCCCGATTTCACTGGCAAGATGCGCGTGCGCGCCCCATATTCTCCCTGGGCAACAGGACGTTGAAACCAGAGGAGAGAATGCCCATGACCACCATGCAGTTCCAGTTCAACACCGATTCGTCGGTGATGGGAACCGAGGACGTGGCGCAGCGGATCGAAGCGCAGGTGCGCCAGCGGCTCGAGCGCTTTGCCGACCGGCTGACGCGGATCGAGGTCCACGTCTCGGATGTCAACGGTCGCAAGCACGGTGCCGACGACAAGCATTGCACGATCGAGGCCCGCCCGCGCGGCTCGCGCCCGATCGGGGTGACGGGCAAGGCCAGCGATGTGGATGCTGCGGCGCGGATCGCCGCCAACATGATGGCCGAGCGGCTCGAGCGGTGGTTCGGCAAGGCCGGACGGCACAGCCGCGATCCCTCGCCCGAAAAGCAGATCTGACCCGCCGGGGCGCTGCGCGCGCGAACGCGGCCTCGCCCCCCTTGCGCCCGAACACCTTGGCCCTGAGGCCTTGGCCGCTCATGCTCGGCAGTCCGGGCAGGCTGGGGCGCGGCGCGACCACGCGTTCGGGCGGCGGGGCTGGGGGCTGGGGGCTCGGGCGGTTCGGGGGGCGCTGCCGGTCCGCCTGCCTTGCGCACCTCGAAGCGCCCCGGATTGGCCTCTGGGTTGGTGAACCGCGTGCCGCCGCGCATCTGCTCGATCCGGGCGAAGTCGCGCATGATCGCCTCAAGCTGCGCGACCGGCCGGTCGAACAGCAGGCAGGCCTGGCGGCGGTTGGGATAGCGCATGGCGCGGCGGACCCCCCGGCGTGGATGGCGGCACGCCGCCATGGCGCGCACAGGGTTAATTCCGGTTTGCGATCAACCGCCTGCGCCCGCGCCTGCAATGCCGCATTCATCGAGCAGCCCTTCGATTGCCTTGGCGACCCCGAAGAAACCCGCTCTGGCGAGCGGCCAGGCGGCGCGGTCGAGATCGGGGAGCAGGGTGACAATGCGTCCTTGGGCAAGCAGCGGATCGAGCTCGGGCCACAGGGCATCGCGGGTCCAGCCCATCGGGAGATAGGGCAGGGCGATGCGGCTGAGCCCCGCCTCCGCCAGCAATGGGGCGAGGGGTTCGCCCTTGCGCCAGTCGACGGCCGGACAGCCGAAAGCCGCCGCCGCCTCGGTCATGCCGCTTGCGATAGCCCCTTCGGCAAAGGCCCGCGCGTGCTTGCCGACCGGGCCGGGCGAGCGCGCATCGGGCCGGGCGGCACCGATCACCAGCGCAGGCGCGACCGGCAGGGCGAGGGGCGCGTGATGCGCGGCCTCGTCATGCAGCAGCAGCGCAAAGGGCTCGGCGAAGTCGGCGGGATCGGTCGGCGCAGGCAGCGCAAGCTTCTGCCGCGGATATTCCTGCGGCTCCGACAGCGGCTCTGCCTCATCGCCAGCGAGCCGCGCAGCGGCGAGCGCCCCCTCGGGCCTGCCCGCGGTGTAGCGCGCGATATTGTCGGCCCGCGCCAGATAGTGCTTGCCCCTGGTGTGCAGCCCCGCAACCCAGCGCCACGACAGCGTGTTCGAGGCGGCATCGCCGTCCATCAGGTGCCGCAAGAAGAAATCCGCACCGAGCCGCCAGTCGAGCTTCAGGGTGAAGATCCAGATGCTGGCGAACCACATCCGCGCGTGGTTGTGGAGGTAGCCGGCGGCTACCAGCTCCTTCGCCCAGACGTCGAAGGCTTCGATCCCCGTGCGCCCTTCGCACGCCTCGTCAAAGGCGGTGCGCAGCCCCGCATTGCGCGTGAGGGCGGCGCGCGCGCCGTCAAGATCGCGGCGGTAATCGTCCCAGATCGCCGGGCGCTGTTCGAGATAGCCCTTGAAGTAGATGCGCCAGAACACCTCGGCGACGAACTTCTCGGCCGCGCGCGGCGAATGGGCACCCAGCACAGCTTGCAGCACCTCGGTCTCGCCGAGCAGGCCGGCGTGGAGCCAGGACGAAAGCTGGCTGACATTGCCGCGCCCGCCTTCGCGCGGGCCGTCGTCGGCGTTGCGGGTCTCGGCATAGCGGCGTCCGGCGGCGGGGAGGAATGCGGCAAGGCGCAGCTGGCCGCGCGCGCGGGTCGGGGTAAAGTCCATGCGCGCCTAATGCCTTGGCGCGGGGCTGGTTCCGGCCTATTCCTGCGAGTCGGGAGAGACGCCATGCAACACCGCCACCTTCCGCTTGCCGCGCTGCTGTTTGCCGCTGCCGCCTGCGCCCCTGACGCCCCGACCGACGGGATCGACCCGCAAGGCCGGACCTTCGATGCGGTCGGGCCGGAGGAGGTCGTAAACCTTGTCGGGACCGAGCCTTTCTGGGCCTTCAAGGTCGAGGGAGACGAGGGGCTGTGGACCACGCCCGAAAACCAGCCCGGCACGCGCCTTGCCGTGACGCGCTTTGCCGGCAATGGCGGCCTCGGCTTTTCCGGCACGCTTGATGGCGAGCCCTTCACCGCCACGCTGACCCCGGGTGAATGCAGCGACGGCATGAGCGACCGGCGCTTCCCCTTCGTCGCCACTATCGCTTTGGAGGGCAAGACATTGCAAGGCTGCGGCTATACCACCGCGCAGCCCTTTACCGGCGACCCGGCGCCCTGAGCGGCGCGACAAGGGGGAGAGACGAGGCCATGACGATCACCGGAGGCTGCCTTTGCGGCAAGGTGCGCTACATCTGCGAAGCCGACCCGCTGCTGTGCGTCACCTGCCACTGCAAGAACTGCCAGCGTCAGGCGGGCAGCGCGCTGTCGGTGATCATCGGCGTGCCCGAGGCGGCGGTGGCCTGCGACGGCGCGCTCACCACTTACAACGATACCGGCGATAGCGGCGCGACCGTGCGGCGGCAGTTCTGCGGAACCTGCGGATCGCCGGTCTTTACCCGGGTCGACAGCCCACCGGGGATGCTGTTCATCAAGGCCGGAACGCTCGATGACACAAGCATCCTGAAGCCCGCCTTCCACTGCTATGCCAAGAGCAAGCAGGACTGGGTCGATCTCGGCGATCTGCCCGCCTTTGCAACGGTGCCGGAGGGGCTTTAGAACAGCCCCGGCAGTTCGTGCTGAGCGGGGCCCGGACGGCGCGGCTGGAGCGGCAGGCGTTCGGGCCGGTCGATGCCCTGACGCGCGTTCTGGCTCTGGTCGATGCCGCCCGCCACGTCGGCGGCGGTGCCTGCGGTGATCGGGGTGCATGTCCGCCCGCCTAGGAAATCGAGCGCCGCCGCGATCGATGCCTCGCGCGGATCGCCCAGCGGGCGGGCGAGATCGTCGTCGGCGCGGCAGGTGTTGGGCACCACGCTCGCAAGGCCGGTGAAGTATTCGCCCTGTCCCGCCGCGTTGACCGTCTGGAAAGCGACCGCGCGCACCCGCAGGTCGCAGGCACCAAGGTCGAAGCCGAACTGGCCGACCGGCTTGCCGAAGGAATTGGCCCCGACCAGCGCGAGGTTGTTGCCGAGGTAGGGGATCAGCGAATTGGTGACGAGCTCGCTGGCCGAGGCGCTCGTTCCGGTGGTGATCACCGCCACGCGGGTCGGGGCGATGGCGTTGGCCTCGGTGCGGAACAGGCGGGTGATGTTCTCCGAAGACTTGGAGGGGCGCAGCACCTCGCGGCTCCACACCTGTCCGACACGGCCCGCGCCCATCAGGTCGCCCAAGGTGTCGGCGACATCGACCAGCCCGCCGCCGTTGTAGCGCAGGTCAAGGATCAGCTCGCGCACGCCCTGCGCTGCGAACTGGCCGAAGGCGGTGCGCAGCTGGCCGGCGGCACCGGCCACCACGAAGGTGCGCAGGTTGATGTAGCCGATCCGCCGCGCGCCATCAGTGAGGACCAGCGCGCCGTAGCGGTCCGAGACGGGATCGAGCGCGAAGCTGGTCTTGGTGATCGACCGCTCGACGATCGCCCCGCCCGGCTGCACGAAGCGCAGCACGCGGGTAACGCCCGCGTCGGGCGGCCCGAGCGCGTTGGCGACCGCCTGGGAGCCGCCGCTGGCGAAGAGGCCGGAGACGGTCTGGAGATTGGCGGCGGTGGTGCCGATGGCGGTAATCTCTACCCCGCGATCAAGCCCGGCGGCAAACCCGCTCGCGCTTTCATAGGCCTCGACCACGAACAGCCGCCGCGCGGCCGTGTCGTAGAACAGTCGGATGCCGAAACCGGCCGAGGAGCCGGAATTCACCAGCGCGTCCTCCGCCGCGATCGAGGTTGCAAAGGTGAAGAAGCGGTCGCGGTTGACGGCGCGGGCCGGGGCGACGCGGGCGTCGAGGTAGTCGTCGAGATTGCTGAACGAAGCCGGGTTGGCGGCGGCCAGCAGGTCGGGGAACAGATACCATTCGTTGAGCACGCGGTCGGCAAAGTCCTGCTGGGCGCGCAGCGAACAGGCCGAGGGCGGCGGCGGCGGCGGCGCGGAGGTTCCCCCGCCTCCGACCGCAACCGGCGGCGCGGAGGAATCGCCGCCACCGCAGGCGGCCAGATGCAGGGCCAGAACAAGACTGAGAGCGGTGCGGGCGAAGGTCACGGCGCGGGCTACTCCGGCAGGAAGTGCAGCCGACAGGGGATCGGCCAAGTGCGGCAGGGATGCATCGGGACGGGGCCAAGAGCAAGGTGCCCCCGGCGGGCCGCCCACGAGTTCGCTGAAAAGCGTGACCATTTTGCCTGCATTTGCAGGGTTTTCCTCAGAAACCGCCAAAATCCCCGTTGCAAAGTCTCGTATCGCGCATCCGAAGGGACTAGCACGAGGGCGATGAAGCGACAGAATCATGACTGATTTCCCCGCCTGGCTTGCACCATCGGTGCCCGCGTCCGCGCGTCATCCCGGTCTCGCCGTGGCGAAACTCGGGTCGGCGCAGGCGCTCGGGCGCGGCGGTTTTGCGCTGACCAGTCCGGCCTTCGGCGGCGGGGAGGAACTCGACCCGAGCTTCACCGCAGCCGAAGAGGATGCCGTCGCCCCGCCGCTCGAATGGAGCGCGCCGCCGCCGGGTTCGGCGGAACTGGTGCTGGTGGTCGAAGATGCCTCTGCCCCCGGTGCCGATCCCGCCTGCCACTGGCTTGTCTGGGGGCTCGCGGCGAAAGCCGGCAAGCTGCTCGAGGGCGAGACCCCGCCCCGGACCGGCAAGAACGCGGTCGGCAATTCCGAATGGCTGCTTCCCGCCCCGCCCGAGGGCGAGACGCGCCATTACCTGTTCCAACTGTTCGCGACCGAACTGCCTCTGGTGCTGATGCCCGGTGCAGGGCGAGCGGAACTGCTGGCATCGCTGCAAGGGTCGGTCACGGCCTGCGCGGTTCTCCACGCCACCGTCACCGGCGGCGGCGAGGACGAGGATGCAGCTTTCGAAGACGATGATTTCTGATCAACCTGCCACAGACATAAGGGAGTAGAAGATGGCTGGAACGACCAACGCACTGCAAAAGCCGGTTACCCTTTCGGGTGATCTTGAAGCCGTGATCGGCAAGGGTCCGATGACCCGCGCCGAAGTGACCTCGAAGGTGTGGGACTACATCAAGGCCAACGGTTTGCAGGACAAGACCGACAAGCGCCAGATCAATCCCGATGCCAAGCTTGGCGCGGTGATCGGCAATGACCAGATCTCGATGTTCAAGATGACCGCTGCGGTCTCCAAGCACCTCAAGTAAGTCTGGCGGTCGCCGGACGGCAGCCTTCAGCCTTCGCACATCAGCGGCGCGCGATCCGGTAGGGTCCGCGCCGCTTCTGCATTGCGGCACCCTTCCACGTCAGGATGACGCTGCCCGTTTCCACCAGCGCATCGGCGGCGGCATGGACCGCGTCCATTTCCGCCCGCCAGTCGCCCCCCGGCCCCGCGAGGCGGCGGGCGGCCTCGCTCGGGCAGATCGTTGCGCCTTCGGCCCGTTCGCCCAGCAAAGCGAGGATCGCGTCGCGGGGGGTCACGCCGCGATGCGCCTCGGGGGGAGGCATTCCCCCACCCACAGCGCGAGCCAGATGACGACCGGCTGCGCGAACATCCGCGGCACGTGATAGGCCAGCCCCAGCCCGCCGTCCGGCTTTGCCATGTCGATCGCGAAGTGGTTGATGTTGGCGGGCCACACGCACAGGGCATAGAGCGCAAGGCCCCACCCCGCCGCCTGCCGCAGCTTGCGCGAGAAGGGCTGCACCAGCCCGATCGCGCCCGCGATCTCGGCCACCCCGGTCCACAGCACCACCGCCTCGGGCGCAGGCACCCAGCCGGGCATGATCGTGAGGAACGGTGCGGGCCGCACGAGATGCACGATTCCGGCCAGCAGGTAGAAGGCCGCGAGCACCCAGCGCAGCACGGCCCTGGTCACGCGCCCGGTTCCCACCCCGGCGGGGCGAGGGTGAAGCCGGCAAAGTCAAAGCCCGGCACCACCACGCAGGAGACAAGGCTGTAGCCGTGCCGCGCCTCGCCGTGGGGGCGGGCGGCCTGCCA
>Ga0208370_100403_pt1 | contig 11037 bp, 3 predicted proteins | sample Subbio12Jun_QV11_FD_184822 | JGI IMG/M metagenome (GOLD analysis project Ga0208370, IMG submission 184822) | Serpentinite rock and fluid subsurface biosphere microbial communities from McLaughlin Reserve, California, USA -CR12Jun_QV11 (SPAdes) | ecosystem: Environmental > Terrestrial > Deep...
ACGGGCGCGAACCTCCGGCGAAAACTTGTTCGTCGTCTTGCTCATAAGGACTCCATCTACTCAAGAGTTGGAGCCTCCGGCAATCCCGGGGCGGTTCACAGCGCCGCGCTGACCAACCACGTGGATGATCATCCGTGACACACGGAGACTTTCCAGTTCCTCGTCAAGTAAGTAGCTCAAACTGCGCGCTCCCCTGAGCGCCTATGGTGATCTTTCCTGACGCCGTTGGCAACGCGAGAATAGCAAGCCGGAAAAGTCAGCACCCTGCACGGCAACGGAATTTGCAACTGGACCGACTATGTTGTTGACTCAGGGGATCGGCAAAGCGATTTGCCACGCGGTGCGGTTCCCATCTTCGGACTCGAAGGGGCACCAACACATCGCTCCGCATTCGGCGATGCGTTGCAGCTGTTATATTTCTCCATCCAAGCCGTATTCTGGCTGTAGTGCAGCTTGGGAGCGGAAGGCGGTGCGGCCCACGGTCCTTCCGGTTCGCCATGGATGGCTTTCAGCGGATTGCCCGTTCAGTTTGCGGCGCTGGCCAGCCTGGCCCTGGCTTCGGCCTCGCCGATCAGCGGCAGCAGTTCGCTCATGTCCGGGCCGTGGTCCATGCCGGTCAGCGCCTGACGCAGCGGCAGGAACAGCGCGCGCCCCTTGCGTCCGGTAGCCTCCTTGAGTGCGGTGGTGAGCGCGCCCCACGGGTCCTCGCCCCACGCCAACATGCGGGCCGCCTCGGCGAGGAAGGCCTTGTCCTCTTCGGCGAAAGGCGGGTGCGCGACCGGACCGGTCACGAGCCGCCACCAGTCCGCCGCCTCGCCGACATGGGAAAGATTGGGGCGGACAGCGTGCCAGCCGGCGGCGTCCATCCCTTCGGGCAGGCGCGATGCGACCGCCTCGAAGGGGAGCTGGTGGACGACCCCGGTGTTGAGCCGCGCGAGATCCTCTTCGTCAAACTTGGCCGGCGCGCGCCCGAAGGTCGCAAGATCGAAGCCGCCGATCAGCACCGCCCTGTCGACAATCGGCTCGACCGGCTGCGACGTGCCCAGCCGCGCCAGCAGGGCGATGATCGCCTCGGGCTCTACGCCGCGCTCCCGCAAGGCGTCGCAGCCGAGCGAACCGAGGCGCTTCGACAGCTTGCCTTCCTTGCCCACCAGCAGCGCTTCGTGAGCAAAGGCAGGGCGTGTTCTTGTTGCACCGTCACTTGCAGCAAAGCCCGCAGCATAAAGTGCGGTAAAAATCTGAATCTGAACGGCGGTGTTGGAAACATGATCCTCACCGCGAAGCACCTGCGTGACACCCATGTCGATGTCGTCGACCGCGCTTGGCATCATGTACAGCCATGAACCGTCGGCGCGGCGGGTGACCGGGTCGGATAGCTGCGACGGGTCGAATTTCTGGTTTCCACGGATACCGTCTTCCCAGCTGATCGGTTCGGCATGATCGAGCAGAAAGCGCCAGTGCGGCTGGGCGCCCTCGGCTTCCTTGGCCGCACGCTCGGCCTCGGTCAGCTTCAGCGCCGCGCGGTCATAGATCGGGGGCAACCCGCGCCCCAGAGCGATCTTGCGCTTTACCTCCAGTTCCTGCGCGCTTTCGTAGCAGGGATAGATGCGGCCTACCTCACGCAGGGCGTCGAAAGCGGCTTCGTAGCGGTCGAGCCGCGCCGACTGCCGTTCTTCGCGATCCCAGCCGAGACCCAGCCAGGTCAGATCGGTGCGGATGGCATCGACATATTCCTCCCGGCTGCGGGTCGCATCAGTGTCGTCGATGCGCAGGATGAAGGTGCCGCCCGCCCGCCGCGCGAGCATCCAGTTGTGGAGCGCGGTGCGGATGTTGCCGACATGAAGTCGGCCGGTGGGCGAAGGGGCGAAACGGGTGGTGGTCATGGGCAGCGCGGTAGAGCGCCCTGCTCTGCCCCGCAAGCGGTCAGAGGGCGCGGACCTCTGCGGCAGCGAGCGCCAGTGCACTCTCCCACAGGCGATGCGCACGCTCGGCACGCACAAGGCCGTCCAATGACGCCTCGAAAGCCTGCCGGTCGCCCGCCGCTGCCGCATCGACGACAGCGCCGATAGTCGCCTCGTCGTGGCTGAGGAGGCGGCAGCAAAAACGCGAAACGGCAATGTTTTCGGGCCAGGCCGCCGCGATCGCCTGCGCAAGGATCAATGCCTTGGCCGCAACCTCCACACTGCCTAGGCGCATGGCCAGTTCGGGCACCGGATCACGGCCGACCCGGTCATGCACCGCGATCAGCCGCAAGGCATGGATGAACCGTCCGGCGAAGGGCCCGAGCCGCTCGACCCGAGGCGGAACGGCGAGGGCGGTAATGACCTTCCGGGCGGCGTCGCTGGGGGCTTTGTGGTGGGGCATCATACCTCGCTTACGGTTTGACAGGGCCATGGGTGCAGGTCCCCTTCTGCCTTTTTGCGAGTGATTTGCAATAACGAAAATGCATCTAATGCTGCCAAAGAGAAACCCCGCCGGAGCGTGAACTCCGGCGGGGCTGTCCAAGAGCCGATCATGGCAGGCGAGGCCTTACTCCTCGCCGGCGTCCTCGGTCGCCGGGGCTGAGGCGGCCATAGCCGCCATCGCCGCCTTCATCTTCTCTTCCGAACCGATGGCGTCCGCCGCCGGCTCGACTTCGCGCTGGCCGGTTGCAGCAAGCGCATCCTGCTGCTTCTTCCACGCCGCTTTCAGCGCCGCATCGCGGCTGTTGGCGGTGACGCGCAAACGGTTCATGCCCGCGCCGGTGCCGGCAGGGATGAGACGCCCGACGATCACGTTCTCCTTGAGCCCGATCAGGGTGTCCTTCTTCCCTTCGACCGCTGCCTGCGTCAACACGCGGGTGGTTTCCTGGAAGCTCGCCGCCGAAATGAACGACCGCGTCTGGAGGCTCGCCTTGGTGATGCCGAGCAGAACCGGGGTGCCGTGCGCGGGGGCCTTGCCCTTGCCGCTCTGCATCAGCTTGGCGTTGATCTCCTGCATCTCGGCAAGATCGACCTGCTCGCCCGGCAGCAGGGTAGTGTCCCCGCCATCGGTGATCTCGACCTTTTGCAGCATCTGGCGAACGATCACCTCGATGTGCTTGTCGTTGATCTTCACGCCCTGCAAGCGATAGACTTCCTGAATCTCGTTGACGAGATATTCGGCCAGCGCCTCCACGCCCAGCACCTCGAGGATGTCGTGCGGGTTGGGCGAGCCGGAAATCAGGGTGTCGCCCTTCTTGACGTAGTCGCCTTCCTGCACGTCGATCACCTTGGTCTTGGGGATCAGGTATTCGACGGGTTCGCCCTCCTCGGGGATGATCGCGATCTTGCGCTTGGCCTTGTATTCGCGGACGAATTCGATCCGGCCGGAGATCTTGGCGATGATCGAGACGTCCTTGGGCATGCGCGCCTCGAACAGTTCGGCCACGCGCGGCAGACCGCCGGTGATGTCGCGGGTCTTGGCGGCTTCACGGCTCGCACGGGCGAGAATGTCGCCCGCCTGCACTGTGTCGCCATCCGCAACCGACAGGGTCGTGCCCGGAGCCAGCATGTAGCGAGCCGCCTCGGTCTCCCCGCTGCCTTCGGCCAGCAGAGTCAGGCGCGGGCGCTGGTCTTCCTTCCTCTTGCGGCCCGTGGCACGGTTTTCGGTTACCACGCGCTGCGCGATGCCGGTCGCATCGTCGACCTGCTCTTCGAGCGTCACGCCCTCGGCCAGATCCTGATACTTCACCATGCCCGATTGCTCGGTGATGATCGGCAGAGTGAAGGGATCCCACTCGGCCAGGCGGTCGCCCACCCTCACATGATCGCCGTCCTTGAACTTGAGGACGGTCCCGTAAGGCACCTTGTGCATTTCGCGTTCGCGCCCTTCGGCGTCGATCACCGCCAGTTCGCCGTTGCGGGCGAGGCTGAGGATGCGGCCCTGCTTGTCGGTGATGGTCGGCATGTCGCGATATTCGACGCGGCCTTCCGAAATCGCCTCGAGATGCGAGGTTTCGTTGAGCTGCGCCGCGCCGCCGATGTGGAAGGTCCGCATCGTCAGCTGGGTGCCGGGCTCACCGATCGACTGGGCGGCGATCACGCCGACGGCTTCGCCGATGTTCACCGGGGTCCCGCGGGCGAGGTCGCGACCGTAGCAGGTCGCGCACACGCCCTGTTCGGCTTCGCAGATCAACGGCGAGCGGATCTTGGCCGACTGGACTTCCGCAGCCTCGATCGCCTTGACCATCGCTTCGTCGAGCAGGGTGCCGGCCTGAACGATAAGTTCGCCGGTCGCGGCGTTGACGATATCTTCCGCCACCGTGCGGCCGAGAATGCGCTCGCCGAGCGACGCGATCACGCTGCCGCCCTGCACGATGGCGCGCATCTCCAGCGCGTTCTGGGTGCCGCAGTCCTCCTCGACGATGACGCAATCCTGCGACACGTCGACGAGACGGCGGGTGAGGTAGCCCGAGTTCGCGGTCTTCAGCGCGGTGTCCGCAAGGCCCTTTCGCGCCCCGTGGGTCGAGTTGAAGTATTCAAGAACGGTCAGGCCTTCCTTGAAGTTCGAGATGATCGGGGTCTCGATGATCTCGCCCGAAGGCTTGGCCATCAGCCCGCGCATCCCCGCAAGCTGCTTCATCTGCGCCGGGCTACCACGCGCGCCGGAGTGGCTCATCATGTAGATCGAGTTGATCTGGGCTTCCTTGCCCGTTTCGGGGTCGATCGGCTGCGCCTTGATCTCGGCCATCATCGCGTCGGCGACCATGTCACCGCACTTCGACCAGGCGTCGATCACCTTGTTGTACTTTTCCTGCTGGGTGATGAGGCCGTCCTGATACTGCTGCTCGTAACCGGCAACCAGTTCCTTGGTCTCTTCCACCAGCTTGATCTTGGCGTCGGGGATGATCATGTCATCCTTACCGAAGCTGATACCGGCCTTGAACGCGTGCCGGAAGCCGAGCGCCATGATGGCATCGGCGAACAGCACCGTGTCCTTCTGGCCGGTGTGGCGGTACACTTGGTCGATCACGTCGCCGATCTCGCGCTTGGTGAGCAGGCGGTTGATGATGTCGAAGGGCACCTTGTGATTCTTGGGCAGGCATTCGCCGATCAGCATCCGGCCCGGGGTGGTGACGAAGCGCTTCATCGACACCACGCCGTGCTCGTCGGCCTGCGGCACGCGGGCAATGATGCGGGTGTGGAGCGTGACTGCCTTGGTTTCCAGCGCCTGATGCACTTCGGCCATGTCGCTGAAACGCGGCAGCTTCTCGATCTTCGTTCCGTCGGCTTCCTCGATGAACTCGGGGTGCTTCTCCTGCCGCTCCATCGAGAGGTAGTAAATCCCAAGCACCATGTCCTGCGAAGGCACGATGATCGGCTTGCCGTTGGCGGGCGAGAGGATGTTGTTGGTGCTCATCATCAGCACGCGCGCTTCGAGCTGCGCTTCGAGGCTGAGCGGCACGTGCACCGCCATCTGGTCGCCATCAAAGTCGGCGTTGAAGGCGGAGCACACCAGCGGGTGCAGCTGGATCGCCTTGCCCTCGATCAGCACCGGCTCGAAGGCCTGGATGCCGAGGCGGTGGAGCGTCGGCGCGCGGTTGAGCAGCACCGGGTGCTCGCGGATCACCTCATCGAGGATGTCCCAGACTTCCTTGCGCTCCTTCTCGACCCACTTCTTGGCCTGCTTGAGGGTCATCGAGAGACCCTTGGCGTCGAGGCGGGCGTAGATGAACGGCTTGAACAGCTCGAGCGCCATCTTCTTGGGCAGGCCGCACTGGTGCAGTTTGAGCTCAGGCCCGGTCACGATCACGCTGCGGCCCGAATAGTCGACGCGCTTGCCGAGCAGGTTCTGACGGAAGCGGCCCTGCTTGCCCTTGAGCATGTCGGAGAGCGACTTGAGCGGACGCTTGTTGGCACCGGTGATGACACGGCCGCGGCGACCGTTGTCGAACAGCGCGTCCACCGCTTCCTGCAACATGCGCTTTTCGTTGCGCACGATGATATCGGGCGCGCGCAGTTCGATCAGGCGCTTCAACCGGTTGTTGCGGTTGATGACGCGGCGGTAGAGGTCGTTGAGGTCCGAGGTTGCAAAGCGGCCACCATCGAGCGGCACCAGCGGGCGCAGTTCGGGCGGGATGACCGGGATCACTTCAAGGATCATCCATTCCGGGCGATTGCCGGATTCGATGAAGCTCTCGACCACCTTCAATCGCTTGATGATCTTCTTGGGCTTCAATGCCGACTTGGTGGTCGATAGCTCGTCCATCAGCGCCTCGCGCTCGGCCTCGAGGTCGAGCTGCATCAGCATGGTGCGCACGGCTTCCGCGCCGATGTCGGCGGTGAAGGCGTCCTCGCCATATTCGTCCTGCGCTTCGAGAAGTTCATCCTCGGTCAGGAGCTGATACTTCTCGAGCGGGGTGAGACCCGGTTCGGTGACAATGTAGCTTTCGAAGTAGAGCACGCGCTCGAGCTGCTTCAACTGCATGTCAAGCAGCAGCCCGATGCGGCTGGGCAGCGACTTCAGGAACCAGATGTGCGCGACGGGCGCGGCCAGTTCGATGTGGCCCATGCGCTCGCGGCGAACCTTGGTGACGGTGACTTCAACGCCGCACTTTTCGCACACGACGCCCTTGTACTTCATGCGCTTGTACTTGCCGCACAGGCACTCGTAGTCCTTCACGGGGCCGAAGATGCGCGCGCAGAACAGCCCGTCCCGCTCAGGCTTGAAGGTACGGTAGTTGATGGTTTCGGGCTTCTTGATCTCGCCATAGGACCACGAGCGGATGCGCTCGGGGCTGGCAATGCCGATCTGGATCTGGTCGAAGGTTTCGGGCTTCGCCAGCTGGTTGGTGAATTTGGTCAGGTCGTTCATGACTGTGTTCCCTTAGGGGGATGAAATTCGTGTGCGGCGGGAAGCGGGGGACCGTCCGGCCCCCTCGCCCCTTACTCCGCTGCCTCCAGCATCTCGCCGCCGTCGTCCTCGTCAAGGATCGACTTCAACTCGACGTTGAGGCCAAGGCTGCGCATTTCCTTCACGAGCACGTTGAAGCTCTCCGGAATGCCGGCCTCGAAGGTGTCGTCACCCTTGACGATCGCCTCATAGACCTTGGTGCGGCCGACCACGTCGTCGGACTTCACCGTCAGCATTTCCTGCAAGGTGTAGGCCGCGCCGTAGGCCTGGAGCGCCCAGACCTCCATTTCCCCGAAGCGCTGGCCGCCGAACTGCGCCTTGCCGCCCAGCGGCTGCTGGGTGACGAGGCTGTAGGGGCCGATCGAGCGCGCGTGGATCTTATCGTCGACAAGGTGGTGGAGCTTGAGCATGTAGATGATGCCCACGGTCACCTTGCGGTCAAACGCCTCGCCGGTGCGGCCGTCATAAAGGACGCTCTGGCCCGAAGAATCGATCCCCGCCTTCACCAGCATCTCCGACACATCGGCCTCGCGCGCGCCGTCGAACACCGGGGTGCCCATCGGCACGCCGGCCGAAAGGTTGCCCGCCAGTTCCACGATATCCGCGGTCGAGCGGCTTTCGAGGTCCTCGACATATTGCTCGCCGTACACGTCCTTGAGCCGGTCGAGCACCGCCGCCGGGGGGGCGACATTGGCGTAGTCCTCGGCAGCATTCGGATTGGCGGCGCGCCATTCCTCCAGCAGGCCCTTGATCTCGTGGCCGAGCGCGCGCGCGGCAAAGCCCAGGTGCGTCTCGAAGATCTGCCCGACGTTCATGCGGCTGGGCACGCCCAGCGGGTTGAGCACCAGGTCGACCGGGGTGCCGTCCTCAAGGAAGGGCATGTCCTCCTGCGGCAGGATGCGGCTGATGACACCCTTGTTCCCGTGACGGCCCGCCATCTTGTCGCCCGGCTGGAGCTTGCGCTTCACCGCGACGAAGACCTTGACCATCTTGAGCACGCCCGGTGCCAGCTCGTCGCCGCGCTCCAGCTTTTCCTTGCGGTCGTGGAACTTGGCATCGATCAGCGCGACGGCTTCGTCGTACTGCGACTTCACCGCCTCGATCTGCGCCTGGCGTCCATCGTCGGCGACCGCGAACTTGAACCATTCGTGGCGCTCGATCTCGTCGAGCACGTCCTCGGTGATTGCGATGCCCTTTTTCAGCCCCTTGGGCGCGGCCGAAGCGGTCTGGCCCACCAGCATGTCCTTGAGGCGGTTATATGTCGCACGGTTCAGGATGTTGCGCTCGTCTGCGGCATCCTTGCGCAGGCGTTCGATTTCCTCGTTCTGGATCGCACGGGTACGGTCGTCGATCTCGATCCCGTGACGGTTGAACACGCGCACCTCGACGATGGTGCCGGCAACGCCCGGGGGCAGACGCAGCGAGGTGTCGCGAACGTCGCTCGCCTTCTCGCCGAAGATCGCGCGCAGCAGCTTTTCTTCCGGCGTCATCGGGCTTTCGCCCTTCGGCGTGATCTTGCCCACCAGAATGTCGCCCGGATGCACCTCCGCACCGATATAGACGATGCCCGCCTCATCGAGATTGCGCAGCGCTTCCTCGCCGACATTGGGGATGTCGCGGGTGATGTCCTCCGGCCCCAATTTGGTGTCGCGAGCCATCACCTCGAACTCCTCGATGTGGATCGAGGTGAAGACGTCGTCCTTCACGATGCGTTCGCTGATGAGGATCGAATCTTCGTAGTTGTAGCCGTTCCACGGCATGAAGGCGACGAGGCTGTTCTTGCCCAGCGCCAGCTCGCCCAGATCGGTCGAGGGGCCGTCGGCGATGATGTCGCCAGCCTCGATCACGTCACCCACCTTCACCAGCGGACGCTGGTTGATACAGGTGTTCTGGTTGGAACGCTGGAACTTTTGCAGCGTGTAGATGTCCACGCCCGACTGGCCGGGTTCGACATCGCCGATCGCCCGGATCACGATGCGGGTGGCGTCGACCTGGTCGACGATCCCGCCGCGCTTGGCCGCGATCGCCGCACCCGAATCGCGCGCCACGGTCTCTTCCATGCCGGTCCCGACCCACGGCGCTTCCGCCTTCACGAGCGGCACGGCCTGACGCTGCATGTTCGAGCCCATCAGCGCGCGGTTGGCGTCGTCGTTTTCCAGGAACGGAATGAGCGAGGCCGCGACCGAGACGAGCTGCTTGGGCGACACGTCCATCAGCGTCACGTGTTCACGCGGCGCCATCAGGTTGTCCCCGTTGTGACGCGCCGAGACCAGCTCCTCGACGAAGGAGCCATCCTCATTGAGCTCGGCCGAGGCCTGCGCAACGGTGTGCTTCTGCTCCTCCATCGCGGAGAGATAGATCACGTCGCCCGTGACCTTGCCGTCCACCACCTTGCGGTAGGGCGTCTCGATGAAGCCATACTTGTTGACGCGGCTGAAGCTGGCGAGCGAGTTGATAAGGCCGATGTTCGGGCCTTCCGGAGTCTCGATCGGGCAAATGCGGCCATAATGCGTCGGGTGCACGTCGCGCACTTCAAACCCTGCGCGCTCGCGGGTGAGGCCGCCCGGCCCGAGCGCCGAAACGCGGCGCTTGTGGGTGACTTCGCTGAGCGGGTTGGTCTGGTCCATGAACTGGCTGAGCTGCGAGGAGCCAAAGAACTCCCGCACCGCCGCCACGGCGGGCTTCGCATTGATGAGGTCGTTCGGCATCACCGTGCTGACATCAACCGAGCTCATCCGCTCCTTTACGGCACGCTCCATCCGCAACAGGCCGACGCGGTACTGGTTCTCCAGCAACTCGCCCACCGAGCGCACCCGGCGGTTGCCAAGGTTGTCGATATCGTCGACCTCGCCCTTGCCGTCCTTGAGGCCGACCAGCTCCTTGACCACCGCAAGAATATCCTCCTTGCGCAGCGTGGTGATGGTGTCCTCGCACTCGAGACCAAGCCGCATGTTGAGCTTGACCCGGCCGACGGCCGAAAGGTCATAGCGTTCGGCATCGAAGAACAAGCCCTCGAACAACGCCTCGGCGGTTTCCTTCGTCGGCGGTTCGCCGGGGCGCATGACCTTGTAGATCGCCTCCAGACCCTCGTCGCGGTTCTCGGCCTTGTCGACCTTGAGCGTGTTGCGGATCCACGGGCCGGTGTTGATCTCGTCGATGTCGAGCAGCGGCAGGCGATCGATCCCGGCCTTGTCGAGCGTCTCGACATGCTCGAGCGTCACCTCATCGCCCGCCTCGATGTAGATGCGCCCGGTGCTCTCGTCGATCATGTCGGCGGCGGCATAGCGGCTGACGACTTCCTCGGTGGGAAGCAGCAGCTCGGAAAGGCCATCCTTGGCGGCCTTGTTGGCCGCGCGCGGGCTGATCTTCTGGCCGGCCGGGAAGATTTCCTCGCCGGTCGCGGCATCCACCAGCGGGAAGGCCGGCTTGGCACCGCGCCACTGTTCGGCCACAAAGGGAATCTTCCACCCGTCAACCCCGTTTTTCTGCGACGCGCGCTCCCAGGTCACGGTATTGTAGAAATAGCCGAGGATATCCTCGGCATCGAGGCCGAGCGAATAGAGCAGCGCGGTCACCGGCAGCTTGCGCTTGCGGTCGATGCGGACGTTGACGATGTCCTTGGCGTCGAACTCGAAATCGAGCCAGGAGCCGCGATAGGGGATGACCCGGGCGGCGAACAGCAGCTTGCCCGAAGAATGGGTCTTGCCGCGATCGTGATCGAACAGCACGCCCGGCGAGCGGTGCATCTGGCTGACGATCACGCGCTCGGTGCCGTTGATGATAAAGGTGCCGTTCTCGGTCATGAGCGGCATGTCGCCCATGTAGACGTCCTGCTCCTTAATATCGAGCACGGAGCGGGTCTCGGTCTCCGAATCCACCTCGAACACGATCAGCCGCAGCGTCACCTTCATCGGGGCTGCATAGGTGATCCCGCGCTGGCGACACTCGGTGGTGTCGTATTTGGGCTCTTCGAGTTCGTAGTGGACGAAATCAAGCTCGGCGGTGCCGGCAAAATCGCGGATCGGGAAAACAGAGCGCAGAGTCTTTTCGAGGCCCGAGACATAGCCTGTGGTCTTGTCCGAGCGCAGGAACTGCTCGTAGCTTTCGCGCTGCACCTCGATGAGGTTCGGCATCTGCACGACTTCGTGAATATCGCCGAAAATC
>Ga0208370_100405_pt1 | contig 10982 bp, 4 predicted proteins | sample Subbio12Jun_QV11_FD_184822 | JGI IMG/M metagenome (GOLD analysis project Ga0208370, IMG submission 184822) | Serpentinite rock and fluid subsurface biosphere microbial communities from McLaughlin Reserve, California, USA -CR12Jun_QV11 (SPAdes) | ecosystem: Environmental > Terrestrial > Deep...
TACGGGGTGGTGGTCTATGCCACGCTCCCCGCCAGCCTTTCGGCCAACCGCAAGGAGATGACCCGGGCGCAAATGCTCGAGGCACTCACCGCGATCGACCGCCAGCTTGAAAGCGCCGCGCAGCCGCTGGCGCGGGCCGAGGCCTATCTGGTGATCGCCGCCCTGTCGCAGGATACCTTCCATGGCGGCGCGCTGGCGCGGCTGACCGGGCGCTATCCGGGCTGCATGACCGCGCGGGCGCGCGCAGGCATGGCTACCGGGTCCGAAGCCGAGGCGCGTGTCGCCGCGCTTCTCGATAGGCGCCGCGAACAGCTCGCGCAGATTCGCGGTGCCCTGCGTATCCGCGCAGCTCTGGAAGTCTGGCTGTTTGTCCATATCCCGCTCACCATCGCCCTGATCGCTGCGCTCGCCGCGCACGTGATCAGCGTGTTCTACTACTGGTGAAAGCGGCGCGATGGCCTTCCTGATCCGCACCATCGACTTCACCGCCGCCGGCCGCGAGATCATTCGCGACCGGGTGGTGGAGCAAACCAGCCTGACCGTCGGGCGTGCGGCGGAATGCGACGTCCATCTGCCCGATCTCGCGGTCGAACAGCGTCATGTCGCCATCGGTCTGCAAAGTGACGGCACGCTGGTGGTGCGCGCGCTCGGCACGCTGGGCTTCGGGCTCGACGGACGGGTGGTCGAGCACGGCGTCATTGATCCGCGCACCGGCGGCGAGATCGCGCTCGGTGCCGCCCGGATGGCGGTGGCGCGCGAGGCGGACGGGCGGATCATCGTCACCATTCGCCAGGTTGCCGCCGAAGAGGGCAAGGGAGATGCGCTGCGCGGCTTTTCGCTCGCCTCGAAGCTGCCGAGCAAGCGCGCGATGAGCTGGGTATTCGCCTCGGCGATCATCCTGGTGCTGCTGATCGTGCCGGTCGCGAGCCACCTCGCGCGCACCCCGGCCAAGCCCGACCCCACCGGCAAGACCACCGGCACCGTGCTGCTCGACAGCGCATGGTCGAGCGGCGAGCTTTCGCTCAAGCACCACAGCCTTGCGGACAATTGCGAAAGCTGCCACGTCGCCGCCTTCGAGAGCGTGCAGGATGAAACCTGCCTCTCCTGCCACAAGGAGATCGGCGAACACGCACCGATGCCGCGCCTCGCCAGGGGGATGGCACCGCTTTCCGATGGCGAGGCACTGCAATGGAAGATTGCCGAGGGCTTCGGCAAGGAAGGGCCGCTCGGTTGCGTTTCCTGCCACTCGGAACACGAAGGCCCGGTGCGCACGCCCGCCGGTTCCGAGGACTTCTGCGGCGATTGTCACAAGGATCTGGGCACGCGCCTGACCGACACCGAGCTCGCCAATGCTCATGATTTCGGCAAGGATCATCCGCTATTTCGCCCGGTCTATTTCGCAAGCTTCGGCGCGGCGAAGCCGGTGCGCGCCGCACCCGGTGCAAAGCCGTTCGAAAGGTCGGGCCTGGTCTTCCCGCACGATGTCCACATGGATGCGCAGGGCGGGGCTGCGCGCATGGCAGTCTCGCTCCGGCAATATGGCAAGCCGCTCGAATGTGCGGACTGCCACGTCCTTACCCCGGACAGGGCATCCTTTAGGGAAGTGGGGATGGAGGACGCCTGCGAGGGGTGCCACAGCCTCGTGGCGGGGCGCACGGCGGCGGGCGGGTTCAGCAAACTGCGCCACGGAGACATCAAGGATCTGGCCGAGGATCTCGCGCGGATCTCGTCCGACCCGCGCGCGCCGGTCGGCCCGGCCCGCCAGCGCCCCGGCGCGCTGGGCAGTGCCTCGCCCTACCGTGCCGATTTCGGGCGGCCGGTGCGCGCCTATATCGGCCTGTCCAACGCGCTCTCGGCCGGCGGGGTGTGCACCGAGTGCCACCTGCCGACGCGCGGCCCGACCGGCCAGGCAGACCTGATGCCGGTCAACCTGCCCGACCGGTTCCTGACGGGCGGCTATTTCAACCACGAGGCGCACAGGAAGCAGGAATGCACCGATTGCCACGCCGCCGAAACCTCGAAGGCGGCCAGTGACCTGCTGATGCCCGATCTCAAGAGCTGCCGCGAATGCCATCTCGGCGCGGCAGCGGTGAAGACCGGGAAGATCGTTCCTTCCGATTGCGCGATGTGCCACGCCTATCACTTGCCCGGTGGGCAATGGACGGGTCTGGAGCCGACGAACGGCCCCGCCCCGCACTACAAGCCGCCACCGCCGCAGCCGCCGCCGCCTGCCGCTGACAAAAGGCAGGTTGCAGTAGCCGCAACGCAGGCTACAAAGTGACCATGGGGGACAAAGCCGCATCCTCGCGCGCCGTGCTGATTGCACAGATGACCGACATTCATGTCGGCTTTGCTCCCGATGAAAAGCCCGAGGAGCTGAACCTCACCCGCTTCCGCGCGACCTTGCAGCGGCTGCTGCAAGGGCCGAACGTGCCGGACATGCTGGTGCTGTCAGGCGACATCACCGATCATGGCGACGCGAAAAGCTTCGCCAAGACAGCGGAAATCCTGGAGGACTGCCCCTTCCCGATCATTCCGCTGGTGGGCAATCACGACAGGCGCGAAGGGCTGCTCGGGGCGTTTCCGCAGGTCCAGCCAGCCGCCGACGGTTTCCTGCACTACGTGGTCGAGACCCGGCTGGGGCTGAGGATCATTTGCCTCGACACGCTCGAAGACGGTCGCCACGGCGGTGCCTTCTGCGAAGCGCGCGCGGATTGGCTGGCTGCGCGGCTCGCCCAGGCACCCGAAACGCCGACCCTGATCTTCATGCACCATCCGCCCGTGGTCGCGGGGATCGACTGGATGGACCCTGCTCCGGAAGAGGGCTGGATCACCCGCCTTCACGCAGTGCTGGAAGGGCAATCGCAGGTTCTGGCGATCCACTGCGGGCACCTGCACCGCCAGATCGCCACGCGCTTTGCCGGGATTCCCTTGGGGGTGACGCCCTCGGTCGCGCCGCTGGTCGCGATGGACCTCAACCCGATCAACCGGAATGTGCCCGACAACCGCGAACTCATCACGACCGAGCCGCCGACCTATGCGCTCCACCGCTGGGACGGAACGAACCTCGTCTCGCACTATGAGCGGGTCGGCGACTGGCAGGTGCTGGCGCGCTATCATGCGGGGCTCCAGCCGATGATCGCGGGGATGTTCGCGGAGCGGGAGTAGTCCTTACCGGCGCAAATCCGCCCGTCGCGGCCCCGCCGGAGCAAACCCGACCCAGCGCTGCATGTCGACATCGTCGGAAACCTTCCACGGCACGCCGCTGCGGGTCATGAACAGGCGCTCCATCTCGGGCCGCGTGAAGGGCCGCGAGCCGAGGCGGCCGAACACGGCTATCTGCCCGCCGGTCTCGTCCACCGCACGGTCACGGTCGAGACCTTTGCTCAGGGCGATCGCGGGTGAGGGCGTTTTCGCCCAGGCGATCAGTTCGGGCACGGGTGCGGGGCTGAAGCCGTAGAAATTGCGCTGGCTGTCGGGACTGGTGAGTTGCAGCACTTTCATCCCGTTGCGTCCGTCAGCGACATAGGCGAACAGCGAGGCGTTGGTGGTGGCGACGATCACGTCCTCGGCATCGTTCAATGCCCCGCCAAGCGTCACCTTCTGATGGACCTGCGGCGTGCGCGGGTTCTTGACGTCGAGGATGACCAGGCCCTCGGCCTTGGCGGCGACATAGGCATAGGTGCGCGCCACATAGAGCCGCCGTGCATCGGCGAGCGGCACCGTGGCCTCGGGCACCGCGACCGGGTTGCGCAAGGCCGTGACGTCGAACAGCTTCACACCCTCGGCATCGGTCACCCACAGATAGCGGAACTGGATCGCCGAGGCCCGCGCATCGCGCAGCTCGCGCACCGCCGCCAGTTTCGGTGCATCAGGGTCTGACAGATCGACCACGATCAGGCCCCTGTCAGCGGTGATGTAGGCGACCTCGCCCGCCAGCACGATATGCCGCGCACCCGTGAGCACCCCGCCCGGGTTCCACGCTGTAGAGCCGTCGGCATAGGTGTGGCGGCGCAAATGGTTGTTGCGGAATTCGCCGTCGGCCAGCGTGTTCACGTTGACGAGGATCAGCCCTTCGACTGCATCGGTGACGGCGGCGAAGTTGTAAACGGCCAGGAACGCCTGTTCCTGGTTCATCTCGCGCATCTTTTCGGTGTTGCGGGTCGGCGCGATCGGCTGGTTGGTGGCGAGCGCCATGCAGGTGGCATTGGTGGTCTTCACGTTGGTGTCATGCCCGAGCGCGGAGAACGGCCCTTTGAGGATGCGCTCCGAGGTGCCCTTGTTGGCGATGCTGGCAACGTCATAGGCTGTAAAGCCGCCCTTCCCGGTAGCGACGAACATGTATTCGCCGCGCAGTTGCAGGCAGCCGACCCGGTCCGACGTGCCCTCGTGCACGTTGACGAATTCCTCGAGCGGGTGGGTCTCGCCGCTCATCTTCCCGTCGAAGGTCTTGCCCCGCACCCAGTTCTTGAGCTCGCGCCCGTTCTTGTCGACGTGCAGGCCCCAGTAATCGGGATAGGCATAGCGGTGGAGGTAGGAGCCGATCACCGCCTGCGGTTCGTCATATTCGGTCACGCGGGTCGCCTGGAAGCCGCTTTCGAGGCCGGTCCATGCGTTGAGCCCGACGAAGTTGACGTAATTCGTGCCCAGCAGGAAGAGCTGCGCCATGATGGCATTATTGTCCTCCTTGGCGGAAAGGTGGCAATCGGTGCAGGTCTTGGTCTCGGTCAGGCGCACCGTGTGGGGGAAATGCGGCGCGAAGGCCTGGCTTGAAAAGCCAATGGCGCTGATCGGCGGCTGCTGCACATAGATGCGCTCGCGGTTGATGTTGGTCGAGGACAGCACCAGCGCCGAGGAAGAGCGCACCGGCGCGACCTGGTTGCCTTTGGTGGTCTGGTGCTTGCCGAGCTGGAACATCTCATCGCGCGCAACCTGCGGGTTATAGGTGGCGAAATTGCGCGTCTCACCGCCTTCGTAGCGGTGGCTCTTGGTTTTCCAGTTGGCCTCGATCGGCAGGTGGCACCCGCCGCACGAGGTGGTCCATGACAGGTGGCAGGTGAAGCACGCCATTTCGGGATCGCGGTGGGCGCGGTCGTTTGCGGCGATACCGATCCCGAATTCAAAATTGCCTGTCTCCGCGCCGTAGCGGCTGACCAGCTTGGCGCGCGCCGCCTTGGCGTTGAAGGTGGGGGTGGCCGGGTCGACCGTGTCCTTGACGAGGCTCATCTCCCATTCGAGGTCGGGATCGACGATCGAGCGCTGCACCAGCTTGCGGCGCCCGTCCGCGCCCTCCAGCCACTCGAACCGGCGCTTGCCGTCGGGGTTGCGCAGCAGGGCGAGGTTGTGCCCTTCCGGCGGCGCGGCAGGGCCGCTGGTGCGCAGGGTGGGATAGGCGTCGGGTGTGCCGTGGCAGTCCTTGCAGGTGATCTCGATCGCATTCGCCACCTCGCCGTAGATGAGGCCGTTGCCGTGGCTGTCCTGCTCGAAGTGGCAATCGGCGCACTGCAACCCCTTTTCGGCATGGATGTCCATCATGTGGACCGCCTTGCCCGGATTGACCCCGGCCGGGACGAACTTGCCCTCGCCCTGCTTGCGCCACTTCTCGGGATCGTCGGGGTCGACGATCCTGCCGTCCGCATCGAGCAGGTTGCCCTCACGGTCGCGCTTGAAAATCGCCCGGAAGTTCCAGCCATGGCCGTGGTAGTCGGCGAACTGGGTGTCCCGGAGCTTGGGGTTCAGATCATAGACGTTGCGCAGGAAATCGAGATCGGCCCAGCGCCCGCGCGGCGCCGCGCCTTCCGGGTTGCGGTCGGTCACGGCGCGCACCTCAGCGGCGGTGGGGTATTTCTGCTGCTCGGGCCACATGTGCGGCGCATCGGATTCGTAGTCCCACATGGTGTAGCCGAGGTAGGAATTCAGGAAGATGTTGGGCTGGTGCATGTGGCAGTTCATGCACTGGCTGGTGGGGATGGCGCGGGTAAAGACATGCTGAAGGGGGTGGCCCTTCTCCTTCTGCTTGCCCCCGAAGGTCAGGGTGTCATCGGCGCGCTTGCCCGCCTGCTTGCCCGCGCCGTGCCCGTCGTCGGCGTCGTGATGGCCCGATTGCTTGACCGCGCCGTGCCTGCCCTTCTTCTTGTCCCCATGGCCAGCAGGATGCTCGATCTTGCCGGCAATCGTCGGATCGACCGTGATCGTCTGCCCGTCGCGCCCGTATTGCGCATAGGTCAGCGAATGGCGCGGCTCGCGGTCATTGGCATAGACCACGTGGCAGGACGCGCAGCCCGAATGGCGGTAGTCGCCCGGCTGATCGTTGGTCCCCATGAACCACGTGAAGGGATCGTTGAGGCGCGTCTTGTGGATGTTGAGCGCCGGGATCGCGACGCGCAGGCCCGTGCCGGGGCCGCGGTTCGATTGCTTGAGATCGGGCCGCCCCGGCTCCTCCAGCCGCTGGATCGCGCCCGAAGGATTGGGCAGGCCGATTTCGGGGAACTGCGAGTTGATGGTGCGCCCGCCGCGCTCGAACACGCGGAAGACATCGCCCGGCGGGATCACGTGCCAGGTCGGCAGCGGATACATCTCGGCCAGCACCCCGCGCGCGACCTGATCGTCCGACAGCTTGCCCCCCGGTCCGGCACCGGGGGTGGTGATCTTGGCGGGCAACCCGTCGCGGGTATAGGCCTCGCCCAGCAGGTAATTCTTGAACGGCAGGATCCCGTTGTTGTAGCTCGCCCCGCCCCACAGCATCGCACCCGACGCCATGATCGAGCGTTCCGCCGCTTCGATCGCCTGGATGTGGCACGCCCCGCAGGCCTCGCGCGCCACGCGGTAATCGCTGGGATTGATGAACTTCACGAACTCGGGCGCTTCCTGGTTGAGCAGCGCATAGGACCGCTGGGGGTTCGCCGAGGACGGGAAGTGCCAGGACTTGGGATACTTGGGCAGCACGTGCGCCTTGTCGCGCGCGGCGACATAGTCCGGGTGGTCGTGCGCAAGCGCGGAATTGGCGCGCACCGCCGCATCGCCGCCGTGGCAATCGGTGCAGCCCAGCCGCACCGCAGGGCTGACATGCATGGTCGGCGCGTCGGTCTTGATATGGCAGGTCAGGCAGCCTTCGGACTTGGCCTCCATTTCGGCGACCGACTGCCGCTGCGGCGCTGGCGGGGCGATGACGCGGCTGTAATCGCGCTTCACCGGCCTCTCCTTGTCCGCCGCCATCGGAGCGCCTGCGAACAGGCCCACAGCAAGCACCAGCGCCGCTGCCAGCAGCGCGACATGACGGGTAAAGGTTCGGCCGATCATTAGCATCAGTAGGTCAGCACCACGTTGGCAAGCACCGAGAAAAACTCCTGTCCGCCGCCGCGTGCAGTGAACAGGTTCTTGAACCCGTCGCCTGCAAGCAGCGTCGCGGCGGAGAGGCGAAAGACGATGTTCTGATTGGCCTTGGGCCGCCAGATCGCCGCAGCCGACAGGTCAAAGCCGATCTCGCGCGGGATCGTGCCCTCGTTCCTGAGCACCTGTAGCGTCGCGGTGTTCTCGAACCACAGGTGGTTGGCGTTGGCACTCAGGCGCAGCTGCGGCGTCAGATCGAAATCCGCGCCGAGGCCAGCAAGGATAAGGCCGGGGTTGTTGAAGTTCGACTGCCCTTGTTCCTTCGACGAGCGCAGCGAATTGAGCAGGCCATTCCGGCCGTTGACCGCGATGGCGCGCCCGCCGCCCGCGAAGGGAATGGTCTGGCGGATCCAGTAGGAAGTGTCGGCCCCTGCAAAGACCGGGTTTTCGAAAATCGCATCAAACCCGCCTTCGGTGTCGTCATAAGGATCGCTGTCCCCGCTGGCATAGGCACCCGACAGGCGAAAGCGCATCCAGTTGCGGTCGTAGCTGGCTTCGATGGCGGCGAACTGCGCGTTGATGTCGGCAGGGCGGTCGGTGAAGAAGGAGTTCCGGTCCTCGCCCAGCGCCCAGTAGAAACTGCCTGTCAGGTTCACCCGCCCGATCCGCCCGTCCATATTGTAGCCGAGATAGACGACATCATATTCGCGTCCCCGCAGCGTTCCCAGCAAGGCGGGGCGGACGGGGAAGCCGTTGTCGTCGATCTCGATATCGTCGGCCTCGCGGTTCATGTTGTAAACCACGGTCAACTGGCTGGTCAGCGCCGGGATCAGGAAGTCCTGCCGATAGGCATTGACAACAAAGACGAAATCGTCGCGCAGCGGCTTCACCACCGAATTCAGGCCGCTGTTGGTGTCCTTCTCCAGCCGCCAGAAGGCGCCAATGTTGAACTGGAAGCGGTTGTTGTCGCGCGATCCGAACAGGCGCACGCCCAATTGCTGGTCGTTGAACAGGAAGCCGCGGAAATCCGACTGGAAAGGCTGAATCCCGGCGCGGATCGAGATGAAATCGAACCGGTCGTTGTCGAACTGGCTGAAGTGGTAATCAACGAAGGCTTCCTGCACGCCCAGGAAATGGTCGAGCCGTTCCGACCCGCGCGAGGGCTCCACGAAGAGCACGCGGCGTTCGGGCACGTCGACATAGTTGACGTTATAGGCCAGCGTGACGCGGTATTCGATGGTCGGCGGCTTGAAAGTGGTCGATCCTTTCAGCAGCGCGAAGCCGGCGATGAAGGTCTGGCTGAAGACCTGGCTGAAATCGTTGCCGAACACGTCGAGCCGGTCGGGGGCCTCGGTGGTCTGCACGCCCACGGGTATCGGGAAGGTGCGCGGCTCGTAGACGCTATCGCTGATAAGGTTGGCGACAAAGAACCAGTCGTCTTCCTTGATCGGCAGCCACGGCACCTTGGCCCGGTTGATGGGCCGATCACCCTTGTAGGTGTTCTGGTTGTAGGGATCGAACAGGTTCTCGCGCACCAGGCCGAGGCTTTCGATCAGGCGCCAGCGATCGGGGACGGGGAGCTGGTCCTTGAGGAAGGCTTCGGGCGGCGGTGCGCGCACCGCGCCCTCGTTGGTCTGCTCGATCCGCTCGGGCAGGGGCGCGGTGTAGCCGGGGCGCTGGCGGCCCTCGATGACCCCGGGTTCGACCGGCGGTGCCTCCTCCTCCCAGTCGCGTGGGGCCTGTTCTGCTGGCGGCGCGGACGGCGGCTGCATCGCCTCGGGCGGCGGTGCCTGGAGCAGAACCAGCACTGGCAGAAGCGCCCCCACCTACAGCCCCTCGCACACGTTCTGCGCCGCCGTGTCGAGGAACGGCGCAAAGGGGCAATTGACATAGCGCAGCCGCACCTGGCGACTGCCGACCTGCACCACGATACGGTCAGACCGGATCGCGGGCGGGGCATTGCCGATCCCGCCGACCCGCGCGCCTGCATTGTGGAGGCCGAGGAAGCTGATCATGTCGTCCTGGTCGATCCCGTCACCCGACACCCCGATCCCGCCGACAAGCACGTTGCCGCGATAGACCGGGACGGAACCGGGGAAAATCTGGATGCCGTTGGCGAGCCGCGTCGTCCCGCCCGTAAGTTGCGGCAGCCCCGTGCAGGCGCGCGGGGTGTCCTGCGCGCTCATGCCGGTCACGAAGGCGAGATGCTCGGCGAGATTGCCCACCACCAGCGCGCTCTGCAACCCGGTCGAAAAGGGGTTGAACTGCTGGATCGGACGCGACAGCGGGCCGTTGGGCTGGCCGACCTCGCCATCGGGAAAGTAGGGCCGCGACAGGTTGCCGCCCGCCCTGTCGGAGAAGGCGAAGGCACCTGTCAGCGCTGCGGGATCGCCCAGAAAACTGCGCATGCGGGTGACGAACTGCGGCACCTCTCCGCCCGCCGCGAGCAGCTCGGCGGCGGCGAAGCGGCCCGAGAAGAAATTGGCGGTGCGCGCCTTCTGCAAGGACACGTCGATCCCGAAAATCGGCGCATCGGGCGAACGCACGATGCCCAGCACCGCGCCGCGCGTGTCGACGAGGCTGATCGTCACCTGCGCGCGGCTGTCGAGCGGCTGGCGGATCTGCGCCCGCGCGCGGCTCATGACGGTGAAGGCTTCCTCGAGGATCGCGCGGGCTTCGGCGGCGGTCAGCGGCGCCGCGACGTCACCCGCGTCGGTGCCGCCGCGCACGGGATAGCGGTTCGCCCCCGCCCCGTTCGACAGCACGAAGGCGTCGCGATTGGCGAACTCGGCTGCCGTCGAGGCGCGCACGCCGGAAGCCTCGGTCCCGTAGATCACGCCCGCGAGCAGCGCTGCACCGCTATAATAGCCCGCAACCGGCACAAGCGCGCCTGCGGTCGCAGCGAAGCTCGCGCCCGCGCCATTGCCGATCCGGGGGTATTCGATGTCGGTGTAGCGCAGCGAGGTGCCGTCGGCGGTGATGCGGTCGGCGCGAATGCCGACCGGGGCCTCGAAGCCGACGGTGCCGGCCAGCGCGATCGCCTCGTCAAGGTCGTTGTCGCGGTCAAGCACGTTGGTATCGAAGCCGTAGGTGCCATCAGCGATCACCCCGATGCCGCCCACCACCACGCCGTTCTGGTAAAGCGGAAAGCCCCCCGGGTCGGCGGCAAGGCCGAGCGGCGAACGCTTCGGCCCGATGAGCCCGTCGGAGGCGCGGGCGGCAAGGTCGGAGCAGGGCAGCTGGCTGAACTGCACCCCGAACAGCGGGCCGCTTTCTAGCCCCGCCGTGGTCGGCGCGGGGGGGAAATGCTCCTGCACGATGAAGCTTGCCGTGCGGCTCGAAAAGGCGTTGCCGCTGCTCGACAGGTAAGCACCGGTGATCGCCTTGGCAATCGCCGCGCCCGCGCTGGGGATGGTGAGGCCCTGCACATCCCGGCTGGTGCCGTCGGGGGCGGCGGGGATGCGCACGGTCGCGGCCGCGCCGGGCATGGCGAATACGGCCAGAACATTGCCCACCCGGTCGGTCACGGCGATCGTTGCCGCAGCGCCCCGCGCGCGGGCTTCGGCGGCGGCGCGGGCGATGATCGTGCCGACTTGCGTGACCGAGAGGCTTTCGGCGGCGGGGACGGCAAAGGCCTGCCCGCTCGGCGGAGG
>Ga0208370_100408_pt1 | contig 10896 bp, 10 predicted proteins | sample Subbio12Jun_QV11_FD_184822 | JGI IMG/M metagenome (GOLD analysis project Ga0208370, IMG submission 184822) | Serpentinite rock and fluid subsurface biosphere microbial communities from McLaughlin Reserve, California, USA -CR12Jun_QV11 (SPAdes) | ecosystem: Environmental > Terrestrial > Deep...
GAAACGAGCTCGAAGCACCAAGTACGAACCGACCTCTGTGCCGGACGCCGCCCCTCAATTACACACCGGTTTCATGCGTCGCGGGTGCCGCGTTCGCGGAATGGATAACTGGCGGGTGAAGTCTGCCGGGTTGAGGTTGGCCTTTTGCAGGACGATGTGGTTGAGAATCACGGCCTTGACCGCCTCATCGACACGCGCGCGCTGAGTGGCGGAGTCGTAGAGGTGGCTGCGGTCGGGCATGCGGGCCTGAAAGCTGGCGCTGTCTAGGTGCACGACCACATCGGGCAGACGCGGTCCGTCGTCCGATCGGTAGGAATACGCACTGGCCTCGATGGGCAGCCCTTGGAGCCAGAGGTTGCGGACTAGCCAGGGTGTTGCAGTCGGAACAGTGCCGGTGCGATGGATTCCGGCGATCGAGACGAAGCCTACCGGTGTGATCTCGCCCTCGAGGCCATTGCGGGCGACGGGTCGTGGAAGCTCGATGCCGTTCAAGAACACCGGCACCGGGAATCCCGCCACCAACGTCTTGAGTTCGCGCTCGAAGGTTTGTGCCGGGCTCTCGCTGCGGCGGTCGTCAACCCTGAGCAGCTGATCAACTACGCCATGCAGCTCGATGCGGGTCAGGTTTTGGTGCGTGTCGTCTTCGAAGATGCCGATCGCACGGCGCTCGATGATGTCGTTGCGACTGGCTTGCAGGCACCGGCGGCGCGAGTAGACCACAACGTGTTTGCAGGCGTAGAAGACTGAGAAAAAGCCCATGCCGAACGGCTTATCGCTCAACTGAACTTCCTCGCTGCTCCAGCCGCTAGCGGCCAGTTCCAGCAGGGCCTCGAAGCTCTCGATGCCGATGCCGTCGTCGATTACGCAAATGGTGCGCTTGTCGCTATCGAGCGTGATGTCGATGCGTTTGGCACCGGCGCGCCTGGCGTTCTGGATGAGTTCACCCATCACAGAAAAGGAAGAGCTGAACAGGTGTTGCATGGTCTTGAAGAACATGCGCTCGTTGATGCTTGCACGCACTTCTTGTTGGGCGCAAGTCTGGTCGTTGGTGGTTTGATTCATGGGTTTTCCTGAAAAAAAAGGAAGACCGGAGAACCACCCCCCTGACCGGGCAAATGATTCCCGGTCGGGCGTGCCCCAGATAGAGAGGCGCTTTGGTGTGGGCGCCCAAAGGGTGGGCGCGACATGGAGAGAAATCTCCAAGACAGGTGCGATGCTAGACTGCGGCAATGGCTCGCGCAAGCGATGGGGGCCAGAGATTGGTTCCCGCCTGTTTAGTTCGAGGACCGCGCCCCAAGATTTCAGCGGGTGGTGCTGAATCCCGGCAGGCTAGACCGCTCTAGACGCTCCGATAGAAGGCCCATGAGCACACCGGTGTGGTCTCCATCATGCGGCAGGCGACTCCTGTCCCAAGTCAGTTTGGCAGCTCGGGCGGCAACTGAACGGGCACAGGCGCTGGCCATGGTGTTGAGCCGCTGGTTGAGCTGGTGCACCACGGTGCTTTCGATATCCCAGTCGTCCTCCCCCCACCCCGAGTCGCCATCCCATCCCCAGCCGTGTTCGGCGTGTTTTGTCAAGAAGGCGGCGGTGATTCGCTGTCCTTCCTCATCGATGAGAGAAGAGGCCTGGCCTTGGTCGCCGATGTCGGACAGCCGAATGACCAGCTCCACCAAGCGGTGCTGGTCGACCACGTTGAGTGCCAATTCGGCTACGTTGATCAACGATGTTGGCGGGATCGTGGAGTCGGCGCTCGGGTCCGACCGGTTCGTCCCGTGGTAGCGGTTGGTCAATTGGCTCATGGAGCTATTGTTGTCTGTGAACCGATGCCTAGCAAACGATGCTGGGCAGATTGAGTCCTTCGATTGCTCCAAAAGAAAACCCCCGGCTGTCGGCCGGGGGATGAGGGTTTCACCACTTTCGGTGGTCACGTGGTGGATGGGGTTCAGGCTACGACCTCGACCTCGATGATTGGCATGCCAATGGCGCTGGCGATCTCGTCGAGCAGCGTCTTGCGCTCGTCTGCGCCAAGGTTGTCACCAGCGTCTGGTATGCGCATGGCCTTGATGACCTTTTCATCCGGATAGGCGTTGAGGCATTGTTCGATGGCGTGCTCGACGTCCTCGGCTTGGCAGAAGAAGCTCAGCCGGTCACGGCCGAAAATCACGAGCCAGGTTCGCAGGAGCGCGGTGCGATCTTCAAGGTGATGCACGCAGCTGCTCAAGGTGTCCTGCTTTTCGACGCAGGAGGCGATCCGCTGAGTGGCGGTGATCGAGTTGGTTTGGTTGGATTTCATGGCGCAAAGAGCCTTCTTGGGTTTTGGGTTGGCGCACCAGACCGTTGTGGTCGGGGCTGGTGGTCAAAACCGATGGCTCGGCAGCAGGGCCGGGCTTGATCAGTGGTCTGTTTTAGGGTGCAAGTGTAGGGTCGCACTCGACTAGGCGTTGGCCAGCCAAGGTCTAGGCGGTCAGGCCGTCAGCGCTGAGTGCTTCGGTGCCGTGGCGGCGCATGAAGCGTTGCACGCTCTCTGCGTCCTCGTTGGAGATGGGCAAGAAGCGCCCTTGGCGGTGCAGGAAGCGCAGCCATAGGGCTGGTTGCCGACTCGGGAAGGGGATGTTCATAGGCACCGGCAGGAGTTCGTATGCTTTGCCGGAAACCAGATGGCGCACGGTCAAAGGCGAGCACAGTAGAAGTTGCATGTTGTTTCCTTGTGAGGGAAGAAACGGCGGATGCACCTGCCCTTGATAGGTGGTGTCATCCGCATGTAGTAGAGGGCCGGATGGGTTGCAGTGACGACGGGGCGTGCGCCTAGTCGGTCAGGATTAGGAGGTTGGCTATCGGCCTGCGCAAACGACGCTGGCCGCCCCCTTCTCAGCGCCCTCGAGGCCTGTTTTCAGGTCGGGTTGGCGCGTGTTTGAAGGCATCTCTGATGCATCAGGCGGCCAGCCTCATTTCCTCTCGATATTCCCCCACCGTGCGAATCGTGCGAGAAAAACGGTGACCTCGGATGAAGGCAACATATTCCTCGGCATCAACTCGTGTTCTGAAGCGCGCAACGACCTGTCCGTCGCGTTGCACCTCGAAGGGGTAGCCCAAACGGGGGTCGCTGTCTTCGAGTGTCAGGTCCGGCCGCTTGTAGTTTTTCGCGCGATACAGCTCTTCGAGGCTGTCGATATCGATGATCCTCAGGATGTTGGCCGTCAGGATGGCACCGCCGCTTTCTGCCGACATCCGGTCGCCCCATTCGTCGCGGAGCGGCTCGAGCAGCAGGGGAACCTTCATGCTCCCGCAGCTGCGACCGATGAAGCCAACGACGTCGTTTTCCTCGCACCAGTCGCTGCCGGTGGCTGGGTCACCTAAGAACAGGCGCAGCCGCTGGCCGTAACCGGCGCGTTCCCGGTGGCTTTGGATGGCTTTTTCGAGGATGCCGGTCACTTTGTTGGGCGTCCGAGGGTCGTACCAAGTTTTCTTGGATGCGGGGTGTTTGGCCCAAGCTGCGAGCAGTTGCTGGTATATCTGGTGGCATTCGATGGTGCCATGCAGGCTCGCATCGGGCGGCGCGATTGGCGTGGTGCTTGACAAACGGTGTGTGTTCATGCGTTCGGCCATGGCCACAGCATCTCGGAAGCAGTTGTCGAAGCCAAAGCAGGTGTATCCGCCAGACGGGTGGCGCAACACATAGAGCTTTTTTTCAAGGTTTAGGGTGATTTCCACGTTGATTCCTCTGGATGATGGAACGAACGAGGAGCGCAGCCCTGAGCGGGGGGAGCAGCTCCCCGCGCGGGTGATGATGGTCGGCGGATGCCGACGGCCTGGCTAGAAACAGCCAAAGACATGGGCGAGCATACTGGCGTGACTTTGGGGTTGCAACCGATGCCGACCATCCCGATGCCTGCTAGGGCCTGCAGGGCCGAGCCCGAACGACACTCTCAGGCCGTCGGCAATGCGTGCCGCCTTTTGGCTAACAGACGCTCAGCGAGTACGTACATCCCCAGCGAGTCGCGCTCGCAGTAGCGTCGCATACCTTCGATGATGCGAACCGGATCCTCAGTCTGATCGTGCAGCAGTGCCACCTGTATGTAGGCCCACTGTGCTTCGCTGCCGTTTTTTACGCCTTGCAGGTCCGCGTACGTGAGTTCGGGGGCCAGCGCTGCCAGTGTTGGCTTGATCGAAAAGCTGCCTGCCATGTTCGGGTGGTAGTAGCAGTCCTTGACCACGGGCAGCAGGTCCACCAGTTGCGCGATCCAGCGCTCGAGGAGATCTCGGTAGGCCGGAAAGCGCTCGGCCAGGTACTGCATGCGCCCCTTCTCGTAGGTGGCGTGGTAGACGATGATGGAGCCACTGGCGCCGTCGCCAAGCACACCGATCATGGCGCGCAAACAAGCCCATGAGGGATCGGCACCGCTCGTGTCGAGGAACTCGTCATGGCGCAACTGGGCGCCCGGGGCATCTTGGGTGTGACAGGACCATTGGAATGGCACCTGCTCGTAGGGCCCAACTTCTGTCCATACGGGCAGGGCAAGGTCGATGCCCTCAAAGTCAAAGTAGCGCCTCGGGTACGGGATGGCCTCGATCGCCGCCGCCGCCCGCGTGTCGAAAACCTCCATGCCGCTGGCGTGAGCCTGCTGGATGCGCAAATGCAAAGCAGCGCGTGAGGGATTGGCGGTTTCGGTGAGTTCCTGCGCTGGTACGTCCGTGAGGCTGTGGTAGCCGCGCGCGCTCAGGCGTTTGGCCAAGGCCTTGCCGGATACATCAGGCAGCAGTGTCAGCGGCGGTTGGTGTTTTCTGTCGCCCAGTAGGCGCGCACAGTGGCTAACGAATGGGCAGGGATTGGGGTTCTTGCAGTGTGGGCCCGGATCGACCGTCGGCATGGTTGGCGAATCGGCCACTTCGCGCGCCTGCCGGATCCATTGGATAACTTGTGGTTGCAGCTGCCGAGCCTCGTTGGTGATGTCAACCTGAACGAATGCGTCGGCCACCCATTCCCCGAGCTGGTCGATGGTGCGCTGTCGCTGCAGGCGCAGGTCCGGGTTGAGCAGATTCAGGTGCGCGGCGCAAACGGGCACGCCCGCGTTCTCGAAAGCCCACAGCTGCACGGCCGCGTCTTCGATGTACTGTGCTTCGGGTGTGCAGAGGCGTCCGTCGCTCTTGCGCTTGACGGTCGATGCCTTGGTTTCCTCCAGTACGAAGCCTTGGGGTTTGCGCAGCAGCGCGTCGGCTCGGCAGTACAGGCGCTGCGTTGGCTCAACCACGGGCACTTCAACGAATGCATCGGCATCTGCCGTGAGTTCCAGCAGTGTCACGAGGGTGACGTTCTCTTCCCGGGTGGCACGCCGTACCCAACGTGGCTTGTCGAGGCGTGCCCGAGCGGCCGCGCCGACTAGGTTTCCGTAGAGGGTCTGACGTTTCTGTCCGGGGTCGGCCTCAGGCGCCAAATCTGGTCGGTTCAGCTCTAACCAGAGCTTGCGTGGGCACTGGCGCAGACTCATCACATGGGTTTTGGTTAGCAGCGTGTTCATGCAAAAATGGTACCCGAGTAAGGGCCGATTGCAAGTGGCTGATGGTGTCAGCCCGAGAGGGTATTGCAGGCTTGCCAGTTGCTCTGGGCCAGCAATCTGGCGGTAAAGCAGGAGCACACGCGCTATCTCACTAGGCCTAAAGACCCTCTAGGAGGGCCGGCCGCGCGGTGCTGGGCCTGCCGTATCAATTGGTCAATTGGTCAATTGGTCAGAATCGCAGCCACACCCGAGGCCGCAGCCGATTGCCCGCCTTGGCGAAAACCAGTGAGTGCTCGGCGCCCCTGAGTCGCAGTCGAAGCACGGGTGCGCCCGAGCGCTTGGCGAGCCAGTCAACGCCGGACATGGTCGGCAGCGGGCGTCCATCCGGGCTGATGCGCCCCTCAGGGAACACCATTACGCTCTGACCTGCCCTAATGGCTTGCAGCAGATGGCGTGTCGCCAAAGGCCGCTCGCTGTCGACGGCGATGACGCGACCCAGACCCAAGGCGGCGAGTATGGCCAAGCCTGAACGTGTGATGGGATTTTCCTTGGCGTGCTCAACATTGACCGCGAATGCCAGCGGCTTTGGCGATGCCAGTGCGATGAGTACCCCGTCCAGCAAGGAAAGGTGGTTGCTCGTGAGGATGACGGCCTGTTTGTCGAGCATGCATGTGACGCGGCGCGTGTAGCGCACGTTCACGCGCAGCAGCGACAGCAGGGCGCGGCGCCAACGTGGGATCATGTCCTTGAGGTGGATGTTTTCCATGGCTTTGGTCGTTGCTCATAGCCGATGTAGAGCGGATGCTGGGGCGTGCCGTCGGCATTGACCGCGAGGCAGTGCAGATCCAAGCCGTGCTGGCGCAGCAGATCGCCCACGGCTTGGCCTCGCCCGTGCAGGTTGCCGTGGCCGCCCCATGCGCAGATCACCATGCCGGCGTCGCGCACCGCTTCCATGATGGCCGCGTCGTTGAGTGGCCCGACCGGATCAGGATGGCCGTAGAGGACCCGTGGGTCGGTGGATCGAAGCGCAAAAATGTTGGCCACGCGCACGCCATCGAACCCCATCGCACGGGCACGGCGTTCGCATCGTTCGACGGTTGGGTCGTTGGTCGCCTCATCTGCGGTGCTGGGGTTGAGCATGACGAAGGTTGCAAGGGGCCCTTCACCCCAGATGCGCCATAGGGCGTAGCGGTACTGCCCGCAATCAGAAAACCTCGCCCCTTGCTGTTCAAACAGATGCATTTCGATCGTGGTGTTGCGTCAGTGTGTTCAGGGTAATGGTTCCTTGCGGGTTTTCAACCCTAGATGGTCGCGCCATGGCTGGCTTTTGATAAATCCTGTTTCAGTTTTGTGCGTGCATTCGAGTCCAAGATTGATGCGGCGTGTATCCATGTGAGCCGTCAAACGCTACCGTTCTGGGTGGCTGATCCTGAAAGAAGAATTTCCAAACAGTCGGCGGGAACTCCAGACTGGAGATGCAACATCAGGGCAACGCCACGAGCGATGCGCTGGTCCAGTCTGCCGGCCAGTGCATCCAGACGTTCCTGCGTGTTGGGTCCGATCTCCATGCGGACCACTAGGGTGAGCTTTTCACCCGGGGCCAGCGGCAGACCCATCGCAGCGCGACCAGCAATCCACGCCTCCTTCACTCCAGCCTCGGCGAGAGCCTGAAGCGCCAGAGGGTTGCCCTCGACCAGATCGATCCAGTTGCTCATGCGCTTGCGGCTCTCGCGTCCCAGCATGCCCACGCTACCCAGATAGGATGATGTAACATCTTTTCTCCAGTGCCCAAGCTGCTGGGACACATCGAGTTGTGCTCGTTCGACCTCTCGCGGTTTGGCGCGGTACTCAGTAACAGGGGTTTGACCGCTGGCCATGGTGGAAAGACCGGCCAGTGCCTCAAACCGGCGCGCGGCAAACTGATGGCGCAGTCCGTGGGCGGTCACACCCAGATCTTTCTGGGTGATCCCGAACTGGCGCACCACGTAATTAAAGCGGTTTCGACTTTGAACGAGGCTTAGCCCGGGTTTGGCAAGCCGCCTCTTCGGGTGTTGTTGGGCGATTTTTTTCGCCCGCTCGAGCACGTCGCGCTGCCACTCGGCTGTCGCGAGGTCGTCATCAAAGGACACCGTCCGCGGCCTGCCTCCCTTAGCTCCCCTGAGCACGACGAGCTTGCTGCCCTCATCGGAAACACTCGGCTCGATCTGCAGGGCCTCCATCACGCGCAGGCCAAAGGCCCACTGAAGCTCCAGTTGGATGCTGACCAGCGGATCCCGTTCCGCGACTTGTTGAATCAGTTCCTTTGGATCAACTCCCATTGATTCCCAAGTTTTGCTTTGGACCAGCACCTTGCTGCGTGTAAGGCCGTCGGTGTCCAAGCCCTTTTGGCTGAGCAGTTTGTACAGCTCGCTTCCCCTGGGCACGGCGCTGGGTTTGCCAATCAGGGTGAGGAACTTCCTGAGAAAACTCATCTTGGTCTGGATGGTGGAGGCGCCCTGCCCTGCACGTTGCCACCGCTGCAGCAAGGCAAGCGCATGCGGTTGGCCAATCTCGGAGATGTTGCGCACGGGCAGCCTGCACTCGCGTAGCTCCCTGAGCGCGCGCAGCAGACTGTCTCCCATATCGTGACGGGTCTTCTCGCTCACCTCGCGCCGGCGTCCGGTCCAGGCATTGAGGTCGACACGCTCCAGAAAGTGCGCCATCTGGCGCTTTGGGTCATGGGGGAACTTGCGCATCGCCTCGCGTGTGATGGCGAGTCCAGCACCGGCATCTTGGCGGGCTTTTTTCCTATCGTTGCTATGGCGCTGGGTATCCCTCGCCTGGGGCTGCGTGGTGTTTTCCATTTTGAATGACTCCAGATGGCGTGTTTCAATCTCAATTCAGTCGCCTCGGTTGCGGGTGCGCTTGCCCATAGCGTTCTACAAACAGGAAACGCATGGGCAAACACTCGCACAGAACTGTGGAGGTGCGTAGGGTCAGCTACTGTGGTGCACGGGAATTGGGCCCCCGTGCGGGCATTGAATAAAGAAGTCGTCGGGTACCAAGGTCGTTAGCAAACTCTCCTGCCAGTACGGACGGTAGGTTCCGTGTGGCCCCCCCCTCTCGGGGGTCACCTTGGCGCAGTGATCTGGCGCCAAGGGGGTTGCTGGCCCATGAGGACCAGAGCCGTGTGGGCGGCTTCCCGTGACAGGTCTTCCCTGTCGATGTCCATCCACTTCACACCGGGACTTCTGGCCGGTGCGCCTTGCTGTCTGCTGTTGTCCTGTCTTTCCCTTTTGAGGCCCCATGGGGCTCCCAGCTCAGTTGCCGGGCGGATCGAGTTGCACAGACATCGGACACCCGGTTGGGGCGACAGATGTTTGTGACAGGCAGAGGAACGTGGATTTACGAGTACCGCCTTAGCGGGCCACACTTTGCTCCGTAGCTGTGGAGCGGCTTTGGGTAGGCAGGCCCCTATTGGGCCTTGAGTGAGTTTGCTATCGGGCTCGACCGCTGACGGGTGAACCACTTCCAGCCCAATGGGCGTGGCGGCTGGGCGTAGTTGCCCTGATTGCCCTCTAGTGGGCGACCTCATACTGGAGGCATGGATTGACCACTGGGGTCGTGGAAGGCGCTGGGCCTTCTTGCTGTCCACCGGGGACATGCACGGGTGGGACTGTAGTGCCCAAACGCAATGCCTGCAAACAATGACGACCAACTTGCGGCAGTTATCCACAGGTTCAACATTTACGTCTGGATGCTGTTTTGGTGTTTAACGTTCACTGTAAGCGCTTTTCATCACTTGGGATTCTGATCACTCTGTGTTGGATCGTTTTGTTGAAACACGGCCCGGCTTCTGGTTGCATGCAGATACCCGGCTACCTCTAGGTGTTGCATGGGTCGGCGCGAGCGACATGAGCTTGGGCCTCCAAGCCAGGTTGCCACCGCGGCTGGAACGTGGGTGGAGCATCCCTGCGAGCGCGAGCAGGTTGCGCGGACCATATTTGTCACGGATGTGGCTCCCAAGCGGCTCATCCGTGACGGCCTGAGCTTAGCCCCCGGTGGCATGGCACCATGTTGTCACGGATGTGGCTCGCTTGTGGCTTGTTCGTGCCGAGTAGGTCTTGTTTCCCGCAGTGGCCCCCTTCTTTGTCACGAATGTGGCTTCAAAGTGGCTCATCCGTGACGAGACTGGCTTCGATCGTTTGCCTGTTTTCGTCTCCAAAAGAAAAATCCTGCCATGCACGCTTGGTGCATGCCATTTAGGAGTCATGGAATCATGAAACGAGATGAAGGGATCGTCAGGGTAGAGACCCGGGCCGTTGATGTGGGGTACTTCAACGTCAAGTACACCCTTGGCCGCAAGGACCGATCGGGCACTATGGAGATCGCCGCCGGCCTGTTCCCGGCGCTGGCTCCACGTCTGGCCACCAATGTCTTCATGCACTCCCCTGGTACCACCAGATCCGACGGGTGTGTGGTCGATGTCAACGGGGTGAGCTATTTCGTGGGGCGGGGTGCCGTCTATTACTGCTCCGGCATGGAGCCGCGACCGGTGCTGGAGGACTACAGTCTTTCCGACAAATACCTCGCTCTGCTGCGTGGAGCGCTGAGCTACATGGCCATCGATGCCGGAGCCAGCCAAGAGCTCACCATCGAGCAACTGGTGTTGGGGCTACCCATGAGCACCTATCACCGTTACCACGCAGGCTTGGCCGCGAGAGCCGAAGGGGAGCATGTGATCACCGACCCGGTGGGCGGTACCGGGTCTCGCCGGGTGATCGTGCAAAAGGCTCAGGTCATCGTACAACCTCAGGGTGCGCTGATCAATTTTGGCGTGCAACACCGCATGGCCGGCCAAGATGGGTGGGTGCTGGTAGTGGATCCGGGTGGCGGCACGCTGGACTGGTTTCTCTCGCGCGGACGAGAGCCGAATTGGCAGCGCTCGGGTGCCTATCCCAAGTCCATGCTGGCTTGCGCAAACGCGGTGGCCGACAAGATCGACCCAGCTTGGAAAGACCAGTTCGACATCATCGAGCGCATCGATCTGGCGATCCGCGCGCGTGCCGAGAGCTTCAAGGTGGGAGGTAAGGTCTACAAGATGGCCGATTTTCAGCAATCGGTCGAGGCTGTACTGGATGAATCTGTTGACTACATGCTGTCGGTAGTCGGTCCGACAGCAAACTTGGACCACATTTTGCTCACAGGTGGCGCAGCCGGGATTTTTTTCGAGTACATCAAGCGTCGTCACCCGAAGCTCGAACCAGTGATGCGCATCGACGAAGATCCCGTGTTCTCCAACGTCCGGGGATTTCATATCGCTGGTGAGGTCTTTAACGCACGCTGGAGATGAGATGAACGAGGCGCACGTTTCTGCCGAGCACGAGAACGCTCGCCACCAGTTTCGCATCACGGTCGATGC
>Ga0208370_100410_pt1 | contig 10842 bp, 8 predicted proteins | sample Subbio12Jun_QV11_FD_184822 | JGI IMG/M metagenome (GOLD analysis project Ga0208370, IMG submission 184822) | Serpentinite rock and fluid subsurface biosphere microbial communities from McLaughlin Reserve, California, USA -CR12Jun_QV11 (SPAdes) | ecosystem: Environmental > Terrestrial > Deep...
GTCCTGCGGCAGCGAGGCAGGAGCCGAGCGCCGCGCGTGAGGGCAGGACGCCCGATCGCGCGGAAAGCAGGTGGCCCGATCCGCCGACAGGCTCGCCATGCCGAGCCCGAGCGCACTCCGACCCGCCGACAGGCTCGCCATGCCGAGTCCGAGTGCGCTCCGATCCGCCGACAGGTCCGCCAGACGGAGCGCGCCGGCCCGACGCCCTCAGAGGTCGTGCTTAACCGGCGCCAGGCCTCGGGCCTGATACTGCCGCCAGCGCTCGCGCAGCGGCGCGCGTGCCTGCGGGTCGTCCGGCACCACCTCCAGCACGCGCTCGAAGCCCGCCGGCACGGCTTCGGCGCGCAGATTGATCACCAGCGGCCGCAGCGGCACGTCGATGCCGGGCGGCACCAGCAGCACCGGCACCTCGGCCTCGTCCTCGTCGAGCCCGGCGATCTGGTGCTCGATGAAGCTGTCCTCCTCGAAGGACCACAGCAGGTCGTCGAGCTCCTCGGCCTGCGCCGCCGAGGCGCAGAGCACCAGCGTCGGCTTGCCGGTGCCGTGGCAGCGCTTGGCGAGCTCGCAGACCAGCAGCAGGGGCTGGCCGCGGAAGCGCGGCTTGGCGACGAGGTAGAAGTCGGCGCGGGCGCTCATCGCCAAGCGCCCCGCGTGGCCGCGGGGCGCGCCACGCTCAGGGCCGGGCGGCCTGGTCGATCAGCCAGCGGGTGAGCAGGCCGACCGGGCGGCCGGTGGCCATGCCCTTGCGGCCCTCGTCGGACGAGGAGCCGGCGATGTCGAGGTGGGCCCAGCGCTGGCCTTCGGTGAAGCGGGCGAGGAAGCAGGCCGCGGTGATCGAGCCGGCGGCCTTGCCGCCGATGTTGTAGACGTCGGCGTAGATCGAGTCGAGCTGGCTCTGGTAGTCCTCCCAGACCGGCATCCGCCAGGCGCGGTCGTGGGCGTACTCGCCGGCGGCCAGCAGCTCGGCGGCGAGGTCATCGTGGTGCGACATCAGGCCGGTGGCGTGCTTGCCTAGCGCGATGATGATCGCCCCGGTCAGGGTGGCGACGTCGATGAGGGCCTTCGGCTCGAAGCGTTGCGCATAGGTGAGCGCGTCGCAGAGGATCAGCCGCCCTTCAGCGTCGGTGTTGCCGACCTCGATGGTCTTGCCGCTCATCGAGGTGAGCACGTCGGAGGGGCGGTAGGCGTTGCCGTCCGGCATGTTCTCGACCGCGGCGGCGATCGCGACGAGATTGATCGGCAGCTTGAGCTTGGCGGCGGTGAGGAAGCTGCCGAGTACGCTGGCCGCGCCCAGCATGTCGAACTTCATCTCCTCGATGCCGCCCTGCACCTTCAGGTTGATGCCGCCGGTGTCGAAGGTGATGCCCTTGCCGACCAGCACGTGCGGCTTGGCTTCGCCGCCGCCGTTCCACTTCAGCACGATGACCTTGGGGCGGTTGTGCGAGCCACGGCCGACGGCCAGCAGCGAGCCCATGCCGAGCTTTTCGAGCTCCGGCTCCTCCAGCACCTCGACCTGCACCCCCTCGTTCTCGGCGGCGATCCGGCGTGCGGTATCGGCGAGGTAGGCCGGGTTGCAGATGTTCGGCGGCAGGTGGCCGAGCTCGCGGGCGAGTTCGACGCCGGCGGCGATGGCGCGGCCGCGCTCGAGTGCGGCGGCATCCTCGCCGCGGATCGACAGGCGGGCGAGGTCGGCGCCGTTGCTGGCCTTGCGCGTGGCGGTGTAGCGGTAGCCGGCGTGGTCGGCGCAGACCACCGCCTGCTCGATGGCGAAGCCGGCGTCGCGGCCGTCGATGGCGAGTTCGGCGAGGGTCAGCAGGGCGTGCTTGGCCGGGGTGTTCTTCAGCGCGCGGACGGCTTCACCGACGGCCTTCTGGTAGGCGGCGGCGTTGAACTTCGCCGCCTCGCCGAGGCCGACCACCAGCACCCGCGGGGCGGTGACGCCGGGCAGGTCGGTGAGCAGGCTGACGCGCCCGGCCTTGCCCGGCAGGTCGCCGCGCGCCTGCAGGGCGGCGAGGCGGCCACCGCTGGCGGCGTCGAGCTCGGCGCCCGCGGGCGTGAGCGTGCCATCGGCGAACACCCCGACCACCACGGCGTCGGTGGCGAGGCTGGCGGGGGCGGAGGGGTTCAGGTCGAATTCGAGTGCCATCGGTGGATTTCCGTAGAATGCGGCGCCTTGCGGCCTTGGCCGGGCAAGCCCCGTGCCGGGTTCCGGCCGCGGTGCTGTCCGAAGGGGCCGCGAGTGTAATCGATCCCGTGCGAGGACCGCCTTGACCACCCTCCAGCGCTACCTCGTGCGACAGCTCGCCGCGGGCATCGCTGCGAGCGTCCTGGTGCTGCTGCTGGTCAGCCTGGGCGGGGTGTTCGCCGACCTGGTCTCGGAAGTCGCCCGCGGTCGCATTCCCGCCCCGCTGCTGTTCTCCCAGCTCGGCCTGCGGATCGTGGTGTTCCTGCCCCTGGTGCTGCCGCTCGCCCTGTTCATCGGCCTGATCCTCGCCATCGGCCGGCTCTACCGCGACAGCGAGATGGCGGTGCTGGCCGCCCTCGGCCAGGGGCCGCGGCAGTTGCTGGCGCCGATCGCGGTGGTCGGCCTGCCGGTGGTGGTGCTGGTCGGCCTGGTCTCGCTGTGGCTGGGGCCACTGGCCGAGCGTGTCGCCCGCCAGTCCATCGATGACGCCCACCGCAGTTTCCTGGTGGTCGGCCTCGACGCCGGCCGCTTCGTCGGCCTGCCGGGAGGCAACGGGGTGGTGTTCGTCGGCGAGCTGTCGCCGGACGGCCGCCAGTTCCGCCGCCTGTTCGTGCAGAGGGAACGCGACGGCCGGGTCGACGTGGTCACCGCCGTCGAGGGCGAGATGTTCGTGGCCGAGGGCGGGCGTTTCCTGCGCCTGCGCGACGGCTTCCGCGCCGAAGGCGTGCCGGGGCGGGCCGATTTCCGCCTGCAGCGCTTCGAGGTCAACGAACTGCGCCTGCCCGACGTGGAGAGCCGCAACCGCGATCCGCTCGCCGGCCGGCCCAGCCTGGCGCTGCTGGCCGCCGACGCCACCCCGCGGGCGCGGGCCGAGTTCCACTACCGCATCGGCGTGCCGTTGTTCGCCCTCGCCCTGCTGCTGCTGGCCTTGCCCCTGGCGCACTCGCCGCCGCGGCAGGCCCGCTACGGCCGCCTGATCGTCGCCGTGCTGGCCTACGTGTTCGGCATGAACCTGCTGGTGCTGGGCAAGGCCTGGCTCGGGGCCGGCCAGGTCCCGGAGTGGGCCGGCCTGTGGTGGCTGCACCTGCCCCTGTTCCTGCTCGCCGTCGTGCTGCTCGTGCGCGAAGGTCGGATGCCGGCGCCACGACCGGCCGCCGGAGGGGCGACGGCATGATCGGCTGGCCGCCCGCTCATGTCCGCCTGCTGCTGCGTTCCAGCGCGCTGGCCATCCTCGCGACCTGGGGCGTGCTCACCGGCTTCGCCCTGGTCGGTGCCCTGCTCGACCAGGTCGACGATTTCGGCCAGGGCGACTACGGCCTCGCCCAGGCCCTGCTGGTGCTGCTGCTGCAGGTGCCGCGACGCCTGTACGAGAACTTCCCGATGGCGGCGGTGATCGGCACCGTGCTGGCGCTGGGTGGCCACGCCGCCCGCTCCGAACTGGTGGCGCTGCGCGCCGCCGGCCTTTCGCCGCTGCGCATCGCCACCATCGTGCTGGCCTTCGTCGCCCTGCTCTGCCTGCCGCTGATGGCGGCCCGGGAGTGGGCGGTGCCCGGCCTGGAGATGCAGGGGCAGGCGATCAAGCTCGGTGCGATGCAGCGCGAGGTCGCGCTCGCCGGCGGTGGCGTGGTCTGGGCGCGCGAGGGCAACGAGGTGTTCCAGGCCCGCGGTGGCCAGCGCCGCGTGGTCGAGGGCCGCAGCGTGCTGGTGTTCGACGATGTCCGCGTCTACGCCTTCGACCCGCAGGGCCGGCTGCTCTGGTTGCAGCAGGCCGAATCCGCCGAGTACCGGCAGGGCGAGGGCTGGACCCTGCGCGAGGTGCGCCGCACCCGCTTCCACGGCCGCAGCGCCAGCCTGGAGGTCGAGCCGGTGCAGCGGTGGCAGACCGCACTCCAGCCCGGGGCGATCGAGGCTGGCCTGGTCCGCCCCGACCTGTTGTCCTCCGCCGCCTTGCGCGTGCAGATCGAGCAGGCCCGCCGCAACGGCCTCGCCACCGGCGCGCAGGAGGATGCGCTGTGGTCGCAGTGGCTCTACCCGCTGGCCACCCTGGCGCTGGTGTTCGCCGCCATCCCCTTCGCCTTCGGCCAGCGCCGCAGCGGCGGCTTCGGCATGCGGCTGATGGTCGGCATCGTCTTCGCCCTGCTGGCCCGGCTGGTGCAGCCGATGCTCGGCAACCTGGCGGTGGCCTACGCCCTGCCGATGCTGCTCGCCCACCTGCTGCCGATCCTGGCCCTGCTGGCGATCGGCGTCATCGGTCTGCGCTGGCGGCGCTGAGGCGGACGAAGCGGGTGCCCGACCAGCGTTCGTAGAGCGCCCGCGATTCGCCATCGACGAGCGACCACAGCGGACCGGCCGCGGCCACCGCGCAGGCGATCCAGTAGGGCATCAGGCGATCCGCCCAAGGCAGCAGGGCGGCGAGGTAGAGCGCGCCCAGGGCGGGCAGGGTGGCCGCCGCGTAGCGGGCGCACAGCGCCGCCCAGCTTGGCGTGCGGCCCTGGGCGTCGACCACCCGCAGCCGCCACGGCCGCATGCCGAGGGTCTGGCCGCCGCGCCGCCAGCTCAGCACGAAATAGGCCCCGCAGGCCGTCCACAGCCAGGCCATCTCGAGGTAGGCGCCGGCACTTTCCGGTGTCACCGGCTCGCCGCCACGCAGCAGCAGCATCAGCGCGCTGGCGGCGAACACCAGGGCGATCACCGGGAACAGGTCGTAGCTCAGGGCGGCGAGGCGCCAGCCGAGGTGGGCCGGGGTGGCGACGGGAGGGGTCGAGTCCATCCCTCCAGCATAGCCGGGGCGGCTACAGTGCCGGCATGCCCAAGCCGCTCCGGACCGCCGCCGACCGTCGCCGCCGCAGCGCCGCCCTGCCGCCGCTGCCGGCAGCCGAAGCCGACGACATCGACGCCTTCCTGCGCCGTTTCTGGGCCGAGACCGGGGCTGGCCGCGCCACCCTCGCCGCCTACCGCGCCGACCTCGGGCTCGCCGCCCGCTGGCGCGTGGCCCGCGCCGCCGGGCCGCTGCGCGAGGCCCGGCGCGAGGATCTGTTCGCCCTGCTCGCCGAACGCGCCGCCGCCGGTTACGCGCCGCGCAGCACCGCCCGCCTGCTGGCGGCCCTGCGCGCCTACTTCACCGACGCCCTGCGGCAAGGCCGGGTGGCCAGCGACCCCACCGCCCTGCTGGACCGCCCCGGCCTGCCGCGCAGCCTGCCCAAGGCGCTCACCGAATCCGAGGTCGAGGCCCTGCTGCAGGCGCCCGATGTCGCCACGCCGACCGGTCTCGCCGAGCGCACCATGCTGGAGCTGCTCTATGCCTGCGGGCTGCGGGTGAGCGAGCTGGTCGGCCTGCCGACGCTGGCGGTCAACCGGCGCCAGGGCGTGCTGCGGGTGCAGGGCAAGGGCGGTGCCGAGCGGCTGGTCCCGATCGGGGCCGAGGCCCAGCACTGGCTCGAGCGTTACCTCGCCGAGGCCCGGCCGGTGCTGGCCCGTCCGGCGCTGGCCGCGGGCCGGACGGTGGCGGCGCTGTTCCTCGGACCCGAGGGCCGTTCGCCGAGCCGCCAGCAGTTCTGGTCGCGGCTGAAGGCCCTGGCGGCGCGGGCCGGCATCGACCCGGTGCGGGTCACGCCGCACGGGCTGCGGCACAGTTTCGCCACCCACCTGCTGAACCACGGCGCCGACCTCCGGGCCCTGCAGATGCTGCTCGGCCACGCCTCGCTGTCGACCACACAGATTTACACCCACCTCGCCCGCGAGGGCTTGAAGCGCCTGCACGCCACCCACCACCCGCGCGGCTGAGAGCCTCGGCCCGTCGCCGGGGCTGTGCTTCAATAGTGGGCTTCGGGGATCCCCTCCCCGCCGGATCGCCCCGAGGCCCCCATGCTCCGCCGTCTCCTGCTCGCCGTCGCCTTCGGCACCAGCCTTTCCGCCTGCGCCCAGCCCGCCCCTCCCGCCCCCACGGCGACCCCCGCCGCCCCCGGCGAGGCGGCGGTGCGCGCCACGCTGGCCGCCGCGCTGCCGGGGCAGGCGATCCGGCAGCTGCGGCCGGCGCCGATCGCCGGCTTCACCGAGGTGGTCATCGCCGGCCGCGTGCTCTACGTCAGCAACGACGGCCGCCATGTGTTCGATGGCGCGCTGATCGACTTCCAGGCCCGCCGCAACCTCACCGAGGCGACGATGGACGCCGTCCGGGTCGAGAGCCTGCGCAGCATCCCGGCCGCCGAGCGCATCGTCTTCGCGCCGCGCAACCCGAAGCACACGGTCACCGTGTTCACCGACATCAGCTGCGGCTACTGCCGGCTGTTCCACCAGAAGATCGCCGACTACAACGCGCTCGGCATCGCCGTGGAATACCTGTTCTTCCCGCGGGCCGGCGAAGGCTCCGAGGCCTGGGCGCAGGCCGAGGCGGTGTGGTGCGCCCGCGACCCGCGCCAGGCCATGACCGACGCCAAGGCCGGCAAGCCGGTCCCGGCGCGCGAGTGCGCGAACCCGGTGGCCCGCGAGTTCGCGCTCGGCCGCGAGGTCGGGGTCAGCGGCACCCCGGCGATCTACACCGCCGCCGGCGTCCACATCGGCGGCTACCTCGAGCCGCAGCGCATGCTCCAGGCCCTGGATGCGCTGCAAGCGCAGAACGCCGCCCCATGATCGTGCTGGAAGGCCTGCCGGCCCTGTCCGCCTTCCGCCTGCAGCGCCTGTCGGCCGAGTGCCGGGCGATCCACCCCGCGGTCGAGGTGCTCGGCGCCCGCCACGTCTACCTGATCCAGCCCGATGGCCACGGCCCCGACGGCGGCCACGCCCGGCACGGCGGCGCGGCCGCGGCGCTCGACACCGCCGCCATCGGCGGCCTCCTCGAAGCCTGCCCCGCCGCCACGCCGACGCCGGCCGGGGCGGTCAGCCGCTTCGTTGTGCCGCGACTCGGCACGCGCTCACCCTGGGCCAGCAAGGCCACCGAGATCCTGCGCGGTGCCGGCCACGCCGTGGCCCGCGTCGAGCGTGGGCTGCGCCTCGACCTCGCGCACTGGCCGGCCGACGCCGATACCGCGCGTCGCCTCGCCCGCGTCCTGCACGATCCGATGACGCAGTCGATCCTCGTCTCGATCGACGAGGCCGAAGCGCTGTTCCGCGTGCCGCCCAAGGGTGTCGTCGAGCACATCGCCCCGGACGCGCTGGCGGCGGCGAACGCGCGCCTGGGTCTCGCGCTCTCGGAGGACGAGATCGCCTACCTGCAGGAGGCCTACAGCCGGCTCGGCCGCGCGGCGACCGACGCCGAGCTGATGATGTTCGCGCAGGCCAATTCCGAGCACTGCCGGCACAAGATCTTCAACGCCCGCTGGACCATCGACGGCGAGGTGCAGGCGCACTCGCTGTTCCAGATGATCAAGGCCACCCACGCCGCCACGCCGCGGTTCACGCTGACGGCCTACGCCGACAACGCGGCCGTGGTCGAGGGCCATCCGGGCCGGCGCTTCCGGCCCGACCCGGCGAGCGGCGAGTACGTCGCCGAAGCCGTCGCCGACAGCGCCTTCTGCATCAAGGTCGAGACCCACAACCACCCGACCGCGATCTCGCCCTTTCCGGGCGCCTCCACCGGCGCCGGCGGCGAGATCCGCGACGAGGGCGCCACCGGCCGCGGCGGCAAGCCCAAGGCCGGGTTGACCGGCTTCACCGTCTCGCACCTGCGCATCCCCGGCGCCCCGCAGCCCTGGGAGCGGCCGCGTGCGCTGAACCCGCGGATGGCGAGCGCCTTTACGATCATGCGCGACGGCCCGCTGGGTGCGGCCGCCTTCAACAACGAGTTCGGCCGCCCGGCGCTCGCCGGCTACTTCCGCAGCTTCGAGCTGCCGACCGAAACGCCGGGCCTCGTCCGCGCCTACGACAAACCGATCATGCTGGCCGGCGGCCTTGGCGCCATCGACCGCGGGCAGGTCAGGAAGCTCGGCCTGCGCCCCGGCGACCTCGTCATCGTGATCGGCGGCCCGGCGATGCTGATCGGCCTCGGCGGCGGTGCCGCGAGTTCGCTCGCCAGCGGGCAGAGCAGCGAGGACCTCGATTTCGCCTCGGTGCAGCGCGACAACCCGGAGATGGAGCGCCGCGTGCAGGAGGTGATCGACCGCTGCGTGGCGCTGGACGAGGGCAACCCGATCCGCGCCTTCCACGACGTCGGCGCCGGTGGCCTCTCGAACGCCATCCCCGAGCTGCTGCACGACGCCGGCCTGGGCGGCCGCATCGAGATGGCGAAGATCCCGAGCGACGATCCCTCGCTCTCGCCGATGCAGCTCTGGTGCAACGAGTCGCAGGAGCGCTACGTGATGGGCATCGCGCCCGAGCACCTCGAAGCCTTCGATGCCATCGCCAGGCGCGAGCGCTGCCCCTACGCGGCCGTGGGCGTGGCCACGAAGGAAGAGGTGCTGGTGCTGGAAGCACCGGACGGCTCGCGCCCGATCGACCTGCCGATGAGCGTGCTGTTCGGCAAGGCGCCGAAGATGCATCGCGACACCGCGCACGTGCCGGCGACGCGCTGGCCGAAGCTCGATACCACAGCACTCGACCTTCGCGAGGCGGGCCTGCGCGTGCTGTCGCATCCGACGGTCGCGAGCAAGAGCTTCCTCGTCACCATCGGCGATCGCAGCGTCGGCGGGCTCACCGCCCGCGATCCGATGGTCGGGCCCTGGCAGCTGCCGGTGGCGGATGTCGCCATCACGCTGACCGATTTCCACGGCTTTGCCGGCGAGGCGATGGCGATCGGCGAGCGCACCCCGCTGGCCCTGCTCGACGCCCGGGCTTCGGCGCGCATGGCGGTGGGCGAGGCGATCACGAATCTTGTTGCGGCCCCGGTTGCCTCCTTGGAGGAGGCGAAGCTCTCGGCCAACTGGATGGCCGCCGCCTCGCACCCCGGCGAGGACGCCGCGCTGTTCGACGCGGTGAAGGCCGTCGGCCTCGAACTCTGCCCGGCGCTGGATCTCGCGATCCCGGTCGGCAAGGACTCGCTGTCGATGCAGGCCCAGTGGCAGGCCGAAGAAGGCGCGCAGAAGTCGGTGTCGCCGGTCTCGCTGATCGTCACCGCCTTCGCCCGGGTCGCCGACGTGCGTGGCCAGCTCACGCCCGACCTCAAGCGCGGCGTCGATTCCGAGCTGTGGCTGATCGGCCTGGGTGCCGGCAAGAAGCGCATGGGTGGCAGCATCCTGGCGCAGTGCCATGGCGCCTTCGGTGGCACGCCGCCGGATCTCGACGACCCGCAACGCCTCAAGGATTTCGTCGCGCTGATCAACGAGGCGCGCGAGGACGGCCTGCTGCTCGCCTACCACGACCGCAGCGACGGCGGTGCCTTCGCCAGCCTCTGCGAGATGGCGTTTGCCGGCCACCTCGGCCTCGACATCGCCCTCGACGGTTGGGGCGACGACCCCTTCCGCACCCTGTTCACCGAGGAGCTCGGCGCCGTCGTGCAGATCGCGGTGGAAGACCGCGCCGCCTTCGCCGACCTCGTCGAACGCCACCACCTCACCGAATGCGCGCAGCGCATCGGCCGACCGGTGGCCGCGCCACGCGTGCGCGTCAGCGACGAAGGGAAGGTGCTGGCCGAGTGGACGTGGACGGAACTGTTCGACGCCTGGTGGGCCACCAGCCACGCCATGCAGCAGCGCCGCGACGATCCGGCCTGCGCCGATGCCGAGCGCGAGGCGCGTCGCCGCTTCGACGACCCCGGTCTGGTGCCGAAGCTCGGCTTCGATCCGTCCAACGACATCGCCGCGCCCTACCTCCTCACCGGGGTGCGTCCGCGCGTGGCGATCCTGCGCGAGCAGGGCGTCAACGGCCAGATCGAGATGGCGGCGGCCTTCGACCGCGCCGGCTTCAGCGCCGTCGACGTGCACATGAGCGACTTGATCGAGGGCCGCGTGCGCCTCGATGGCTTCAAGGGCCTCGCCGCCTGCGGCGGCTTCAGCTACGGCGACGTGCTGGGCGCCGGGCGTGGCTGGGCGGCGTCGATCCTGACCCGGGCCGCGCTCCGCGAACAATTCGCCGCCTTCTTCGCGCGCCCGGACAGCTTCAGCCTCGGCGTCTGCAACGGCTGCCAGATGCTCGCCCAGCTCAAGGACTTGGTGCCCGGCGCGGAGCACTGGCCGCGCTTCGTGCGCAACCAGAGCGAGCAGTACGAGGCGCGCCTCGCGCAGGTGCGCATCGAGGATTCGCCCTCGGTGCTGCTGGCCGGCATGGCAGGTTCGCGCATCCCGATCGTGGTCTCGCACGGCGAGGGCAGGGCGCGCTTCGACGACGAGGCCCAGCGCGCGGCCGCCGTCGTGGCGATGCGCTACGTCGACGGCGAAGGCCGTGTCACCCAAGCCTTCCCGGCCAACCCGAACGGTTCGCCGGACGGCATCGCCGGCCTCACCTCGAGGGACGGCCGCGCGACCCTGATGATGCCGCACCCGGAGCGTGTGTTCCGCACCGTGCAACTGAGCTGGACACCGGCCGGCTGGGGCGAGGATTCCCCGTGGCTGCGGCTGTTCCGCAACGCCCGGGTGTTCGTGGGCTGAGGGCGGCGTCGGCGAACCCGGATCGCGAGCGCGGTGCGCCACGGGCGAGCCGCGGCGGTGAGGGCCGTCCTGCGGCAGCGAGGCAGGAGCCGAGCGCCGCGCGTGAGGGCAGGACGCCCGATCGCGCGGGAAGCAGGTGGC
>Ga0208370_100412_pt1 | contig 10671 bp, 12 predicted proteins | sample Subbio12Jun_QV11_FD_184822 | JGI IMG/M metagenome (GOLD analysis project Ga0208370, IMG submission 184822) | Serpentinite rock and fluid subsurface biosphere microbial communities from McLaughlin Reserve, California, USA -CR12Jun_QV11 (SPAdes) | ecosystem: Environmental > Terrestrial > Deep...
GCCGCTGCCGAAGCCGCCGCTGGGCAGATCGAGGACGACGTGTCCGATGCCGGAGAGGCCGACGGAGTAGCTAGAGAGCCCCTTCCCCGCGGGGGAAGCGAAGCTGACGCGCAGCGTCAACGGGTTGGGGATGGGGGCTCAGCTCCCGCAACCGCGCACCCCCACCCCCCGACCCCCTCCCCTCAGGGAGGGGGAGAGGCAAAAGTCCTCGCTTCCCCCGCCGTGCGCCAGCGTGCGCGCGATCTCGGGATTGATCTCGCCCAGGTGAAGCCCGCCGCCGACGGGCGCGTTCGCCATGCCGACCTCGACGCCTTCCTCGCCTACAACGGCGGTTTCGGCGCGGCGGGCAAGGCGCGTGCTGACGAGGCCATCAAGGTCATCGGCCTCAGAAAGCGCATCGCCCAGAACATGGCTGCCGCCAAGCGCCACATCCCGCACTTTACCTATGTCGAGGAATGCGACGTAACCGATTTGGAGGCGCTGCGCGCGCAATTGAACGCAGGCCGGGGCGAGCGGCCCAAGCTCACCATGCTGCCGCTGTTCATCACCGCCCTGTGCAAGGTGATCCCGCAATATCCGATGATCAATGCCCGCTTTGACGATGAGGCGAACGTCGTCACCCGTTATGGCGCGGTGCATCTGGGCATTGCAGCGCAGACCGATGCCGGGCTGATGGTGCCGGTGATCCGCGACGCGCAGGCCAAGAACTTGTGGCAGCTTGCGCGCGAGATCGCCCGCCTCGCCGAGGCGGCGCGCAGCGGCAGGGCCACGTCGGAGGAACTCTCCGGTTCCACCCTCACGATCACGTCGCTCGGCCCACTCGGCGGCGTCGCCACCACTCCCGTCATCAACCGCCCCGAAGTGGCGATCATCGGCCCCAACCGCATCGTCGAGCGCCCGATGTTTGTGTCCGACGGCATGGGCGGCGAGCGGATTGCCAAGCGCAAACTGATGAATATCTCGATTTCCTGCGATCACCGCGTCGTCGATGGGCACGATGCGGCGAGTTTTATCCAGGGCGTGAAGAAGCTGATCGAGACACCCGCGCTTCTGCTGGTGGATTAGCGCGAAATATTGCGTCGCGGGGCGGCAAGAGGGCGTTGACAGCCCGGTGCACCGGCCCTAATGGCGGCGCTCCACGAGCGGGACGGCATCGCCGCGACGCTTTTGGCCAAGCAATGCGCGGGTGTAGCTCAGTCGGTTAGAGCGCCGGCCTGTCACGCCGGAGGTCGCGGGTTCGAGCCCCGTCACTCGCGCCATTGCTGCCCTTTCTGCCCCCTGTAGAACCTGATCTGAACCGATACCGACTGTCCTTGGGGGCAGGCTGGCGATCAGGATGGTCGATGGCGGCGCTGCGGTTACCCCTGCGGCTCCTCGGGCATGGGCACGGCAGGCGGAGGGCTCCAGCGGCCGGTCTCCATCCAGATCAGGAAGCGCCGCAAGGGCAGCAGCCAGATCAGCCCAAGCACCACATAGACCACGGTCTGCGCTCCGCCCGACCAGCGACCGATGATCCCCGGCGCATAGCGGGCGATGGTGACGCCGTAGAGCATCAGCAGGATGAACAGGCTGACTATGCCGAAGGGGATTCGCCAGGTCGGGGTCTCGCGCATCAGGGCCTTCCGTGGATCCGGGTGGGTGTGACGACCGCGTCCAGCGGCACGTCGTGCGGTTCGGTGGGCAGGGCTTCGCACAATTGCGCGTCCCATGCGAGCCCAACGGCAAGGGCAGGGGGATGTTCCGCCAGCCAGCGATCATAGTGGCCGCCGCCCTGGCCGAGCCGCGCGCCCTGGACCGTAAAGCCGACGAGGGGAACAAACAGCACCTCCGGCACCAGCGGTTCGGCATCGGCCTCGGGCTGGAGGATGCCGTAGGGGCCGACTTCGAGGTCGCTCTGGCCGTAGGGGTCGCCGTGGCGGGCGAAGGTCATGGCTGCATTGCGGGCGGCGAAGCGTGGGAGGGCGATCACGTGCCCGGCCTCGAGGAAGAACCGCGCATAGGCCGCCGCAGGTGCCTCGAAAGGCGCGGCGTGATAGAGACCGATCACCGCCTCGGCCGGAATGCGCGCTAGCAGTGGCGCGGGAGGACGGTGGAACAGGAGCCCGCGCATCGCCTCGGGAATGGCCTGCACATGCGCCTTGCGCGCGGCGCGCAGGGCCTTGCGCAGTTCGGGTTTGCTGGGGTGGGTCATTTCTAAGGGCGGTATACCCCCGACCCATTCGGGGCAAGCACGACCGCGCGTCGGCGCAGGGGTGGCCCGAAAGGTCGGGCCGCAGATGAACCGCACCGCAGAGGGGGTGCGGAAAACAGGCGAGCCCTCAGGCAGGGATGCGATTAGGCATCAGGAACGTGGCGGAACCACCATGGGTCGTTTGCACTCGAAATCCTCTGACGCCAGTAACGTCAGGTGGGCGCCGTTTACCCGAGCCTTCCGGACGAACCGGCAGACAAGGGCAGGGACAGCTCCCATGGATTGCTTATAGCCTCAGGGATATTCAGTCGGCTCGTGCCGGGCAGTCCCGCCGCTTTCCGATCTAGGCGTTCGTGGCGGCCGCTTCAAGCGCGGCGGCGCTCGCCTCGGCGCGCGCGGCGAGGGCTTCGAGCCGCTCGGCCATTTCCTCGGCGAGCGGGGAGGGTGCGGCCGGCGTGCCGAACAGGTCGAATTGCGGGGTGGCGGCGGGCGCGACCGGAGGGGCCTTGCGCGCCGCCGCAAGCTCGGCTTCGAGCCGATTGATGGTCTCGCGCAGGGCCGCAAGCTCGGCGGAGTCAGGCTTGGGGTCAGGTTCGGGAGCAGGCGCTGGGGCAGCGGCGGCAGCCCGCTTCCTCGCCTCGGCCAGCTCGTCGGCGAGGAACAGGGCGGCGAACAGCAGGTTCTGCGCTTCGAGCGGCGCGCGCGCCTGCCCGAGCCGGGCATATTTCTCGGCAATCATCGCGCCCAGCGCCCGGATATGTGCCTCCTCGCCGTCGGCGCAGGCGATGGTGTAGTTTTTGGGGCCGATGCTGAGGGTGACGGTGCTCATGGCGCGGCTCAATCCTCCAGCTGGGCCAACAGGTCGTCGAGTTCGCGCAGGGATTCCGCCACCTGCTCGCGCAGCTTTTCGTGGACGTTGACCAGTTCCACAACCCGTGCCGAACCGCCGCCGCCCTTGCCGTCCGCGCCCGCCGCCGATGCCCGCGCCGCATCGATGCGCGCGATCGCGCTCTCGATACGGGCCAGCGCGGCGGCGATGCGATCGGCGGTCATGGGCCTAATCGATACCAACAGAAATCATGACACGCAAAGGCTTGGGCCGGGCTGTTGATAAGTGTGCCGAGCGCGGATGCGGGTGTTCTGCGCGCGCAAGGTTGACCTCCCCCCTAGCCTCGGCAATGGCACAGCCCACCGTCGCGGGGTCGAATCGTGCAACACTGACCCTGTCGCCGAGCCAGGAGAATATCGTGCCGATGAGCATCGACGCCGCCCGCCTCAAGCCCATGGCCGACGCCATCCGCGCCCTTTCGATGGATGCGGTGGAGGCGGCCAGTTCGGGCCACCCGGGAATGCCGATGGGCATGGCCGATGTCGCGACGGTGCTGTTCACCGGCCACCTCAAGTTCGATCCCAGCGCCCCGGGCTGGGCCGACCGTGACCGCTTCGTGCTCTCGGCAGGCCACGGCTCGATGCTGATCTACAGCCTGCTCTACCTCACCGGCTATGCCGCGCCGACAATCGACGACATCCGCAATTTCCGCCAGCTGACAAGCCCCTGTGCCGGCCACCCCGAAAACTTCCTGCTCGAAGGCGTTGAGTGCACCACCGGCCCGCTGGGGCAGGGGCTGGCGATGGCGGTGGGCATGGCGATGGCCGAGCGGCACCTCAACGCGATCTATGGCGATGACCTGGTGAATCACCGCACCTGGGTGATCGCGGGCGACGGTTGCCTGATGGAGGGCATCAACCACGAGGCGATCGGGCTCGCGGGCCATCTCGGGCTCGGGCATCTCAACGTGCTGTGGGACGACAACCGCATCACCATCGACGGGGCGACCGACCTTTCGACCTCGGAGGACATCAAGGCGCGCTATGCCGCCACGGGCTGGCACGTCACCGAGTGCGACGGGCACGATTTTGCCGATATCGACCGCGCGCTGCAAGAGGCCAAGGCCGATCCGCGCCCCTCGCTTGTCGCCTGCCGCACGCTGATCGGCAAGGGCGCGCCAAGCAAGCAGGGCACCAGCGCGACCCACGGTTCGCCGCTCGGCGCAGCCGAAGTCGCCGCCGCGCGCGAGGAACTGGGGTGGACGCACGCGCCCTTCGTGATCCCTTCAGAGATCCTTGCCGACTGGCGCGGCGCGGGCGAGCCGGGCAGGCGGGCACACGGGACCTGGGCCGGACACCTCGAGGCGAGCCCGCACCGGGCCGAGTTCGAGCGCCGCATGGCTGGCGACGTGCCGGAGGACTTCAGCCTCGCCGATCACATCGCCGGTCTGATCGAGGCACCCCAGAACATTGCCACCCGCAAGGCCAGCGAAATAGCGCTCGCCGCGATCAATCCGCGTCTGCCCGACACGATCGGCGGCAGCGCGGACCTGACGGGCTCGAACAACACGCTGGCTGGCGGGATCACGACGTTCTCGCAGGCCGATTATTCGGGCCGCTACGTCTATTACGGCATCCGCGAATTCGGCATGGCGGCAGCGATGAACGGGATGGCGCTGCACGGCGGCGTGATCCCCTATGGCGGCACCTTCCTCGTCTTTACCGATTATGCCCGGGGCGCGATCCGGCTTTCGGCGCTCCAGCATGCCCGGGTGATCTACGTGATGACCCATGACTCCATCGGGCTGGGCGAGGACGGGCCGACCCACCAGCCCGTCGAACACCTCGCCTCGCTGCGGGCGATGCCGAACCTGCTCGTCATGCGCCCCTGCGACGCGGTCGAGACGGCGGAGTGCTGGCAGATCGCCTTGGCACAGCAGGGCCGCCCGACAGTGCTGGCGCTGACCCGGCAGAACCTGCCGCAGCTGCGCCTGGCTGCGGCGCCGGAAAACCTTTCGGCCAAGGGCGGTTACCGGATCAAGGCGGCCGAAGCTCCGCGCAAGGTGGTGATCCTCGCCACCGGATCGGAGGTGGAGCTCGCCGCCCGATGCGCCGCGCAGCTCGAAGCGCAAGGGGTGGGCACGGACGTGGTCTCGATGGTCTGCACCGAACTGTTCGACGCGCAACCGGAAGCCTACCGCGCCGATCTGCTGCCCGCCGATGCCCTGATCGTGTCGGTGGAAGCGGCGAGCACCTTCGGGTGGCAGCGCTACACCGGCACCGCAGGGCTCACCATCGGCCTAGACCGCTTCGGCGCATCGGCACCTGCGGGCGACCTGTTTGCCCATTTCGGCTTCACCGCAGAAGATATCGTTCCGCAAATCCTGAACAAGATCAAAAATTAAGCAGGAGTATCTCTCATGGCTACCAAAGTCGCCATTAACGGCTTCGGGCGCATCGGTCGCCTTGTCGCCCGCGCCATCCTCGAACGCACCGACCACGATCTGGAACTGGTCGCGATCAATGATCTCGCCGACGCCAAGGCCAATGCGCTGCTGTTCGCGCATGATTCGATCCACGGCCGCTTCCTTGGCGAAGTGACCGCCGAAGGCGATGCGATCATCGTCAACGGCAAGCGCATCGCAGTGACCAAGGAGCGCGATCCGGGCAAGCTGCCGCATGGCGACATGGGCGTCGACATCGTGCTCGAATGCACCGGCTTCTTCCAGTCGGACGAAGCAAGCCGCCCGCACCTTGCCGCAGGGGCCAGGCGCGTGATCATCTCGGCGCCCGCGACGGGCGTGTCCAAGACCATCGTCTACGGCGTCAACCACGAAACCCTGACCGCCGATGACGTGATCATCTCCAACGCGAGCTGCACCACCAACTGCCTCGCGCCGGTCGCCAAGGTGCTGAACGACGTGATCGGGATTGAGCGCGGCTTCATGACCACGATCCACAGCTACACCAACGACCAGCGGATGCTCGACCAGATCCATTCCGATCTGCGCCGCGCCCGCGCGGGTGCGCAGAACATGATCCCCACCACCACCGGCGCCGCGCGCGCGGTCGGCCTGGTGCTGCCCGAACTCAAGGGCAAGCTCGACGGATCGAGCGTCCGCGTGCCGACGCCGAATGTCTCGATGGTCGACCTGGTGTTCGTGCCCTCGCGCGATACCACCGCCGAAGAGATCAACGCCGCGCTGAAGGCTGCTGCCGAAGGCGCGATGAAGGGTGTTCTCGACTACACCGATCAGCCGCTGGTCTCGAGCGATTTCAACCACTACCCGGCGTCCTCTACCATCGATTCGCTGGAGACCAGCGTGATGGAAGGCAAGCTCGCCCGCGTCGTCAGCTGGTATGACAACGAATGGGGCTTCTCCAACCGCATGATCGACACCGCTGGGGTTGTGGCGAAGTTCCTGTAACCTGACCCTCCCCGTCAGGGGAGGGGGACCATCCGCAGGATGGTGGAGGGGCACCCGCCACTGTTCGGATCATTCGAGTGTGCCCCTCCACCCCGCGCGTGACGTGCGCGGTTCCCCGCCCCCGGCAGGGGAGGATCGGAGTGAGCGAATGCCCAAGTTCAAGACCCTCGATGATCTCCCCGTCGACCTTACCGGCGAAACCGCGCTGGTCCGGGTTGATCTCAACCTGCCGATGAAAGACGGATCGGCCACCGACGTGACCCGGGTCGAGGCGGTCGCGCCGACCATCCTCGAACTCGCCGGGCGCGGGGCCAGGGTGCTGCTGCTGGCGCATTTCGGGCGGCCGGGTGGCCAGCGCTCCTCGACCCTCTCGACCAGCATGGTGATCGGCGATGTCGAGCGGGTGATCGGCAAGGAGGTGATGTTCATCCCCGAGATTGCCGGGCCGGTGGTCGCGCAGGCGGTGCAAGCGATCCTGCGCCCCGGCGACATTGGTCTGCTCGACAACACCCGTTTCTGGCCGGGCGAGGAGGCGAATGATCCGGGCCTCGCGCAGGCGATCGCCGCGCACGGCACGCTTTATGTCAACGACGCCTTCAGCGCCGCGCACCGTGCCCATGCCACCACCGAGGGGCTGGCGCATTACCTGCCCGCCTATGCGGGCCGCTCGATGGAGGCGGAACTCAAGGCCCTCGACGCCGCCCTCGGCGCGCCCGAACAGCCGGTCGCGGCGGTGGTCGGAGGGGCCAAGGTCTCGACCAAGCTTGCCGTGCTCGAACATCTGGTGGGCAAGGTCCAGCATCTCATCATCGGTGGGGGCATGGCTAACACCTTCCTCGCCGCACGGGGCGTGAATGTCGGCAAGAGCCTGTGCGAACACGATCTTGCCCCCACAGCGGCGAGGATCATGGACGAGGCCGAGCACGCTGGCTGCACCGTGCACCTGCCCTACGATGTCGTGGTGGCAAAGGAATTTTCCGCCAACCCGGCGAGCTTGCGGGTCTGCAACGTGCATGAGGTCGCACAAGACGAGATGATCCTCGATCTCGGACCGCAGGCCGTGGAAGCCTTGGCCGACGTGCTCAAGACCTGCCGCACGCTGGTGTGGAACGGGCCGCTCGGTGCCTTCGAGACCGAGCCCTTCGATGCCGCAACGGTCGCTCTTGCGCGCACAGCGGCGGCGCTGACGCTGGAAGGCTCGCTTATCAGCGTCGCCGGGGGCGGGGATACGGTCGCGGCCCTGGCCCATGCGGGGGCTTCGCAGGACTTCAGCTATATCTCCACCGCCGGCGGCGCTTTCCTCGAATGGATGGAAGGCCGCGTCCTGCCCGGCGTCGCCGCGCTCGAAGGCTGACGATGGGGGCGAGCGAAGCCGAGATCGAGGCGCTTGCCCTGACCGCGATGCGGGCCTGGGTGGCGGGCGATGCCAAGGCGATGAGGAAGCTCACCAAGCGCGACTTCATGTGCATGGTCGGCACCCGCCCGCCGCAACTGCTCGACCGCCCCAGTTTCCTTGCCGCGATGAGCGAGGGTTTCGCCTGCCGATCCTTCTCCTTTCGGGAGGTGCTGGTGCGCACTCACGGCAATTCAGCGTGGTTCGTCGCGGCGGCCGCGTTGCAACTGGGTCTCGGCCGCGAGGAATGGGCGGGGCAGTTCCTCGTCAGCGACCTGTGGAAGCAAGGGCGCTGGGGCGGCAAGCACAAGCTCGCCGAGCGTAGCATCGCGCTGCTCGATCCAGACGGCAACCGCGCGCGCGCGATCGAGCGGCTCCAGCTCTGGAACAAGGGAGGCAAGCGCTGATGAGCGAGATGGTCGAAACCAGCTACGGGCTTTTGTCCGTGGTCGAGGAGGGCGAATTCGCGGGCTGGCGCCACTGGCGTGGCGATCCCTTCGAGACGCGCTCCGGCCCGTTTTTCTACCGCCGCGAGGAGGACGGCAGCTACACCAGCGCCTTTCGCGCCGAGCCCCGCCACATGAACGGCGGCGGGTTCATGCATGGCGGCTGCCTGCTGACCTTCGCCGATTTCGCCCTGTTCGCCATCGCCACCGATGCGCTGAACGGCGACCATGCGGTAACGCTGAACCTTTCGGGCGATTTCCTCGGTTCGGTGCAATCGGGCGCGCTGGTCGAGGCGCGCGGCGAGGTGACGCGGGGCGGGGGCAAGACCATCTTCGTGCGCGGCCTCGTCACCGGCGACGGCGCGCCCGCGCTTAGTTTCACCGGCATCATCCGGCGGCTGTCGAAGCGCTAGTTCTTCGCGGTTGCAGCATCTGCAAGCCCTCGCTAAGGGCGCTGGCGAGGGCCGATGCATACCTATGCAGAGGCCGATGGGCCGCACGAAACCACCTCTCGCGACTTGGAGAACGCTCGCCATGAACACCCGTGAAATGACCGATCGCATCGCCACCGGACAGGGGTTCATCGCCGCGCTCGACCAGTCGGGCGGATCGACTCCCAAGGCGCTGCGCGGTTACGGGGTGGACGACAGCGAATGGTCGGGCGATGACGAAATGTTCACCCAGATCCACGCGATGCGCGCAAGGGTCATCACCTCGCCCTGTTTCAGCAGCGGCAAGGTGATCGGCGCGATCCTGTTCGAGAAGACCATGGACGGCGAGGTCGACGGCACATCCACCGGCGATGCGCTGAAGGCGCGCGGGATCGTGCCCTTCATCAAGGTCGACGAGGGGCTTTCGGACGAGGCCGACGGGGTGCAGCTGATGAAGCCGATGACGCGCCTTCCCGCGCTGCTCGAGAAGTCCGTCGCCGCCGGCATGTTCGGCACCAAGATGCGCTCGGTCATCAAGTCGGCCAACCCTGAGGGCATCGCCGCGATCGTGGCCCAGCAGTTCGAGGTGGCGGCGCAGATCACGGCGGCCGGCCTCATGCCGATCATCGAGCCCGAATACGACATCACCGCCGAGGACCGCGCCGTGGGCGAGGCGCTGCTGCTCGCGGAAATCACGAAGCACCTTGATGCCCTGCCCGAGGGGCAGCAGGTGATGCTCAAGCTCTCGATCCCCGCAACCGCCGGCCTCTACACCCCGCTGGTGGCTCATCCCAAGGTGCTGCGCGTGGTCGCGCTTTCGGGCGGGTTCTCGACCGACGAGGCCTGCGCGCGCCTCGCCCACAACCCCGGCATGATCGCGAGCTTCAGCCGCGGGCTGCTCCAGGACCTGCGCAAGCAGCAGTCGGACGCGGAGTTCAACCAGGTGCTCGGCAAGGCCATCGACCAGATCGCCAGCGCGAGCTGTTCGGGCTGAGCGGCTGACGGGGTGACAGGCGCGGCGCAAGGCGTTAGCGAGCCGCGCCATGATCCAGACCCAGCTCTATCTTATCTCGCCCCTCGATGTCGGCGGCGAGTTTCCCGCCCGGCTTGAGCGGGCTCTGGCCGCAGGCGCGCGGCGGCACGGCGATCTCGTCACCGCCTTCCAGTTCCGCGTGAAGGGGGTGGACAGTCACGAGGCCGTGCGTCTCGCCGCGCCGCTGCAAGCCATCTGCGCGGCACATGATGTGGCCTTTATTGTCAACGATTCGGTGGCACTCGCCAAGCGGTTGAAGGCCGATGGGGTGCATCTGGGGCAGGACGACGGCTCGCCCCGCGGCGCACGCGAGGAACTGGGGCGCGAGGCGCAGATCGGCGTCACGTGCCACGCCAGCCGCCACCTCGCGATGGAAGCGGGCGAGGCGGGGGCGGATTACGTCGCCTTCGGGGCCTTCTACCCCTCGGCCACCAAGGACAAGGGCGACGCCGAACGCCCGCTGCCCGAACTGCTCCAGTGGTGGAGCCAGCTGTTCGAGATCCCCTGCGTCGCCATCGGCGGGATCACCCCGGACAATTGCCAGCCGCTCATCGAGGCAGGCGCGGACTTCCTTGCGGTATCCCACGCCGTATGGGGCGGGGACGAGGTCGCCGCGATCGAGGCCTTCGCCAAGGTGATGCGGGGCTGAGAGCTGCCGGGCGGCAGGCTCAGCCGAACGTCCGCTCGCGGGCGCGGGCGTGTCGGGCTGGAAGGGCGGCTTGTGGGTGGATTGTTGAAGGGCGGGTTTGCGGACTTCCAAATAACCATCACGCGCTTGTAAATCAGTCCTTTATCTCCCTCGGCTAGAGCGTTTTCCGATCATGCTGGATCATATCCGCATGAGCTGAAGTAATTGGCGCACTCGTCTGGCTGGAAGATGTCGACGAGCCTTCCGATGAGGTCCCATAGGCCGCGAACGGT
>Ga0208370_100414_pt1 | contig 10665 bp, 11 predicted proteins | sample Subbio12Jun_QV11_FD_184822 | JGI IMG/M metagenome (GOLD analysis project Ga0208370, IMG submission 184822) | Serpentinite rock and fluid subsurface biosphere microbial communities from McLaughlin Reserve, California, USA -CR12Jun_QV11 (SPAdes) | ecosystem: Environmental > Terrestrial > Deep...
ACTCGGACTGGTGCTCCAGCACCATCCGAACCGCTCGCTCACGCACCTCGGGTGCGTACCTCGGCAACTTGTTCATGCTCCAATCCTCTCAAGGTTCGGAGCCTCCGAGAAAGCCGGGGCGGTTCAGATTGATCCGCCGACAGGCTCGCCAGCCAGAACCTGAGCCGATCCCCCGACAGGCCCGCCTTGCAAAGCGCGCCGCTTGGAGTTCGCGAGGCCCGGAAACGCAACACCCCCGACCGGGCGCCCGGCCGGGGGTGTGCCGGTCCCGATCTCAGAAGCGGGTGCCGACCATCACGCTGAACACCAGCGGGTCGACGTCGACCGTGCCGATGTCGGCGCCGTTGAGCTGGGCGTCGAGCCCGATGTCGATCCAGCGCAGGTCGGCGACCACGTCCCAGTCCCCGGTCTTGAACAGCAGGCCGGCCTGCGCGGCGAGGCCCCAGCTGTTGTCGAGGTCGATGCGGGCACCGGCGACCGGACCGCGCTCATCAATGTCGAAGGCGATGGTGTGGTTGAGGCCGGCGCCGACGAAGGGGCGGAAGGCGGCATCGGCCGCGCCGAAGTAGTACTGCAAGCTGACGGTCGGGGGCAGGTGCTTGAGGTCGACCGCCTCGGCACCGTTGAGGCTGGCGGTGTGGCGGAAGGGCGTGGCGGCCAGCACCTCGATCGCCCAGTGGTCGTCGAGGTAGCGGCCGATGGTCAGGCCGATCTGGGTGTTGCTGTCGACCGTGGTGCGCAGCGTGCCGGCCAGCGTACCGTTGTCGGAATCCGGGTTGACGTGGGTGGCGCCGACGCGGAAGAACCAGTCGTCGGAGGCCTGGACCGAGGTCGCGGCGAGGGCGAGGGCGGTGGCGAGGGCGGTGCGGGACAGCAGGGACATGGGGTTCTCCTTGATGGTGCGGAGCCTGTCGCCCCGCGTCCCGGCCAGTGTCCGACCGGTCGCGGGAATGGCCGTTGACGCCGGTCAAGCGCTGATTTGACGACGGTCAAAGCCCCTGATGGCACGCCGGCCGCCCTGCCGCGCGCGCTAAACTGGGGGCTTTCTCCCACCACGCCCACAGGAGCCCCCATGGCCATCAAGGTCGGCATCAACGGCTACGGCCGCATCGGTCGCAACGTCCTCCGCGCGCTGTACGAGTCGCAGCGGAACGGCGAGATCCGGATCGTCGCCATCAACGACCTCGGCGACGCCGAGACCAACGCCCACCTGACCCAGTACGACACTGCCCACGGCCGCTTCCCGGGCACGGTGGCGGTGGACGGCGGCGATCTCGTGATCAACGGCGACCGCATCAAGGTGTTCGCCGAGCGCGACCCGGCCAAGCTGCCCTGGGGTGCCCACGGCGTCGACGTGGTGCTGGAGTGCACCGGCATCTTCACCTCGAAGGTCAAGGCCGGCGCGCACCTCGCCGGCGGTGCCAAGAAGGTGATCATCTCGGCGCCGGGCGGCAGCGACGTCGATGCGACCATCGTCTACGGCGTCAACCACGGCGTGCTCAAAGGCTCCGACACGGTCATCTCGAACGCCAGCTGCACCACCAACTGCCTGGCGCCACTCGCCAAGGTGCTGCACGACAAGGTGGGCATCGTCCATGGCCTGATGACGACCATCCACGCCTACACCAACGACCAGGTGCTGACCGACGTCTACCACTCCGACCTGCGTCGCGCCCGCTCGGCGACGATGAGCCAGATCCCGACCAAGACCGGTGCGGCCGCGGCGGTGGGCCTGGTGCTGCCGGAGCTCAACGGTCGGCTCGATGGCTTCGCCATGCGCGTGCCGACGATCAACGTCTCGGTGGTCGATCTTTCCTTCGTCGCCGCCCGCGCCACCACCAAGGCCGAGATCGATGCCGCCATGCTGGAGGCCTCGAACGGCGCGCTCAAGGACATCCTCGGCGTCAACACCAAGCCGCTGGTGTCGGTGGACTTCAACCACGACCCGCGCAGCTCGATCTACGACAGCACGCAGACCCGCGTCATGGGCGGCACGCTGGTGAAGGTGCTGGCCTGGTACGACAACGAGTGGGGCTTCAGCAACCGCATGCTCGACACCACGCTGGCGCTGATGGCGGCGAAGTAGGCCGAAGCGGCCTCAGCCGCGCAGCCAGGCATCGCAGAGCGCGTCGCAGATCGCCCGGCCGTCGGTCGTGGCGCGCACCTGCCATTGCTCGCGGCCGTATTGCCAAGCCTTGCGCAGCAGGCGCCGGTAGGGCGTGGCCCCGAGGTAGTGGCGCGCCACGGTGTGGCGGCGCAGCAGGGCGGCGACCCGCGCGGCATTGCCGGCAAGCCCCGCCATGGTCGCCGCCGGATCCGCCGCGGCCTCGCTGCGGCGTAATTCCACGGCGATGTGCGCGGTGCGCGGCACCAAGCGCAGCGATTCGACCTCGAAACCGCATTGCCGAGCCAGCGCGGCCAGGGTGGCGGGGTTGAACCAGTGCAGGTGGCCGACGTGGAAGACGCGGTTCGGGGCGTGGTAGGTCGCCTCGATGTTCGGCACTTCCATCAGCACCCGGCCGTCCGCGGCCAGCAGCGCGCGCAGTTGCGCCATCGCCGCGCGCGGGTCGGGCAGGTGCTCGAACACGTGGTGGATGGTGATGAGGTCGTAGGGCTCGGTCGGGCGCAGTTCGTGCAGGAAGCCGACCTGCACCCGGTCCAGCCCCAGCACCTCGCGGGCGAAGCCGGCGTAGCCGCGGTTCGGCTCGATGCCGTCGATGGCGATGCCGCGGCGCTTGAGCACGTAGGGGAAGAAGCCGGCGCCGGCGCCCACGTCCAGCACCCGCAGGCCCGGCCGCCAGCGCGGCAGCAGGGCCTCGGCGCGCTCGATGGCGCCGAGGGTCTGGCGGTGGCAGTGCTTGGGCTTGGGCCGGTGCTCGCCCTTGTATTCGCGCCGGTAGTCCTCGGCGTAGAAACGACCGAGCTCGGCATCGGCAGGCCGCGGATCGACCCGGACCAGGCCGCAGCCGGTGCAGAGCAGGCTGCGCAGGGGCCGGCCATGGCGGTCGGTATCGGCGACCACCTCGGCCTCGCGCCCGCCACAGACGGCGCAGGGGATCGTGGCTTCGACCCGCTCCCGGACGGCGCAGGGGGGGGTGGCTTCGGTCGGTTCCCGGGCGGGATTCATGGCACCAGCACCGCGCGCAGCGCCGCTTCGTCGATGCCGGTGGCGACGAAGGCGCGGCCGATCCCGTGCCAGAGCACGAGCCGGAACCGCCCCGAGGCGTTCTTCTTGTCGAGCCGCATGCGGGCGAGCAGGGCATCGGCCTCCAGCCCGGCGGGGAGCGCGGTCGGCAGTCCGAGGGTCTGCAGCACGGCGGCCAGCCGTTCGCCATCGCTGGCCGGGGCGAGGCCGAGCCGGCTGCTCAGCCTGGCGGCCAGCACCATGCCCACCGCCACCGCCTCGCCGTGCACCAGCCCGCCGAAGCCCTGTTCGGCCTCGATGGCGTGGCCGAAGGTATGGCCGAGGTTGAGCAGCATGCGCTCGCCGCTCTCGGTTTCGTCGCGGGCGACGATGCCGGCCTTCATCGTGCAGCAGCGGGCGATGGCATGGACCAGTGCGCCCGCATCGCGTGCCCGCAGTGCTGCCGCGTTCGCCTCCACCCAGTCGAAGAAGGCGGCATCGCCGAGCGCGCCGTACTTCAGCACCTCGGCGAGGCCGGCGCGCAGTTCGCGGTCGGGCAGGGTGGCCAGCGTGGCGGTGTCGGCGACCACCGCCGCGGGCTGGTGGAAGGCCCCCACCAGGTTCTTGCCCTCGGGCAGGTCGACGGCGGTCTTGCCGCCCACCGAGGAATCGACCATCGCCAGCAGGGTGGTCGGCAGTTGCACGAAACGCACGCCGCGCATCCAGCAGGCCGCCGCGAAGCCGGTGAGGTCGCCGACCACGCCGCCGCCGAGGGCGACGAGCGTGGCATCGCGGTGGGCGCCGAGCCGGGCCAGCACCGACATCAGCTCGCCGAAGCGCGCCAGCGTTTTTTCCTGCTCGCCCGGTGGCAGCACGTGGGCGGCCACCCGTTTGCCGGTTTCCGCAGCGGCGAAGGCCGCCTCGACGCGGGCGAGGTAGTGCGGCGCGACGTTGGTGTCGCTGACGATCAGCACGTGGCGGCCCGGGGCCAGCGCGGCCAGCCGCGGGCCGTCGTCGAGCAAGCCGGGGCCGATGTGGATCGGGTAGCGGCGGGCGCCGAGTTCGACCTCGACGGTGTGCACGGCGGTGGTGCCCGCAAGGGCCGCGGTGGCCGTCGTCACGCCGCCCTCGTCCGCAACCAGCGGTCGCGCAATGGCGGCACCAGCCGCAGGCAGGCCTGGGCCGGCGTCAGGCCGCTGGTGTCGAAGTGCAGGTCGGCGACCGCCTCGTAGAGCGGCGTCCGTGCAGTGGCCATCGCCCGCAGCACCTCCTCGCGGTCGGGGCGTTGCAGCAACGGGCGGGTGCGGTCCCGGGTTAGGCGTTTCAACTGTTCCTCGACCGACACCGCGAGGTGCAGCACGCAGCCGCGCTGGCGCATCCGCTCGCGGTTCTCCTCGCGCAGCACCGCGCCGCCGCCGGTGGCGAGGAGGCGGTCCTCGCCGGCCAGTTCGAGCGCCAGCTGGCGGGACTCGCGCTCGCGGAAGCCGGCCTCGCCCTCGCGCTCGAAGATCGTCGCCACCGGCACGCCGGCGGCGGCCTCGACGGCGTGGTCGAGATCGACGAAGGTGAGGCCGAAACGCTCGGCGAGGCGCCGGCCGATGGAGGTCTTGCCGGCGCCCGTCGGGCCGACCAAGACGAGGTTGGGCGCACGGAGCATGCCGCGAAAGGTAGCATCGCCGCATGATCCGACGAAGCCACGCCACCCCGCCGGCGGTCCTGCCGTGAATTCCCGCCTGCTGCTGATCGCCGGTGCCGGCGACACCGGCCTGCGCCTCGCCGCCGGGGCGGCGGCGGCCGGCTGGGACGTGCTGGCCCTGCGCCGCCGCGAACGAGCGACCGGGCCGGGCATCCGCGCGCTGCGCGCCGACCTCGGCAGCGGCGCGGGCTTCGATGCGATCCCGAAGCGGCTGGACGCGCTGGTGTTCTGCGCCGCACCCGACGAACGCAGCGAGGCCGCCTACCGCGCCCTCTACCGCGACGGCCTGCGCCGCCTGCTCGACCACGCCGCCATCGGCCGGCTGCTGTTCGTCTCCAGCACCGCCGTCTACGCCGAGGACGGCGGTGGCTGGGTCGACGAGGCCACGCCCGCCGATGCTTCCGCGTTCAACGGTCGCGTGCTGCTCGAAGCCGAGGCCGAACTCGCCCCCCACCCCGGGGCCTGCGCCTTCCGCGCCTCCGGCATCTACGGCCCCGGCCGCGCGCGGATGTGGCAGCGCGCCCGCCGCGACGAGCCCGGTGCGGCGCATTGGACCAACCGCATCCACGTCGAGGACGTGGCCGCTGCCCTGCTGCACCTGCTCGATGCGCCCGCCATCGCCCGCGTCTACTGCGCCAGCGACGATGCCCCGACCTTGGAGCACGAGCTCATCGACGGCCTGCGCGAACGGCTCGGCCTGCCGGCCCTGGGCGCGGCCGGCGGGCCGGTCGGCGGCAAGCGCGTCGCCAACGCCCGCCTGCGCGCCAGCGGCTGGCGGCCGCGCTTCCCGAGCTGGCGCGAGGGGTATGCCGAGACCCCCCAGGCCACGGAAGCCTGAGGCCGCCGGCATGGAACTTTCCCGCCCGCTGCGGTCAGAATCGGCAACCCGCCGCCGTCCCGTGCCATGAACCCCAACCCCTTCGCCTGGTCCTTCCGCGTGCAGATGCTGTTCGGCTTCGCCGTCTGCGCGGCCCTGCTGGGCTTCGCGCTGTACGTCGAGCACGGCATGTTCATGCTGCCCTGCCCGCTGTGCGTGCTGCAGCGCTTCGTGTTCGCGGCGATGGGCCTGCTCGGTCTGCTGGCCGCCCTGCACAACCCCGCCGGCCGCGGCGGGCGGGCCGCCTACGGCCTCGGCATCGCCGGCCTCGCCGCGCTCGGCGCCAGCATCGCCATGCGCCACGCCTGGTTGCAGATGCAGCCGATCTCGGCCCTGCCGAGCTGCAGCGGCCAGGGCCTCGGCTACATGTGGGAGGCGCTGGGCCCGATCGACGCCATCGCCGCCTCGCTTGCCGGCTCGGCCGACTGCGCCAAGATCGACTGGACCTTCCTCGGCCTGTCGATGCCGGTCTGGACCTCGGTCTGCTTCGTGCTGCTCGGCCTCGGCGCGCTGGCCGCGGGCTTGCGCCGGCGCTGAGCGTCCGGGCGCGGCCGATCATCGGCAACGATCCTCCAGGCGGTGCCGCGCACGGCGGCTCATGCCGAGGGGCCATGACGGCGCGGCGGCCGTCGAGTTCCTGCTCCAATCCGCGCGTGGCATAGTCGTCAACCCACCGCCACGAGATGCCCGATGAACCCGCAGGACCGCCCCGTCGCCCCCGTCAACGCGCCCGCCGGCTGGACGCGTTCGTCGTGGCGCGCGAAGCCGGCCCTGCAGCAACCGGCCTACCCCGATCCGGCCGCGCTCGAGCAGGCGCTCGCCGAGCTGCGGGTTCTGCCGCCGCTGGTCACCTCCTGGGAGGTGCTGGCGCTGCGCCGCCAGATCGCCGAGGCCGAGGTCGGCCGGCGCTTCATCCTGCAGGGCGGCGACTGCGCCGAGAGCTTCGCCGATTGCGAGAGCGGCCACATCTCCAGCCGCCTCAAGGTGCTGCTGCAGATGAGCCTGGTGCTGGTCCACGGCCTGCGCCTGCCGGTGCTGCGCATCGGCCGCTTCGCCGGGCAGTACGCCAAGCCGCGCTCGGCCGATACTGAGGAACGCGACGGGGTGGTGCTGCCGAGCTACCGCGGCGACTTCATCAATGCCCCGGCGTTCACGCCCGAGGCGCGGACGCCCGACCCGCGGCGGATGGTCAAGGGCCATGCGCGCTCGGCGATGACGATGAACTTCGTGCGCGCCCTGATCGACGGCGGCTTCGCCGACCTGCACCACCCGGAGTACTGGGAGCTGGGCTGGGTGGCGCGCTCGCCGCTCGCCGAGGAGTACCGCCGGATGGTGGCCGGCATCGGCGACGCCGTGCGCTTCATGGAGACGATCGGCGGCGGCCCGATCGACAGCCTGAACCGCGTCGAGTTCTACACCTCGCACGAGGCCCTGCTGCTGCCCTACGAGGAGGCCCTGACCCGCCAGGTGCCGCGCCAGTGGGGCTGGTTCAACCTCGGCACCCACTTCCCGTGGATCGGCATGCGCACGGCCCAGCTCGACGGTGCCCACGTCGAGTATTTCCGCGGCATCCGCAACCCGGTCGGGGTCAAGCTGGGGCCGTCGGTGACGGCCGAGCAGGCGCTGCGGCTGGCCGAGGTGCTCAATCCCGACAACGAGGCCGGGCGGCTCGTCTACATCCACCGCATGGGTGCCGGCAAGGTGCTGGAGAAACTGCCGCCGCTGCTGGAGGCGATGAAGCGCGAGGGCCGGCGCGTGGCCTGGCTCTGCGACCCGATGCACGGCAACACCGAATCGACCCGCAACGGCTACAAGACCCGCCGCTTCGAGAACATCCGCGCCGAGGTCGAGCAGAGCTTCGATGCCCACGCGGCGGCCGGCACCCGGCTGGCCGGCGTGCACCTCGAACTGACCGGCGAGAACGTCACCGAGTGCACCGGAGGCGCCAGCGAGCTGGCCGATGCCGACCTCGCACGCGCCTACCGCAGCACGGTCGATCCGCGGCTCAACTACGAGCAGTCGCTGGAGATCGCCATGCTGATCGTGCGCAAGCAGGGGCAGATCGCCGCGCCGGCGGCGCTTTGAGCCGCGCCGCGGCGGCACCGGGTCGGTAACGCGGGGCTCACGGGTTGCACTCCGGGCAGTGCCCGGGGTCGGCCTCGCGCCGGCCGTCGGCCCGTGGCCGCTCCTCGGCATGGCCGCAGGCCGCGCAGGCGTGCCGCTCGGCCCGCGCCAGGTCGGTCGGCGTCCCGCACTGCGCGCAGGGCAGGCCGGGCAGGGTGGCGTGCAGGCCGAAACCGGGCGCGCCGCAGGCCGGGCAGGGCGAGCGCAGGCGTTCGGCCAACTGGTGGCCGAGGGCCGCGATCCGCCGCATCCGCATCGGGTTCATGTGGGCGCGCATGTCGGTCTCGATGCGCGCCTGGCCGTCGGCCGAGTGCGCCGCCGCCGCCGCGATCGCCGCCGCCACCGCCCCGCGGTCGCGCAGCCCCTTGGCCACCGGCAGACCGGGAGGCCCGGCGTTCGGCCTGACCAGCACCGCATGTTCCGGGAACCCGCAGGCCAGCAGCAGCGGCTCGGCCGCCGCCGGCGTGGCCACCGCCAGGGACTGCCAGTTGGTGTCGCGGCCGCCGGATTCCAGCACCAGCACCTGGCCATGGAACTCGTCGACGAAGGCCAGCAGCTCGTGGTGGAAGGGCAGGAAGCCGACCAGCGGGTCCGGCCCGAAGCTCGCCTCGGTGGCGATGCCCAGCCGGAGCCCGGACGCCGCCATGCCGCGGCGGGCCTTCTCGATCACCACCTCGCGCGCCGGTCCGGGGCGCTCGACCTCGCCGGAAAACGTGCCGAGCGCGTCGGTGTCCACCGCCACGGCGAGAAGTTCCAGGCCCAGCGGCACCAGGGCCGGGGCGAGGGCAGCGGCCTTGCCGTGCAGGGTGGCGACGGCGACGCGCGGGTCGGGGAACAGGGGCATGGCGGCAGTCTACGCGGCCGCGCGCGGCGGCCGCGGAGTGGCCGGGCTTCACACGCGGGCCGCGCGCGGCGGCCGCGGGGCGGTCGGGCCTACTCGCCCTGTGCCTGCGAGTAGCCGCGCACGCCGTCGAAGGTGTAGAGGTTCTCGGTCTTCACCGCGTCGAAGCCGGCCTCGGCGATGCGCATCAGCAGGCGCGAGATGGCCTGGCCGTCGACCGTCTCGCCCTTGGCGGGGAAGCGGCAGCGCCAGTGGTCGGTGCGCAGGGTGTGCGGGTTGCCCTTCGGGTAGACCTTGACCCCGCGGTTGGTGATCAGCGCGAGGCGGAAGTCCTCGCCGGCGAGCGCTTCCAGCGCCGCGCCGAGTTCGTTCGGGTCGCGGGTGTCGGTGTCCCAGTTGACGAACACGTCGACGCCGACCAGCAGCTTCTTCGAGGGCACGTGCGGCGGGATGCTGACGTCCGGGTGCACCAGCGATTCCGGTTCCTGCTCCGGGTAGTCGACGGCCGCCATCTTCGCCGGCGTGCGGCCGAGGCGCTCGATCACGGCTTGCGCGAACTCGCGGGTGCCGAGCTTCCTCGTGCTGACGCCGGCGCGGAAGATGTCGCCGGTGTGCAGGCCTTCCTCCAGCGTGCACAGCCAGGCGTTGTGGATGTCGGTGGCCGGCTTGGCGCGGCCGAGGTGCACCAGCATCATCACCGCCGAGAGCAGCAGGCCCGAGGGGTTGGCGATGTCCTGCCCGGCGATGTCCGGGGCGGAGCCGTGCACGGCTTCGAACATGGCGCAGTCGTGGCCGATGTTGGACGAACCGGCCAGCCCGATCGAGCCGGCCACCTCGGCGGCGACGTCGGAGAGGATGTCGCCGTAGAGGTTGGGCGTCACGACGACGTCGAAATCGGTCGGGCGGCTCGCCATCCGCGCCGTGCCGATGTCGATGATCATGTGGTTGGCGGCGATCTCCGGGTACTGCGGCGCGATCTCGTCGAAGACCTTGTGGAACAGGCCGTCGGTGAGCTTCATGATGTTGTCCTTGGTCATGCACGTGACCTTCTTCCGCCCGTGCGCGCGGGCGTACTCGAAGGCGTAGCGCACGATCCGCTCGCAGCCGGGGCGGGTGATGAGCTTGAGGCACTGGAACACCTCGTCGCTCTGCCGGTGCTCGATGCCGGCGTAGGTGTCCTCCTCGTTCTCGCGCACGATCACCACGTCCATCTTCGGGTGCAGCGCGGTGACGTAGGGGTGGTAGGACACGCAGGGGCGCAGGTTGGCGTAGAGGCCGAGGGTCTTGCGCAGGGTGACGTTGACCGACTTGTAGCCGCCGCCCTGCGGCGTGGTGATCGGGCCCTTGAGGATGATCTTGTGCTCGTCGATGGCCTTCCAGGTGTCCTCGCCGATGCCGGCCATCAGGCCGCTCTCGTAGGCCTTGAGGCCCACGGTGACATGGTGGAAGCTCAAGGCCGGGTCGGCGGCACGCAGGATGGCCAGCGTGGCCTCCATGATCTCCGGGCCGATGCCGTCGCCGGCGGCGACCGGGATGGTGGTGGCCGGCAGGGCGGCGGGGGCGTAGGGCGTTGTGGCGCGGGCCGGGACGGACATTCGGTTTCTCCAATATACGAAAAAATTGTCGTGAATATTGAAGCGCGAAAGGCAGGCCCCGTCAAGGCGGCGCGAAAAGCCGCGGCCGGGCCGCCCGCGGCCTGGACCTTCCTGAGCAACCACACGCACGTGCTGGTTTGCCTCGCCGCGGACCCGGCCCAGACCCTGCGTGGCGTGGCGGCGCAGGTCGGCATCACCGAACGCGCGGTGCAGCGTATCGTCGCCGAACTGGAGGCCGGTGGCGTGCTGGAACGCCGGCGCGAGGGCCGGCGCAACCGCTACCTGCTGCACCTCGATGCGCGCCTGCGCCACCCGCTCGAGCAGCACTGCTCGATCGGCAAGCTGTTGGCGCTGGTGGGCGAGCCGCGGCGGTGAGGGCCGACCTGCGGCAGCGAGGCAGGAGCCGAG
>Ga0208370_100415_pt1 | contig 10499 bp, 8 predicted proteins | sample Subbio12Jun_QV11_FD_184822 | JGI IMG/M metagenome (GOLD analysis project Ga0208370, IMG submission 184822) | Serpentinite rock and fluid subsurface biosphere microbial communities from McLaughlin Reserve, California, USA -CR12Jun_QV11 (SPAdes) | ecosystem: Environmental > Terrestrial > Deep...
TTGCGTGTGCACAGGCTCAGATCAAGTGGGCTTTGTTTCATGTGCTGAAGTGTGCCATTCAAGGCTTACAGCTGGCATACTGCTGGGAGTAGTTTTGCAGGGTTTCCTTAAGGGGGCAGGTCAACTCAATTACGCCTTGACCTCAAAGCGCAGGTAATCCGCGAGCCGTTTCGACTCGCTGACTTCGTCATGGGGCACCAGCAGGTACTTCCAGGGCTTGGTGCCTACGCTCGCCGCGTGATCAGATGCGTGCTTGCACCAGCGCATGGCGGCAGCGGCCTTGGCCTGAACCTCCTGCGTGTTGATGTCGGCACGTGCCTTCGTTTCCACCATGAAGATGATCGCGTCCGTCTCGGCGACGAAGTCGGGGATGTATTCCGGCTGCTCGGCGCCGAGCTTGTAGTAGATCTGGAACTGCCCCTTCGCGGGCTTGAGCCACTTCGTCGCGTCGCGCTCCAGGATGATGGCGAAGCGCCGTTCGGTATCCGAGTCGAACTTCTGCCGCGGGTACAGACAACGCGCGAAGCCACCGAAAAGCATCTGCTTGATGCGACTGGTCTCTGTCACGGTCTCCCGGAAGTGGTGGGCCGTCTGGCCTGCGGTGGCGGTGTAATTGCACGGCTTGAGTTCGGTGAAGCCGCGACTGACCTGCACCTCGTACTCGGTCGCCTCCTCCCAGAAGTGGGCCATCATCTGCGCGTGGATTTCCCGTGCGATCAAGCGGCGGTCACGATCGAGGACGCTGATGGCTTCGTCCTCGGACAGATAGCCGCGCAGGTGCTGCACCATCTGGCCCGCGAGGTCGTAGAGCAGATCGGCGCGGGTGAAGTAGTCAATGTCGTCGAAGTCCACCAGCGCGTGGACGATGTAGTCCTCCGGGCGCTGCTCCTTGAGCCCGACCTCGGCGGCCAAGGTGAACTGCTCGTTGGTGCGCAGCATCTGCCCGACGATCTCGCGCTGGCCAGGCTGGAGATGGAGCTGGCTCACGTCCAGCTTGAAGGCGTGGAAGCCGGTTGTGACCTCGCCAGTCGGCACCACCGCGATGCGTGGGATGTCGATGGTCTGCTGCACCACGATCCCGGTGGTCTTCGCCACCACGGCGGACAAATCAAGTGCGGGGACTGATTCATCCACGCTCGCCAGCAATTCGCCTTGCAGCGGCTTCAGCCGCTCTGCCACTTCCGCGAGGATTTCCTTCTGCACTTCGGGTTTCAGCAGCGCGCTGCTGGTGGGCACCAGATCGCGCTTGACCTCGTACTTGCCGATCACGTCCATGACCACGCGCGCGGCCTGCTTCTCTGCCTCCGTGGTGAACACCGGTTTGGGCGCGGGGACTTCCGCTCCATGGTCAGTGGCTGAAGCCCCTGTGACCACGACCGGTGCTTCCGTCAAACCGAGACGCGCCGCCGCCCCGGACTCGACCTGCACGCTGACCTTCTTGTCGTCGGCGCTCGGAGCATCGAGGATGACCTGCTTCAGACGAATCGGCGAATCGCCGCGGTTGGCCTCGTCGATGATCTCCTGGAACTTGTCGTGCGCGACGATGTTCAAGCGATCCACCGACGCGACGCCCGTGCGTTTGCCGTAGGGCAGTCGCAGGCCGCGACCGATGGACTGCTCGATCAGCGTGCGGGCGTTGGCGGCGCGCAGCGGCACGATGGTGTAGAGGTTGGTCACGTCCCAGCCTTCCTTGAGCATGTTGACGTGAACCACGATCTCGGTCGGCTCGTCCACGCTCTCCACGGCCAACAGGCGCGTGATCATCTCCTCTTCTTCCGCGCCGGTACGGCTGGAATCGACCTGAATCACCTTGCCCTGGTAGCGCCCCTCGTAGAAGGCTTCCGACTCCAGAAGCGCCAGGAGTTGCCCCGCGTGCGTGGTATCGCGCGCGATGACGAGCATGAAGGGCTTGACCGGTTTGACGCCGTTCTCGCGGGCGTAGGTGAGCAGCTCGACCTTGGTGGTCTCGTGCAGGCGCACACCGTCTTCCAGCTTGGTCTTCTCGATCTCCTCGGGCGTGTGCGCCTTGGCGTCGAAGTTGCGCTGGGTGACCACGGCCGGCTCCTTGACGAAGCCATCCTCCATCGCCCGCGCCAGCGGGTATTCCATCACCACGTTCTTGAACGGCACCGGCCCGCGGCTGGACTCGACGAACGGCGTCGCCGTCACTTCCAGACCGAATAGCGGCTGGAGTTCGTTGATAGAGCGCACCCCGGCGCTGGCCCGGTAGCGGTGCGACTCGTCCATCAGCAGCACGAGGTCGGGCAGGTTCGCCAGATGGTTGAAGTAGCTGTCGCCCAGCACTTCCTTCATTCGCTTGATGCGCGGCTCCTTGCCGCCGCGCACCTCGGAGTTGATCTTGGAGATGTTGAAGATGTTGATCCGCACATCGTGAGCGAAGCCCATCGACTGCTCATCCACCGTCGCACCGGTCTGGTCGTAGTTGTCGCCGGTGATGATCAGCGGCGGTTGCTGCGCGAATTCGGCGATCCCCTTGAACACGTACTTCGGCGTGTTGCGCGTGAAGTCGGCGATCAGCTTGTTGTAGATCGTCAGGTTGGGCGCGAGCACGAAGAAGTTGTTGATGCCGTGCGCCAGGTGCAGGTAGGCGATGAAGGCTCCCATCAGCCGCGTCTTGCCCACGCCTGTAGCCAGCGCGAAGCAAAGCGAGGGAAACTCGCGCTCGAAGTCCGCAAGCGTCGGAAACTCGGCCTGCAGCGTGGAGAGAATCGCCGAGACATCACGCTCGTGGCCCAAGAGTTCGGGCGCGGCGTCCAGGGATTGTTTCAGCCTCGCAAGCGACTCGGCCTGCGGCGGGCGTAGCGACAGGCGGCCCGTGATGTGGTTTTGCACACGGGCGCTCATGCTTCTTCCCCTTTTTCTTCCCCGCCAACTTGTAAGTCGCGCTTACCAGTTGCCGCTTCGGACTCTCCGTCGCCAATCGCCTCCAGCTCGCTTTCCAGCTCCTCCACCGTAGGCAAGCTGGTCAGAAGCGGCTCCGGCAGGGCGCGCACCAGTTGGTATTCGGCCACGCCTATGGGCTTGTCGATGCCGGAGAGCGCGTATTCCGCCACCGTCCGTTTCTTGGTCTTGCACAACAGCAAACCGATGGTGGGCTTGTCATCCGGGGCCTTGATCTGCTTGTCCACGGCGGTCAGGTAGAAATTCAGTTGCCCCGCGTGTTCCGGCTTGAAGGCCGTGGCCTTCAGTTCCACGACCACATAGCACTTGAGCCGCGTGTGATAGAAGAGGAGGTCAACGAAGAACTCATCGCCTTCGACCTCCAACCGGAACTGACGCCCAATAAAGGCGAAGCCGCTGCCCAGCTCGAGCAGGAACCGGGTGATGTGCCGCACCAGCGCGTTTTCGATTTCTCGCTCCTGGGCGTCATCGCCCAAGCCCAGAAAGTCGAACAGATACGGGTCTTTCAGCGCTTCATGCGCCAGGTCCGAATGCGGTACGGGCAGGCGCGCGTCAAAATTGGTGACCGCCTGTCCTTGCCGCTCGTGCAGCCGATTGCGGATATTCAGTTCCAGCGTGACGCGCGACCAACCACCGACAACGGCCTGTTCCGCGTACCACGCGCGGGCCCCGGCGGCGGACAGCTTGGTCAGCAGGGTCACGATGTGGAACCACGGTAATTGGGCAGCAGCTTGCTGCCCAAATGCCTGCGCCGGGCAATGCTCGGCAAAATACCGCATGTATTTCAGGTTTCGGGACGAAAAGCCCTTTATTTCCGGGAAGGCTTCGCGCAGGTCACTGGCTAGCCGGTCAAGCACCCTGTCACCCCAATGCGCGGACCTCTGCCGTTGCAGGATTTCGTTGCCGATCTGCCAATACAGCTGGACGAGTTCGGCATTGGCAGCGACTACGGCTCGACTGCGGGCTGTCCGCACACGGGTCTTGATGCTCGCCAGCCAGTCAGAGTAATCGGCAGGAATCGCGGCGATCTTCTTGTTCATGCCTGGCCCCACCCATCGCCAAACAGGTCGGCCGTAGCCTCACGCGCTTTTCTCCCTCTCCCGCTGGGAGAGGGTTGGGGGGGGGCATCTTCTCAAGGGGCTCCGCCATCGGCAGGTTGGTCACATTCAGGCTGTAGTCGTCACGGCCCCAATGGCAGCGGGCCAGCACCATCTTCGGGATCTTCTTCAGCGTCAGGTTCGGGCAGCGCTCTGCCGCTTTGGCCGCCGAGACTCCGTGGAAAGCGGCGCAGCACACCAGCAGGCTCTGCTCCGGGCCGACTTCACCGGACAGCGCCTGTAACTGCTCGGCGGATATGTTCTGCGTGGTGACGTAGATGAAATCGCGCTCGCTGGAGTGGCCGTGCTGCCACCAGTGAGTCTCCGACGGCGCGTAGGTGAAACCCTCCAGCTTGGCCAGCGCTTCGGCCAGTTGCGCTGCGTTGTATTCGGGGTTGATGACCGGGTTGCCCCAACGGTCGTTGACGATCAGGCTGGGGGCGAGGCGGTAGTAGCGGAAGCCGCCACCGCCTTCCCAGCTGACGCTTTCGGAAATGCCACCAGAGTCCTCGCCGTCGATGACCTTCTTCAGGCGCGGAATGATGTGAGTGTGACAGTGCTCGCCCAACTCGACCATGATCCAGCGGCGTCCCATTTTGTGCGCGACTGCGCCAGTGGTGCCAGAACCGGCGAAGGAGTCGAGTACCAGATCACCCTGACGTGTAGCCAAATCTAGGATTCGCTGGATTAGCCGCTCAGGTTTGGGGGTGGAAAAAATGTCTTCGGAATTGAATTTGACAACCTCCCTTTTTGCATCCTGATTGTCGCCTACCTCCCTGTCATCAATCGTTATCCAAAGCGAACCATCGTCCGCCAGCAGCCGCCGAATGATCTCTAGCCGGTCGCGCATCAGCCCCAGCCAGATCGAATGTTCCAACCCGTCGTCGTAGTGCGTGAACGCGCTGCCGGTGTTGTACGGTGGGTCGATGAACACGCACTTCACCTTGCCGGAGAACTCTTGCTCCAATGCTTTCAGCGCCAATAGGTTGTCGCCAAAAATCAGCCGGTTGTCGAAGATGTCGCCCTCGGAGACGCGATGCTTGGCGTGATAGGACCTTTCGGGGTCTTCGAGCAGGATGCGCGGCTCCAGCTTGGGCCGCTTCTCCTTGCCAATCCAGGTAAGTTCTAGTTTTTGTTTGCTCATGGCGTTTCGTTCTTGTCCGGCTTGCTGCCCGTGAGCCCGCTGGCGTCACGTTCGTCAAGGGTAAGTTTCGGCGTGGCGGCCTTCAAACGCTTTTCGACTTCCTTGATGTGTTCCGCTGCCGGAATGTTTTCGGGCAGGGTGCCGCCAATGCGCTGGATGGCAGCGCGTACTTCCTTGCCGACCTGTTCGTGAGTCTGGATGGCTTGGGTCTGGTGACAGATGCCGTCACGCGCCAGCTTGTCGCGGGTTTGCGTCATGCGGAACTGATTGGCAGCCAGTTCCGTAGCGTTCATGCGGTCGAGCAGGTTGTCCTTGTCGGGGATCGTCTTACGTTGTTTGATGGCGTCGCGCCCCAGGCCGCCATACAGCCCTTTGTAGCCCGCGTCGTGAAAGACGCCAAACATCTTGCTTTGCACGCCGGCATCCTGCGCGGCGCCAGAGAGCGCCTTGAATTCCTCCGCCGTCTGTTTGCGCAACTCCAGCCGCTCCAAGTCGGCGACGGCCTGATCGCTTAGCTCCTGGCGGCGCGTCTGAATGGCAAAGTACTTTTGCGCCTGGGCAATTTCGGGCTTTCGCGGGTCACCATTCTGGGCGATGAGGTAGCAGGCAAAGCGGGAGAGATGATAGTCATCGACCACCTGGACGGCACCTTTGCCTCCGGTGATCGGTTTGCCGGCACTGGCAAAGTGATGCCCCGGAGAATTTCCTGATTCCTTGCAAGAGCTTATGGCTCGTTCGATGGCCTGCTCGAAGCGCCGCCATTGGCTGTACCCCAGCAGGGCCTGTAACGCTCGTGCGCTCCAGTACTCCGCGCCATGTTCGTTGATCTGCTTGAGGTCTTCAAACGATTGTCCGGCAATCGCGACTTCGGTTTTCTTCGGCATTTATCTCAACTCCCATTCGACGGCAAACAGCGTGCGCTCCTCGACCTGCTGCTGGAGTTGCACTTCCAACTGACTGATGAGGTCATTGCGCTGGGCTTCGACTTCGTCCTGCCGGGCAAACAGCTCGCGGCGCAGCTTGCTGCGCTTGCCTTCCAGTTCGCGCTGCTTCTTCTGCCATGACAGTTTTTCTTCCAGCGTCGGCGAGGTCGCGGCGGTTCGGCGCACCTCCTTGATCTCGCGGTCGATTTCCTTGATCTCCTGCTCCAGACCCAGCTTCAGGTCGTCCGCCCAGGCATCCAGCTTCTGGACTTCCTGCTCGAAGTAGCCGAGGTTGCGCTCGTTGACGTCGCGAAGGCGTGCGGTCTTGCGGGCTTCCAAATCGGCCAGTAGGGTGGCATCAGGGGCGTTGAACAGACTGGCTGCTTGTGTGGTCGCGGGTAGGCGCAGCAGTTTTTCCGGGTCTTCATCCGCGAGCACGACGCCGTCGGTCGTGCCCGCGGCAACGAGCAGATGCTGCTCCTGATTGCCGAGTGTCTCGACCGTGACCAGCTTCACGGTGAGCCATCCGGCCTTGCCGCGATAGGCTTCGAGGGTGCTGATCTTTGAACCGTAGGCGTTGTAGTCGAACACAAGTCGAGCCCCGTCGAGTGCGCGAGCCTTGGCCTGCTCGATGCCCCATCGTGCCAGTGGATGATGGATGCGGTATAGATGCGCGTCGCCGGAGCGGCGGGGCAACTCGTAGCGCCCCAATGGGATCGAAGAGCCGTCGATGCCCGCGAGGCCGCTGTGCTCGACTCCAGTCGGTATTTGGCGGAGATCGAAGCCGTCGTCATCGAACGCGGCGCAATGGGCCAGTTCGGCGCGGGTCAGGTCCATCAGCATGCGCTCGAAACGGTTGCGCGCGTTGCGGCTGTCGTCGGCCCGCATGCGCAGCTTCTCCTGCACCTCCTCATCGAAGTTCTCAAGCAATACCTGGCGCGTCTTGACCATCGCCTCGTTGATCTCGCCGGAGAGGTCGAGCTGGAGTTGCTCGAAGCTGGACTTGATTTCCTCGGGCTCTCGACAGTTCTGGTAGATCTCGGCGATACGCCGCTCGAAATCGACACCGGAACCGATGGCACCCAGCACTTCGTCGCTAGCCCCAAACACGCCCTCGAAGAGCTGGAACTTCTGCGACAGCAGCTCGTACACCCGTGCATCGGCCTCATTGCTGCGGTCGACGAAGTTGACCACCACCACGTCGTGCTTCTGTCCGTAGCGGTGGCAGCGCCCGATGCGCTGCTCGATGCGCTGCGGGTTCCACGGCAGGTCGTAGTTGATGACGAGCGAGCAGAACTGGAGGTTGATGCCTTCGGCTCCGGCCTCGGTGGCAATCATGACCTTGCCACGCTCCTTGAAGTGCTCGACCAGGGCCGCGCGAGTGTCGGCGGTCTTGGAGCCGGTGATGCGGTCGGTGCCTTCGTGGCGCTTGAGCCAGTCCTTGTAGATCGCCAGCGCACGCTGGTCGCTATTGGTGCCGTTGAAGAGTACGATGCCGTCGCCGTATGGCGTGTCGGCCAGCAGGCTCAGGAGGTAGTCCTGCGTGCGCTTGGACTCGGTGAAGATGATGGCCTTCCTGGGCGCGCCTAGCCGATCCAGTTCGGCGAAGGCGCGATCCAGCGCGGTGAGCAGTGCCTTGCCCTTCGCGTTGTCCCGGATGTTGGTTGCCAGCGCTTTGAAGTGGCGCAGCTCCTCGATTTCCTGTGCGATGACATCCCGTTCCAAGCGGCTCGCTGCTGCGACGTCTGAGCCTTGGTCGTTCCACTCATCGGCGGTTTCGTCGAGCGACTCGTAGTCCTCATCGAGCTCGTCGGCGAGATCGGGAACCTCGGTGGTTTTGTCGAGCACACCCTGGAGGCGCTTGGCCATTGTCTCCAGCGCACCCGCAATCGCGTGCGTGCTGGAGGCAAGCAGCTTCCACAGCACGAGTGAAATCAGTTGGCGCTGCCCGTCGGGCAGGGCCTTGAGGTTGGGGCGGCGCAGATAATCGGCGACGAGCCTGGAAAGTTCCTGCTCTTCACTCGATGGCGTGAACTCCTCGACGATGGCCCTGCGTGCTGTGTACGAAACGTAGGGCTGAACCTGTTTGCGCAGGGTGCGCTTGCAGATGGGCGCCAGCCGGTCACGCAGGCTGCTGAAGGATTGCTCTCTGCCAGTGAACTGCGAGCGGAAGCTATCAAGGTCTCCGAACACGCGGTCATCGATGAAGCTGACCAGTCCATAGAGTTCGAGCAATGAGTTCTGCAACGGCGTCGCGGTCAGGAGCACCTTGGAGTGAACGCGCGACAGCGCCTCCTTGAGGGTCTTGGCGATGACGTTGCTGGTCTTGTAGACGTTGCGCAGGCGATGCGCTTCGTCGAGGACGAGCAAGTCCCAGTCGATGCCCTTGACATCGTCAGCTTTGGCCTTCGCGAACTGATAGGAACAGATGATCGGGCCAGACGCGAACAGGAACGGGTTCTGCCGCTCCTGTTTTCGGATTGCGTTGTAGCTTTTGGCTTCGAGGATCAGCCCTTGTAGGCCGAACTTGTCCTGCAGCTCCTGGTGCCACTGCTTACGCAGGTTCGCCGGAACGATGATGAGGACCTTCCGCCGCCGTTCGGCCCAGCGTTGGGAAAGGACCAAGCCGGCTTCGATGGTCTTGCCCAGACCAACCTCGTCGGCGAGGATCACGCCGCGTGAGAGGGGGTTGCGGCAAGCGAAGAGCGCGGCCTCAACTTGATGGGGATTCAGATCGACTTGCGAATCGACCAAGGTCGAAGCCAGCGACTCCACGGAGTCGCCTGCTGCACGCCTGGTCAGCAGCCAAGCGAAGTACTGGCTCTGGTGCGGCGTCAGAAGCTGCTGTGTCGTCAACGGCGCTCCTCCTTGTGTACCTGAGCAGATGTGATTCGGTTGCAGACTGGGCGCACGGTCACTCTGCCTCCGGCTTCTTTTTGTTGATGCTATCAGCGATCCAACGGTCCAGCTCGTAGCGGCGAAACCGCCAAGTGCCTCCAAGCTTGAACGCCGGAATCTCTCCTTTCTGGGCAAGACGATAGACCGTTCGTTTCCCGGCTTTGAGGTAGGCGGCAACCTCCTCCAGCGTGAGGATATCGCTCTCGACTTCGCTCATCTGAAAACCACCTGGTTTGGTCTTTCGTGACTTTGGGTTGTCAAGTTTGCCCAATTCTACCAAAGGGTGATAGGCGCTAGCTGCCACCGGTAGCGGCTCCGCCAGCATCTGGCGTCTACTTGAGCCACCCCTTTCGACGGAAATACCAAAAAAGCACGACCACACTGATCACCATGAGCGCCAAAGACTTCGGGTATCCCCATTTCTGACTCAATTCCGGCATGTACTCGAAGTTCATACCGTAAATGCTGGCGATGAGCGTTGGCGGCAACATCGCCACAGCAGCGACGGAGAAAATTTTCACGACCTTGCTCTGACTGATGTTGATGAAGCCGATGATGGCATCCATCAGAAAATTGATCTTGTCGAAAATGAAGGCGGTGTGCCCGTCCAGTGACTCGATCCTGAATCCGTGACCTGATCCCTGCAAATCCTATGTTTTTCCATTATAATCAACGCACTATCCCAAATCAACTGTGCGCCCAGCAGGTGCAAGCGCCGCAAATGACTGACCCAGTCGAGTTCGTTGTCAAGCAGCTGCCCTACGACCTGAGCAGCCACGGTGGCTGGGCCTTGGTGGGGCGCTTGTTCAAGCGCATCAACCTGCCGGCCATGGTCGATCCCAAATACCCAGTGCGTGCGGGCATTGCCAACAGCGACATTCTCAAGTGCTATGTCGCCATGCTCACCTTGGGCAAGAACGACTTCGAAGCCGTCGAAGCCTTTCGCCAGCAGCGCTTTGCCCACCAAGCCTTGGGCTTGCGTGCTGTGCCCTCCAGCGCCACCTTGCGCCAGCGCTTCGATGCCATGGGCTGCGAGAATGGAGCGAACTGGCCGACTCGGGCTTTTGCTCGCAGCACCTTCAAAACCGACATGGACTTGAACCGCCTGCCCTCGGGCAAGTTTGCCACCCACCATCTGGTGTGCGCGCTGGCAGCGCTGGCCATGAACCTGCTGCGCATCGTGGGGCAGTACACGCTGCACGAAAGTGGGTTAAAGCACGGCTAGGTGGGCTTGTGAGAGCCTTGTGCGGGGTGTTTGTGCGCGCCGCCGGGCCTTCGCACGGCCCGTTGGGCGGGGAAAGTGCAAGAAATCCCTGTTTCGGGCTGCGGCTGGGTGGGCGTGAGGGGTTGGCTCAATTGAGGTCACGGATTCAGGTGTTGAGTTGCGGGTTGGATGACGTGTGCATACCCTCAGGCTGGCGTTGCCACCGAACGGAGCCGACGCTCGATGCCGATCGCGGCGATCAAGGCAAGAATCAGCAACGGCACCACGGCCAAGTTGAGCGTGGCCCAGCC
>Ga0208370_100416_pt1 | contig 10466 bp, 7 predicted proteins | sample Subbio12Jun_QV11_FD_184822 | JGI IMG/M metagenome (GOLD analysis project Ga0208370, IMG submission 184822) | Serpentinite rock and fluid subsurface biosphere microbial communities from McLaughlin Reserve, California, USA -CR12Jun_QV11 (SPAdes) | ecosystem: Environmental > Terrestrial > Deep...
GCAAGCCGCCATACTCGAAACCGCTTGCAGTGATGTCGGCATCGGTACTGATGCTGCCCTCGGCATAGCGACCGGTGGCGGCGATGTCGGCGCGGGTGATGCTGATCGGGGTCTCGCCGCCGAAACTGGCCCCGCGCACGGCAAGATCGACCGCAAAGCCGATTGCATCGCCGGACTGCGGACGGAACGAGGCCGTGCCGTTGACCCCGCCGCCTGTTAACCTGATATCGCCAGAAGGCCCCGCGTCCTCAAGCAGGACGCTGCCGCTGATCGTGGTGCGATAGACCACGAGCCGGTCGACCGCGATCCGGGTCGGCGCATTTCCGGGCATGATGAGCCCGAGCGCGCCCTCGAAGGGTCCGAGCAGCGAGCCACCCTCGACATCGAGACCAAAACCCTCCCCGCGCGGCGCGACCGCGATGCGCACGTCCTTGAGCCCCGCCGCGGGCAGCGGGTCGGCAAGCACCAGCACCGCCCGTGGGCCATCGGCGGCGATCTCGGCATCGAAGCGGAAGGGGCCGTATTGCGCCTGCCGTCCGCTTCCAGCCAGCACGGTGCGGGAGACACCGCCTGTGGTTATCACGCGGCTATCGAGCCGGGCGGTGAGGCGCGGGGCGGTGATGGTGGTGTTGCGGAAGGTGATCGGCTGCTCTGCACCCGTGCCGAACTGCCCCCTGAATCGCACCTGTTCACCCGCGAGGTCGACAATCGCGGCGTTGCCGATCCGGCTGAGCACGCCGTCGAGACTGGCACTGAGGCTCCACGGCGCGGCAGGGCCGAAGCTGGCGAGGATTCTGGCATTGGCGGTCACCTCGCCCGCACCTTCGATCTTGAGGCGGCTGGCCTTGATCGGCCCGGCGACGGCATAGGCTCCGCTCCCCGTGTCGCCGCGCAGCGCGAGCGTCGCTTCAAGGCCCGGGAAGGTGATCCGCGCCCGATCGGCGGCGAGCTTGCCCCGGCCGAAATCATAGGTGACAAGCCCGCTCGCGCCACCGTTCACGAGGCGCGGATCGGCCTCGGCGATGCCGGTCGTCACCCGCTCTGCGGTGAGCGCCAGCGGCAGGCTGACAACCGATCCCTTGAGCCGCGCCGTGCCCGCCTGGGCAAGCCCGGTGGCAGTGACCATCCCCGGCGCGGCGAGGCGGCGCACCGCGATCTCATGCTTGATGCCGAGATCTTTGAAGGCACCCTTGAGGTCGGCGACAAGCGTGCCGCCTTCGATCCTGAGCGCCTCGCCGAACAGGTCGGGATTGCGCATTGCGAGCCGCACCCGCGCGCCATCAACCGTATTGTCGGAAAGATCGACCACCCCGCCCGCGCGCAGGTCGAGCGCGGAGGATACCACGGCGGCGCGACCCTCGACGATGCTGTTCTCGAGCGTGAAGGAGGCGGCGATCGCCGTCGCCTCGCCCAGTGCGCGGCCGGCGAGGGTCTCGTCGGAAAGCCCGGCGCGCAGGCGACCGAGCACGCCATAGCGCCCGGCATCGTTGGTGATGCGGAAGGCCGCGACAGGGCGCTCCTTAGCGGCGGCGGCACCGATCCGCCGTGCCACTGCCGCGCCGCGCCACTGTGCCCAGGTGCCGTCCCCGACGATGCGCGCGGTGTAGCCTTGTTCGAAGCCCGCCAATCCCGCCAGCACGCCCCCTGCGGGCGCGCGGTAATCGCCCGCCAGCTCGAACCGGTCGCCATCGGGCTCGGCATCGAGCAGCAGGGCGATGCGGTCCTCCGCCCCGAGCCGCGCCGTCGCATCGACCAGCGCGCGGCCTTGGCGGATGTCGATGCGAGCGGTGAGGTCGGCCCGCTCGTCTTGCGGTGTGGCGACGCCCTTGGCGATCACGAGGTTCTCGACCACCAGCCTGTCGACCCGGATGTCGAAATCGGGCAGCAGCGGGGCGTCGGGGTCGCCGGGGAGAAGTTCCGGCAGACGGGTCAGCCGCCCGCGCCGGGCGGTCACCTCGCGGATATCGAGCCCGCTCCACAGCCAGTGCAGGGGCCGCCAGTCGAGCCGCACCTCGGGGATCGTGAGGAAGGCGCCCTTGGGGTCGCTCACGGTGACGCGGCGCAGCACGGCGGTGCGGTAAATGTCGCCCTCGATCCGTCCGACCGTGAAACGCAAGCCCGAGGCTGGGGCTGCGGCTGCGATCTGGTCGGCGATGAAGCGCTTGCCGATGGGTGTCGCAAGGAATGCGGCGGCAAGCAGGAAGGGCGCGAGCAGCAGGGCCAGCGCCCAGCCGATGCGCTTGGCCCAGCGCCGTCGGCGCGCACTGCCCTCAGGCCGCGGCGACGGTGGTGGCGGCGCGGTGTCCACGATCTCGCCCCCTTGCGCCATCAGAACGCCTGCCCCAAGCTGACATAGACCACCACCGGACTGTCGAACTGCGCCGGATTGAGCGGCGTGGCAACATCGATGCGGATCGGGCCGAAAGTGGTCTTGTAACGGATGCCGATCCCCGCGCCGAAGCGGATCTCTTCGAGATCGGGCGACGACCTGCGGCTTACCGAACCCGCATCGATAAACGGGGCGACCTGAATGTTGCCGTCGAAAAACGGCGTGGGGATGCGCGCTTCAACAGCGAACTCAATCAGCGAAGCGCCGCCTTCGGGGTTGCCGAAGCGGTCTCGCGGGCCGATCCCTTGAAAGCCGTAGCCGCGCACCGATCCGCCGCCGCCGCCATAAAGCCGCCGTGACGGCGCGATGTCGATCGCCGCCGCGCCCTGAATGGTCGCGGCGCGCACGCGCCCGGCAAGGACCAGATCGCCGAGCGACTTGTAGTAGCTCGCATCTCCCTGAGCGCGCAGGTAATAGCTTTCCATTCCCCGCGAGCGCGAGACCTCGGGCGCGAGGAACAGCGTTGCACGGTAGCCCTCGGTCGGATCGAGCAGATCGTCGCTCGCATCAATGGTGACGCTGCCCAGCAGTCCGCCAATCAGGAATGCCTGGCGCGGAAAAAAGATATTGGGCTGATTGCGGCGGCGGTCGATGTTGCGCTCGTCGGTGTAGAGCAGTTCGCCCCCGACCTGCCAGCTGAGCGGCTTTTGAAAGAGGATGTTCGACACCTTCTCGAAGGTCGCGCGCATCCCGAAGCCGCGCGAATCCACCGCCAAGGTGTTGATGTCGCTCGCGAAGAGGTCAACCGTCAGAACCTGATCGCGTCCGCGAAAATTGTTGCGCCTGATCCCGACGCTCGCCAGCGCCTCGCGCGTGCCGAGAATGCCGCGCAGCCGCAGCGCGCCCTCGGGCGGGAAGAGATTGCGGTGCTCCCACCGGCCCTCGACCTTGAGTCCGTCTTCGGTGCCGTAACCGATCGCGCCGGCGATGGTGCGCAAGGGTGCCCGCTCCATCGCGACATCCAGCGCAACCTCGCCGGGCTGCCCGTCCTGCGGCGCACGGGTCTCGCGCGGGGTGACGGTGACGCTCGAGACGAGCCCTGTGGCGATGATCGCACGCCTGAGATCGGTCTCGAGGCTCTGCCGGAATACATCGCCCGGATCAAACCGCGCGATACGACCGAGGTGCCGTCCCGAAAGGAAGCGCGTATCGCTGCTGACCACCTCGCCGAACACGTATTTGCCCTTTGGCGCGACGTCGAGCGTCAGGTCGCCCTCTTCGCGCGCGTGGTCGATCAGCAATTCGGGTTCGGCGACCTCGGCGAAGGGATAGCCGCTTTCCCCCAGCGCAACGCGCAGTTCAAGCTCGCGCTCGACAATCCGGTCGGCATAAAGTGGATCGCCCGGCTGAATGCCGAAGGCTGCGATCAGGCGGCTGGCGTCCGGCTCCGGCAGGGCGGGCAGCCCGCCGAGATCAATCCGCCCGAAGCGATAGCGCGGCCCCGGCAGGATGTCGAAGCGCACGCTCGGCTGGCGCGCGGCAGCCTCGGCGGCCTCGTCCGCCTCCGGCTCCGCGCCGCGCCCGCCCGAAAGCTGGCGCAAGACGTCGCCCGCGTAATAGCCGTAGGTGCGCAGGATGTCGGCCAGCAGATCCTCGTCGGCGCGCGCCCGGGCCGAAATCTGGGGGGCGTTTTCCTCCCCGCCGCCGAGCGCGCGCAGGTTCGACAGGTCCTCGAACCGGTCGATGAATTCGGCCCGTTCGGGGAAGGCCTCGGGCGCGATCGGGAGTGCCAGCGTCAGCAGATTGCTGATCCGTGTTTCGGAAAGCTCAGGCAGCGCAGCGATGGTCGGCGCGGCGATCGCAGCGAGTTCCTCTAGCGCGGGATCCGACGGGAGCGGCTGCGGGTCGTCGATGGCGAGATCGGCGAGCATCCCTTCTGCGGCGAGGTCGGCGAGCATCCCTTCTGCGGTGACAGGCGCATCGGGGGCGACGGGAGAATCGAGATCGGCGAATTCGGCATCGAAGCCGGGCAGCGTGACCTCTGCCAGCGGATCGACGGGGACGACCACCGGTGCCTGATCGGCGACCCCGCCTGCGGCCCAGCCCTCGGGATTGGCGACGGCGGCCTCGGGGATCAGATCATCGAGCGACTTGGGAACAGGCTCGGGCGGCGGCGGGGCGGGTTCGGGTGCAGGCGAAGCCTCATCCGCCGCATCCTCGGGGCTGACCGCATCGCCCTGCTCCGGCGGCACCGTCGGCTGCCACGCCGCAGCGGCCGCTGCGGGAGCGCCGTTCAGCGCCAGCGTGGTCTGACCCAATCCTGCGGCGATGGCGAGACCGAGCTTGAGACGGCGCTGCGTCTCAGGTGGCCGGAAACTTGACAGGCTGGCCATCCTTGCCCCGCGCACCCGGGCTATCGTCCTGCGGCTGCCGGGGGGCCGTCGCCGCCGCGATCAGCCGGTGCTGGTCACGCGGGTCCATCAACTGCCAGCCTTCGCGCGTCAGCCGCTCGAGCGGACGATAACGGACCTTGTATTGCATACGCGGGCTGCCTTCGACCCAGTAACCCAGATAGACGTAAGGCAGAGCCTCGGCTGCGGCGCGGCGGATATGATCGAGGATAATAAAGTTGCCCAGCCCCGCACGGGTCGGGTGATCCGGTTCGTAGAAGGAGTAGATCATCGACAAGCCGTCGCCCTGCCGGTCGGTCAGGCAGGCACCGATCAGCCGACCCGGCTTCCCGTTCGGACCGGGTTCGCGATACTCGGTGACGACGGTGCTGACCGGCGTGTGCTCGATCATGTCGGCGTAGTCCATCTCGTCCATTGCCGACATGCCGCCATCGGGGTGGCGCTGGCCGAGATAGCGCGCGAGCAGAGCGAACTGCTCGTCGGTCGCCCAGGGGCGGCATTCGGTGATGATCAGGTCGGCGTTGCGCTTGAGATCGCGCTTCTGCGTGGCCGAGGGGCGAAACTTGCCCGCCACCACCCGCACCGAGACGCAGGCCTGGCAATCGAGGCAGGAGGGGCGATAGGCCACCGTCTGGCTGCGGCGGAAACCGATGCGCCCCAGCGCCTCGTTGAGCTGGTCTGCGTGGGGACCCTTCAATTCGGTGAACACCTTGCGCTCGCTGCGGCCGGGCAGATAGGGGCACGGCGCGGGGCTGGTCACGAAGAACCGGGGAAAGCGGATCGGTGCCGTCACGGGTGGGGACTATCCTTTGTGCGCCGAAAATGCGGATGAATCGCGGATCGAATTCGTTAAGAAAATCTTATGCCCGCACCCTCGCCCGGGTAAAAGTCCCTTAACCACGAATTTTCCCGAATTTCGCGCCGACCGTCGAGCGGCCTGCCGCAAAAGGACAGCCGGAGCGCTGCACTCCGGAACAGGGCCTGCCGTGCAGTCAGTGCATTACCGGAGCGGTCAACCGAGTTCGACCAGCTGCACTATGTAGCCGTTCGCGCGCAGCCCCTCGACCAGCCGATCGACCTGCTCGGCATCGCGCGCCTCGCATTCGATGTCGGTGATCAGGCCTTTGGCCGGCAGTGTCGTGAAAATGCGCTGGTGATAAATCTCGATGATGTTGACGTTGTGCTCGTCAAACAGACGCATCACTCGGAACAGTGCGCCGGGGCGATCCTGAAGGGTGATCCTCAGACGCGCGAGGCGGCCCTGGCGGGCAAGATCGCGCAGCAGCACATTGGCCAACAGGCGCGTGTCGATATTCCCGCCGCACAGGGCAAGCCCGATCGACTTGCCCGCAAAGCGCGCCGGGTTGCGCAGCACCGCAGCAAGGCCGGCCGCGCCCGCACCCTCGACCACGGTCTTCTCGATCTGGAGCAGCAGCGCGACCGCCTGTTCCAGCGCCGGTTCGTCCACCAGCAGGATGTCGTCGACCCGCTCGGCAATCACTTTCGCCGTGAAATCGCCCGGCTGCTTGACCGCGATACCTTCGGCCAGCGTGTCGCCGCCGCAGGGCAGGTTGGCACCCTTGATGCGGTCGAACATGCTCGGGAACAGGCCCGCCTGCACGCCCACCACCTCGATCTTCGGGTTCAGCGCCTTGGCGACCGTTGCCATGCCCGAGATCAGCCCGCCCCCCCCGATCGGCGTGACGATGCAGTCAAGACCGGGCTTCACCGCCAGCATTTCCAGCGCCACCGTCCCCGCACCCGCCGCGACGTGAGGATCGTCGAAGGGATGGACGAAGGTGAGGCCCAGTTCGCCTTCGAGCTTGCGGGCATGGGCATAGGCCTCGTCGAAGGTCTCGCCCTCCAGCACCACCTTGCCGCCAACGCTTTCAGTCTGCATCACCTTCACCGTCGGGGTGGTGCGCGGCATGACGATCGTGACGGGAACGCCCAGCCGGGTGCCGTGGTAGGAGAGGCCCTGCGAATGGTTCCCCGCCGAGGCCGCGATCACGCCGCGATTGCGCTGCTCCTGGGTCAGCAGCAGCAGCGCGTTCAATGCCCCACGCTCTTTGTAGGCGGCGGTGAATTGGAGGTTCTCGAACTTCAGCCAGATATCCGCCCCGGTGATTTCCGATAAGGTGATCGAATGCATCATCGGCGTTTCCACGACCGCGCCCGCGATGCGCGCAGCGGCGGCGCGGACGTCGTCGAGGGTCAGGTCGGCCGGGGTGGCGGCGGCGCCCTTGGGGCTAGATGCGGCAAGCTGTGTCGACATGGTCCCAGGCGATTAGAGGCTTGGACGCGCAAGGGCAATCAGCGACGCGACCGGGGCGCAAAAGGAATTCCCGTGCGGGTGAAAGTTGGCAAGCAGGCATGAAGGCGATAGCACACGCCGCCTGCCCTTCCGGCCGATACCCAAGGAATGCCATGCTGCTGACGCTTGCCCGCTCGCTTGCCGCCGTCTCCACCCTCGCCCTCGCCGCGCCGGCGCTCGCTGACACGCTGGTCGACAATGTCGAGGGGGTGACGATCGACGCCGAGGGCAAGGTCAAGCGCTTCAGCGGGCTGGTGTTCGACAATGAGGGCAAGGTCACTGCGGTGCTGGAGCGCGGCGACAAGCGCCCGCCGGTCGATTACCGCCTCGATGGCGAGGGACGGGTGATGCTGCCCGGCATGATCGACGCGCACGTCCACGTCATGGACCTCGGCTTTGCCGCGCTGACGCTGGACCTCTCGGGCACCACCTCGCTCGAAGATGCGCTGGCGAGGGTCAAGACCTTCGCCGAAAAGAACCCCGGCCGCCCGTGGATCATCGGGCGCGGCTGGAACCAGGAGAAGTGGGGCCTCGGCCGCTTCCCGACCGCCGCCGAACTCGATGGGGTAGTGAGTGATCGCCCCGTGTGGCTCGAACGCGCCGACAACCACGCGCAGTGGGCGAACTCGCTGGCGATCCAGACTGCCGGGATCACCGCCAAGACCCCCGATCCGGCAGGCGGCAAGATCATCCGCGACGCCAAGGGCAACCCTGCGGGCGTGTTCATCGACAATGCCATCGCGCTTGTCGGCAAGGTTGTCCCCGCGCCGCGCCCCGAAGACCGCGACCTCGCGCTCGCCAAGGCGCAAGAGGTGCTGCTGGCAAAGGGCGTCACCGCCGTCGCAGACATGGGCACCAAGGCCGCCGACTGGACCGCCTTCCGCCGTGCAGGCGACCAGGGGCGCTTGCAGACCCGCATCATGGCCTATGCCGACTCGGTCGAGACGCTGGAACTGATGGCGGGGCCGGAGCCGACCGGGTGGCTCTATGGCGACCGTCTCCGCATGGGCGGGATCAAGCTGTTTCTCGACGGCGCGCTGGGATCGCGCGGGGCAAGCCTCAAGGCGCCCTATGCCGACGATCACGGCACGCGCGGCTTGCCGCTGCTCAGCCCCTCGCAGCTTCGCAACCTCATGAGCCGCGCGGCGATGGACGATTTCCAGACCGCCGTCCACGCGATCGGCGATGCCGCCAATGCCGAGGTGCTCGCAGCGATCGAGGAGCTTGTCGAGAGCTACAAGGGCGACCGACGCTGGCGGATCGAGCATGCGCAGATCGTCGATCCGGTGGACATCGCCCGTCTCGGCCAGCACGGGGTAATCGCCTCGATGCAGCCGCTGCACCAGACCTCCGACCGGCTGATGGCCGAAGCGCGGCTCGGGCCGGAACGGCTGGCGGGGGCCTATCCCTGGCGCAGCGTGCTGAAGGCGGGCGGCAGGCTGGCCTTCGGCTCGGACGCGCCGGTCGAACCCGCCGATCCCTGGGCCGGCATGGCCGCCGCGATCAGCCGCACCGATGCCAAGGGCGAGCCCCTCGGCGGCTGGTTCCCGCAGGAAACCGTGACCCGCGAACAGGCGTTCGCAGGCTTCACCGCCGATGCCGCCTATGCCGGTTTCGCCGATGGCCGGTTCGGGCGGCTGCTGCCCGGCGAGCGCGCTGACTTCATCCTTGTCGACCGCGACCCGCTGTTCGCCTCGCCCGAGGCGCTTCGCGAAACGCAGATCCTCCAGGTGTGGATCGGCGGGATGAAGGTGTGGGGGGACTGACTATTCCGCCGCCACCTGCTCGGCAGCAGCTTCGGCCTCGCGGGCAGCCCTGTCGGCCTCGACCGCCTTTTCCTGGAAGCGCATCAGCAGCAACGAGGCCTCGAACAGCAGCCAGAGCGGCACTGCCAGCACGATCTGCGAGCCGGGATCGGGCGGCGTCACCACGGCGGCAATCACAAAGATCACGACGATCACATAGCGCCGTGCCGCCACCATCTGCGCGCGGCTGACAATGCCAGCGCGGTGCAGCAGCAGCAGCAGCACCGGCAGCAGGAAAGTCAGCCCGAAGGCGAGGATGAACTGCATCACGAGGCCGAGATAGTCCCCGGCGCTCGGCAGGGCCTCGATCGCCAGCCCGCCGGTCGTTCCGCCGAAGCCGAGGAAGAAGGTGAAGGCGACCGGCATGACCACGAAATAGGCCAGCGCCGCGCCCGCACCGAACAGCACCGGGGTGGCAAGCAGGAACGGCAGGAAGGCCTTTTTCTCGCGCGCGTAGAGCCCCGGAGCGACGAAGGCCCAGAGCTGGTTGGCGATCACCGGGAAACTGACCATAAAGCCCGCAAACAGCGCGACCTTCAACTCGACGAAGAACACCTCCGGCAGGCGCGTGAAGATCAGCCGCCCCTCGCCTTCGGGGAAGGCGTCCTTGAGCGGCTGCACGAGGATGCCGAGGATGTCGTCGGCAAAATAGAAACACACCGCAAAGCCCACCCCCAGCGCCAGCAGGGCGCGGATGATGCGGGTGCGCAGCTCGATCAGGTGGTCGAGCAGCGGGGCACGCGTCTCGTCAAGATCCTTGATCTCAAACATCGGCACCACCCTTGGCCGGGGCAGGACCGGGGGCGGGAACGGACGCGGGGGCGCGGTCGGCGGCGGCCTCCGGCGCGGGCACGGGTTCCGGCAGAGCCGCCGACGACGCAGGTTCCGCAGGCGGCGGACCGGTCATCACCGGCACACCCGCCTCGGCTTGCGTAAGGGCGGCGGAGCGGCGCATGATCTCCTCGTTCTGCGCCTTCCACTTCTTTTCCATTTCCTCAAGCTCAGCCTCGCGCACCATCGCGTCGATCCCGGAGCGGAAATGGGCCGAGACGCGCCGCACCTTGCCGATCCAGCGGCCTGCGGTGCGCATCGCCAGCGGCAGGTCCTTTGGCCCGATCACCACCACCGCGATGATCAGGATGACCAGCAATTCTCCGGCACCGATGTCGAACATGGCAGGTGCGTCCCGGTCGCCGCGATCAGGTGCGGGCGATCACGCGCCGGTGCTGTCGGTCTTCTCGGCTGGGGCGGGAGCCGCAGTTTCGGCCGGCGCGGCGGGCGGTTCAATCCTGGCGGCCTTGGCGGCGGTTTCCTCGGTCTCGTTGAGCCCCTTCTTGAAGCTGGAGATGCCCTTGCCGAAATCGCCCATCATCTCGGAAATGCGGCCGCGTCCGAACAGGATCAGCACGATCGCCAGAACGATGATCCAGTGCCACAGCGAACCAATACCCATTGTCTCAACTCCTGAACTGCGGCGGGGCGTGGGGTGCCGCAAGGCCGGGGCGCACACCCGGCTTTTTATAGTTGCCCATTTAGGCCAGCCTTGCGCGAATTGCGAGTCAGTCCGCCAGATTCTCGTCGTCGGCGGCGGCGCTTTCGTCCGCCTC
>Ga0208370_100425_pt1 | contig 10296 bp, 11 predicted proteins | sample Subbio12Jun_QV11_FD_184822 | JGI IMG/M metagenome (GOLD analysis project Ga0208370, IMG submission 184822) | Serpentinite rock and fluid subsurface biosphere microbial communities from McLaughlin Reserve, California, USA -CR12Jun_QV11 (SPAdes) | ecosystem: Environmental > Terrestrial > Deep...
GGCCACCTGCTTTCCGCGCGATCGGGCGTCCTGCCCTCACGCGCGGCGCTCGGCTCCTGCCTCGCTGCCGCAGGACGGCCCTCACCGCCGCGGCTCGCCCACGAGGCGCCGCGCTTGCGATCCCGACCCGCCGAGCAAGATCCGCGCCGCGCCCGGGACGAAACCCCGCGACTCGCTCACGGCCTCACCGCCAGCTCCCGCGCCATCACGATGGCGTCCTCGCGGCCGTCGCGGGCCGGGTAGTAGCGCGGGCGGCGCCCGATCTCGACGAAACCCTCGCTCCGGTACAGGGCGATCGCGACCGGGTTGGAGGGGCGCACCTCGAGGAACAGGCGCCCGACGCCCTGCCAGCGCGCCAGTTCGAGCATGCGCCGCAGCAGCCGGCGGCCTAGGCCGCGCCCCTGGCGCCCGGGATCGACGCAGAGATTGAGCAGGTGCGCCTCGCCGGCACCGACGGCGAGGATGGCGTAGGCCGCGAGGCCGCCATCGGCGGCCTCCAGCACCCAGGCAGAGTAACCGGCCGTCAGGCAGTCGTGGAACAGCCCCGGCGTCCACGGGAAGGGGTAGGCCCGCGCCTCGATCGCGGCCACCGCCGCCACATCCCCGGGGCGCATCGGCCGGAACGCGCCCTCGGGTGCCATCTGCGCCGCCATCGCTTAGCGCCCACGGCGTCCGTCACGGATCCGCCGCCAGAGCGCCCGCTTGAATCCGGCCTCGGCGGGATTCCCGGCCGGTGCCGGCCAGTCCGGCCAGGCCGCGCCGGCCCAGTGTTCGAGGCGCAGGCGCAGGCGCGCCGGCAGGGCGAGGGCGCCGAGCCGTGCCGCCGCATGCGCGCGCGGGGGCCGGCAGGCCAGCGGGACGAAGCCCATCGCCGCCAGCCAGTGCCGCTGCCGGGGCGACCACGGGCTCACGCCGCCCCCCCCGCAGCGCGCCGGCGCAGCCAGAGCCAGCCGACCGGGCCGCTCAGGACGTAGGCCACGGCCACGACGAAGATCACCGTGGCGGTGTCGATCAGGAGGGCGACGAACACCGCCAGCACCAGCAGCAGGAACCAGAACGGCACCCGCTCGCCGGGCCAGCCCCGGAAGCTGAAGAAGCGGATCCGGCTGACCATCAGCAGGGCGCAGGTGACGGTGACGGCGAGCGCCACCCAGCGCAGGGCGTCGCCCTCGAAACCGAGCCCGGTGAAGAACCAGACCACCGCGATCAGGGTGCCTGCCGAGGCCGGGCTGGCGAGGCCGATGAACCAGCGCTTGTCGGTGCTGCCGGCCTGCACGTTGTAGCGGGCGAGGCGCAGGGCGGCGCAGGCGACGTAGAGGAAGGCGGCACCCCAGCCGACCTTGGCCCAGACCGCGCCGTCGAGGGCGAGCTGCGCCAGCGCCCAGTGGTACATGACGAGCGCCGGCGCCACGCCGAAGCTCAGCAGGTCGGAGAGCGAGTCGTACTGTACGCCGAATTCGCTGGTGGTGCCGGTCAGCCGCGCGACCCGGCCATCGAGGCCGTCGAACACCGCCGCCACCAGCACCGCCACGCAGGCCGCCACGAAGTGGCCGTTGGCGGCGGCGAGGATGGCGTAGAACCCGGCGAACATGTTCGCCGTGGTCAGCAGGTTGGGCAGCAGGTAGATGTGCCGGCTGCGCGGGCGCGGGCGGGCCGGTTCGAGGGGCTGGTCGTCCATCCCGGCAGTGTAGCCGCTGCGCGTCCCGGCTTGCCCCGGTGGTGCCGCTTGGCGCTACCATGCGGGGCATCCGACCCCGGAGCCGACCATGCCCCGCACCGCCCTGCTCGCGCCGACCGCCCTCGCCCTGCTGCTGGCCGCGCTGCCGCTGGCGGCGGAAGAACCGGTGTTCACCTGGCTGGACGCCCAGGGCGTGCGCCACTACTCCCAGACCCCTCCGCCGCCGGGCATCCGCTACGAGGTGCGCGGCGTGCGCAACGAGCCGGTCGGCACCGCCGCCCCGCCCGCGCCGGCCGAGGCCGCCGCTGCCGCCCCCACGCCCGAGGACCTGCGCAACTGCGAGCGCGCCCGGCTCTCGCTGGCCCAGCTCGACAGCAACCAGCCGCTGACCATGGACCGCGACGGCGATGGCACCGCCGAACCGCTCGGCGACGAGGACCGCGCCGCCCAGCGGCGGCTGGCCGAACAGGCGATCCGGGCCTTCTGCCCGCCGGCCGCCGGCGGCTGAACGGCTAGAATGCGTGTTTTGCCTCCCGGCCGAGCCCGCATGCGCCTTTCCCAGTTCCACCTCAGCACCAGCAAGGAAACCCCCGCCGACGCCGAAGTGGCCAGCCACCGGCTGATGCTGCGCGCGGGGATGATCCGCAAACTCGGCGCCGGGCTCTACACCTGGAGCCCGCTCGGGCTGCGCGTGCTGCGCAAGGTCGAGGCCGTGGTCCGCGAGGAGATGGAGCGCGCCGGTGCCGTCGAGGTGCTGATGCCGGCCGTGCAGCCGAGGGAACTCTGGGAGGAGACCGGGCGCTGGCAGAAGTTCGGCGGCCAGCTGCTGAAGATGAAGGACCGCAAGGAGCAGGACTACTGCTTCGGCCCGACCCACGAGGAGGTCATCACCGACTTCGCGCGCCATGAACTGGCGAGCTACAAGCAGCTGCCGAAGAACTTCTTCCAGATCCAGACCAAGTTCCGCGACGAGATCCGCCCGCGCTTCGGCGTGATGCGCGCCCGCGAGTTCCTGATGAAGGACGCGTACTCCTTCCACGCCACGCCGGAGTGCATGGCGCGCGAGTACCAGAACATGTACGCGGCCTACACGCGGATCTTCACCCGCCTCGGCCTGGCGTTCCGCGCGGTGGCGGCCGACACCGGCGCCATCGGCGGTTCGGCCTCCCACGAGTTCCAGGTGCTCGCCGAATCCGGCGAGGACGCGATCGCCTTCTCGGATGCGTCGAGCTACGCGGCCAATATCGAGCTGGCCGAGGCCCTCGCCCCGGCCACGCCGCGCCCGGCTGCGGCGGAGACGATGCGAAAAGTCGCCACGCCGACGCAGAAGACCTGCGAAGCCGTGGCCGAGCTGCTCGGCCTGCCGCTGGCGCGGACGGTGAAGTCGGTCGCCCTTATCGGCGACCCCAAGATGCTGGGCGGCAGCGGCTTCGTGCTGGTGCTGCTGCGCGGCGACCACGTCGTCAACGAGGTCAAACTCGCGAAGATCGCCGGCCTCGCCGACTACCGCCTCGCCACCGAGGAGGAGATCCGCGCCCATCTGGGTGCGTCCCCGGGCTTCCTCGGCCCGGTCGCGCCGAGGCAGCCGGTCACCGTCGTCGCCGACCGCACGGTCGCGGCGATGGCGGATTTCGTCGTCGGCGCCAACGAGGACGGCTTCCACATCAAAGGGGTCAATTTCGGCCGCGACCTGCCCGAGCCGGCGCTCGTCGCCGACGTCCGCAACGTGGTCGAGGGCGATCCCTCGCCGGACGGTCGCGGCCGCCTCCGGCTGGCCCGTGGCATCGAGGTCGGCCACGTGTTCCAGCTCGGCCAGAAGTATGCCGAGGCGATGGGCGCCACCGTGCTCAACGCCGAGGGCAAGGCGCAGGTCATGTACATGGGCTGCTACGGCATCGGCGTCTCGCGCATCGTCGCCGCCGGCATCGAGCAGAACTTCGACGGCAGCGGCATCCGCTGGCCGGAGGCGATGGCGCCCTGGCGCGTGGCGGTGTGCGTGATCAACCCGAAGGGCGACCCGACCGTCGGTGCCGCCGCCGAGGCGCTCTACAACGACCTCGCCGCGCGTGGCGTCGAGGTGCTGCTCGACGACCGCGGCCTGCGCCCGGGCCAAATGTTCGCGGATATCGAGCTGATCGGCATCCCGCACCGCGTGGTGGTATCGGAACGGGGACTGGCGGCCGGCACCTACGAATACCGGGCGCGCACGGCGGAAACCCCGGAAACCCTCGGCCGCGAAGCCCTGCTGGAACGGCTCGGGGTTTGAACTTGGCGTGGGCCCCGCCGCGGCGGGGATTCCCGGGGATTTCCATGCACGGCCCTGGCGGATTATCATGCGGCAGCGCCGGCAACCGCCGCCGCATTCGTCCACGCGAGGAACCCCGCATGACCGTCGAAATCGAAGGACTCTCGCCCAAGGAACTGGATTCCCTGATCGCCAAGGCGCGCAAGCGCAAGCAGACGCTGCAGAAGCGCCCCCCGGCGGGGCAGGTCCGCAAAAGCCTGGCCGCGCTCGCCAAGAAGCAGGGATACACCCTGGCCGAACTGTTCGGCGGCGGTACCGGCACCGGCCGCAAGGCAGCGGAGAAACCGCGCAAGGCCCGCGCCAAGGCCGGCAAGGTGGCGCCGAAATACCGCCACCCGGAAACCGGCGCCACCTGGACCGGGCGCGGCATCCCGCCGAAGTGGCTGGCGGCCGAATTGGCCCAGGGCCGCAGCCGGGACGACTTCCTGATCCGCTGAGGGTCCGCCGGCCGCGGCGCTACAGGTAGCGCCGCGGCGGCACCAGCAGGTTGCCGAACAGCAGGCCGGCGACCAGCGCGATCAGGGCGCTCAGCACCGCCACCGCGGTATCGAGGCCGAGCACCACGTCGCGTTCCATCACGAAATTGAGGCTGCGGAAACCCACGCTGCCCGGCACCAGCAAAATGATGCCGGAGACCCGCAGCAGCGCGCCGGGCCGCTTGAAGATCCGGCCGAAGGCATTGGCGAGGGCGGCGACCCCGAGCCCGGCGAAGAACACCCCGCCGGCGAAATGCTCGGACGACAGGTTCAGCACCTCGCCGCCGAGCTTGGTCAGGCCGTAGCCGATCCAGGCCCCGGCCATCACGATCGGCACGTCGCGGCGGGCGGCGCCGAACAGCACGGCGAAAGCCGCCGAGCCGACCAGCAGGCCGACCCATTCCGCCCAGGCCGGCAGGGTCTGCATGGCCAGCGTGCTCGGCTGCCAGCCGAATGCGTGCACCAGTTGCGTCGCCGCCACCGTGCCGAAGGTCAGCTTGAGCAGCACCACGCTGGCCCCGGCGAAGCGGGCCGTGCCCGAGGCCCAGTTGCCGCTCGAGAGCTCGGCCACCGCGGTGGTCAGCATCAGGCCCGGCATCAGCACGATCAGCGCGGCGATGGTCACGGTCTGCAGGGACAGCGGCACGAGGAAGACCGCGACCGCCGAGGCGAGCAGGGTGGCGAGCAGCGCGGCGATGGCCTCCTGCGCCTCGGCGAGCCGGGGCCGGTGGGTCGCGGCGACGACGATGGCACCGATCAGCAGGCCGATCAGGGCGGCCGCCAGCACGTCGGCCACGCTGGTGCGCAACAGCGCGGCCACCGAGCCGGAAGCGAGGCCGAAGCTCAGCACCGTCGCCAGCAAGCGGCCGCGCGAGGGCGGCTCGTCCAGCACCCTGAGGGCATGGAGGCCCGCCGCCACGTCGATCCGCCCGGCCATCACCTGCTCGGCGATGTCGTCGACCATGGCCATGGCGCGCAGGTTGATGTCGCCGGGCGAGAGCCGCAGCACGCGGGTGATCTCGGCGCCGTCCGGCTTGGCCGGGTGGGAGAACGACAGGATGATGCCGGTCGGGCTGCACCAGATCTCGGTGTGCACGCCGAGCCGCCGCGACAGCACCCGTACCGCCCCCTCCAGCCGCGGCGTCGAGGTGCCGCAGGTGTGCAACCGGCGGGCCATCTCGATGATGAAGGTGCAGCGCTGGCGGAAAGTGCCGGCCAGCGCGGACGGGGGGGCGTTCATGGCCGGCAAGCATGGCAGATCGCGGCGGCGGCGCGTGGACACGCCGACGACTCGCCAGCACCGACGGCGGACCGCTATCCTCGCCCGGTTCGCGGCCCGACAACGCAACACCCATCCGCCATGGCCGAATCCCCACCGCCGCTCCAACGCGACCCTGCCCGACCCGGCCACCTGCTCGCGGCCGGCGACTGGACGCTGGCCGAGGCGGAGCGGCTGCAGGCGGCGCTGTCCGGAGCCGGCCCGGCCGAGGCGCTGGACGCGCGCGGTATCGGCGGGTTCGACGCCAGCGGGGCGATGCTGCTCTGGCGACTGTGCCGGCGGCTGGAACTGGCCGACGATGCCCTGCAACTGCGCGAGGAACACCGCCCGCTGTTCACGACCGTTTGCGGAATCTGCCGCAACCCGCCGCGTGAGATCCGCCGCGACTGGGGCCTGCGCGCCCTGCTCGGCCGGATCGGCTGGACCGTGCAGGACAACGCCCGCGAGATCGTCGCCCTGCTCGGCTTCGGCGGGCAGGTGCTGCTCACCGCCCTGCGCGTGGCCCCGCGGCCACGGCGCTGGCGCCTCACCTCGACGGTGGCCCACATGGAGGCGGTCGGCCTCGACGCCGTGCCGCTGGTCGCGCTGCTCAGCTTCATGATCGGCACCGTGGTGGCCTTCCTCGGCGCCCAGGTGCTGGTGGACTTTGGTGCCACCATCTTCGTGGTCGAGCTGGTCGGCATCGCCTTCCTGCGCGAACTGGGCGTGCTGCTGACCGCGGTGCTGCTGGCCGGGCGCACGGCCAGCGCCTTCACCGCGCAGATCGGGGCCATGCAGTCGGGCGAGGAGATCGACGCCATCCGCACGCTCGGCCTCGACCCGATCGAGGTGCTGGTGCTTCCGCGGCTGCTGGCCCTCGTGCTGATGCTGCCGCTGCTGGCCTTCCTCGCCATGCTGGCCGGCATCGCCGGCGGCATGGTGGTGGGTGCCGCGATGCTCGGCATCGCGCCGGAGATGTTCATCGCCCGCTTCCACGAGACGATGGAGCTGCGGCATTTCCTCACCGGCATCGCCAAGGCCCCGGTGTTCGCCGTGGTGATCGCCCTGATCGGCTGCCTCGAAGGCCTGCAGGTGCAGGGCACGGCGCAGTCGGTCGGCGAGCGCACCACCTCCAGCGTGGTGCAGACCATCGCCCTGGTGATCCTGATCAACGCCTTCTTCGCCATCTGGTTCATGGAGATGGGCTGGTGAGCGGCGCGGAGCCGGCGATCGCCGTGCGCGGCCTGGTCAACGCCTTCGGCGCCCAGGTGGTCCACCAGGGCCTCGACCTCGACGTGCGCCGCGGCGAGGTGCTGGGCGTGGTCGGCGGTTCCGGCTCGGGCAAGTCGGTGCTGATGCGCAGCATCCTCGGCCTGCGCCGGCCGCAGGCCGGCACGGTGCGGGTGTTCGGCGTCGATGCGCTCTCGCGCGATGCCGCCGACCGCCGCGCCATCGAGCGCCAGACCGGCGTGCTGTTCCAGGGCGGCGCGCTGTTCTCCTCGCTCAGCGTGCTGGAGAACATCGCGGTGCCGCTGCAAGAGCAGCTCGACCTCGACCCGGAGCTGGTGCACGCGCTGTGCTGGATGAAGATGCGCCTGGCCGGCCTGCCCGGCGATGCCGGCCACAAGCTGCCGGCGCAGCTGTCCGGCGGTATGAGGAAGCGCGCCGGGCTGGCGCGGGCGTTGGCGCTCGATCCGCCGCTTTTGCTGCTCGACGAGCCCACCGCCGGCCTCGACCCGGTCGGCGCGGCCGGCTTCGACGCCTTGCTGCGCAGCCTGAAGCAGGCGCTCGGGCTGACCGTGTTCCTCATCACCCACGACCTCGATACGCTCTACGCCACCTGCGACCGGGTGGCGGTGCTGGGCGAGGGCCGCGTGCTGGCCTGCGCCCCGCTGGGCGAGGTGGAAGACCTCGACCACCCCTGGGTGCAGCAGTATTTCCACGGACCGCGCGGCCGCGCCGCGCGACGCGAGGTGTGAGATGGAGACCCGGGCCAACCACGTGCTGGTCGGCGCCTTCACCGTGGCGGTGGTGGTGGGCGGCCTGCTGTTCGCCCTGTGGATGGCGAAGGCGCTCGCGGAGCGCAACTGGAGCGAGTACGACGTGGTCTTCACCGAGGCGGTGACCGGGCTCTCGCGCGGCGGCGTGGTGCAGTACAACGGCATCAGCGTCGGCGAGGTGCGCGAGCTCTCGCTCGACCCCGCCGACCCGCGCAAGGTGGTCGCCCGCATCCGGGTCGAGGCCGACACCCCGGTCCGGGCCGACACCACGGCGCGGCTGGCCTTCGTCGGGCTGACCGGGGTGACCCAGATCCAGCTCGGCGGCGGCCGGCCCGAAAGCCCGCCGTTGCGCGAGACGACCCCGCCGGGCGAGGTGCCGCGGATCATCGCCCGCGACTCGGCCTTCGCCAACCTGCTGGCGCAGTCGGAGGACATCACCGCCACCGCCAGCGAGGCGCTGCTGCGGATCAACCGCCTGCTCGACGACCGCACGGTGGAGAACGTGGCCCGCACCATGGTCCACCTGGAGCAGGTGAGCGGCACGCTGGCGGCCGAACGCGACTCCATCGCCGCGCTGCTGCGCGATGCCAGCGCCAGCGCGGCCCGGCTGGAACGCGTGCTGGCGCAGGCGGAATCGACCCTGGGCGGGCTCGACCGCAGCGTGGCGGTGGTGGACCGCGAACTGCCCGCCCTGCTCGCCCAGACCCAGCGCACGCTGGCCGAGATCGAGGCCCTGGCCCGCCACGGCAACGCGCTCGCCGAGGACAACCGCGCGGCCCTGCGGCAGTTCGGCCAGACCGGCCTCGCCCAGGCCGGCCCGACGCTCGCCGAACTGCGCAGCCTGATGCGGCAACTGAACCGTGCCGCCGCGCGGATCGAGGAAAGCCCCGCGCAGGCCCTGATCGGCGGCCCGACCCCCGAGGAATACCGGCCATGACCCCACCCTCCCCGCGTTCCCGCCGGCACGCCGCGCCAGCCGTGCTGGCCGTGCTCGCCACCCTGCTCCTCGCCGGCTGCGTGCAGATCGGCCGCGAGCGGCCGGAACTCGCGGTCTACGCGCCGCGGGTGGCGATCAGCATCGACCCGGACTGGCCAAGTCTGCCGCTGACACTGGCCATCGCCGAACCGCAGTCCAGCACCGCGCTCGACAGCCCGCGCATCGCCGTGCGCCCGCAGCCCGGCCGCCTGCAGGTCTACGCCGGGGCGGCCTGGTCGGACCGCGCGCCGGCGCTGGTGCAGGCCGCGCTGGTGGACGCCTTCGACCAGAGCGGGCGCTTCGCGGCGGTGACCCGGCCGACCGGGGAACTCGGCACCGACCTGCGGCTCGACCTCGACCTTCGCCAGTTCGAGGCCGTCTACGCCGAAGGCGCGGACGCCCCGACCGCCACCCTCGAACTGCAGGCCACGCTGGTCGACGTGCGCGAGGGCCGGGTGCTGGCCACCCGCCTTCTGCGCATCGAGGAACCCGCCGAGCGCTCGCGGCTCACGGCCGTCATCCCGCGCTTCGAGGCTGCGCTCTCGGCGGCCGGGCAGGCGCTGGTCCCGTGGGTGCTGGAGAAGGCTGCGGCCGAACCCAGCGGAACGTGAGGTTGATGCGCTCACCCTTCACCCCCGCCATCCTCGGCAGGGCGTGCTGAGCCGCCTGCTGGCAATCGCCACGCATCAACAGCAGGTCGCCGTGGGCGAGGCCCCATTCGCGCTTCTGCGCGGGGTCGGAGCACAAGCGCAGCAGGAAACGGCGCCCGGCCCCGAGGCTCAGCGAAGCGATCACCGGCTCGGGACCGAGCTCCGGCTCGTCGTCGCTGTGCCAGCCCATCGAATCGCCACCGTGGCGGTAGCGGTTCAACAGCACGCTGTTGAAGCGGACGCCCGAGGCCGCTTCGAGGCGTGGCAGCAGGGCGGCCACGGCCGGATGCCAGGGCTCGGGCTCGAAAAGCGCACCGGAGTAGCGGTAGCGGGCACCGGCATCGCCCATCCAGCAGGACAGCCGCGGCGAATCGACCCAGCGACCGAACATGCGGATGCGGTGCACCGTCCACGGCACCTCGGCCGCCAGCCGCGCCTGCAGGGCCTCGGATTCGGACGCTGGCAGCCAGCCCGGGCGATGCACCACCCACCCCGCCCAGGGTTCGGGCAGGGTGCTGCCCGCGAGGTCATCGGGGCGGGGCGGGGGCAACGGCGGGAACAGCGGCGGGCCGGGGCGCATGGGGTGATTGTCGCCGCAGCAGCATCCGCGTCGCCGTGAGGATGGCCTACGTATGGGCGATCGGCCGATAGGCCCACCGCATCGAGCGCGCCTGCCTTCGTGGGCCACGGGCCCATCATCCCGGGCGCGCCTGCCTTCGTGGGCCACGGGGTCGCGGCCGGCGACGGCTACGCGTCCCGCTCCGCAGTCGCCGGACGGCGCACGTCCATGTGCGCCTCCTGCGATCCCCATGGCCCACGGGCGCGGCGCGGGTCGGGATCGCGAGCGCGGTGTCTGGTGGGCGAGCCGCGGCGGTGAGGGCCGTCCTGCGGCAGCGAGGCAGGAGCCGAGCGCCGCGCGTGAGGGCAGGACGCCCGATCGCGCGGAAAGCAGG
>Ga0208370_100427_pt1 | contig 10265 bp, 7 predicted proteins | sample Subbio12Jun_QV11_FD_184822 | JGI IMG/M metagenome (GOLD analysis project Ga0208370, IMG submission 184822) | Serpentinite rock and fluid subsurface biosphere microbial communities from McLaughlin Reserve, California, USA -CR12Jun_QV11 (SPAdes) | ecosystem: Environmental > Terrestrial > Deep...
AAAGCCCATTTCGGCGGCGTGCGCGGCGTAGTTTCGGCCCACGAAAAACAGCCGCTTCACGGGGAAACGCTGCGCCAAGCCGCGTACAGCCAGCGCGGCGACGGGTGGTGGGTCAAAGAGGTAGGTGCTCATGCTGGACAAGGATTGATGGGTGGAGCAAAAAGGGGGCCCAACTCAGATGCTAGCGCATGAGGGCCGACCACGAAGCCCAAACACGCAACCTAGCTGCGCCCCCAAACACGCACCCGCCCAACCAAAGCACGGCACTGATGCGAAAATCCCCCCATGGACGATCACGCTCAAGCCTACACCCCCGAACTCGTGCCCACCTTGGGCCGCCAGGCCCGCGCCGCGGCGGCGCAGATGGCCAGTGCCAGCGCGGCCACCAAGGCGGCGGCGCTGCGCGCTTTGGCTGCTTTGCTGCGCCAGCACGGCGCGCCGCTGCAAGCCGCCAACGCGCTCGACCTCGAGCGCGCGCGCGCTGCCGGGTTGGCCGAGCCGCTGCTGGACCGCTTGCGCCTGAGCGCAGCGGCGCTCGAAACCTGCGCCCAAGGCTGCGAGCAGCTGGCCGCCTTGCCCGACCTCATCGGCGAGATCAGCGGTTTGCGCCAGCAGCCCAGCGGCATCCGCGTGGGCCAGATGCGCGTGCCCATCGGCGTGTTTGGCATGATTTACGAGAGCCGGCCCAACGTCACCATCGAGGCTGCGTCGCTGGCCATCAAGAGCGGCAACGCCTGCATTTTGCGCGGCGGCTCCGAGGCCATCGCCAGCAACCGCGCGCTGGCGGCGCTGGTGCAGCAGGCGCTGGGCGCCGCCGGCCTGCCGCCCGAAGCGGTGCAGCTGGTGCCCTGCACCGACCGCGCCGCCGTGGGCCAGCTGATCGCGCTGCCGCAGTACGTGGACGTGATCATTCCGCGCGGCGGCAAGGGGCTGATCGAGCGCATCAGCGCCGAAGCCAAGGTGCCGGTGATCAAGCACCTAGATGGCAACTGCCACACCTACGTCGATGACCCTTGCGACCTCGAGCTGGCGCTGCGCGTGACCGACAACGCCAAAACCCAAAAATACAGCCCCTGCAACGCCACCGAAAGCCTGCTGGTGGCGCGCGCCGTGGCGGGCGCGTTTTTGCCGCGCATGGGCGCGGTGTTTGCCGCCAAAGGCGTGCAGATGCGCTGCTGCCCCGAGAGCTTGGCCATCTTGCAGCCGGCGCTGGGCCTAGCCACCACCGCCCCATCAGCCGCCGCAAGCCACGACCACGCTGCCCCCGCGTCAAGCGCAAATGGCAACGCGCCCACTCCGCTGCTCGTTCCCGCCACCGAGGCCGACTGGGGCACCGAATACCTCGCAGCCATCATCAGCATCAAGCTGGTGGCGGGGCTGGACGAAGCCATCGCCCACATCAACCGCTATGGCAGCCAGCACACCGACGCCATCCTCACCACCAGCCACGTGCACGCGCAGCGCTTTTTGCGCGAGGTTGACTCCAGCAGCGTGATGGTCAACACCAGCACCCGCTTTGCCGACGGCTTCGAGTACGGACTCGGGGCCGAAATCGGCATCAGCACCGACAAGTTCCACGCCCGCGGCCCGGTCGGGGTCGAGGGCCTGACCTCGCTCAAGTACGTGGTGCTGGGCCAGGGCGAAGTGCGGGGCTAAGCGCGCATGCCACGCTCCAGCCGCAGCGCACCCCGTGCGCCCGCCCCCGACCCGCGCTTTGTCGAGCAGCCCAGCCTGTTTGGCGATGACACCCAGCCCAAGCAGCCGCCCCAGCAGCCGCCCCTAGGCGCCGCAGCGGCCAACGCCACCACCCAGCCCAAAACCTCCCAGCCCAACACCGCCACCTCCCTGCTCGTGCAAGCCCCAGGCCAGCGCCAACGCTCGGCCGCCGGGCAGGCCTTTGAGCGCGAGCGCGCGCGCATCGAGCGCCTGCGGCAGCAGCTGCAAACGCTCGAAGCCGACGGCCAAGCGCACCGCACCCGCTGCGCCCAGCTGCTGGGCCCCTTGCAGCAGCAGCAAAAGCAGCTGCGCCGCGCCATGGTGCTGGCGCTCGACCCGTGGCTCGAGGGCAAACCCAAGGGCCTGAGCGCCAACCAGTTGGACACGCTGCGCCAGATCGTCTGCACCCAGTCCGAGAGCCTGGCGCTCGAGGGCGAGGCCGACATGGCGGCTCTGCACGACCGGCGCAGCCCCCAGACCCTGGCCGAGCGCCAGCTCGAGCAAGCCAAAGCCATCCACCAAGACTTGCAGCAGGGCCTGGGCGACGCGCTCGAAACCGAGCTGCCCGAGTTCGACCCCGACAACCCCAGCGCCGCGCTGCACGCCGCCCTCGAGCACTTGCAGCAGCAATTCAAGCAGCAGCGAGACGAGCAAGAACAGCTGGCGCAGCAAAAGGCCGCCAAGCGCGCCGCCAAACAAGCGCGCCGCAAACCCAGCGCCGCCGCCGAAATGGCCGCCGCCCACCTGGCCGACGCCGACGCCACCCTGCGCCTGCTCTACCGCCAGCTGGCCAGCGCGCTGCACCCCGACCGCGCCGCCGACGCCGCCGATCAGGCGCACAAACACACGCTCATGAGCGCCGTCAACGCCGCCTACGCCAACCGCGACCTGGTGGCGCTGCTCGAGCTGCAGTGGCGCGCCGAACTGGTGGACCCCGACCACCTCGAGCGCGTGGGCGACGAGCGTCTGCGCAGCCTCACCTTGCTGCTCAAACAGCAGGCCGCCGCGCTCGAGCGCGACCGCCAAGCCTGCCAATGGCGCTTGGCCGAAGAGTTCGACTTGCTGCCCCATGAGGTGTGCAACCTCGCCAGCCTGCGGCGCGCGCTGCAAGACAATCTTGACGATTTGCAAGACGAGCTCGAGCTCATGCAGCACGACCTAGAGCAGGTGCAGGCGCTGGCCACCCTCAAGCCTTGGCTCACCGAGCAGCGCCGCCTGTTGCGCGCCGCCGAGCGCGAGCAGCAGCAGCGCCGCGCCTTTGCCAGCCTCGACGACTTGGACCCCTGGGGCTGACGGCCCCCCTTTTACTAGAGGCTGAACGCCCCACCATGAGCAGCAAACCCCGTGTCGTCGTCGGACTCTCGGGCGGAGTCGATTCCGCCGTCAGCGCTTGGCTGCTCAAGCAGCAGGGCTTCGAAGTGATCGGCATCTTCATGAAAAACTGGGAAGATGATGACGGCGACTTAGGCCCCGACGGCAGCAGCGCGCACTGCTCCAGCCGCCAGGACTGGCTCGACGCCGCCAGCGTGGCCGACGTACTCGGCATCGAGATCGAATACGTCAACTTTGCCGCCGAATACAAAGACCGCGTCTTTGCCCACTTTCTGCGCGAATACCAGGCCGGCCGCACCCCCAACCCCGACATCTTGTGCAACGCCGAGATCAAGTTCAAGGCCTTCCTCGACCATGCCCTGCGCCTGGGGGCCGAGCAGATCGCCACCGGGCACTACGCGCGCGTGCGCTTCGATGCCGCCAGCGCCCGCTACCAACTGCTCAAGGGCCTGGACCCGCTCAAAGACCAGAGCTACTTCCTGCACCGCCTGACGCAAGCGCAACTGGCGCGCACGCGCTTTCCGGTGGGCGAACTGCGCAAGACCGAGGTGCGCCGCATCGCCGCCGAAATCGGGCTGCCCAACGCCAAAAAGAAAGATTCGACCGGCATTTGCTTCATCGGCGAGCGCCCCTTTCGCGAGTTTTTGGGCCGCTACCTGCAACACGCCCCCGGCCCCATCCGCGCCCCCGACGGGCGCACCATCGGCCAGCACGTGGGCCTGAGCTTTTACACCCTGGGCCAGCGCCAGGGGCTGGGCATCGGCGGCCTCAAGCCAAGCGGGGCCACCCAAGGCGGCGCCGACCACGCGCCCTGGTTCGTGGCGCGCAAAGACATGGCCCACAACACCCTGTGGGCGGTGCAGGGGCACGATCATCCTTGGCTGCTCGCGCCCAGTCTGCAAGCCAGCGACCCCAGTTGGGTAGCCGGCCAACCCCCGCCCGCCGGTGCCTACGGCGCCAAAACCCGCTACCGCCAGGCCGATGCGGCGTGCCGCTTCGAGCCCGCCCCCGCAACCAAGGGCGCCCCCGACGAGCGCTTCGCCCTGCACTTCGAGCAGCCCCAATGGGCCGTCACTCCCGGCCAGAGCGCGGTGCTGTACGACGGTGAGGTGTGCCTGGGCGGCGGGGTGATTTACGGCTCCGGCGCTGCCACCTGGAAAGTCGACGGGGATTCGCAAATTTGATTAAACTTGCAGTTTTCGGCCCAGCGGAGACCCCCCATGCCACCTGACGAACACCCACAGCGGCGCGAGCGCCTAGGCCACTACCTGCAAGCCTATTTTGGCGAGATGGACCCCGAGGTGCTGGCCGCCGTGTGCGCGCACTTCACATGGGTCGAGCTCGAAGCCGGCGAGGTGCTGATGCAGCAAGGGCAGGTGGCCGATGCCGCCTACCTGAGCCTGAGCGGGCGCCTGCGCGTGTACGTCGAAGGCCCCGAGGGCGCGCGGCGCGCGGTGCGCGAATTGGGGCGCGGCGAGATTTTGGGCGAAATCGGCCTCTACAGCGAGGCCCCGCGCTCGGCCACCGTGGTCGCGCTGCGCCACAGCGTGCTGGCCCGGCTTGAAAAAGCGCACTTCCACGAGCTGGTGCAGCGCTACCCGCAAGCCTCGTTTGCGCTCACGCGCCAGATCATCGAGCGCTTGCAAACGCAGCACAGCAGCCGGCCCGAAACGGCCCCGGTCATGCTCTGCCTGCTGCCCATCACCGCCCACGTGCAGGCCACCGAACTGGCCGAAAAGCTGCGCCTTGCCCTGTCACCCTACGGCCGCGCCTGCTGTGTCGGGGCCGCCCAGGTGCGCGCGCAAGCGCAGCAACAGCACGGCCTGGCCTCTGACGCCGCCTGCGCGCAAGTGCTCGACGCACTCGAAACCCAGCACGACTTCGTGCTCATGCTCGGCGACAGCGCCGACGAAGGCTGGAGCCGCCTGTGTGCGCGCCACGCCGACGAAATCCTGCTGCTGGCCCAGGCCAGCGAGCCGGCGCAAATCCACCCCATCGAGCAAGCCTGCCTGAGCGCCCTGCAACAGACCAGCGAACCCAACCAAACCCTGCTGCTGCTGCACCCGGCCGAGCTCAAATCGCCGCTCGGCATGCGGCGCTGGATCGATCGGCGCCCGGTGGGCGCGCACCTGAACCTGCGCCCCGCGCTGGAGCGCGACGTGCAGCGGCTGGCGCGCATCCTCAGCCACAACGCCACCGGGCTGGTGCTGGCCGGGGGCGGCGCGCGCGGGCTGGCGCATCTGGGCATCTGGAAAGAGCTGCAACGGCGCGGCATCGAAATCGACTGCGTGGGCGGCACCAGCATCGGCGCGGTCATGGCCGCCCTGATCGCCGCCGACGCCGGGGTCGAGCCCACCATCGAGCGCGCCCGGCGCGCCTTTCGCATCAACCCCACCGGCGACTACAACTGGCTGCCGCTGGTCTCGCTCATCCGTGGGGGCCGGGTGCGCAAATTGATCGACAGCACCTTCCACGAGCTCACCGGCGGCCAGGCCGACGTGGTCGATCTGTGGAAAGGCTTTTTTTGCATCGCCAGCAACTACTCGCGCGGGCAAGAGCTGCGGCTGCAGCAAGGCGACCTGAGCCAGGCCCTGCGCGCCAGCTTGGCTATTCCCGGCGCGCTGCCGCCGGTGGTGCGCGACGGCGAGCTGCTGTGCGACGGCGGCACCTTCAACAACTTCCCCGTCAACGTGATGCGCTTGCAGCGCGGCGTGCGGCGCGTAATCGGCGTCGATTTGAGTGCACGCAGCACGCGCCGGCTCACTTTTGACGAAATACCCGGCCCGTGGGCGCTGCTGCTCGACCGCCTGCGCCCGCGCGCCAGCCAGCGCTACCGCCTGCCCTCGCTGGTGTCGTATTTGCTCAACGTCTCGATCCTTTACAGCGTGTCGCGCCAGGCCGAATCGCGCCGCCAGTGCGACCTCTACCTCAACCCGCCGCTGCTCAAGGTCGGGCTGCTGCAATGGAACCAGTTCGACGCCATCGTGCGCCAAGGCGAGCAGCACGCGCGCGAGGTGCTGGAGCAGCAGGCTGCGGGGGCGGCGGTACCGCCGGCCTGAAGCCCTCGGCTCACTCACACTCGTTCGGTCCTTCGCTTTTACCTTGTGGCCTAAGCGGCCCCAGCCCGTGCTGGGCGCACGATAAAAACGTGGTCTGCCCCATTTTCCCCCTGTAACCTCCCCCTGAACGGAGACTTGATGTTTGTACGTAACTTGCGTATAATTCGTCCCGTGCATGCTTTGTTTATCGAGCTCCCGCCGTTCGAGCGGCAGCGCGCCAACTACCTTGACGATGAAGGCTATCGGGCTTTGCAGCTGGATTTGATGCGCAACCCTCTGGCCGGTGATGTGATTAAAGGCACGGGGGGTCTGCGCAAGCTTCGTCAACCAGACCCTCTACGCGGCAAAGGCAAGCGTGGCGGGTTGCGTGTGATTTATTACTGGTGGCTTGGGGGTAGCCAGTTCTGGCTGTTCACCCTCTACGACAAAGACCAAGCCGATGATCTGACGGCCGAACAACGCAGTGCCATCAAGAAACTGCTGGATGCCGAACGCCAACACCGTCAACCCAAGGAGTGCTGAACCATGAAAAAACGTGATGTTTTTGCTGAATTGCTGGAAGGCTTTGACGCCCTGAAGTCTGAACGTGAAGGCAAGCTGACTTTACGGCAAATCAAGGTACAGGACAAACCCGTTCCCACATTGGCGCCCGAGGAATTGATCCAAGTGCGCGAGAAACTTCACCTCTCACGAGCCTTATTTGCACGCTACTTACGCACCAACCCGCGAACCTTGGAGAACTGGGAGCAGGGTCGAGCAAAGCCGAACGCTCAAGCGGTGCTGCTGATTCGGATGGTTTCGCAATTCCCAGATACGGTGCAACGCTTGGAAACGGTTTGAGCCACCACACATTCACCGGCGGCCAGGCCGACGTGGTCGATCTGCGGAAAGGTTTTTTTTTGCATCGCCAGCAACTACTCGCGCAGGCAAGAGCTGCGGCTGCAGTGGAACCGGTTTGACACCATCGTGCGCCAAGGCGAGCAGCACGCGCGCGAGGTGTTGGAGCAGGGCGAGGCGCAGAAAGTTGAGCGCAAGAGCAGCTAGTTTGGCGCTCATCTGAGCTACAATTGAAAGCTTGATCTAACAGGAGCCAGAGCATGGCTGCAACTGCATTTGTCCGGGCGCGGATTGACGAAGCGCTGAAAAACGAGGCCGCTGCCGTGCTGGCTGGTATGGGCCTGACCGTTTCCGACGTGGTGCGCATCGCGCTGACCAAGATCGCCAAGGAAAAGGCTTTGCCGTTCGAGATGCGCGCACCCAATGCGCTCACGGCGAAAACGCTGGCTCAGAGCGATCACGGCGCGGACGTACACCACGCCAAGGATGCCGACGACCTGTTCAAGCAGTTGGGCATCTGATGCGGCAGCCCGACTATTGAAAGGCGGCTGGCGTGGCTTCCGTGATGCCCACATCGAGCCAGATTGGGTGCTGATCTACAAGCTTGCGGGTGACGTGGTGCGCTTCGAGCGCACCGGGCGGCACGTCGATTTGTTTGACGAGTGAAACCAAGGCGGCACAGGCCGGGCCTCGCCACCGCACCGTAAAAGATCGATGACCCCGCGCCACACGGCGAACAGGTCGGGCAGGCGCTGAACTGCACCCAAGCTCACCAGCCGCTTCACGAAACGCGGATTCATCCGTGCAATTTGCCCGGCGCGTGGAGAATTGACACGGTTGGCACCCACATGCCGCGACGGTGGTGCTGGACCAGCAGGCTGCGGGGGCGGGGGCACCTGCGGCCTAAAGCCTTCGCGAACGCACCCAGCAAAAAAGGGGGGCGCGTTGCGCCCCCCTTTTGCTATGGCCCCTCGGGCCGATCAGTCGATGCGCAAGTGCCCGTCGGTGCGCAGCTTGTTGAGGATGTCGGCCTCGTTCGAATTGCTCGCCATGCCCAGCGCCGTCGCCAGTGCGGCCTGATTGGCAAAGTTTCCGAAGACGATGTTCTGCGTGGGCTCGAAGCTGCTGCCGCCATCATGATCAACCCGCAGCACCAGCCTCGCGTCAGCACCCGTGCCTTCGGTGTCAAAGCGCAGGTAGTTGCCGAGGGGGTTGCCAGTCTCGCCCTGCAGCAGGTCACGCAGGTCGAGTGCGTCGCCTTGGCCAGGGTTGAAGTCGGTGATCACATCGCGCGCCGGGGCGCTGGCGATGCCTTGGTCGCCCAAGCGCCATGCGAACACGTCGGCGCCCAAGCCGCCGGTCAGGGTGTCGTTGCCGGTGCCGCCCAGCAGCAGGTCATTGCCATCGCCCCCGGTGAGGGTGTCGTTGCCGGCGCCGCCGTAGACCACGTCGTTGCCGCCCAAGCCACCCAAGGTGTCGTTGCCGTCGCCACCGCCCACCAGTTCGGCCGAGTTGCTGGTCGTCGTGGAGTAGGTGAAGTTGGTCAAATTGACCGTCAGGTTGGCGGTGGCGGTGTCGCCGTCGGGCTGGCGCAGGGTGTAGCTGAACACATCTTGCGCGCCGCTCGGGTTGTCGCGTTGGTTCGGGGTGTAGGTGTAGGCGCCCTGGGCGTTGATGCTCAGGCTACCGAACTGGCCCACAATCACCGTGTTTCCGCTGGCCGCCACGTTGCTCACCGTGCTGCCCACTGTGACCTGCGACACCACGCCCCCTTCGAGGCCGACGTTGTCGTTGGCCAGCACATTGCCCACCGCCACCAAACCCGCCACCCACAGCATGTTGGGCGTGGCAACGGATTGCATCACCCACCGGGCCGGGGTAAAGGTGCGGCTGATGACCTCAAGGCCTGAAATCTGGGCGTCGAGCTCGCCTGACCCACTGTTGTTGTCATCCCCCACAAGGCGCAGGCGGTAGGTGCCACCGGTCGTAACGGTGAAGGTTTGGTTGGCGGCGTCGTTGCTGAACGTGCGGCTTTCGAATACGGCATTGGTGACGGTGTTCACCAGCTCCACCCGCAACACATCGCCACTGCGATGCCCATCGACATCGATATCGAAGCGCACCGTGGCCGGATTGGCCGCATTGGCCGCGAAGGTGAAGGGGGCGGTTTGGGTGCTGACCTCAACACTGTTGATCAGCGGGTCGATCGCCCAAGTCCCAGCCACCGATGTCGTGGTGCTGGTGGTGCTCCAGCTCTCTGGTTGCAGCACCTGCACCGTCCGGTTGGTTTCAGTGCCAAGACTCCAGTTCCCCTCGCGTGCGGCGGCGCTGTCATTGACCGCCACAGGATTAGAGCCATCTCTCATGGTGACTGTCAGGGTTGAGCTTGAGACGTCTCCGTCCCGGTCGCGGACGGTGTAGTTGAAGGAAATGTTGGTATCGTCGCTTACGTTGGCGTTGAGCGCCGGGGTGAAGCGGAAAGTGCCATCGGAACGCCCCACAAAGGTTCCCAGGGCGTTGGTTATCGTGGACTCGCCGGTGGTGGCATTGAAAACCGCGCCATCCCAAATCACGGTGCCGGCGCCATCGGCACCAAATTGGGGGTTCACGCTGCCGATGATGGGTGCGGCCGCAATCGATTCAACTCTTGCGAACAAGTCAAACGATGTCGATGCATCTTCGTTGGTCCGCACTTCAGTCACCAGCGTACCACTGGCAGCTCGGAAGCCGTCAACCGTTAACCTAAAAGTCTGCCCGGCCACGGTGAATTCACGCACCAGCACCCCGCCAGCGATCGAAATGATGTCACGTGAGGCCAGCGGATCGCTGGTATTCGTGGTTTCGTTGTGATTGAGTGTGATGGTCTGTGAAACGGTTTGCCCGTTCACCAAGAAATTGACCACGAGATTGACCTGCGTGAGACTGGAGCCGGTGTCAATCGTTTGGTTGTTGTGCGTAAAGGTACCCAAGCGGAATGTTCCGCTCACAGGAACACCGGCTGCGCCAACGAATTGGGTGTTATCAACGAAAGCATAGCTCGACCGCCCACCAGTTCCCCATGCAACGACATCATTCAAGGCATCTGTGTCGTTATTGGTGAATCCAAAGTTTGCTGTTGATCCGCCAACTGGGTTAACAAAACCCGCCTGCAAACCAGATACCAGCGCCGGGACGGGCTCTGATACAAATACGGTAAGCGGTGTCGCGCGGGGGGAATCGTCTTCAATGGTCACGCCCAAAGCGCCTGATCCGATTGGATTGACCCCATCTGAAATGCGCAGCCTCACATTAAATGTCACCGCATCTTCTGCGCTGGTGTTG
>Ga0208370_100428_pt1 | contig 10265 bp, 10 predicted proteins | sample Subbio12Jun_QV11_FD_184822 | JGI IMG/M metagenome (GOLD analysis project Ga0208370, IMG submission 184822) | Serpentinite rock and fluid subsurface biosphere microbial communities from McLaughlin Reserve, California, USA -CR12Jun_QV11 (SPAdes) | ecosystem: Environmental > Terrestrial > Deep...
CAATCGCGCAAGGCGGCGGCAGCAGCAGCGGCGCGGGGGGCGGCTTCGGCGGCGGTCCCTCGGGCGGTGGCGGCGGCTACGACGATCTCGACGACGACATCCCGTTCTGATCCGGCGCGCGCGGGGGGGGGCTGGGCTACGGCAGCCCCGCACACCCGTGTCGTCCCCCGGTCATGCCCCGCTCATCGCGCACCCGTTGCATGATCGCTGCGTGTTTCACGTGGAACATTGCGCCCTTGCGCAGGGCTCGGAAGGTCATGAACGGTTTCACGCTGGCCGTGTTGTCGATCCGATCGGTGCTGCCGCGCACGGCATATTGACTGAGGTAGCCCGGCACCACTTCGACCTCCTTGGCGAGCGGATTCGAGACGCCTGCAAATTTGCGCCAGATTGACAGCCCTCCGCGCTGCACCGCGCCATCGCTGAGATCGACGATAGGCCCGGTGCCGCAGAGCCGCGCGACACGTGCCGGGTCAGCCCTTTTTCAGCCCGGCGAGCAGATCGGCCAGAGGCCCGCGCACCTCGCCTTCCTGCACGATTCCCGCCGCGGTCCGGGCGGCATCGGCATCTGGCCCCTCGGCATAGGGATCGATCGCAAGGCCCAGCGACTGCGCCACCGCCTCGCCGAGATCGAACATCTCGCCTGCGAATTCGATCTCGTCGCAATCGTCGGCTTCGAGCTCGATTTCCTCGTCTTCGGTCACAGGGCGCTGATTGGCCTCGACAAAGCGCAGGTCGATGGCCTCGTCGATGGTGACGGGGAAATTCTCGCCGCTGATCGCGCAGGGCTGCATGATCGCGGCCCGGAGCCGCCCCCTGGCGCGGATTGCGCGGGGCTTTTGTTCAAGGTCGATCTCGGCGCGCAGGGCCTCGACCGCGCCGAGCCCAAAGCGCGCCGCCAGCGCAGCGCGTTCCGCCTCGCTCGCCTCGATCACCACCGGTCCGCCCGGCAGCGGGCGGGCCTTGACCATCCGGGTCAGTTCGGATGGGGGCAGGGGTGCGCTCACCAGATTGCGCTCGCCTTCAGCATTTCCGCGTCGGAAAAGCGCCCCAGCCGTTCGGACAGCTTCATGATCCGTCCGGCCACCGCCCGCGCTGCCGCCGCCTCGTCAGTGCCGGTTGCGAAGGTGACATTGCGCCCGATCGCCGCCGTCAGCTTGTCGAGATCATTCGAATTGAGCGCCCCGCGATAGGCCCCAAGCCTGCCGCCGAGCACGCTCATCAGCTTGCCGATGCGCTTGCCCACGACCACGTCGTTGACGCCGAATTCGCGCAACTGGCCGTCCATGTCCTCGACGAAGAGCTCCGCCAGCAGCGCGCTTTCGGCCCGCATGTCCGAGGCTTCCAGCCGCACCATCGCGGCGCTCAGAACGGCGGTAATCATGTCGAAGCGGCCCGCGATCGAATCCGCCACGCCGCATTCGGTGTAGTAGAAAGAATCGCGCGCCAGCTCGATCACGCGGTGCCACAGCGGTCGCACGCCTTCGCGCGGATCGGGAGCGGTGCCGAGCAGGCGGGATAGGAAGGACATGGGGCGGTAAGCCTTTCGCGCGAGTGAACCGGAGCGGGGCGGACCCCTAGCCCTTACGACAACGCACAAGCTGCGGATGCGTTCAACCGGGGTTCAACCCGCCTGCGCTACCGATGTGCTATATGGAGCGTTGCAAGCTTGCGGCTACCCCTTAAAGCACCTAACCAAGGGGGCAAGAGCGCAAGGCAGCGCGCACGGCACGGGACGGACACGGTTTGGCTGACATGACAAGGGCGGTAACGACGAATTCCGACTGGCGCAGGCTCGGCGGCGCGGTGCTGCTGGCGCTCGCAGGTCTGATGCTGCCCGCCTGTTCGGCGATCCGCGAATCGCGCGGCTACATCGTCGATCCGAACCTGACCTCGGTGATCCAGCCGAAGATCGACAACCAGCAATCGGTCGAAGGCACTCTCGGGCGCCCGACCTTCACCAGCCAGTTCGGCACGCCGACCTGGTTTTATGTCTCCTCGATCACCGGCCAGCGCCCCTTCAACCGCCCGCGCATCCGCGACCATTCGGTGCTGGCGGTGAGTTTCGACGAGAAGGGCCGCGTGGCGGAGGTGAGGCGCAGCGGGGTGGAACAGGTCGTGTTCCTCGATCCCAACGGCAACAAGACCCCGACGCTGGGCCGCGAACGCGGCTTCCTCGAAGATCTGTTCGGCAATATCGGCCAGGTCGGCGGGGCTGGCGTGGGCGGACCACCGGGCGGCGGGCCGAACGGACAGTAGCTTGATCCTGGCCCCGCGCGCTCCATATTCCCGGGCATGAGCAGCGATTCCAGCGCCCACGGCCTTGTGCAATGGCATGGCACCACCATCATCGGCGTCCGCTGCGGCGGCACCACCGTGATCGCCGGTGACGGGCAGGTGTCGATGGGCAACACCGTGATGAAGCCCAACGCCCGCAAGGTCCGCCGGATCGGCGATGGCTCCGTGATCGCGGGCTTCGCCGGGGCGACGGCGGATGCCTTCACCCTGTTTGAACGGCTCGAGAAGAAGCTCGAGCAATATTCCGGCCAACTGATGCGCGCGAGCGTGGAACTCGCCAAGGACTGGCGCACCGACAAGTATCTGCGCAATCTTGAGGCGCTGATGATCGTTGCCGACAAGGACACGCTGCTGGTGCTGACCGGCAATGGCGATGTGCTGGAACCGTTGGGCGAGATCGCCGCCATCGGCTCGGGCGGGAACTTCGCTCTCGCCGCCGCCCGCGCGCTCGCCGATTACGAAACCGATGCCGAGACCATCGCGAGGAAGGCGATGGCCGTCGCGGCGGAGATCTGCGTTTTCACCAACGGCAATTTGACGGTCGAGACCGTTTAGCCCTATTCGCGCCGCACCCGTGCGCTGGGCACGGCCGGGCGGGTGAGCAGGGCGACATGAACAGCGAGCAGGACGGCAAGATCGTCGCGATCCAGCTGCTGCGCGCGCTCGCCGCGCTGGTTGTCGCGGCCGTCCATATCGCCTTCGCCTTCGCCGATTTTATCGGCCCCGGGCTCGGCGAAGGATCGCGCGGCGAGCGCGAGGCGCAGGCGGCGGTGATGCTGTTCTTCATCGTATCGGGCTATGTCATGGTCGAGGCGGCGGCAGACAGGTTCGGCACGCCCGGCGCGCGCGGCGTGTTCTGGCGGCGGCGCTTCGTGCGCATCATGCCGCCCTATTGGATCGCCAGCGCCCTTCTGGCGGCGGTGCTGGTCCTTGTCCATTCACGCGCGATCGACCTTGTGCATGTCCTCAAATCTCTGGCGCTGGTGCCCGAATGGCCGGGCAAGGGAGAACTGCGCCCGCTGGTGTTCCTGTGGGTCGGCTGGACGCTGATCTACGAGATGGCGTTCTATTTCGTTTTCGGGCTGTTCCTGCCCTGGCCGCGCGGGAAGGCGATCATGGCGGTGACAGGTGTGCTGGCGGCGGCGATCGTGGCGGGCACATGGGTGCCGCCGGTAAGCCCGCTGCTGTTCGCGCTCACCCGCCCGCTGCCGGTGATGTTCGTCGCCGGCATGGGACTGGCGCTGTGGCGCGGGCAGGGCGGGGCGCTGCGGCCTGCCGTGCGCTGGGCGGTGCTGGCGGCGGTCGTCAAGGCGACCGTGCTGGCACCTGTTCCGGCGGTGCCGACAGCGGGCGGCTGGGATTATCTCGCCTGGGCCGGGCTCCCGGCGCTGCTGATCGCGGTGGCGGCGCTGGGCGGCCCGCTCGCGCTGCCTGCGGCACGCTTCGTCAACAGCGCAGGCGATGCGAGCTATGCGCTCTACCTTCTGCACCTGCCCGTCGCGTGGTTCTGGCTGTGGTTCTGGGGCCGCCTGCCGGGTTTCGATGCCGGGCCGTGGGACTATCTGGTCAGCGCGCTCGCCGCGAGCATTGTCGCAAGCTGGCTGTTCTATCGCTGGATCGAGCGGCCGATGACACTGGCCTTGAACCGGCGGTTGCGCTCGCCACATGGGCATGAAAGATCAGCCTGAAACGGAACCGATGGACACCTCCCTTACCCAGTCGCTCACCCCCAAGGCGATTGTCGCCGCACTCGACGAGCACATCATCGGCCAGTCCGACGCCAAGCGCGCCGTCGCCGTCGCGCTGCGCAATCGCTGGCGCCGTCAGCGGCTGGGCGCTGACCTTCGCGACGAGGTGACGCCCAAGAACATCCTGATGATCGGGCCGACCGGCTGCGGCAAGACCGAGATCAGCCGGAGGCTGGCGAAGCTCGCCGAGGCACCCTTCATCAAGGTCGAGGCGACCAAGTTCACCGAGGTCGGCTATGTCGGCCGCGATGTCGAGCAGATCGCGCGCGATCTGGTGGAGGAGGCGATCCGCCTGGAGAAAGAACGTCGGCGCGAGAAGGTGCGCGAGGCCGCCAGCGAGGCGGCCATGCAGCGGCTGCTGAATGCGCTGGTGGGCGAGAACGCCTCTGAGGCGACCCGCGAAAGCTTCCGCCAGCGTATCGTGCAGAACGCGATGAACGATGTCGAGGTCGAGATCGAGGTGCGCGATACCCCGGCGGCACCTTTCGATATGGGCAACATGGGCGGGCAGATCGGCATGATCGACCTATCGGACATGATGGGCAAGGCTTTGGGCCGCAAGAACACCCGCCGCAGCAAGCTTCGCGTGCCCGATGCCTGGGATAAGCTGGTCGATGAAGAGGCCGACAAGCGCCTCGATCAGGACGATGTCGCCCGCGCCGCGCTCCAGAACGCCGAGACCAACGGGATCGTCTTTCTCGACGAGATCGACAAGATTGCGGTCAGCGACGTGCGCGGCGGCTCGGTGTCGCGCGAAGGCGTGCAGCGCGACCTGCTGCCGCTGATCGAGGGGACGACGGTCGCGACCAAATATGGTCCGATGAAGACCGACCACGTGCTGTTCATCGCGTCGGGCGCCTTTCATGTCGCCAAGCCCAGCGACATGCTGCCCGAGTTGCAGGGCCGCCTGCCGATCCGTGTCGAGCTGCGCGCGCTGACGGAAAGCGATTTCGTTCGCATTCTTTCTGAAACGCGCGCCAATCTGGTCACGCAATACAAGGCCCTGCTCGGCACCGAGCAGGTGACGCTCGATTTCACAGAGGACGCCGTCGCCGAGATCGCTCGCATCGCCGCGCAGGTGAACGCCAGCGTGGAGAATATCGGCGCGCGGCGCTTGCAGACGGTGATGGAGCGCTTGCTCGAGCAGATCAGCTTCGAGGCCGAGGATCACGCCGGCGAGACGATCCGCATCGATGCCGCCTATGTCCGCACCCGTCTTGAGGGACTGGCGGGCAACACCGACCTTTCAAAATACATCCTGTAATGGCAGGCGGTCCGGTCCGTGATCTTGCCGGGATGCTGGCGGGCATGGCACCGGTGCTTGACGCGCGGGGCTGGGCCTTCGTGATGGTCGCGGGCGAGCCGCCTGCCGGGGCCTTCGCGCTGATCCGCGAGGACGAGGGCACCACCGCGATCCTGCCGGCGGAGGCAGGGGACTTCGCCCGGATCACCCTCACGCTGCACTCCGCGCTCGATGGCGTGGGGTTGACCGCTGCGGTTGCCGGTGCGCTCTCGGCACGCGGAATTGCCTGCAATGTCGTGGCGGGGTTCCACCACGATCACCTGTTCGTGCCGTGGCACCGGCGCGAGGAGGCGCTGGCGGTGTTGCAGCGCCTCTCCGCTACGGGCTGATCATTCGCCCAGCAGGTGCTTCTTCCAGAACACCAGCTGCGCAAGGAAGGCATAATCGGAATTGGCCTTCTTGGCGAAGCCGTGGCCTTCGTCGGCGGCCACGAGGTGCCACGCCTCGCCGCCGTTCGCCCGGATCGCGGCGACCATCTGGTCTGCTTCGGACTTGGGCACGCGCGGATCATTGGCACCGGTGATGACGAACATGGGCCTCGTAATCTCGTTGACCCGGGTGAGCGGGCTGATCTCCATCAGCTTGGCGCGCTGTTCGGGGATGCGCTCGTCGCCGTATTCCACCCGGCGCAGATCCTGGCGGTAGGGGTTGGTGTTCTCGAGGAAGCTGACGAAGTTGCTGATCGCCACGGTGCACTGGGTGGCGGCGATCCTGTCCTTCAGCTGCACGGCGGCGGCATAGCACATGTAGCCGCCATAGGAGCCGCCGGTCAGCCCCACCCGCGCCGGATCGACCGCCGGGTCGGCGCGCACGGCGTCGATCAGCGCGGCCATGTCCTTGACCGAATCCTCGCGCTTGAAAGGCCCATTGTCGAGGCTGACGAAGGTCTTGCCATAGCCGGTCGAGCCGCGCACGTTGGGGTAGAACACCCCGATGCCCAGTTCATTGAGGAAGTAGTTGTTGCGGCCCATGAAGCCAGCGGTCGATTGCCCCTCCGGCCCGCCGTGCACGCTGACGATCAGCGGGCGTCTGCCGGGGAACCTGGCCGGATCGGGCATGTAGAGAAGCCCTGAGACCTCCAGCCCGTCGAAGCTTTTCGTTGTCACGATGCGCGGTTCGACATTGACCTCGGTGTCGAGCCCGCCGGTTTCGCTGCGGGTCCAGCGGGTAAGCTGCATCGTTGCGGGATCCAGCGACCAAACGTCCGCCGCGCTCCTGGCGCTGGAGAAGGAGAAGCCGATTTCGCCCCAGGGCGCGATCTCCAGCCCGCTGATCTGACCGGCGGGCAGGGCATCGACGCGGGTCACCTTGCCCGAGCCGATATCGAGGATGCGCAGCCGGTCCGATCCGGCCTCGTTGACCTCGTAGACGATGGTTTTGCCGTCATCCGAAATGTCGAAGCCATCAACATCCCATGCCTCGCGGCTGACCGGGGTGAAGGTGCCGGTGACCGGATCGAGCCGCCCGAGGCGCTGGAAGTCGGCACCCTCGTCGCTCGTCACCCACAGCGTGCCCTCCGGGCCGATCCGCATACCGCCATAGGCGATCATCGCCTTGGGGTCGCCGATCGGGGTCATCGCCCCGCTGGCGAGATCGAGCCGGTAGAGGTCGACATCCTGCACCGAACGATAGTCGGCGACATAGGCGGTTCTTTTGTCGGGTGCGAAGCCGGCGATGGCCCAGCCCCCGCCTTTGCTTTCGTGCACCATCCGCGCCGAACCGGGATCGCGCGGGTTCATCACATAGAGGTCCGAATCCACGCCATTGCGGCGGGTCGAACTGAAGCCGATGAGTTCGCCGTCGCCGCTCCAGGCGTTCATCTCGTTGCGGCTCTTGCCATCGGTGAGCAGGGTAAGGCGGCCATCCTTGAGGGTGTGGAGCTGGAAATACTCGTCTCCGCCACGGTCCTTGCTGACCAGCACGACATCGCCCTTGCCCGGTGCGAAGGAGCCGCGTACCGGCTCGGCCTCGAAGCTTATCTGGGTGCGCGCGCCCATCGGCGTCTCGACGCGGTGAAGCTGGCTGACATTGGCAAAGCGGGTCGCGATCATCACCGCGCGGGTGTTGGGATCCCAACCGGCGAAGCCAGCGCCGCGGGCTTCGAGATAGGGGCGCACCCTTTCGGCCAGTTCGAGCGGGATCGGCGGCATCTCTTCGGCGGTAAGCGCGGCCGGAAGCGGGACGGCGGGCGCGGGGGCCTCCTGCGCGGCGGCGGGCAGGGCGGCAGTGCCTGCCAGAAACAGGGCAAGCAGACGGGCATGACGCATGGGGTTTTTCTCTCCGGCAAACGGCCCGCGAACGCGGGCTATCCCGCACAGGTAACGTCCGGTCCCGGTGCAGGCAACCGGCGTGCTATTCCGCCGCCTCGGCCGCGAGGTCCCGGTCTTCCTCGCGCCGCTCGCTCGCCTGGCGTGCCCACATTTCGGCATAGAGCCCGCCGCGCGCTATCAGCGCGGCATGATCGCCGCTTTCGGCGAGGCGACCGTGATCGAGCACGAGGATGTTGTCGGCATCGGCGATGGTCGACAGGCGGTGCGCAATGGCGATGGTGGTGCGGCCTTCGGCGATCCGGTGCAGGGTCGCGAGGATCTCCTGCTCGGTGCGGGTGTCGAGCGCGCTCGTCGCCTCGTCCAGCAGCAGGATCGGCGGGTTCTTCACCAGCGTGCGGGCGATGGCGACGCGCTGCTTCTCCCCGCCCGAAAGCTTGAGGCCGCGTTCGCCCACCATCGTGGCGTAGCGGTCGGGCAGGCGCTCGATCAGCGGGGTCAGCGCGGCATCGCGCGCCGCCGCCTCGATCCGCGCCTGATCGGCCCCTTCCGCACCATAGGCGATGTTGTAGGCGAGGCTTTCGTTGAACAGCACCGAATCTTGCGGGACGATACCGATCGCTGCGCGCAGGGATTCCTGTGTCACCCCGGCAATGTCCTCGCCCCCCACCAGCACGCGCCCGTCTTGCGGATCGTAGAACCGGAACAGCAGCCGCCCGATGGTGCTCTTTCCCGCGCCCGAGGGGCCGACGATCGCGGTTGTCGTGCCGGCGGGCACCTCGAAGCTGAGGCCGTGGAGGATGGTGCGCCCCGGATCATAGCCGAAGGTCACGTTGTCGAAGACTACCGTGGGCCGCCGGACGATCAGCGCGGGCGCGCCGGGCTTGTCCTGCACCTCGATATCGGTATCAATCAGGCGGAACATCTCGGCCATGTCGATCAGGCCTTGGCGGATAGTGCGATAGACCCAGCCGAGCACGTCCAGCGGGCGGAACAGCTGGATGAGATAGGTGTTCACCAGCACCAGATCGCCCACACTCAGCGCCCCGGTGCTCCAGCCCCAAACCGTATAGGCCATCGCGCCTGCGACCAGTGCATTGGTGATCGCGCCTTGCGCCATGTTGAGAAGGCCGACCGAGTTCTCGGATTTGATCGCGGCTTCCGCATAGGCGCGCGCCGCCTGCGAGTAACGCGCCTCCTCGCGTTGCTCGGCACCGAAATATTTCACCGTCTCGTAGTTCAGCAGCGAATCGACCGCGCGGTGCAGGGCCTTGCCGTCGAGATCATTCATTTCGCGGCGCAGCTTGGTGCGCCATTCGGTGATCGCGCGCGTCACCCAAACATAGGCGATCACCGTGACGGCGGTGGCGGCGACCAGCTCGATCCCGAAATTGATGTAGAAGATCACGCCGACCGCGATCAGCTCGATGATGGTAGGGGCGATGTTGAACAGCAGGAAATAGAGCATCTGGTCGATGCTCTTGGTGCCGCGCTCGATGATCTTGGTGACCTCGCCGGTGCGCCGCGCGAGGTGGAACCTCAGGGAAAGGCGGTGGAGGCGGTGGAACACGTCCTCTGCCAGATGCAGGGTCGCGATCTGGCCGACCCGTTCGAACGCCATGTTCCGCAAGTTGTCAAAGGCGACCGCAGTGAAGCGCCCCAGCGCATAGGCCGCCACCAGCGCCAGCGCGACGATCGTCCCTTCGCGCATCGCGCCCGCTTCCGACATCGCGTCGACGGCCCCCTTGTAGGCAAAGGGCAGCGCGAGCGTGACGGCCTTAGCCGCCAGCACCAGCGCCATCGCGATGACGATCCGGGTGCGCAGCGTCGGATTGTCCTTCGGCCAGAGGTAGGGAAGAAAGCGCCTGAGTGTCGGCCAGCCCTCCACGTCGCGCGCGCGGGCCTTCATACTGGCAGGATCGGCGGCGGCGGGGGCGGGGGCGTCGGGCGGCATGGCTCGCCCCATGTGGGCACCTGCGCGCAATCCCGCAAGGACGGCGCGCTAGAAGCGCGCTCGGGAGAGCGCCGATTGCCTTGCGTGGCGCAGCGCCCGTGCAAGGTCGGTCGGCACGTCGAAAAGGATGCGCTGACGGTCGAAATCGATCGCGACGCGGTCGAACAGGGCAAGGTGCTGCATCCCGATGGAAAGGACCGGCTGGTTCTGAAGCCCCAGCGCCGCGAACGCCGGCGTGTCGGCGAAGGTGAGCGGCACGTCGGACAGCGACATGCCCTCGATCGTGAGCGAGCGCACGATGGCAAGCTCGCCGACGATATCGACCCCGTTTACGTCGGTGGTGACAACCTCCTCGGCGCGGCGGGCGCGGATACGCTCGCGCAGCGCGATGTTGCCGAGGCTCGCCTGCGCGCCAGTGTCGATGATGACAGTCGCCCGCACGCCATCGACGAAGGCATCGGTGATGAGCAGTTGCCCGAGTCGCTGGCGCGCGCGCACGACGATCTCGAATCCGCCGCCCCGGGCTTTGCGGCTCGCATCCTCGACCGCGATGGTCAGCTTGCGGAAGTCGATCAGCACGCGGAATTGCTGAAGTGCATCCAGCCCGATGATCCCGTCCGCCCCGACATGCTCGCGCGCCAGCACGGGCGCATTGAAATTGGTGAAGCTGTTGGTGCCGAAGTCTATGCGGTCGA
>Ga0208370_100429_pt1 | contig 10244 bp, 8 predicted proteins | sample Subbio12Jun_QV11_FD_184822 | JGI IMG/M metagenome (GOLD analysis project Ga0208370, IMG submission 184822) | Serpentinite rock and fluid subsurface biosphere microbial communities from McLaughlin Reserve, California, USA -CR12Jun_QV11 (SPAdes) | ecosystem: Environmental > Terrestrial > Deep...
GGGCCTTGTGCATGGGTCTATCCCCGCTTGCGCGGGGGAACCGAAAAACGTGGCGTCAGGTATCAGTACCAACAGGGTCTATCCCCGCTTGCGCGGGGGAACCGCCGATAGGTTGGTGCCGGTGCCCTTGGCGATGGGTCTATCCCCGCTTGCGCGGGGGAACCCCGGCAAAAGACACCGACCTTTTTTCGGTCGCGGGTCTATCCCCGCTTGCGCGGGGGAACCAGATCGCCGGCCATTTGGAGTGCGGCCTGCGAGGGTCTATCCCCGCTTGCGCGGGGGAACCGCTTTTGGCCGCGCGCTTGGCGCACCCATGCGGGGTCTATCCCCGCTTGCGCGGGGGAACCTGCCGGGCACGAATGGCCTGACCGCTTACGGCGGGTCTATCCCCGCTTGCGCGGGGGAACCGGCGCGGGCATTGATCTCGCGGATGCGGGCTTGGGTCTATCCCCGCTTGCGCGGGGGAACCTTCTCGCCGCTGATCTGGACTGCAAGGCGCAGGGGTCTATCCCCGCTTGCGCGGGGGAACCAGCACCCGCGTGTTTCCGGCTTGGTCATGGACGGGTCTATCCCCGCTTGCGCGGGGGAACCCTCTACGTGCGCTGGGAGGCCGATTTCGACGTGGGTCTATCCCCGCTTGCGCGGGGGAACCTAGATCTGGTAGGCTTGCTCGGCGCTGCAGCTGGGTCTATCCCCGCTTGCGCGGGGGAACCGAAAAACGTGGCGTCAGGTATCAGTACCAACAGGGTCTATCCCCGCTTGCGCGGGGGAACCCGCTTGATGACCATCGCCATGGACTTCAGCGACGGTCTATCCCCGCTTGCGCGGGGGAACCATGCAGGTGTCTGGCGATGATCATCAGATCGAGGGTCTATCCCCGCTTGCGCGGGGGAACCACCATGGTCAGGCGCGAGCCTTGACCGAGCACGGGTCTATCCCCGCTTGCGCGGGGGAACCACGCAGTGAGGGCGAAAATTCAGAATGCAGCTGGGTCTATCCCCGCTTGCGCGGGGGAACCTGTAGCTCAGTCGGTAGAGCTTTCGGTCGCCGGGGTCTATCCCCGCTTGCGCGGGGGAACCGTGTCGAATGCTGTAATGGTGTGGCCACCTATGGGTCTATCCCCGCTTGCGCGGGGGAACCGGCACAAATGGGCTAAACCCGGTTCCTTGATCGGGTCTATCCCCGCTTGCGCGGGGGAACCACACCCCTTTATTGTCAATTCATTTCTAGCTACGGTCTATCCCCGCTTGCGCGGGGGAACCCAGAGGTTGGATGTGGTCTGCCTTTGATGCGCGGGTCTATCCCCGCTTGCGCGGGGGAACCCGAGGATGTGGCGGCGGTACGAGCTGCGTCACGGGTCTATCCCCGCTTGCGCGGGGGAACCCGGCGAGCATGGCGCGGTAGGAATATGCTGCGGGGTCTATCCCCGCTTGCGCGGGGGAACCGGAGCGCACGGTAGTCATCTTCACGCCGGTGAGGGTCTATCCCCGCTTGCGCGGGGGAACCATTGGCCGCGCAGAAATGAAGCGGTGGCCTAACGGTCTATCCCCGCTTGCGCGGGGGAACCCCCTTCGATCCCTCCCGCCCCAACTACCGCGGCGGTCTATCCCCGCTTGCGCGGGGGAACCTGCCAGAGCTTGAGTTAGGTCTTGATACTGCTGGGTCTATCCCCGCTTGCGCGGGGGAACCGCGGTATCCATGGGGCCAAACACCAGCCCGGCGGGTCTATCCCCGCTTGCGCGGGGGAACCGCTTCGCGGAACCTGATGGCATCGGCCTGCCAGGGTCTATCCCCGCTTGCGCGGGGGAACCTACGCATCCAGCTCCCCCGTCACTGCCGTGACGGGTCTATCCCCGCTTGCGCGGGGGAACCGCAGTGAGGCGGGCGTTGGCCACCCTTTCGACGGGTCTATCCCCGCTTGCGCGGGGGAACCAGCGAGCTTCACAGTGACACTGCCGCCGATAAGGGTCTATCCCCGCTTGCGCGGGGGAACCCGGACTGCGGCTCTGTTTATCGACCTCCCTCCGGGTCTATCCCCGCTTGCGCGGGGGAACCCAAATGGTGCGGGCGCTGGGTGGCGTGCCTCAGGGTCTATCCCCGCTTGCGCGGGGGAACCCGGGTCAGTCGGCTGGTGACTTTGATCTTGTAGGGTCTATCCCCGCTTGCGCGGGGGAACCGTGGCGGCTGGCCAGGTGCGTGACCTTGACCAGGGTCTATCCCCGCTTGCGCGGGGGAACCATGATGACCACTGTGGTGTGGACCGGCTCGCTGGGTCTATCCCCGCTTGCGCGGGGGAACCGAGGCCAATCCGGACGTGGTGGAGGGATTCGAGGGTCTATCCCCGCTTGCGCGGGGGAACCGGTGGATCAAGTGGAGTGGTGGCGAGTGTCCAGGGTCTATCCCCGCTTGCGCGGGGGAACCTCGCTCATGCTGTTTTGTGACCCGTCTGTCAAGGGTCTATCCCCGCTTGCGCGGGGGAACCTGCTGGCAGTATGCGCAGGGGCGCGTGGCTGAGGGTCTATCCCCGCTTGCGCGGGGGAACCGACAATAAAGGGGTGTGTCGAATGCTGTAATGGGGTCTATCCCCGCTTGCGCGGGGGAACCGATACGGCAATGAGGCAGCGGCCTTTGGAGCCGGGTCTATCCCCGCTTGCGCGGGGGAACCCGCCACGCTCGCAAAGCTGTTGGCGTCTGGTTTGGTCTATCCCCGCTTGCGCGGGGGAACCGGCGGCGGCGTTGCCACCGATGCCGGGTTTAAGGGTCTATCCCCGCTTGCGCGGGGGAACCTGGCAGCGGCGCAAACGCTGATCTGCCAAGCGGGGTCTATCCCCGCTTGCGCGGGGGAACCGACTCGGACGAAATCTACACCGAGCGCATAGAGGGTCTATCCCCGCTTGCGCGGGGGAACCACGCACAACTCGAAGCTGTTGGGTGAATTGAAGGGTCTATCCCCGCTTGCGCGGGGGAACCCTTTTCGAGGTCTTGCAAGCGATTGCGCAAGGGGGTCTATCCCCGCTTGCGCGGGGGAACCGTCCAGCCGATCATGCGAGACTCGGCCATGATGGGTCTATCCCCGCTTGCGCGGGGGAACCGCAACAATGATGGCAGTAGCCGCCAATGCGAGGGGTCTATCCCCGCTTGCGCGGGGGAACCGGCGTTTTGAGCCATGCCATGGGTGCTGACGGGGGTCTATCCCCGCTTGCGCGGGGGAACCTGGCCGTGTACGTGGTGCCAGCCGCGCCCGTGGGGTCTATCCCCGCTTGCGCGGGGGAACCCATATACTCCACCCATTCCCCGGCCTCTTATAGGGTCTATCCCCGCTTGCGCGGGGGAACCTTGGTGGAGCAGGTTCGACTTGAACCACAATGGGGTCTATCCCCGCTTGCGCGGGGGAACCGTTCCTTTTCAGACCCTTCATTACTCGAGGGAGGGTCTATCCCCGCTTGCGCGGGGGAACCTCTAGCACCCAACTTCTTGAGTTGCCAGAGAAAACAAGAAAATACATCTAATTTTTTAAAGAGCGCTTGCAGGCTTGCTGCGACGGGTCAACCACATGCCATCCATCTCGACCAGCTCCCGGGGTGGCGTTCCAAGATGGGCCAAACCAACCCCACCCACCTCGTTCAAATCACGCCAGACCATCACCAAACTGCCTCTCGGTTCCTGCCCATGCCAGTCAGAGACAACGCTCCATGTGCGCTCCCGAACGCCCTTGTTCATCCGGGGTGCGACAAATACGTTTGGGGCAACTTCCAGCATGACGGAAGCAAGGAACCCGTGGAATCGGTCTGCCACGTCACGAGTCACGATCATCACCAGCGCCATTGTCCCCCTCCATGCGCAGTACCTGCTTGATTTTGTCGATCATCGATGGAATGACTTGCTGTTTTCGAAACACCTGAGCCGCCTGACGACGCACTAGGCGGTCAACCGTGTCCTCAGCCCCTTTGTCCACCTGCTTGGCAGCCGAAAAAGCGATTTGCAACGTGACCGCTTCTCGAAACAAGTCAGCGATGTCCAGCACAAACGACTGCCCCGAGTCCTCATGAATGAAACCCAGCGGTGGCAACGCCGCCAGAGACTGAACAGCAATCGCCGCCGCAGCTTGAACAGCAGTAGCCGCATGGTTCAACGCCTGATTTGGAATATCAGCAGCCATCGGATTGGCTCGGTCGTAGTGGCGGCCATTCCATTCAATACCGTGCTTGTCGGCCATCAGCTTGTACATGACCTTCACGCGCGACCCCTCAATACCGCGCAGTGTGTCCAGATCGCGATGTGGCAGGATTTCGCCCAAACGCAAGGCGTACATATGGCGAGCCACGCTCACGCGCCGACGAGGGCTGCCCCACAACTCGGCTTGCCTTCTAGCGACATCTGAACGGTCCGGCATCAAAGGCGGCGCCGTATAGGTGCGCACACCGTCCACCCCTACAGCGGCCATCAGTGTGCCGTGGCGGGCAAGCAAGCGCAAGGCATCGTGCGTCACGCTGCTGCCAGGCCCCAGCAAAATCATGGACACCGATTGATGCGGGATCTGATCCATCTGTGGGGTCAAAGAGTTGCTGCCCCGCATGAAATGCAAGCAACCGTCAACAACGCACAATTCACCGCGCTCCAACCACAGCAGTCCATGGCGATCAGCGTGCGGAAACCGGGCTGTCTCCAGCCCTAGGCGACCTTTCAGCACTTCGGCGTCACCATCACGTCAATCTCTGGCAGGGCGCAGCAAAAGCATGCCAAAACCGAACGCGCGATGTCGCCCAACTCCTTGTGTCAACAACTGCGCGAATGCCTGCGGATTGGTCACGCGCAATTGCCCTGTCAGCACTGCATCGGGGCCATAAACAAGACGGCTCTGGCGCTCATTGCCACCACCCCCTTTCTGGCTCTTTCGCGTAACGCCCAGCTGCTGATAGCGAATCACACTGGCATCCACCAGCTCCGCACCGCCCTGCCGGGCGAACAGCTCGCGCAGCCACTGCACATATACTTCACCACGGTTCAACTCGCCATCAGCAGTTTTCTCGACAACCGCCAAAAACGCATCTCTCTCGCGACCGGTCTTTCCTTCGCGAATGATGGGGCGCACGCGCACCTCAAACCCAAGTGCATGCCCCGTCGCCCACTGCGTTGGGAACGGCCGCGCGTTCATGCCACCGTGTCGCGATGTCTGGCCCAGCCCCAGCGCAGCCGCCGCATCAGGGTCAGCCAGAGCAGCAAGCTGTGCCAATTCGGCAGCACTCCGTTGGGTGTAGGCCAACAAGCCCTGTTCGGCATCAAGGTAGCGAAATGGCTGAGGCGCATGTTCGCCAAAGGCGGCGTGCAACAGCGCGTGAAGCGCGTAGCCCAGATCGCCTTGCGAGCCCAACAAGCAGTGGCGTGCTGCCCACACTGCCAACCGTTGCGGATCGGGCTGGGTGTGCAGCAAATACAGAGGATCAAAACTCATGACTTTTTTCCTGCATTCTTGATGAGGCCTTCTCGCACCGGACGCCAGCCACCATGCACGCCGCTGGTCCAATTGCGTTCATCGCAAACATCCACCAAACGATCACGCGGCAATTGCCCTTCGCCTTCTGGCCACTGGGCTCGCAAGCCCTCCAGGCCACCGGTCAATGGCGCGAGTTGCAGGGCTTGCAAAACCGAATCTGCATCAATCCATCCGGCCACCAGCCGCCCCACAGGCAGACAAGGTTTGCGTCCGATGAACAGTGGACGTTGGGGCCGGTCCAGCCCTTGGGACACTTCATCCAGCGTAGGCGACTCGTCAGCAGGATCAAGCCGCAAAGCAAGAAGAGCTATGAGGTCGGCGTGGTAGTCGCGGTACCGCAGATGAGGGCTTTCATATGCAGCGGCGCCACCTCTGCGCTCCTCCACCGTGCCCCACGTGGTCCAGGCCTTGTCATTGGCACCCAACTGCGCAGTTTGAAAGTCGGTCAAGCGTGCCCCCTGCGCCTCCAGTCGGGTACCCACTCGCAACCGTTCTTGGAGCCGGTTGTGCAAAACGTCATCGCCTCGATCCCAACCCAAGGCATTGGCAATCAACCCCGTGACCATGGAAAGCGCAGGGAAGTCGCGAATGACGCCGTAGTTGTCAATGGTTTCACCCCCAAACGCTATGAGCGGGGACGACAACCTGATCAGCAGATGGCGCGCCATATCAGGCCGCCTGCGCTGGCGCTGCGCCTTGGGTGATGTAGGCCTGCACCCACGTTGCAAGGTCATTGAGGGGCAGGCGATGTGCGTTCGGCACGGCCACTGTGTCCAAGGCCAGGAAACGCCGATCCAGCGTGGCCCCATAGGCCACGTCCAGCTTGCCAATTTCGTCCGCCAGCATCTGCACGGCCGTTTCACGCAACGCTGTGTGGTCGGTAGGCAAAGCATTCTGGAATGCACCTGCGAGGCTGCGCGGCTGCCAGTCCCCCACCTCCACCAACATGAACTTGGCCCAGTCAAACGGTGCGGTCGATCCACGCTTCGCTCCGGGGCTGACCGTGGCAATCAGGTGCAAAAGGTGCCGCACCACACGGCCTGCCAGTTCACGTTTCTCCGCGGGCAAGGTGACCCAGTCTTTGGCTGCTTCACCCTCCAGGTTGGCAATCAGTTGCGGCACGTCCACCACCACGTAGCCGTAGTACAGGCCGGAGGCCAGTTCGGTATCGAAGATGCCAGCGGAACCCAGCTCACCCGCTTCACGCAGCAGGTCGTCCACCACGGTGAAGTAGTCGTTCTCCACTTGAGCTTCGTGCACCGTGAAGGCGTGTGCCACGTACACAGCAGCATCGCGGCTGGCTAGTACGTCAGACGTGACCATGCGACCGAACAAGGCCGATTCCAGGCCACTGCCGTGTTTCAGTGCTTCGATGTTTTTCTTCTCATCTTTCAAAAACTTGGCAATAGCTGCCTTGAGCGTCTTTGCCTCGGTGTTTTCCTGCGCTAGTTCGGCACAGCGTTTGACGAGGTAGTCAATCTCCGCATAGCCCATCAAAACCGCTTGACCTGTTTCAAGCGCGTCTTTGCCTTTTGATTCCTTGCCGCCTTTGTCCAGAAGACCCGCGTCTCGCAGTCCTTCGCCTGCGGACTGCGCCAAGTCCTCGGACAGGCCAGATTGAATCAATTTTTTCCGAATCAGGTCCAGCGTCTCCCTGGAACGCACGGCCATGGGTACACCCAGATTCGCCAGCGAAAAATGGTCCTCAGCCACCCGCCAGTGGCGCTTCAAACACTGAGACGAAATGCGCGTGCGTATGGCGTCGCCATAAGGCAGGCGCTTGGCCAGGCCCGCATCGTCGCGGTTCAGCAGTGCGCCGGGGTAGTTGTGCAGGGTGTGGATTTGGATAAAACGGGGCAGATTCATGAAAACTCCTTGAGTGATGGTTTGTTATGACTTGGATTCGGTTCGGGCCAGCGACGAAAAATAGAGGCCTGCGATGTGGAGACGTATTTTCTCGGCTTCTGCTTGGCTGCTGCGCAGACTGCTGCCTTCTTTGAGCACCAGTTCGCCCAGTTCGCGCCAGTTGGGAGCCACGCCTTTGCTGGCCAACAGCCGCAGAACACGAGGCAGTAGCTGTGTGAAGGCGTCGCCTCGTGAAGTGAGCAGTTTGGTGACGCGGGATTCAGACACACCGGCGGTGGCCAACTGCCTGCCCAACTTCTGTTTGCCGTCATGCCCCGCCAGCGCCATGCCATGTGCAATCAAAGCCCAACGCGGCCAAGTGTCTGCATGCCATTGCTCGGGGGCCAAGCCTGCCGCTGACAAGGCTCGTGCCAACGCAGCCAACTGGTGGGGCTGGAGCGCTTCTGGTTTCAGCCGGGCCAGTGCCGCGCGGTCGCCGGTGCTGGCGCGCTTGATGTAGGCAGCCAGCGCCCCAAAGGGCTCGCGGTACGTGGCGGCAGCCTCCGGTGGGGCGTGCTCTTCCAAGGTGGGTTCAAGCGTGGTCACTGGTTTCCTCCTGATGTTTGGCGGTTTGTTGGCGGTAGTAATTCACGAGGTCGGGTATCCGAAACTTGTCACTGCGAAGTCCGCCGTGAAAGCGTGACAAGGCCGCAGATTGGGCTCGATATTTTTGAATGCCGTTGCGCGGGCCCGCATCAAACGCCATCTTCAAAATGGCTTCCGCGCGCTCAACCAACCCCAAAAACCATCCCAGTCGTTGTGCGGAAGGATCAGCAGCTTCAATTTCTTCATAGAGGTCTGAGAAGAAGCGTGCGTCTTCGGCTTCTTCAAATGGTGCGGAAAACTTGCTCACCTTCGCCTCATGGACCTTGTTCGCTTGCCGCCTGTCCTTGACATCGCCGCTTTCAAACAGCACCACCAATGCATATCTAAGCAAACCGCGCATCTCGCTGATTGCCGTTATGCGCTGCCCGGCAATGAGCTCCAGATCAGCTTTCTGGTTCTTCTTCAAAAGCCCCTGCACCTTGGGTGATACAGGTACACGACGCTCGTGGTAGCCCTTCGTTTCCCCTTTCCCCCGAGTGACCCCCTGAGTGACAAAAACCAAGCTATCGCCGTTGGTTGAGTGGTCAAAGTGTTGAGCAGCCGGTGCCTGATATTTACCGCTGAACATCAGCTCCGAAACCAATTTGTAGGTGAACCCATTGGCGGTGATCGTGAGTGCCTTACCGCCTTCCACGTCAATAGGTGTCCATGCATCACCCGTCAACCCGTTTAGTTTTTTCGCAGCAATGCGCGCCGCTTTGCTGCCGGCCCCAACAGACATGATTTCACCGTCAACACACCGCAAGCGAATACGACGACAAATCTCGATGTAGAAGGGGTCGAGTTTGGAAAACAACAGGCTATCGAGCCCATCCCAAGGAGCAAGCCAGACCAGTGCCAAGCCGTCATCCCCTTGCAAATCATGTTCTTTCACCGTTTGGTCGCGTCTCTTGAGCAACGCAGCAATGTCTCGCATCCAACGGCCTCCGGGGAAACCGGCAGCAGCCACACCCACACCCGGCTTGCTGGCGAAGCCTCCGTTCATGCGAGAAATTCCGTAGTTGCCAGCGCCCAAAAATCCCTCCTGAGTTTGCAAGCTCAACAAAGCGAACAGCCAGTCTTCGGGTTGCGAGCGTCGAGCGCGACTGCCTTTGAGATCATGGTTCTTGGATGTGACCAGCATGTCAATTTCGTCAGCAGCAAATGACTCAGATTTCCAATCCGAGACACTTTCACCGACGACGGCGGCCTGCAACAGCGCTGGTCGATTCGGTGGCGATACCAGACACCACGCTGCCCCGTCCGGGTCATCCGGCGTGAGCGCCAACAACGCATCACGCCACTCCCGCGCAGTTTTAAAAACCGCGGTCCTCTCTGCTTTGTGTAGTGCTATAGCGGCCAACTGCACCAGGAATGCATGCCATGGGTGACGTTGATGCGGGCGCAAAGCCGGGTAGTCGCGTACTTCGTCAGCGGCAAGCGCTACGAACAATTCAGGCAAGTTGGCACAAACGGTCTTCCCATCGCTCGCACGGCGATAGCGAATGAGAGGCTCGGTGAGCAAGCAGAACTGCAGCTCCGGGGCAATCGTCATATGGGTCCTCCCTATGTGGGTTTGTTTTCGTCGAGGGCTTTCAAGCGCTCAAGCCCAAAGCGGTTGTAACGATACCGCGCGGAGCCCAAGGTGAACTCAAAACCTGCGCCCGCAGGCAATACGGCGATGTCTACTGGCAGCGCGTCAGGACTGACCCCCTCGGGGGTCTGATGGTGACGCAGCGCCAATTGCTTCACGGCCTGCTGAAACGGGCCAGGTTGGGGTGGGTCAAAAATCACCAGACGATCAGCAGCTCCAAGACGGGTGGCAATTTTTTGATCGCCGTCGGGGAACATAACGTCGCTAAAGGCTTCATCATACGGCAATGTGTGCAGATGTCCCACACCTCTGCGAGCACTGGTATCACCCTCAATGGCCTGTCCCAGTTTCTGCCAGTCGGGCCCAAGATCGTTTTCGATCCCCTGCAGAGCTTCGATGTGCGTGGCGTGTTCAACCAGCATGCGGTTGTCTGCTGGTATCTGGCGGCTGGGCTGTGCCCGAATCAATCGCTTGGTAGCTTCAACCATGCGCAGGTCGGGGTACACACCGCCTCCATCGCGGAAACGGCCTAGGCCATGTCGAGCACGCTTGAGCATGGGTGTGAGGTCGTTGCCTGCGGGGGTGAGCACCCAAGCATGCGGCAGGCGGTAGCCCTCTGGTCGCTCTGCGTCGGGTCGGGCATGTCGGTGCATGCGACCCAGGCGC
>Ga0208370_100431_pt1 | contig 10218 bp, 10 predicted proteins | sample Subbio12Jun_QV11_FD_184822 | JGI IMG/M metagenome (GOLD analysis project Ga0208370, IMG submission 184822) | Serpentinite rock and fluid subsurface biosphere microbial communities from McLaughlin Reserve, California, USA -CR12Jun_QV11 (SPAdes) | ecosystem: Environmental > Terrestrial > Deep...
TCCGGCGCGACCCGCGCGTCGTAGCCGTAGGACGAGAGGCCGTAGGAGATCACCCCGTCGCGCCGCTGGGCCTCCACGAAAGGGGCGATCATGCCGTGTTCGAGCGCCTGTGCGCGGATCCATTTGTCGGAGAGAATCGCCATGCCGGATGGCATTCCCGATGGCGCGCGCAGGGGCAAGGGCGGCGGCCCGACATATCCCCTTTCGCGAAAATGCGCGTGCGACGCGGCATGACCGCATGTGTCACGAACCTGTCAGCAAGGTCGTGCTATCAAAGGCTTGCGACCCGAGGGGCCTTCCGGCCCCCGCTCACGCCCCCGCCCTCACCGGCGGGGGCCTTTTTTTACGGCGCCGTTCAGGCCGGGGCGAAGCGCGCCCAGACGGGCAGGTGATCCGAAGCCGACGCGGCCAGCGCGCTGCGGTGCACGCCGCAGTCCTCCACCCGCAGGCGGTTGCAATGCAGGATCCGGTCGAGCCGCCCCAGCGGGCGGCGACTCGGAAAGCTCGGGCCGGGATCGAGCAGGGCGAAGTGCCGCCCGAATTCGCGGAAAGCACCGGCGGCCGCGCGCCATTCGTTCAGATCGCCCATCAGCACCGTAGGGCGCTCGGCCCGCGCCGCATCGGCAAGCGTTGCGATCGCGCGGGCCTGACGCACCCGCCACAGGCCCGACAGGTCGAGATGCATCCCAAACACCGTCAGGCCGCCATCACCGAGCCCGAGCGTGGCTGTCACCACGCCGCGCGGTTCGAGGCAGGGGATGTGGATGATGTCGTGATGCTCCACCGCGATGCCCCGCCGCACGAGGATCGCGTTGCCGTGCCATCCCATCGAATCATGCTGTACATCGAGCGGCACGGAGACGTAATCGGTGTGGCCCTCGATCAGGAAGTGCGGCAGCACCGAGGCGCGGGTGCCGAACCTGAGGTCGGCTTCCTGCAAGCACACCACGTCGGCACCGACCTCGTTCAGCACGTTGAGGATGCGCCCCGGATCGCGCCTGCGGTCGGTGCCGACACCCTTGTGGATGTTGTAGCTGGCGACCGTGACAGTGCGCGACATCCGCTCCCCTACCCCGCCGCCAGCAGGCTCGCATTGCCGCCTGCCGCCGTGGTGTCGATGCAGGTCACGCGCTCGGTGGCGAAGCGGGCGAGGTAGTGTGGGCCGCCGGCCTTGGGTCCGGTGCCCGACAGGCCCTCGCCGCCGAAGGGCTGGCTTTCGACCACCGCGCCGATCTGGTTGCGATTGACGTAGAAATTACCCACTCTGGCCCGCGCCTGCACGAAGCGCCGAGTCTCGGCGATGCGGCTGTGGAGGCCGAGCGTCAGGCCGAAGCCGGTGGCGTTGATGTCGTCGACAACCTGGCCGAGCTCGCCCGCCCGGAAGCGCACGACGTGGAGCACGGGGCCGAAATGCTCACGGCGCAATTCGCCGATGCCGCCCAGTTCGATGATAGTCGGCGCGACGAAGCAGCCCTTGCCGGTGCCGGGCGGGAGCGGCAGACGCTCCACCTTGCGCCCGCTCGCCTCGCTGCGGGCGACATGGCGTTCAAGCGCGGCCTTGGCGTCCTCGTCGATTACCGGACCGACATCGGTGGCAAGGTCGGCCGGATCGCCCACGCTAAGCGCTGCAAAACCGCCGCGGATCATGGCCAGCACCCCGTCGGCGATATCCTCCTGGAGATAGAGCACCCTCAATGCCGAACACCGCTGCCCTGCGCTCTGGAAGCTGCTTGCCAGCACGTCGCGCACCACCTGTTCGGGCAGCGCCGAACTGTCGACGATCATCGCGTTCTGCCCGCCGGTCTCGGCGATCAGGGTGGCGATCGGACCGTCGCGGTTCGCCAGCGCGCGGTTGATGGCCTTTGCCGTCTCGGTCGATCCGGTGAAGGCGACCCCGGCAAGGCGCGGGTCAGCGGTAATCATCTGTCCCACGGTGCCCGCGCCCGGCAGCAACTGGAAGGCCTCGGGCGGGATGCCCGCCTCGTGGCACAGCTTCACCGCGAGGGCGGCGATCAGCGGGGTCTGCTCGGCAGGCTTGGCGATCACGGCATTGCCGGCCGCCAGCGCGGCGCTCGCCATGCCGATGAAGATCGCGAGCGGGAAGTTCCACGGGCTGATCGTGGCGAACACCCCGCGCCCGTGGAGCGACAGGCTGTTCTCCTCGCCCGTCGGCCCCGGCAGGATCACCGGCGCGGCAAACTGGCGGCGCGCCTCGGCGGCGTAGTAGCGCAGGAAATCGACCGCCTCGCGCAGTTCGAGCACCGAATCGAGCAGGGTCTTGCCCGCCTCGCGCTGGCACAGGCTGAGAAATTCGGCGCTGTGCGTCTCGAACAGGTCGGCGGCTTCCTCGAGCAGCAGCGCGCGGGCCTCACCGCCCAGCGCATCCCAGCCGGGCTGGATCGCGACGGCACGGGTGAAGGCAGCGTCGACCTCTGCGGGCGTGGCGTCGCGGCGGGTGCCGACCACCTGCGCCAGATCGTGCGGACTGGTGATCGGCGCGATCTCTCCGGGGCTCGCGGCGGGAAAGGTCGGCTCGGCACGCCAGTGGACGCCTGCAAGCAGTTTCAGGCGCTCCAGCAGGGGCTCGCGCACCAGCGGGTCGGAAAGGTCGATTCCGGCGCTGTTCCGGCGCGCGCCGAATATGTCGGCAGGCAGCGGGATCGCCGGATTGCGGCGCGGGCGCATCGCGGCAAGCTCCGCCACCGGATCGCCGACCAGTTCCTCCGCCGGAATATCGGCATCGCCCATGCGGTTGACGAAGCTGGTGTTGGCCCCGTTTTCAAGCAGGCGGCGCACCAGATAGGCGAGCAGCTCCTTGTGCCCGCCCACCGGCGCATAGATGCGCACCGGCGTGCGCTGGTTGCCCTCAAGCCCGTGGAGCGCGTCGTAAACCTCCTCGCCCATGCCGTGGAGCCGTTGAAACTCGAAAGGCTTGCCTTCGCTAAGATGCTTGATCGCGCCGATGGTGTAGGCGTTGTGCGTGGCGAAGGCCGGCCGGATCACATCGGCGTGCTCAAACAATCGCGCGGCGCAGGCGAGGTAGCTGACATCGGTCGCGACCTTGCGGGTGAACACCGGGTAGTCGGCATAGCCGCCGACCTGCGAAAGCTTCACCTCGCTGTCCCAGTAAGCGCCTTTCACCAGTCGCACGAACAGCCTGCGCCCGTGCCGCCGCGCAAGCTTGCCCGCCCAGTCGCACACCGCAACACCCCGCTTCTGGTAAGCCTGGATGGCAAGGCCGAAGCCCTCCCAGCGGCTGCCGTCGGGGCGGCGGAACAGATCGTCGTCGGCGACCAATTCCTCGATGATGTCGAGACTGAGTTCGAGCCTTTCGGCTTCCTCGGCGTCGATGGTGAAGTGGATGTCGGCATCGCGCGCGTGCATGGCGAGATCGCGGATCACCGGCACCATGGCCGCCTTTGCCGCCCCGGCGTGGAAGAAATTGTATTTCGGATGCAGCGCCGAGAGCTTGACCGAGATCCCCGGCGAGCCTGCGACCCCCGCTCCCGCCTCTCGCGCCAGCCGCGTCAGGGCGCTTTGGTAGGCCTGCCGGTATTTCTCCGCGTCCTCGAAGGTCATCGCCGCTTCGCCCAGCATGTCGAAGCTGTGCGTGATCCCCCGCGCGCGTTCGGGCGCGGCGCGCTTCAGCGCCTCGTCGATGGTGCGGCCGAAGACGAACTGGCCGCCGAGGATCTTCATCGCCTGGCCCGTCGCGGTGCGGATCACCGGTTCGCCCAGCCGGTTCATCGCGCGCTTGAAGGCGCTCCCCAGCCCCGTCTGCCGCGCGTCAGGCGGATCGAGCACCTCACCCGTCAACATCAGCGAGAAGGTTGCGGCATTGACGAAGGTCGAAGCGCTTTCGCCGAGATGTTCGCTCCAGTCGATCTGGCCGATCTTGTCCTTGATGAGCGCATCCGCCGTCGCCGCGTCGGGCACGCGCAGCAACGCCTCGGCAAGACACATCAGCGCGATGCCCTCCTCGGTATCGAGGCCGTATTGCTGGAGGAAGGCGTCGATCCCGCTCGCCTTCTTGGCGCGCGCGCCCTCGATCAGGTCGATCGCCAGCCGCGCCGCGCCCGCGTGGACCCGCGCCGCAGGGGCGGCCTGTTCGAGCCGCTCGGCGATGCAGGCCTCCTCATCCTGGCGATAGGCGCGGCGCAGGTCGGCGCGGTCGATGGAAGGAGCGGCGGAATAGTCGGCCATCTGGTTTCACCTGAAACGATTCGCGGGACAATGCCCGGCCCTCTGAACGCGCGGAGGCTGCGCTTCAAGCGCCGGTTTTGCAACGGCCCGCTTGCCCGCCGCGAGAGGTGCGTTTAGCCTCGCCGCACGAACACAGGGGCGCCACACGATCATGCGGATGTTCTGCTTCCACTGCCGGGACGGCGAAGACGGCGGGCGGCTGCGTGCGATCCACCGTCCCGCGCACCTCGCGTTCATCCACGCCAATGCCGATCATTTCGTGATCGTCGGCCCGCTGAAACGCGCCGATGGCCTCATCATCGGATCGCTGCTCATCGTGAAGGCCGATGATGAAGCCGCCGCCCGCGCGATCCTGGCCGATGATCCCTACCTCACCGGCGGGGTGTGGCAACTGATCCGGGTCGACGAGTTCTCGCCGCTGCTGGGCGACTGGGCCTGATCCTCAGGCCAGCGCGTCCTCTGGCCGGGCGCCCCCGTTGGCGCGGTTCCATCTGACCGAGGACCAGAACGCCAGCCCGATCATCACCGCGCCGATCAACCCGGTGATGACCTCGGGGATGTGGACGAAGGTGTTCAGATACATGATCACCGCCAGCGCGATGATCGCATAGAACGCCCCGTGCTCGAGATAGCGGTATTCGCTCATCGTGCCCTTGCCCACGAGGAAGATCGTCATCGAGCGCACGAACATCGCCCCGATACCGAGGCCGATGGCGATGATGATGAGATTGTTGGTGAGCGCAAAGGCACCGATCACCCCGTCGAAGCTGAAGCTCGCGTCGAGCACTTCGAGATAAAGGAACGCGCCGAAGCCCGCCTTGGCGACCTCGCCCGTGGTGGGCGTGGGCGGTTCGAGCAGGTGGTTGACGATCTCGACCGCGAGATAGGTGAGCAGGCCCGCGATGGCGGCGGCGAGGAAGGTCAGCGCCTCGCCTTCCGGCAACATGCTCGACACGGCCCAGGTCCCGGCCAGCACGATCCCGATGGCGATCGCCTCGATATTGGCAACCCTGGCAAGCGGACGCTCGATCGCCTCGATCCAGTTCACTTCCTTCTCGGCATCGAAGAAATACTTGAGTCCGACCATCCCGAGGAAGGCCCCGCCAAAGCCCATCAGCCCGACATGCGCGTCAGAGACGATGCGCTGATATTCGGACGGCTCGTTCAATGCGAGCCGGATCGCCTCGACCGGGCCGAGCGAGGCGGCGACCATCACGATAACCAGCGGAAAGACGATCCGCATCCCGAACACCGCGATGGCGATGCCCCAGGTCAGGAACCGCCGCTGCCAGACCGGGTCCATGTCCTTGAGGATCGAGGCGTTGACGGCGGCATTGTCGAACGAAAGCGAGACCTCCAGCACCGCCAGCACCGCGCAAATCCACACGATGCCGAGCATCCCGTCGATCGTGCCGGTCAGCTCCCAGCCATACCAGCCGCCCAGCACAAGGCCGGCGAGAGTGAACAGCAGCGAACCACCGAAATGCTTGAACATCAAATATCCTGTCAGAAGTCCTGCGCGCTCTTAGTGCGGGGTGCGGGCGCGATCTAGAGGCCGAAGCTGCCCTTCAGCCCGTCAATGACGTATTGTGCCGCCAGCGCGGCGAGCAGCACGCCGAGCAAGCGGGTGATGACCGCCTCGACCTTGTCGCCGAGCACCCGGATCAGCGGCCCCGCCGCGACCAGCGCTGCCGCCGTGATGGCGAGCACCGCAGCCAGCGCGGCAAGCACTTCGAGCATTTCGGGCCAGCCTTCCGCCTCGTTCATCAGCAGCATCACCGCCGCGATCGCGCCGGGACCGGCGAGCATCGGCATCGCCATGGGAAAAACCGAGACATCCTCGATCTCGGGGGTGGCGGCGATTTTCTCGGCGCGGCTTTCGCGGCGCTGGGTGCGCTTCTCGAACACCATGTCGAAGGCGATGAAGAACAGCATCAGCCCGCCCGCGATGCGAAAGGAATCAAGCTTGATGTGCAGCGCGCCGAGCAATTGCTGGCCGAACAGCGCGAAGCCGAGCAGGATGATCGCCGCGATGCCCGTCGCCCGCAGCGCCATGCTGCGTGCCTGTGCGGGCGATGCGCCTTTGGTCAGCCCGGCATAGATCGGTGCGCAGCCGGGCGGGTCGATCACCACGAACAGGGTTACGAAGGCGGAAATGAAAAGTTCGGTCAGGACCATCTGCGCAGGCTCGCCCGCCCCCTCTCATCAATCGGCGGTCGGCACAAGGCTTTGTTCGATGGCGGTCAACCAGCGGCCCTGATGGAAATAGTCGGCGGCGGCAAAGCGGGTGCCGTCGGCGCGGTGCTCCCAGCGCCAGCGCAGCGTGCCGTCGCGCGAGAGGCGGGCATCGGCCTTGCCTTCCTCGCCCACAGGAATGGCAGGCGGCGGCGGGATCCCGGCACCCCCGCGCGGGCAGGTGGCAAGAAGGCCCTGCACGGCGTCGATCTCGGTGACGACGATGTCGCCCGGCCGCGCTTCGATTTCCTTGCGCCGCGGGGGCTGGGGCACATCGGCGTCGCCGGCCTCGAAGACATAGCGGTATTCGCCGGTCGGCTGGCGTTCCCACACCGTGAAGAAATTGCCGACCGTGCCGTCGGGATCGCGGTAGCGGCCCTGGCTGACCGCGAGCGCCCCGTCGCAGCTCATCACCACGGTGCGCGGCTGCCACTGGGCGGCCTCAGGCGGATCGGTCTGGGTGGCGAGCCAGGGTTCGATGAGAAAGGGACCGCTATCCCCGTGGAGCAGCGCGCCGGGGGCGGCAAAGAGGCGGAAGGCACTCCACTGCCCGCGCTCGCGCGCGGCGCGCGAGAAGGCGAGTTCGACGGCGACGATCGTGCTCGGCTGGGCCGCGCCCGGCGCGCCCGCGAGTACCCGGTCGATGATCTCTATCTGGCGCTTGTTCGGCTTGGGCGGACCGCCACCCCCCACGCAGGCGGCAAGGGCCAGCGTGGCGGCGAGGCTCACGGCACAGGCGAACAGGCGCATCTCGGTCTCCCTCAGGTTCAAAGCCCCTCCGGCGGTGCCATCCCCGCATGGCGGTGCGCCGCGACGAGGGTGTTGCGCAGCAGCACCGCGATGGTCATCGGCCCGACCCCGCCCGGCACCGGGGTGATTGCGCCTGCCACGCCCAGCGCCTCGGCAAAGGCGACATCGCCCACCAGACGGCCCTTCGGCCTGTCGTCAGTGGGCGCAAGGCGGTTGATGCCGACGTCGATCACGGTCGCGCCCGGCTTGATCCAGTCCCCGCGCACCATCTCGGGGCGCCCGACTGCGGCGACGACGATATCCGCGCGGCGCACGACCTCGGCAAGGCTCCGCGTGCGGCTGTGGGCGATGGTAACGGTAGCGTTGGCACCCACCAGCAGCTGCGCCATCGGCTTGCCGACGATGTTCGACCGCCCGATCACCACGGCCTCCAGCCCGCCGAGGTCGCCGAGATGAGCCTGGAGCAGCATCAGGCACCCAAGGGGCGTGCAGGGGACGAAGCCCTCCTGCCCCACGCTAAGCCGTCCGGCATTGATGACATGGAACCCGTCCACGTCCTTGTCGGGTTCGATCGCGGCGATCACCGCCTGTTCGTCCAGCCCCTCGGGAAGCGGCAACTGGACAAGGATGCCGTCGACATCGGGATCGCGGTTCAGCCGTTCGACCAGCGTCAGCAGCTCGGCGGCGCTGGTGGTGGCAGGCAGGCGGTGTTCAAAGCTGGCGATGCCCGCCTCCTCGCAGGCCCGGCCCTTGGCACCCACATAGACCTGGCTCGCCGGATCCTCGCCCACCAGCACCACCGCCAGCCCCGGACGGCGGCCCGCCTGAAGCACGAAGGCCCCCGCCGCCGCGCCGATGCGCGCGCGCAGGCTGTCCGCAAAGCCCTTGCCGTCAATCCGCACCGCGTTCGGCATCAGGCAAGCGCGCCTTGGAGAATGAAGCCGACCGCATTGAGCAGCATCAGGAACACCATCGGCGAAAAGTCGATCGCGCCGGTATCGGGCATCACCTTGCGGATCGGGCGCAGCGCGGGCTCGAACAGGCGGGACAGCGCATCGTGCACCGCATAGGCGAACTGGTTACTCGGGCTCACCACGTTGAAGGCGAAAAGCAGGCCGATGATGAACCAGATGATCAGCAGCATGTTGGCGGTGTTCACCACCATAACGAAGATCTGGAGAAGTGCGTCAGTCATGGCGATCCGTGTTCCATTGCGAGGGGGCGCCCCGCTCGCATCTGGCGAGCCGCAGCGCGCGGTCAAGTCCCGCGAGGGCGTATTAACCGCTTAATACGCCTCGCGCCATAGGCCTGTTCGGGTTCAGGCCCGCACCAGCGTGCCCGCGCCCCGGGCGGTGAAGAATTCGAGCAGCATCGCATGGCCCACCCGGCCATCAAGCACCACCGCCGCCTCGCAGCCCGATTGCACGGCGGCGATGCAGGTTTCGAGCTTGGGCACCATGCCGCCGCGGATCACCCCGTCCTCGCGCAAGGCCGCGATGTCGGCGGGGGTGAGGTCGGTCAGCAACTCGCCTTCCGCCCCCAGCACGCCGGGCACGTCGGTCAACAGGAACAGCCGCGCCGCCCCCAGTGCCGCCGCGATCGCGCCCGCCATGGTGTCGGCGTTGATGTTGTATGTCGCCCCGTCCTCGCCCGGCGCGATCGGGGCGATCACCGGGATCATGCCGGCGGCCACCATGGTGTCGATCACCGTGGTATCGACCCGCGCCGGTTCGCCCACGAAGCCGAGGTCGACCGCCTGTTCGATATTGCTGTCGGGATCGCGGGTCGTGCGGCTGACCTTGCGTGCGGTCACCAGTCCGCCATCCTTGCCGGAAATGCCGATCGCCTTGCCGCCCGCGCCCGCGATCCAGCCGACCAGTTCCTTGTTGATCGCGCCCGAAAGGACCATCTCTGCGACCTTGGCGGTGGCGGCATCGGTGACGCGCAGCCCATCGACGAAGGTGCTCTCCACCCCCAGCCGTGCGAGCATCTGCCCGATCTGCGGCCCCCCGCCGTGGACCACCACCGGGTTGATGCCGACCGCCTTCAGCAGCACGATATCCTCGGCAAAATCGCGCGCCGCCTCGGGATCGCCCATCGCGTGGCCGCCATATTTCACCACGAAGGTGCGCCCGGCATAGCGCTGGAAATAGGGCAGCGCCTCGATCAGCACTTCGGCCTTGAACAGGTCGGGCGTGTCCGCGCCCGGGCGGGGCGGCGTGTGGTTGAGTTTGTCGGTCACCGGCGATCATTTCCCCGTGCGCACCTTGCGCTGTCGGGCCGCGACCTAGCGGCTCGCGCGCGCGGGGCCAAGCGGCTTGGTGCCGCCGGTTGCCTCCGATTAGGTATTTCAGCCGCTTGGTGCTATTGTCATATTCCAGAGAGGTAAACATGGCCGACAAGGACAGCACCACACCAACGGAGAGCGCCCCGGATGCCGATCCCGAAGGTGGGGGCCGCAGGCAGAGCGACCGGCGCAAGACGCAGCTCCCCTTTGAGGGTGAGGACCGCCGCAAGGGCGATCGCCGCTCGGGCACCGACCGGCGCACCAGCCCGCGCAAAAGCGACCTCGCCGCCGACGAGAGTTAGCTCGGATGCCTGCTGTTGGGCGCCGGTTGACGTAAGCCATGTGGGCCGCCCTTAGCGGCGGAATCGCGCGGCGCGTGCCATGCATGAACGCGGGTTGGAGCGGCGCTGGGGGAATCCTGCGGCGAGGCATGTTGGATCGCACGGCCCCGCCCGCTTCCTTGGGGCTTGTTCCGGCGTGCGTGGTCAAGCCCGGGACGGGGATCGGGGTTGATGATGCAGGGCGAGGCGCTGGCACAGGGCGACGAATTCGGCGCGAGTCATGTCGTTCCTAGCTAGGCTCAGGACCCATTGCGGCAGCCAGAAGATGACGGTTGCGGCGATGCAGATGGCGGACATGAAGGTGTGGGCGCAGCGGTCATAGCGGGTATGGATGCGGCGCCAGTCCTTGAGTTTGCCGAACATGTTCTCGACCTTGTGGCGCTGGCGGTAGAGTGCTGCGTC
>Ga0208370_100432_pt1 | contig 10208 bp, 7 predicted proteins | sample Subbio12Jun_QV11_FD_184822 | JGI IMG/M metagenome (GOLD analysis project Ga0208370, IMG submission 184822) | Serpentinite rock and fluid subsurface biosphere microbial communities from McLaughlin Reserve, California, USA -CR12Jun_QV11 (SPAdes) | ecosystem: Environmental > Terrestrial > Deep...
GGCGGCGATGATCGCCGCGATCTGGCGCAGGAACCACGGATCGTAATGGGTAACGGCGGCGATGTCCTCGACGCTCAGGCCCTCGCGGAAGGCCTGCCCGACCTGGAGCAGCCGATCCGGGGTGCGGCGCGCAAGGGCGGCGGTGATGACCTCGGGCCCCGCGCCTTCGAGTTCGGGGACGCGGTTGAACCCGTCAAGCCCGGTTTCGAGCCCGCGCAGGGCCTTCTGGACGCTCTCCTGAAAGTTGCGGCCGATCGCCATGACTTCGCCGACCGATTTCATCGCGGTCGACAGGTCGTTGGCCGCGCCCTTGAACTTCTCGAAGGCAAAGCGCGGGATCTTGGTGACGACGTAGTCGATGGTCGGCTCGAAGCTGGCGGGCGTCGCCCCGGTGATCTCGTTGGTCAGCTCGTCGAGCGTATAGCCGACCGCCAGCTTGGCCGCGACCCGCGCGATGGGAAAGCCCGTCGCCTTCGACGCCAGCGCCGATGAGCGTGACACGCGCGGGTTCATCTCGATCACGATCAGGCGCCCGTCCTTGGGGTTTACTGCGAACTGGACGTTGGAGCCGCCCGTCTCCACCCCGATCTCGCGCAGGCAAGCGATGCTCGCGTTGCGCATGATCTGGTATTCCTTGTCGGTCAGGGTCAGCGCCGGGGCGACGGTGATCGAATCCCCGGTGTGCACCCCCATCGGATCGACGTTCTCGATCGCGCAGACGATGATCGCGTTGTCCTTGGAATCGCGCACCACCTCCATCTCGAACTCCTTCCACCCGAGGAGCGATTCCTCGATCAGGACTTCGGTGGTGGGCGAGGCGTCGAGGCCCTCGCGCACGATCTTCTCGAACTCGGCCTTGTTATAGGCGATGCCCCCGCCGGTGCCGCCGAGGGTGAAAGAGGGGCGGATGATCGCGGGCAGCCCGGTGCGCTCGAGGATTTCGCGCGCCTGTTCGAGCGTGGTGGCGACCCCGCTGCGGGCGCTTTCCAGCCCGATCTTGTCCATCGCGTCGCGGAAGCGCTGGCGGTTCTCGGCCTTGTCGATCGCGTCGGCCTTGGCCCCGATCATCTCGACCCCGTATTCGGCGAGCACGCCCATCGCGTCGAGCCTCAGCGCGCAGTTCAGCGCGGTCTGCCCGCCCATCGTCGGCAGCAGCGCATCGGGCCGTTCCCTGGCGATGATCTTGGCGACGATCTCGGGCGTGATCGGCTCGATATAGGTCGCGTCGGCGAACTCAGGGTCGGTCATGATCGTCGCCGGGTTCGAGTTGACGAGGATGACGCGGTAGCCCTCCTCCTTCAGCGCCTTGATCGCCTGGGTGCCGGAATAGTCGAACTCGCAGGCCTGGCCGATGATGATCGGGCCGGCACCGATGACGAGGATCGAGGAAATGTCGGTTCTTTTGGGCATCAGGAGTCCTGCTCGGAAAAGGCGAAGGTGAGCTTGGTGTAGCGGTTCACGTAAGGCAGCACATCGGGCCTGGCGGCGGCAGCACCGAATATGAAGGTGCAGTTGCGGCGGATGTCGATCAGGCGCTCGCCATCGCGGGCCATGATGTAGCTGAGGACGTAGTAGGAGCGCGGGGCGTTGCGGCGGCCGATGACATCGAGCTTTTTCACCGTGTCGGTGCCCGAGGCGAGGCGCTCGGCGTCGATGTAGCCTTGCTCCTTGCGCTGCGCGGCCACGGCCTTGTGGCGCGCCTGCGGATCGAAGGCGGCATTGTCGAACGGGCCTTCGCTGGCGGCGATGCGGCAGTCCATGCGGCCCGCGACGGGGTAGCGGGTGTTCTCGTTGTGCAGGACGGGACGCCAGAAGGTGACGACGGGAAGTCCGGTATCGGGGGAGGCTTCGAGCGTCACGGAACCATCGCCCTGGAAGGCAACGCCCTTAGCGATCAACGCACCGGGCCATTCGGCGATGGGGGCGGGGTTCTGGGCGAGCGAAGCGGTTGAAATGGTTGCCAGGGTGGCGGCGAATGCGATACGCGCCTTCCCCAAGGGGAAGGGGTTGGGGGATGGGTGTGCGACGCCCGAAATGACGCCCCGCCCCCTCACCGCCGACCCCCCATCCCCGACCGTAGGCGCTGCGCGCCAGCTTCGCTTTCCCCAAGGGGAAGGGAGTTGGTCGGCACGTCCACTAGAGCCCCCCCACGAACTTCTCGAACAGATAGAAGCTATCCTGCGGCCCCGGCGACGCCTCGGGGTGATACTGCACCGCGAAGGCCTTCTTGCCCTTGATCGCGATCCCGCAATTCGTCCCGTCGAACAGCGAGACGTGGGTCTGCTCCACCCCCTCGGGCAGGCTGTCGGCATCGACCGCGAAGCCGTGGTTCATGCTCGTGATCTCGACCAGCCCCGTGGTCTCCCCCCAGCCTTCCCCGACCCGCTGGACCGGATGGTTCGCACCTCGATGCCCCTGGTGCATCTTCAGCGTCTTTGCCCCCGCCGCCAGCGCGAGCAGCTGGTGGCCGAGGCAGATGCCGAACAGCGGCACGTCGGCATCGAGCAGCGCGCGGATCACCGGCACGGCATATTCGCCGGTTGCCGCCGGATCGCCTGGGCCGTTGGAGAGGAACACGCCGGCAGGCTGCAAGGCCATCACTTCCTCGAACGAAGTCCGGGCCGGCACCACCGTCACCCGCGCCCCAGCCTTCACCAGATTGCGGAAGATATTGTCCTTCGCGCCGTAGTCGATTGCGACCACGTGCGGCTTGGCGTCGAAGGCCGCCCGGCCATAGCCCTTGCCGAGCGTCCAGTGACCGCCTTCCCAGCCCTCGTGCTTGTCGCGCGTCACGCGCACCGCGAGGTCCATGCCTTCCAGCCCGGGCCAAGCGCGCGCCCGCTCAAGCAGTGCAGGGATATCGAACCTGCCGTCGGGCGCATGGGCGATCACCGCATTGGGCGCGCCGGACTGGCGGATGCGGCGGGTGAGCGCGCGGGTGTCGATGCCGCTAAGGCCGATCTTGCCGTGGCGCGCCATCCAATCGGCGAACCGCTCGATGCTGCGGAAATTGCTCGGCTCGGTCACGTCCTCGCGCACCACGCAGCCGACCGCGCCCTCCACCCGGCTCTCCACGTCTTCGCCATTGGCGCCGACATTGCCGATATGCGGAAAGGTGAAGGTGACGATCTGCGCCGCGTAGGAGGGGTCGGTCATCACCTCCTGGTAGCCGGTCATCGCGGTGTTGAAGCACACCTCGCCGACGCTCGCGCCGACCGCCCCGAAGCCCCGGCCCCAGACCACCGTGCCATCGGCCAGAACGAGGACTCCCGTCGCGCCAGAGGGTTGCGCGCGAGAAGATGCGGGGTCGGCCATGGGGCGCTCCGTTACGATTGGTCCGGCGATGGTGCTAAGTTTTGCCCGCTAGGCCCCTCGCCCGCGCCCGTCAACCTAGGCGTGGGCCTCTATTTGCGTTAGAGGCGCGCGCCACAGGCAAATCCACAGGAAACACGAAAATGATCCGTGACGATATCAAGGCCGCGACCATCGCGGCAATGAAGGCGGGCGAGAAGGACCGCACCGCCGCGCTCCGCCAGATCAGCGCCAAGATCAAGGACCGCGATATCGAGGAGCGCACCTCGGGCAAGGCGATCCCGGACGACGAGCTGGTGGTGAGCGTGCTCCAGAAGATGGCCAAGCAGCGCCGCGAATCGATCGAGATGTACGATGCGGGCGGGCGCACCGAACTCGCTGCGGTGGAGCGCGCCGAACTGGCCGTGATCGAGGAGTTCCTTCCGCAGATGCTCGACGAGGCCGCCACCCGCGCCGCGATCGAGGAGATCAAGGCCGAGACCGGTGCGGCAGGCATGAAGGACATGGGCGCGGTGATGGCCGAGCTGAAAGCCCGCCACGGCGCGGTGCTGGATGGCAAGCTGGCGAGCACGCTGGTGAAGGCGGCGCTTTCGTAACTCCCTTCATCGTCGCCCCGTGCTTGACACGGGGCTTGGCTCTTTTGGGCGAGGCCCGAGGAAGGAAGCCAAGCCCCGGATCAGGTCCGGGGCGACGATTTCCGCTGAGGGTCTTCTATCCACACAAGGTGCACAATCCCCTCGCCCGGCGCCTCGACACGCCCACGCATGAGAGGCACTAACCCCCCATGGCCATCACCCCGCAATGGAAGGACGAGCTGCGTGCGCGGATCACGCTTTCCACGCTCGTCCAGCGCAGCGTCAAGCTGACCCGGGCGGGGCGCGAGTGGAAGGGGTGCTGCCCGTTCCACGAGGAAAAGACCCCAAGCTTCTACGTCAACGATCAGAAGCAGTTCTACCACTGCTTCGGCTGCGGGGCGCATGGCGACGCGATCAGCTGGATGGTCGAGCAGCAGGGTCTGCAATTCATGGACGCGGTCAAGGAATTGGCGGCGATGGCCGGGATGGAGGTCCCCGCCCCCGATCCGGTGCAGGCCAAACGCGCCGAAGCCCGCGCCAGCCTGATTGACGTGACTGAAGCGGCGCAGCGGTTTTTCGTCGATAGCCTCGCCGGGCCGGGCGGCGGCGCGGCGCGGGATTATCTCCAGCGGCGCGGGTTCTCGCCACGGATCATGCGCGAATTCGGCTTCGGCTGGGCTCCGGACGACCGGCAAGCCCTTACGCGGGCGCTCGCGCAATTCGGCGAGGACATGCTCGAGGCTGCGGGAATGCGCGCCGCCAACGAAGAGGGCGAACGCTACGACCGGTTCCGGGGGCGGGTGATGCTGCCCATCCAGGACGCGCGGGGCCGGGTGATCGCTTTCGGCGGGCGCATCCTCGACAAGCGCGAGGGCGTGGCGAAGTATCTGAACTCCCCCGATACCGACCTGTTCGACAAGGGCCGCACGCTCTACAACCTCCACCGCGCCGCCCCCGCCGCGCGCCAATCGGGTCGCGTGGTGGTGGTCGAGGGCTATATGGATGTGATCGCGCTCGCGCAGGCGGGGATCGCCGATGCGGTCGCACCGCTCGGCACGGCGCTCACCGAAATGCAGCTCGAAATGCTGTGGCGCATGGTGGAGGTGCCGGTGCTGTGCTTTGATGGCGATGCGGCAGGCCAGCGCGCGGCGATGCGCGCCATCGCGCGGGCGCTGCCGCTGCTCGGCCCGATGCGCTCGCTTGCCATCGTGCGCCTGCCAGCGGGGCTCGATCCGGATGATCTCATCAAGGCGCAAGGGATGGCGGCGATGGAGAAGTTGCTCGCCGACCCTGCCCCGCTGATCGACACCCTTTGGGCGTTCGAGCGCGACGCCCAGCCACTCGTGACACCCGAGGCCAAGGCCGGATTGAAAGCGCGGCTGATGGCCCATGTCGAGACCATTGCCGATCCCGAGATCAGGAGCCTCTATCGCCGCGAGTTGTCCGACCGCTTTTCGGCCTTCGCCTTTCCGCCGCGCGCAGCCTTCCCGGCCCTTGCCGCGCGGGTGCCTGCGGGCCAGCGCGGGGGCTGGCGGGGCGCGCTGCAGACCTCGCCGGGTCTGTCGCAGGAAGCCCGCGCGCGGCTCGCCGCGATCATGGCGGGCAGCCAACGGCAGGGCCTGCTCAGCGCCGTTCTCGCCGGATTTGCGCGCCATCCGCAAATGATCGCGCGCCACGCCGAGGCGCTCTCGACTCTCGCTCGCATCGACCGCGAAGCCGCACCCGTGATCGAATCGCTGTTCGAGCTTGCAGAAACGCTTGATTCGCGCGTCCCTGTCGCCATATGCAGCGCGCAAGGTCAACCCGCCCCGTCGGCAGATATCCGTTACGCCTTTCTCGATGAAGGCACCGATCCCGACGCCGCGTGCGAGGAACTGGCTGAAGCTGTGTCGCTGCTGGTCGAACGACCGGCGCTGGAGGCTGCGCTTGCGGCCACCATCGCCCGTTTCGAGGACGATCCCGAAGGATCGTTCGCCGATCAGGCCCGTCTGCGCGCGCAGCTCATGGCAGTCGAAGAGCGCCTCAAGGCCTTCGGTCGCCGCAAGGCGGCGGCACGGCCCGCTGCGGGTGACGATGCCGCTGCGGCGGCGGACAGGGATTAACGGGCGGCTCCCCTTTTGCGGCGGGCCGCCAGGCAACGGATAGATGCGAAAAATATGGCCGAGAAGGAAGATGCCCCGCTGATCGATCTCAACGAGGCTTCGATCAAGAAGCTGATCAGCAAGGCGAAGAAGCGCGGCTATGTCACCTATGACGAGCTCAACGAGGCCCTGCCTTCGGGCGAGATGAGCCCCGACCAGATCGAAGACATCCAGACCGCGCTCAGCGAAATGGGCGTGCAGATCGTCGAGAGCGACGAGGACGCCGAGGCCGAGGCAGAGGATCGCGAGGACGGCGAAAGCGACGACAGCGTCGCCGACGACGATGACGAGGACGAGGATGGCGAGAAGCGTGGCCCCGCCAAGGACGCTCGCGCCGCCAACAAGAAACTCGCCACGGGCGAGCGCACCGACGATCCGGTGCGCATGTATCTGCGCGAGATGGGCGCGGTCGAACTGCTCAGCCGCGAGGGCGAGATCGCCATCGCCAAGCGCATCGAGGCCGGGCGCGACATGATGATCATGGGGCTGTGCGAAAGTCCGATCACCTTCCACGCGATCATCCAGTGGTCGGAAGCGCTCAACAACGGCGACATGCAACTGCGCGAGATCCTCGATCTTGACGCGATGCTCTCCAAGGAGCCCCCGGCCGAGAAGATGGCTGAGGGCGCCGAGGACGATGACGACGACGAGATTTCCGAAGCCACCGCCGGCCCGACCATCCGCGAGGACGACGAGGTCGAGGAGGAGCCCGAGGAGCAGGACGAGGACGAGGACGGTGAACCCCGCGCCAAGCGCGAGGAGGAAGACGAGGAGGACAACACCCTCAGCCTCGCCCAGATGGAAGCCGCGCTGAAGCCCGAGGCGCTCGAACGCTTTGCGCGCATCACCAAGCTGTTCGGCGATTTCGAGAAGCTCCAGGCCGAACGCGTCGAGACCCTCGCCGCTGGCAATGCCTTCCCCCACGGCAAGGAAGCCAAGTACGAACAACTGCGCGAAGACCTTACCGCCGAGGTCGAAAGCGTGCAGTTCCACGCGACCAAGATCGAATTTCTGGTCGACAACCTCTACGCCTTCAACCGCCGCCTCACCACGCTCGGCGGCCAGATGCTGCGGCTGGCCGAGCGCCACAAGATCAAGCGCGTCGACTTCCTCAATGCCTATGTCGGCAACGAGATGGACGATGCCTGGATCAGGGAGCGAGCGAAGAAAGACAAGAAGTGGGCCGCCTTTGCCGAGCGCGAGGCCGACGCGATCGAGCGCATCCGTGCCGAGATCGCCGATATCGCCGCGCAGACCGGCATGAGCCTGCCCGAGTTCCGTCGCATCGTGAACATGGTGCAAAAGGGCGAGCGCGAGGCGCGCATCGCCAAGAAGGAGATGGTCGAGGCGAACCTGCGCCTGGTTATCTCCATCGCCAAGAAATACACCAATCGCGGCCTGCAATTCCTTGATCTCATTCAGGAAGGCAACATCGGCCTGATGAAGGCGGTCGACAAGTTCGAGTATCGCCGCGGCTACAAGTTCAGCACTTACGCGACTTGGTGGATCCGCCAGGCGATCACCCGGAGCATCGCCGATCAGGCGCGCACCATCCGCATCCCGGTCCACATGATCGAGACGATCAACAAGCTGGTGCGCACCAGCCGCCAGTTCCTCCACGAGGAAGGCCGCGAGCCGACGCCTGAGGAAATGGCCGCGCGGCTCTCGATGCCGCTGGAAAAAGTGCGCAAGGTGATGAAAATCGCCAAGGAGCCGATCAGCCTCGAGACCCCCATCGGCGACGAGGAAGACAGCCACCTCGGCGATTTCATCGAGGACAAGAACGCGATCATCCCGGTCGATGCCGCGATTCAGGCGAACCTCAAGGAAACCGTCACCCGCGTGCTCGCCAGCCTCACCCCGCGCGAGGAACGGGTGCTGCGGATGCGCTTCGGCATCGGGATGAACACCGATCACACGCTGGAGGAAGTCGGCCAGCAATTCAGCGTGACCCGCGAACGCATCCGGCAGATCGAGGCGAAGGCGCTGCGCAAGCTCAAGCACCCGAGCCGCAGCCGCAAGATGCGCTCGTTTCTGGATCAGTAGGCGCACCTTGCCTGTCTGCGCGCTAACCGGGGATGTGGGGCCTTTTGTCAAGGCCCACTTAATCCCGAGCGCCTTGTCATCTCCATCCCCCAAGGGCCATCCACTCTACCAAGTCGGGAATGGCAGTAGGCCAACAAAGCGATGGACAAGCTGGTACGACGATTCGCTAGTTACGGCGTCAGGCGAGAAAATTCTCGCCGACCTCGATGATTGGCTGATTAGATTTTTACGCCGGGAGCGACTGGTATGGTCGGGTTGGGAACGCGGCGAACGACGGTTACCTCAGACGTTGTTCGATGCTGGCCCTGACGAATATTGGCGCGGCGTGAGGATTCTTGAATGCGAAGAACCTGAAACACTTGGAAGAGCAGTCCTTAGCATAATTTGGCGAACTTGCGCATCCAAACTTCGTGACATGGCGGAAGTGAAAATTAAGAATTCGGTTGCGAGACGAATTCGGTCTATGGTTCTTGGCAAGACACCTTACGAATTTGATTATATTCCCATCACTTTCATTCAGATTACGACGAAAGGTCAAATTCATAATCATACTCCGATTAGGATGCGCCGACCACTTCAGGAAGGCAAACCACAATCCGCTGAGATCCTGCGTTACTATTTCGACGGATTGGTGATCCACGCTTTTCCCTACAAGAAGCGTTTCTCGCCGCAAGAATTTGGTGGGCTTATGCTGAATGCGTCCGGCAAGATCGGTGTTATCGGAGTGTCCTACGAAACTTCATTTCAGAGAGAAATTCTCGATGATGCGGTGACGTTATCGATGGTTAGGTATCCAAATGCGAAGCCATTTCGCGGGTAGGCCGAGCGTTCGGTGACGCATCAATTTGCGAAATAGGTGCATCTGAATAGGTGCATCTGATGGACGGAGCTTGAGGTCATCTGGGCATTCACGGGAAAGCTACACCTACAGGCTGGAGAATCCCCTCTCATGCGCCTATAGCCCCCCCATGCGCATCGCCATTGCCTCCGATCATGCCGCCACTGAACTGAAGGCGGAACTTGCCGAATGGCTCATCGAGGAAGGCCACGAGGTCGCTGACCTCGGCCCGGAACCCGGCCAGAGCGTCGATTACCCTGACTACGGCTACCGCCTCGCCGAAATCATCGCCGAAGGTTCGGTCGAATTCGGCGTCGCGCTGTGCGGCAGCGGCATCGGCATTTCGATCAGCGTCAACCGTCACCCGCAGGTGCGCTGCGCGCTGGTGTCCGAACCGCTGTCCGCCGCCCTCGCGCGCGAACATAATGATGCCAATTGCATCGCAATGGGCGCGCGTCTCGTAGGGATCGAGATGGCCAAATCCTGCATCGCCACTTTCCTCGACACCGAATTCGCCGATGCCGGCGACCCCGCCGGGCGCCACCAGCGCCGCGTCGGCAAGCTCGGCAAGCCCCCGTTCCAGCCCGATCATATCGAGACCCATCAATGAGCACCGCGCCCCTGGACTTCGCCGCCCGCACCTCGCCCATGGACAGTTTCTGGCATGACGATCTCGCCCATGCCGACCCCGAAATCGCGGCGGCCATCGGCAAGGAACTCGCCCGCCAGCGCGACAAGATCGAACTGATCGCGTCGGAAAACATCGCAAGCCGCGCGGTGCTCGAAGCGGCCGGATCGGTGTTCACCAACAAGTATGCGGAAGGCTATCCGGGCAAGCGTTACTACGGCGGCTGCGACTATGCCGACGTGGTCGAAACCCTCGCCATCGAGCGCGCCAAGCAGCTGTTCGGCTGCAACTTTGCCAATGTTCAGCCAAACAGCGGCAGCCAAATGAACCAGGCGGTGTTCCTCGCCCTGCTCAATCCGGGCGACACCTTCATGGGGCTCGATCTCAATTCGGGCGGGCACCTCACCCACGGTTCGCCCGTCAACATGAGCGGCAAGTGGTTCAACGTGGTTTCCTATGGCGTGAACCGCGAGACCGAGATGGTCGACTTGGAAGAAGTCGCCGCCAAGGCCCGCGAGCATAGCCCCAAGATCATCATCTGCGGCGGCACCGCCTATTCGCGCACCTGGGATTTCCCCGCCTTCCGCGCCATCGCGGATGAAGTGGGCGCGGTGCTGCTTTGCGACATGAGCCATATTTCCGGCCTCGTGGCGGGCGGCGCGCACCCT
>Ga0208370_100438_pt1 | contig 10087 bp, 12 predicted proteins | sample Subbio12Jun_QV11_FD_184822 | JGI IMG/M metagenome (GOLD analysis project Ga0208370, IMG submission 184822) | Serpentinite rock and fluid subsurface biosphere microbial communities from McLaughlin Reserve, California, USA -CR12Jun_QV11 (SPAdes) | ecosystem: Environmental > Terrestrial > Deep...
ACCTCATCGGAAGGCTCGTCGACATCTTCCAGCCAGACGAGTGCGCCAATTACTTCAGCTCATGCGGATATGATCCAGCATGATCGGAAAACGCTCTAGCCACGATCCTTTCATGCTCGACCGCCTCGGCAAGCTCCTGCGCAATCAGGACCAGGTGGTGGTGAGCTGCCCGCGCGAGCGTCGCCAGGACTGGGCCTTCCTGCTCAAGTGCGCGGGGGTCTATGGCGAGATCGTCAGCGAACCGACGCACCGGCTCGGCGTGGTCGGGGTGCATCGTTACGACGATCTCGACTGCACGACGCTGGTCGTCTCGACCGGCCCGCTCGGCGTGCGCGCGCGGATCATCAAGCGCCTGTTCGACATTGCGGTGGCTGCGGCCGGGCTGGTGGTTCTGTCGCCGGTGCTGATTGCGGTGGCGGTGCTGATCAAGCTTGAGGACGGCGGCCCGGTGCTGTTCATCCAGCGCCGTCTCGGGCGCGGCAACCAGTTCTTCGACATGTTCAAGTTCCGCTCGATGCGCGAGGAAAAGCTCGATCACAACGGTGCGCGGTCGACCGCGCGTGACGACGACCGCATTACCCGCATCGGTGCCTTCATCCGCCGCACCAGCATCGACGAGCTGCCGCAGCTACTCAATGTGCTTAAGGGCGACATGTCGATCGTCGGCCCACGCCCGCACGCGCTCGGTTCGCAGGCGAACAACAAGTATTTCTGGGACATCGACCGCAAGTACTGGCAACGCCACTGCCTCAAGCCCGGGCTGACCGGTCTGGCCCAGGTGCGCGGCCATCGCGGCGCGACCGAACACGAGAAAGACCTGACTGACCGCTTGCAGTCCGATCTGGAATATATCGCGAGCTGGTCGCTCCCGCACGATATCGGCATCGTGCTGCGCACCGTCCTCGTGCTGCGGCACGAAAACGCCTACTAGGGCTGCTTGCGATCCTGCGGCACGGTGAAGGTGCCGGTCACGCGGCCGCGACCCGCAGGCGCGCCGGGCCCGGCGCTGGTGCTCGCTGCCGAGCCGTCGACGGTGGATAGCCCGCTCGCAAGGTCGATCACTAGCCGCCCGCCATTCAGGGTGTCGCTCCCCCGGCGCAGCGCGACATTGCCGGCCATGGTGATGATCCGGCGGTTGAAATCGTAGACCGCGTTGTCGCCGCTCGCGCGCTCTTCGCCGCGCGTGATGGTGACCCCGCCGGTGGCGGTAATGCGCTGAATCTCGAGCTGGCCGCCGGAATCCGTGTAGTTCACCAGCATCCGATCGGACTGGACGCGCAGGCCCGCCTGCGTGAGGATCACCCCGCCGCTCGCGATCGCCTGGTTGGCGCGATCATCGAACACGAACTTGCCCGCATCATAGACTACCGGCGCGTTGGAATCATGGCGGGCGATGCCTTGCGCGGCGAGGTTCATCCCTCCGGCCAGCAGCGCGGCGAGCGCGAAGCCGCCGGCGCCCCAGACAAGGGCGAGGCGCTTGATGGGCGTGTGACGGGCAGCGGTGGTCTGATCGGGCATCACGGCATCCTCAATCGGCCGGGAACCATGGTGAAGCGGACATTGCCTTCAAGCGTGATCCTGCGGGCGGCGAGATCGGCGTTGAGCGTGTCGGCGGAAAATGTCCCTGCCGGGACCTCGCCCGACACGCCCGCATCGCCGCGCATCATGCGCGCCGTGAGATCGACCGTCACGCCCCTTGCCGTCATCGCATAGCCGTCCGAAGCGGTGAGGCGCACCGGCCCGTCGACCGCCACCGTCTCGGCGTCGATGTCATAGGTGCCGCCTTCGGCGCTGAGGCGCGCGGGGCCCTCGGTCAGCAGCAACTGGGCGACGAGATCCTGCATCCGCACCAGTCCCTCGACGCTGGATCGCTGCACCGCCTTGCCCGCCAGCAGCGAGAACGGGCGGCCCTCGTTGTCGCGCCCGCGATACATGGCGTTATCGACGCTGAGGCGCTCGTCGATCAGCGCGACCTTGTTGCGATCAAGCAGGAAGCTGACCTCGCCGCGCGGGGAGAGCGGGGTGATAATCATCAGCGCCGCGATCACCCCCACGCCCATCGGCAGCAACCGGGCAAGCAGCCGCACCAGCCGGTCGTGCGAACCGCCCGGCGCGGCGAAGGCCTGCCTCCGGCTGCGCAGAAGCCGGGCCTCGCTGGTTTCGATGCTCTGCTCGGGGGCCATGCTCGCGCCTTTGCCGCCTCGTCCCTTACATGTGGCTGAAGATGTCGCTCTCGGCCCAACCGGCGATGTCGAGAAGCGCGCGCGCGGGCAGGAAATCGAAGCAGGCCTGTGCGATGGCGGTGCGCCCCTCGCGCTCCAGCCGCATCGTCAGTTCGGCGCGCAGGCGGTGGAGATAGCGCACGTCTGAGGCGGCATAATCGCGCTGCGGATCGGTGATCACCGGCCCACCCCAATCGCTCGACTGCTGCTGCTTGGAGATGCTTTCCCCCACCAGTTCCTCGACGAGGTTCTTGAGGCCGTGGCGGTCGGTATAGGTGCGGGTCAGCTTGCTCGCGATCTTGGTACAGAACACCGGCCCGGCCATCACGCCGAGATAGTGGTGGATCGCGGCAAGATCGAAGCGGGCGAAGTGGTAGATCTTCTCGCGCGCAGGATCGCCAAGCAGCGCCTTGAGGTTGGGTGCATCGTAGCGGCTGCCCGGATTGAAGCGCACGAGATGCTCGTCCCCGTTGCCGTCGGCAAGCTGCACCACGCACAGCCGGTCGCGGTGGGTGACGAGGCCCATCGTCTCGGTGTCGACGGCGATCGCCCCGCTGCCACCCAGCACGCCGGGGGGGAGATCCTCTTCGTGAAAATGCACTGCCATGGGTTTTGCCCTACGCGCATTGGGGAAAGAGGGGAAGGGGCGAGTGGCGCAGGGGCAATCGCTGCGTGTAACCCGTTGGGCGATGGCGAGCGAGACGATCCCCGAAAGCTGGCAGCCGGTGCTGGAGCCGGTTCTCGGCACCCCCGAGGCAAGGAAGCTCGGCGGCTGGCTGAAGGCCGAGGAGGCCGCAGGCAAGCAGGTCTATCCGCCTCGCGGGCAGCGCCTCGCCGCGCTGGCGCTGACACCGCTTCACGAGGTGCGCTGCGTGATCCTCGGGCAGGATCCCTATCACGGGCCGGGGCAGGCGCATGGTCTGGCCTTTTCGGTGCGTGCCGGGGTGCGTCCGCCGCCCTCGCTGGTCAACATCCACAAGGAACTGGAGAGCGACCTTGGCCTGCCGCGCCCCGCTACCGGCGATCTGACGCCGTGGGCGCGGCAGGGGGTGCTGCTGCTCAACAACACGCTGACGGTCGAGGCCGGACAGGCGGGGAGCCACGCAGGGCGCGGGTGGGACGCGGTGACCGATGCCTGCGTGGCGGCAGTCGCGGCGAGCGAGCGCCCCACGGTGTTCATCCTGTGGGGCAGCCATGCGAGGAAGAAGGCCAGCCGCGTGCCCGCCCTCAAGCGGGGGTCTCACCATCTGGTGCTGACCGCGGCTCACCCCAGCCCGCTTTCGGCCCATAACGGCTTTTTCGGCTCGCGCCCCTTCAGTCAGGCCAACGCCTTTCTGGAACGGCACGGGCGCGGGCACATAGACTGGAGGATTGGATGAGCGACGACGTGATCCTGTGCGAGGTGGCCGAGGGCATCGCCACCGTGATCCTCAACCGCCCCCACGCGATGAACGCGCTGAACCGCGCCATGCGCAGGCGTCTTGCCGAGGTGATGCGGCAGGTGGATGCCGACGATGCGGTGCGGGTGGTGATCCTCACCGGCGCGGGGACACGCGCCTTCACCGCCGGGCTCGATCTCAAGGAGTTGGGCAGCGAGGAAGGCGCGCTCGGCAGCGCCAATGCCACCGATCCGGCCGATAATCCGGTGGAAGCCATCGAATTGTGCCGCAAGCCCGTGATCGGCGCGGTGGGCGGGGTCGCGATCACCGGCGGCTTCGAGGTCGCGCTCGCCTGCGACGTGCTGATCGCCAGCACCAATGCGCGCTTCGCCGATACCCATGCGCGGGTCGGGATCGTACCGGGCTGGGGGCTGTCGCAAAAGCTCAGCCGCATGATCGGCATCTCCCGCGCCAAGGAACTGGCCTTCACCGGCAATTTTCTGGATGCGGCAACGGCGCATGCCTGGGGCCTCGTCAACCATGTCGTCGCCCCGGAGGAACTGCTCCCGCTTGCCCGCAAGCTCGCCGCCGATATGGCGGGGATCGATCCGGCCTTCCTCGCGCTTTACAAGCGCCTCATCGACGATGGCTATGCGCTCGGCTTGGGCGAAGGGCTGGCGCTGGAGGCTGAACGCTCCGGTGCCGCCAACGCCGCCGTCGCCCCGGAGGAGGTCGAGGCCCGCCGCGCCGGCGTGCAGGAACGCGGGCGCGGGCAGGGCTGAGGCGCGCACCCGGGCGCGGGCAGCGGGCGGCACCGCCTGCGGATCATGGCGCGGCGCGGGCGGGGCGGCGGAAGGCGAAGCGATGCGGGGTCGTCACCCCGGTGCCGATCATGGATTTCTCGCGCGACCACCGGCACTACCCTTCCCCCGCGCCGCCGCTGCGGGGGTCGAGAGTGCGGCCTCGCTCAAGTGCTTCGGCCTGCGCGGCGACCGGGTACGCGATTGCTACGTGATCGGCGAAAGCCCGGCAGGCCACGGCTTTGGTGCAGCGGCGCTCAGGACCGCACGCATCCTGCGCATCCGCGTCCGCGACGGCAGGGGGCGGCGGGTCTATGACGCATGGATCGGGATCACCTCGATCTTCGATCTCGCCCATGTCCGCATCCGCAAGCGGGGCAATGACATCGCCGAAAGCGACCCCGCGCCCGCAGCGACCGCGACGGCCCTGCCCTGAACCGCCTCACCTAGGCGTGGGCGGCGATCCATTGCTCGACCACCGGCGCGACCTTGGTGCGCCAGCGGCTGCCGTTGAAGATGCCGTAATGGCCCGCGCCTTCCGCCATGTAGTAGCGCTTCTTCGCCTCGGGCAGGCCCGGGGTCAGCTTCAGCGCCGCGCGCGTCTGGCCGAGACCGGAAATGTCGTCGCGCTCGCCCTCGATCGCCAGCAGCGCCGTGTCGGTGATCTGCGTGATATCGACCAGTTCACCCTTGTGCCGGAACTCGCCCTTCGGGATCGAGTGCTTCTGGAACACCTCTTCCACCGTCTGGAGGTAGAATTCGGCGGTCATGTCGCAGACCGAGCGATATTCGTCGTAGAAGTCCTTGGTCGCCTGCGCGCTGGCGTCGTCGCCGATGGTGAGGTGCTTGAACATCTCGTAATGGCTCATCATGTGGCTCGACAGGTTCATGCTCATGAAGGCCGAAAGCTGCATGAAGCCCGGATAGACACGGCGCCCCATGCCGGGATACTTCATCGGCACGGTGGCGATCACGGTCTGACGGAACCATTCGATCGGGCGCTGCATCGCCATGTTGTTGACGACCGTGGGGCATTCGCGCGTGTCGATCGGGCCGCCCATCATGGTAAGGGTAGCGGGGGCCGCAGGCGACTGGCGGAGATTGAGCAGCGCGGTCGCGGCAAAGGCCGGCACGCTCGGCTGACACACCGCCATCATGTGGATGCGCTGGCCCGCCGCCTCGCCGTGAACGTGTTCGGCAAACGCGATCAGATAGTCGATATAATCGTCGAGATCGAATTTGCCTGCGCTCGCCGGGACCATCTTGGCATCGGCCCAGTCGGTGATGAAGACCTCCGCCGATTCCAGCATCCGCTCCACCGTGCCGCGCAGCAGGGTGGCGTAGTGGCCGCTCATCGGGGCGACGATCAGGAGGCGCGGGCGATCCGCAGGCGTGCCCTCGACGCGGAAGCTGACGAGATCGCCGAAGGGGCGCTTCAGCACGGTCGATTGCGTGACGGCGTGCGGCTGGCCGCCGATCTCCACCGAGGCGATCCCGAATTCGGGCTTGCCGTAATGCGCGGTGGCGTGGGCAAAGACATCGAGCGCGTTGGCGAGCAGCGGGCCCATGCCCAGGTATCCGAAGGGATTGACCGGGTTGGAGAGCATTCCTGCGCTGATCGAAGCAAACGCGCTGGCGCTGTTCATCCAGCTGCGCTGGAGTTCATAGGCGTGATAAAGCATCGGTTTCCTCGCAGCGACGAACGGTCCGGTGCCTTATCCCTGCGGCACCTTGGCTGCATAGATGCGCCTTTGCGGGCAATTGTGCAACGCACAATCGCATGCGCAGCAAACCTGTCAGCCGCGCGGTCCCCCGATTTTTGCACGTGAAATTCGCGGACCCAGCGGCTAGAGGCGAGCGATCATGCACGGCGAACAACCCACGCGCGACCCCGAGACCGCCTCCGAAGAGCTGCCGGAAGGCACCGGGGCGATACTGCCCGAGGCAGACGAACCCGCGCCCAAATCGCGCACGCTCGCGCCGCTCCGGATGGTTTTCGGCGCGGCGCTGAAATACCCCCGCGAAATCGCCTTCGCGCTCACCGCGCTGGTCGTCACCTCGGCGGCGACGCTGGCAATCCCCTATCGTTTCAAGGTCATCATCGACGAGGGCTTCTCGGGCGCCAGCAACACCGACGATATCGCCCGCGCTTTCCAATACCTGCTGATGATCGTGGTGATCCTCGGCATCGGCACCGCCTTCCGCTTCTATTTCGTCAGCTGGGTCGGCGAGCGGGTGGTGGCCGACCTGCGGCTGCGGGTGCAGGAGAACCTGCTTCGCCTGTCCCCCGGCTTTTACGAGGTCAACAGCCCCAAGGAAATCTCCAGCCGGATGACCAGCGACACCACGATCATCGAGAATGTGGTGGGCGGCACGGTGTCGATCGCGCTGAGGAACACGCTGACCGCGATCGGCGGGATCGTGATGCTGTTCTATCTCGCCCCGACGCTGACGCTCGGCCTTTTGCTGGCGATCCCGCTGATCGTGGTTCCCATCGTGTTCTTCGGCCGCCGCATCCGCACCGTCTCGCGCACCAGCCAGGACCGTATCGCCGATGTTGGTGCCTATGTCACCGAGGTGCTTTCGGCGATGAAGATCGTCCAGAGCTTCGGGCAGGAGCACCGCGAGGGCGAGCGGTTTGCCCGGGTGGTCGAGACCACCTTCGAGACCGCGCGGCGGCGCATCCTGCTGCGCGCGGCGATGACCTCGCTGGTGATCCTGCTGGTGTTCGGCGCGGTCACACTGGTGATGTGGCGCGGCGCGCTGGCGGTGGCGGCGGGCGAGATCACGGGCGGCACCATCGCCGCCTTCGTGCTGGTCGGCGGGCTGGTCGCAGGGGCCTTCGGCGCGCTCACGGAAGTCTACGGCGATCTGCTGCGCGGCGCGGGCGCGGCGAGCCGGCTGGCCGAGCTGCTCGAGGCAAAGCCCGACATCGCGCCCCCCGCGCGGCCCGAGCGCCTGCCCGAGCCCGCGCGCGGCAGCCTCTCGTTCCGCAACGTCACCTTCCGCTATCCCGCCCGCCCCGACACCCCGGCGCTCAAGGACTTCACGCTCGAGATCGAGCCGGGTGAGACCATCGCCATCGTCGGGCCATCGGGGGCGGGCAAGTCGACGATCTTCCAGCTGGTCGAACGGTTCTACGATCCGCAGGGCGGCACCATCCGCCTTGACGGGGTGCCGCTGACCAGCGCCGATCCGGCCGACATCCGCTCGCGCATCGCGCTGGTGCCGCAGGACGGCGTGCTGTTCAGCGCCAATGCGCGCGACAACCTGCGCTATGGCAAGTGGGACGCCACCGACGAGGAGATTTGGCAGGCCGCCCGTGCAGCCAATGCCGAAAGCTTCCTGCGCGCCCTGCCGCAGGGCCTCGACACGCACCTCGGCGAAGGGGGCACACAGCTTTCGGGCGGGCAGCAGCAACGCATCGCCATCGCCCGTGCGCTGCTGCGCGATGCGCCGATCCTGCTGCTCGACGAGGCGACCAGCGCATTGGATGCCGAAAGCGAACAGCTTGTCCAGCAGGCGCTCGAAGGGCTGATGCAGGGCCGCACCACGCTGGTGATCGCCCACCGCCTCGCCACGGTGCGCGCGGCCGACCGGATCGTGGTGCTCGATGAGGGTCGGATCGTCGAGCAGGGCACCCACGAGGCGCTGACCAAGGCGGGCGGGCTCTATGCGCGCCTCGCAAGGCTCCAGTTCACCGCCGACGCGGCGTAACTTGCGACCGCGCTGGCGCGCGATGCAGGCCTTCCGCCCTGTCTTGACCAAGCGCAAACCGCGCCAAGATGGGATCGGACCTGCCGGGGATGCGGGATGCCCGCGCTGCCCGGCGCGTCGCGGGCTTCGGCAAGATCCTGCGCGGCACGCCCGAACAGCGCGTGCGGATGTGACAGATCGCAAGGCCTTTCGCCATTTCCCGCACCGAAACGCCGGCCACCCCATGCTTGACACGGGGTTCGGCTGTCTTGTCCTGCACTCCGACCGAAGAGGCCCCGCCCCCAGTGTCAAGCACGCCGTGACGGGGTTTGCATGGCGCGCGATCCCGCTTTACGTTGACACCTCGGGTTCACTCGTCGAAGCGGCGCATCCATGACCGACACCTTGGCCGCCATCCTGCTCGGCATCCTCGAAGGGCTGACCGAGTTTCTCCCCGTGTCCTCCACCGGGCACCTGATCCTCGCCACCGAACTGCTCGGCTTCGACCAGGGCGACTGGGAGGTTTTCAACATCGCCATCCAGCCCGCCGCGATCCTCGCCATCGTGGTGCTCTACTGGCGCACCTTCTGGGACGTGGCCAAGGGTCTGTTCGCCGCCGATAAAGGCGCGCTGGCCTTCGTGCGCAACCTGCTTGTCGCCTTCTTCCCGGCGGTGCTGCTGGGCCTTGCCTTCGGGGACATCATCGAGACGATGCTCGGCAACGCGGTGCTGGTGTGTTGGACGCTGATCATCGGCGGGGTGGCGATCCTCGCCATCGAGCGCTGGGCCAATCCGCCCGCGACCGGCCCGGGCGTGGCGGGAATGCCGCTGAGAACCTCGGTGCTGATCGGGCTGGTGCAGTGCCTCGCGATGATCCCGGGGGTGAGCCGTTCGGGCGCGACCATCCTCGGCGCGATGGCTTTCGGGGTGGACCGCAAGACTGCGGCCGAGTTCAGCTTCTTCCTCGCTGTGCCGACCCTGTCGGGCGCGACGGCCTACCAGTTGGCGAAATACGGATCGGGCCTCACCGCGCGCGATGTGGAGCTGATCGGGCTCGGATCGGTGGCAGGCTTCCTGACTGCGCTGGTGGTGGTGAAGCTGTTCGTGGCGATCGTCACCAGGATCGGCTTCGGCCCGTTTGCCTGGTATCGCATCGTGATCGGCACCGCCGGGCTCGTTTGGCTCACCCTGCGTTGAAAGCGGTCGCGCTGACGCGGGAGGTCTGCGCCACCGAAGACGGCGTCCAAAACGCAGTTTTCAGGAACCGTCCCCGCGCCTGCTTGTTAGGTTTTCGGAACGCGACAACGCGGCCTAGACGGAGATTTGGAACACAATGGCGTTGCTGGTGCTGATCGTGTTGGGGGCAACTCTGGGCTGGCTGGCCTCGATCCTCGCGCGGACCGAGGCACCGGGCGACATCCTGCGCCAGGTGTTGCTGGGCACCCTTGTCGCCGTGGTCGCGGGGGAAATCGCCAATGACGGCACCATGATCGGCAGCCTGTCCTTCCTCAGCCTCGGCGTTGCGCTGGCCGCGACCGGGGTGGCGCTGGTGCTCTATCACGCGCTGTTCCGCCGGAAAGCGCGCGTATAGGCCGTTGCGCCCGCGAACGTCGGCCGGTGCCCGTCCGCCCTTGCGATGCAGGCGGCGAGGGTTTCGCGGTGAACCTAGACCGGAGCCGCGCCGCTGCCGCGCCCGCCGCGCAGGTGATATTCCTGGCTCCCGCGGTGCAGCACGTTGTCCACATCGATCACGGCGGAGTTTGCATAGGTGAACCCCGCCGGCAGGCTGCGATAGAGCCGGTCGAAATCGCGCTCCACCGTCTGCCGATAGAGATCGGCGAAGCTCTCGATCACGAAATAGGTCGGTTGCAGGTCGCTGATGACGTAATCGGTGCGCATCACCCGGTCGACATTAGAGCGTTTTCCACAGCCTCTGAATCGCGAGGGATTCCAGCGGGTTTAAAATTCTGATTCATCCTGCTGGCTGGGT
>Ga0208370_100443_pt1 | contig 9937 bp, 8 predicted proteins | sample Subbio12Jun_QV11_FD_184822 | JGI IMG/M metagenome (GOLD analysis project Ga0208370, IMG submission 184822) | Serpentinite rock and fluid subsurface biosphere microbial communities from McLaughlin Reserve, California, USA -CR12Jun_QV11 (SPAdes) | ecosystem: Environmental > Terrestrial > Deep...
CTTGCTGGTCATGGTGCCCGCCATACTGCGCGGGGCCGAGTGTCAGCAAGCGGCATGATATGCGCTATCATGACCCCCCTCATTGGCCGGGTGCCTCAGGGAAAGAGCGCGCGCGGTAGGCTTCGAGCGGCTCGGCAGGCGGCACGGTGTCGGGCGGGAGCTGCAGGCCATTCAGCGATTGCCAGTAGGCGAGCGAGGCATCGCGCCACCACCGCGCCTCCTTCGCCTGAATGGCGAGATCGGCGCTGACGGCAGCGTGACGCTCGGGGTCGATATGGGGCGCGAGGCTTGCCCACCGGTCGGCCATCGCCGCGACGCCTGCGACCCCTGCATCATAGCGGGCGACCAGTTCTGCCCACAGGGTCTTGCCCGAGGCGCGGCGCGCGTCCCAGCGGATGCGGTGGAACCACAGCAGGAAGCGCGGGTCGATGGTCGCCGGGTCGGCCCATTGCGCCGCGATGGCGGGGGCATATTGCGACAGGGCGTTCGATCCGCTCGCGGTGCGGTCAAAGCCGATCCCGTCCCTGTCGGCGCGGTGGTAGTAGCACGGGTTCCAGTCAGGCCGTTCGAGATCGCACACCCAAGGGCCGGGGCCATAGTGGTGCCCGGTCGCCATCAGATGGGCAAGGCCGAGCGGGCCGGTGTAATGGGTCACATGCTCGCCGCTGGCGAGCGTCATGGCGGTGATTGTGCCGAGCGCTTCAGGGTCGCGGGTGAAGGTTTGCGCGGCCCATTCGCGGGCGATGTCCTCGCTCGACAGCGAAGGGTCCCACGCCAGCCGCCCGAAGGCATACCAGTTGGCCGCATCAAAATGCGTGCCCGTCCAGTTGCGGTCGCTCCCGGTGTTGGCGACGCCGGCCATGCCGACCGGCGCGGCGATCTGCGCGACAGTCCCGCCGCGCCCGGTATCCGCCTCCAGCACCTCGCGCCACAGCGGCGCAAGGTAGGCGATCCCGCTCGCCTGCCCGAGATATTCGCGCGTGATCTGCGCTTCGAGCATCAGCCGCGTCTTCGGCATCGCCCCGAACAGCGGGTGAAACGGCTCGCGCGGCTGGAAATCAAGCGGGCCGTTCTTGACCTGCACGATCACATTGGGGGCAAACTGCCCATCAAGCGGTGCGAATTCGGCATGGGCCTGCATCGTGCGGTCGGTGCCATCCTCGGCCTTGTAGACAAAGGCGCGCCAGATCACCGTGCCGCGCTCTCCCAGAGCGGCGGCGAGCATGTTCGCGCCTTCCGCATGGGAACGGCCATAGTCCTGCGGGCCGGGCTGGCCTTCGCTGTTCGCCTTGACGAGGAAACCGCCGAAATCGGGGATGGCGGCGTAGATTTCATCCGCCTTGGCCTTCCACCATGCGGCCACTTGCGGATCGAGCGGGTCGGCGCTTGCAAGCCCGCCGATGTCTCTCGGCGCGCTGAAACGGGCCGATAGGAACACCCGGATGCCATAGGGCCGCCATGCGTCCGCCAGCCGCGCAAGCTTGGCGATGTAGCGCGGCTCCAGCATGAAGGCGCGGGCGTTGACGTTGTTCACCGCTACGGTGTTGATGCCGATACTGGCATTGGCACGGGCATAGTCGATCATGCGTGGATCGAGCCGCTCGGGCAGGTGCCACCAGTCAAAGATCGAGCGCCCGGCATAGCCGCGCTCGACATGCCCATCGGGATTGTCCCAGTGGTTGAGCATCCGCAGGGGCATGGCGGGGGCTTCACTGAGGGTCAGTGTCGCCGGGTTCGCGCCCTCGCCCAGCGCGCGCAGAATCGCGTAGCTGGCATAAAGGCACCCGATGGGCGCTCCGGCGGTGATGCGCAGCCGATCGGGGCTGGCCGGCGCAACGCGGAAAGCGCCATCGGCGGCCAGCGCGGGATTGTCGCAATCGAAGGTGAAGGCCGCCAGCGAACGCCGCGCCATGGGGCTGGCCCGCGCGCCCAGCAAGCGGTCGATCCCGGCGCGCAGCTCAGCCTCGGCCAGCCGCGCGGTGGGAGAATCGCGCTGCTCAGCGATCACCGGCCCGTCAAACGCCTCCAGCCGCGCCAGCGCCTCGCCCTCCAGCGGGGCATGGCGTAGCCAAAGCGCATAGCCATCCTCGGCGCGCAGGGGCGCAGCGGCCAGCCCCCCTGCACTCAGGGCGACAACGATCATCGCAAAGGCGTTGACAAGCCCTCTCCCTCTCATCATGGTAGCGCTACCGCACCGGCTGGCACAGTCAAGCCATCGTGGCAGGAGAGGGAAATAGCATGAAAGCAATCAAGCGGGCCGCGCTGGCGGCGGGCGTGTGTCTGGCGGCCTTCGGGATGGCCGCTGCCCCGGCGACTCAGGCCCAGCCGGTCGCGATCGAACGCGCGATGAAGGACGCGCCCTACTGGAATGCGACGCTCCCTGTCGAACAGCGCGTCGAAGACCTGCTGGCACGAATGACGCTGGAGGAAAAGGTCGCGCAAATCCTCACCATCTGGGACAGCAAGGGCCAAATCCAGGGCGAGGGCGACGTGTTCGATCCCGCCAAGGCCGCAGCCAAATTCCCCCACGGCATCGGCCAGATCGCCCGGCCGTCGGACCGTGCCGGACCGTCCTCCCCGCGCGTCGTCCCGCGCCGCTCGATCGAGGCGTCGATCCAGTATGTGATCGACGCGCAGCGCTGGGCGATGGGTAACACCCGGCTCGGCATCCCGATCCTGTTCCACGAGGAATCGCTCCACGGCCTCGCCGCCAAGGACGCAACCGCCTTCCCGCAGGCCATCGGCCTTGCCAGCACCTGGGACCCGGCGCTGGTGCGCGAGATCAACGCCCTGATTGCGGACGAAACCCGCGCGCGCGGCATCCACATGGTGCTGTCGCCCGTGGTCGATGTCGCGCGCGACCCGCGCTGGGGGCGGATCGAGGAGACCTTCGGCGAAGACCCCTATCTCGTAGGCGAAATCGGCGTCGCCTCGGTCGAGGGGCTGACCGGGATCGGCACCGACCGCAAGCTGAAACCCGGCAAGGTCATGGCGACATTGAAGCACATGACCGGCCACGGCCAGCCCGAAAGCGGCACCAATGTCGGCCCCGCCCAGATCAGCGAGCGCACCTTGCGCGAGGCGTTTTTCCCGCCGTTCGAACAGGTGGTGAAGCGCACCGCCATCGACGCGGTGATGGCGAGTTACAACGAGATCGACGGGGTGCCCTCCCACGCCAACCACTGGCTGCTGGAAGACGTGCTGCGCGGCGAGTGGGGATTCCGGGGCGCGGTGGTCTCGGACTACTACGCGATCGAGGACATGGCCCGCCTCCACCACATCGCCCCCGACAACGCCCGTGCGGGCGAGATTGCGCTGCTGGCGGGGGTCGATGTCGATCTGCCCGAAGGCGCAGGCTTCAAGGATCTCGCCGCCAGCGTGCGGGCCAACCGCGTGCCGCAGGCGGCGGTCGATAAGGCGGTGCGCCGCCTGCTCACCATGAAATTCAACGCCGGACTGTTCGACAATCCCTGGCCCGATCTTGCCAAGGCCAAGACTGTAGATTTCCGTTGAGATTTGACCCGGGATTTTCATCGAGAAGTGACCCGGGTTGTTGGTAGCTATGTCCGTTCGGACTTGTGTTTGGTCAAGGGTTGGACATTCTCCTTTTTGGTTTTGCGCTGTGCGGCGGATGCCTTGAACCGGAAGCTATCGTTGCCTGTTTCGAGGATGTGGCAGTGGTGGGTCAGCCGATCGAGCAGCGCGGTGGTCATCTTGGCATCACCGAACACACTGGCCCATTCGCTGAAGCTCAAGTTGGTGGTGATGACCACGCTGGTGCGCTCGTAGAGCTTGGATAGCAGGTGGAACAGCAACGCCCCGCCTGACGGACTGAACGGCAGATAGCCCAGTTCATCGAGGATGATCAGGTCGAGCCGCAGCAGGCGCTCGGCGAGCTGGCCAGCCTTATTCTGGGCCTTTTCCTGTTCGAGCGCATTGACCAGGTCGACCGTCGAGAAGAAGCGGACCTTCTTGCGATGATGCTCGATTGCCTGAACGCCGAGCGCAGTGGCGATGTGGGTTTTGCCCGTCCCCGGGCCGCCCACGGCGACGACGTTGTGTGCTCCATCGATAAAGTCACAGCGATGCAGCTGGCGAACCATGGCTTCATTGACCTCGCTGGCAGCAAAATCAAAGCCGGCCAGATCCTTGTAGGCGGGGAACCGCGCGGCCTTCATCTGATAGGCGATCGAACGCACCTCACGCTCGGCCATCTCGGCTTTGAGCAGTTGGGACAGGATCGGGACTGCATTGGCGAACGCGGGTGCCCCCTGTTCGATGAGATCGCTGGCCGCTCCGGCCATGCCATACATCTTGAGGCCGCGCAGCATCACGATGACAGCCGCGCTGGCAGGGTCATGACGCATGGGCCGTCTCCTTGGCGCGCAGCGTATCATAGCGCGCCACATCGGCTCTGGGCTCGCTCATCAGCGACAGCGCCTGCGGGGCAGCGATGGGATCGGGGCCAGCGGGCTTTCCATCGATCAAGCGGTGCAACAGGTTCAGAACGTGGGTCTTGGTGGCAACGCCTGCCTCAAGTGCCAGCTCGACCGCGCACAGGACCGACTGCTCGTCGTGCTGGAGCACCAGCGCCAGGATCTCGGCCATTTCCTTGTCGCCGCCGGGGCGCTTCAGCAGCTGCCCCTGCAACTGCCTGAAGGCATCGGGCATCTCGGTGAACGGGGCACCGTTGCGCAGAGCACCGGGCTTGCGCTGGATCACCGCCAGATAATGCCGCCAGTCATAAACCGTCTGCCCGCCACTGCGGTGCGAGCGATCAATGATCCTCTCGTGCTCACACAGGATCTGTCCCTCGGCGGTGATCACGATCCGCGCGGGGTAAACCCGCAAAGACACCGGCCGGTTCGCAAAGCTGGCCGGCACGCTGTAACGGTTGCGCTCAAAGTGCACGAGGCAGATCGGTGAGACCCGCTTGGTATGCTCGACGAAGCCGTCGAACAGCCCGCCGAGCGGCATCAGGCTGGACAGTTCCTCCGCATGCACCTCGGCGATGGTGCCCGGCAAAGTGCCATGCGAGATATCGGCCCATTGCGCGATGCATTGCTCCTCGAGCCAGGCATTGAGGGCATCAAGATCAGCAAAGGCTGGCATGCGCTGCCACAACCGGCGCCGAGCGTCCTGAACGTTCTTCTCGACCTGGCCCTTTTCCCAACCGGAAGCAGGATTACAGAACTCAGGCTCGAACAGATAATGACTGGCCAGCGCTGCGAACCGCGCGTTGACCTGCCGCGCCTTGCCAGTGCCGACCTTGTCCACCGCGGTCTTCATGTTGTCGAAGATCCCACGGTGCGGAACACCGCCCAGAACCCGGAACGCCTGCGTCAGCGCATCGAACAGCATCTCATGGGTCTGCAGCGGATAAGCCCTGACGATAAAGGCCTTGCTGTGCGTCAGCTTGGTATGGGCCGCCTGCAGCTTCACACGCTCGCCGCCGAGAACCGCCCAGTCCTCGCTCCAGTCAAACTGGAACGCCTCCCCCGGCGCAAACACCAGCGGCACGAAGGTCCCGCGTCCACTGGTCTGCTGTTCATATTGCCGCTGCGCCTTCCACGCCCGCGCAAAAGCGGCAACGCGCCCGTAAGAACCGTCAAATCCCAACACCACCAGATCGGCGTGCAACTGCTTCACCGTGCGTCGCTGTTTGCGCGACTTGGCAGCCTCGATCCGCAGCCAATGCGACAGCTTCTCAGCAAACGGGTCCAGCTTACTACAACGCTCGGGAACCCGAAACCGCGGCTCTACCGCGCCGCTGCGCAGATACTTGCGGATCGTGTTCCGCGACAAGCCAGTGCGCCGCGCGATCTCCCGGATCGGCATCCGGTCTCGCAGATGCCAGCGACGGATAACACTCAGTAACGCCATGTCGATCACTCCTGTCTCCCTCGCTGCTCACAGCAAGGAACGGGTCAAAACATGGGTCAAATCTCAACGAAAACTCACCACCCTCCCGGGTCAAATCTCAACGGAAATCTACAGTGCGCCAGTTCCAAGAGCGATGTCCGTAGGTTTGAAGACCACTTCGCGTCATGTTACGCGAAGTATATAATTGCCGAAGCAGTATATCAATCTTCTGGTCGACAAAGTTGAAGGTTAGGCTTCGTTGACAAAGGGTATCCAGAGTTTGACTGAGGCGAGAGCGACGAAGCCGAGGTAGGATTCCTTGGTTTTGTCGTATCGGGTCGCAACGCGTCGCCAGTTCTTGAGTTTATTGAACAGTCGCTCGATCAGGTTGCGCCACTTGTATTTCGCGCGATCATGCGCGGCGGGATTGCGCCGGCCCGCCTTGGCCGGGATCACCGCCTCGACGCCAGCGGCCTCGATCTCTTCGCGGATTGCATCGGCGTCGTAGCCCCGGTCAGCCAGGAAGGCCGCGATCCGGTCGGTTATCATGCGGAACAGCGGGGCGAAGCCCTGCACATCGTGCGCCTGCCCCGGTGTCAGCACAAAGCCGAGGGGGAGGCCTCTGGCATCGCACCTTGCGTGGAGTTTGGTGGTGAAGCCGCCGCGCGATCGGCCAAGCGCCTCGGTGTGCTGAGTCCCCTTTTTATGCCGACAGCACAATGATGTGCCCGGACCACCGTGCTGTCGATCATGTCGGCGGCTGGGTCGCGCCCCGCCAGTTCGGCCAGCGTCTCGAGCATGGCATCGAACACGCCGGTCGTGACCCATCGTCGATAGCGCCGGAACACGCTGTTCCACTTGCCATACTCATCAGGCAAGTGCCGCCACTGCGCGCCCGTCCGCGCGATCCACATCATGCCTTCGAAATAGGGGCGGTTATCCTGCGCCGGGCGGCATCCACGACCACGCTCAGGCGGCAACAGCGGCCCGATCACTTCCCACTCTTCGTCCGTAACGCCAATCCGCTCGCCCAAGGCTGCCTCCAAAAGACAGCCTTGAATCAAGGCCCGAGTCCACAGTCAAGCTTTGTCCACGAAGCCTAGTCGTCAGGGACGATAACCAAACCTAACTGGGGTCTTCCTCTGTCTCGCCTTGGGCGATCAGATCGGCAAGGTTCACGGCACGGACCAGCGAACGCTTGATCTGGGCGGTGAAGGCGTCCTTCGCGGGGGCGTCCTGATACAAGATCGCATTCTGAAGGCTGGAATGGCTTGTGCCTTCGACCGTCACCAGCGCCGGTCGGAATTCCCCGGGGCGCGCGGGATCGTCTTCCAGCCGATAGGTCATGAAGATGATATTCACCTGGGCGTTCTTCACATCGAGCGACCGAATGAAGTCCGCGCGGGCGACGATATACCGGTAGACCTGTTCCGGGATCACCGCGACGATCTTGGACTTCCAATGATGGTGGAAGTAACCCTTCCGGATCAGTTGCGTGATGTAGCGCTTATACACGTTGTCCCAGTTCAGCCCATACGTCGGGCGCTTGGGAAGGTCCGCGCCCGCGCGGATCGCCTGATAGGCCGGGAAGATCGACCCGGTTATGTCGATTGCCTGGAGCTCGACGGACAGGAAGCGGTCCACTTCGCCGTCGGGCTGGACGTCGGCAATCACAAAATCGACATTCCCGAACCCGGCCATTTTGACTTCCGGCGCGACCATAGGGTTCTTTGGCGCGTCGCCAGGCCAGCAATGGGCGACGACTTCCGTCAGAAAATCAACCGCATAGAAGCGCTTCGGACAGATCGGGATAAGGTCTTCCGCCGGGTCCGCTTCGCCGTCAGATCGGCGCCAGAGAGTGCAGACGGGATAGGGTTCGTCGGGAAGCTGGGTGCTGCGCTTGGGGCACCGGGACTTGATGTAGGGGCAAAGGAAACCGGTCGCGGAAGGTTCAGCCCCCTTCCGCGCCCGTTGCCCCAGAATTTCGCCGACTATCGTTTCCGGATCAAACGGCAACCGCAACCCCCTCACGTCCATGAACAGCGCGCCCCGGCGCGATTGTCATGGTATCGGAGAGTATTAGCGTTTCTGCAACCCTTCGACCGAGCAGCGGCGGCACCGCGTTGCCGACCTGAACATATTGTTCGGTTCGACTGCCCTGAAATTCGAAGAAGTCCGGGAAGGATTGAAGGCGCGCGGCTTCGCGCACGGTGAAGGAACGGTCTTGCACGGGGTGAATATATGCGCCCCAGTGAATGTCACACTTCGTCAGGACGGTGCATGACAGGTCCGTCTTGCGCGGGCGACCATAGCGCTTCGTGTGATCGCTACGCTTCGCCTTCAGCATTCCGGACGGAAGCAATTCGCGGGGAATGTCCCGCCACGATCCGCCCGGCGGAATGTGCTTCATGCGTTCTTCATTGATCCGCGCCAGTCGCCCCGGTTCGTGATTGAACAGGGTCCGGCAATCGCCGCGAAGGATCGCCTGATAGCCGTTCTTCGCGCTGGAAGCATATTTGCGCGGGATCACCGCGTCCCCGTTGCGAAGGATCGGAAGGTCCGAAATGGCGTCCCAGACCGTGACGAAGGGTTCAAGGCCCGGTCCATGCGTCGGTTCAGGGAACAGGATCGGGGCGCCCGTGCGCGTGGCAATGAAGAACACCCGGCGGCGCTCTTGCGGCACGCCGTATTCTTCAGCCTTCAGGACGCGCATTTCGACCCGATAGCCCAGCGCTTCGATTTCTTCGAAAATCTGGCGAACGATTGCGCCCCCGGCAATCGACGTGATCCCGGTCACGTTTTCCATGACAAGCCAGCGGGGCATGATCCCTTCGACGATCCGCAGATATTCGCGGAACAGGCCCGCGCGCGGGTCTTGCGCGCCGCGATGGTGATTATAGACCGAATACCCTTGGCAGGGCGGACCGCCGACGATCACATCCAGTTCGCCCTTGGCAATCCCAGCCGCGTCCAGAAGCTGTTCCGGGGTGACGTTCTGGATCGGCCCGCCGATGAACGTAGCTTCCTTGTGCGTGGCGGCAAAAGTCCGCCCGGCAACGTCGTCGAAGTCCTGTCCGGCGAGGACATGGAACCCGGCTTGCCGGAAGCCTTCCGATAGCCCGCCAGCCCCGCAAAAAAGGTCGATTGCTGTGAGTGCGCGCCTGTTCATCGCTTTCCCCTTCCTCCCAAGATAATGGAGAGCGGCTTGCCTTGATCCTGGGTTCGGGCGCGATCCAATAGATCGCAGATCGCACGGCGTCCCAGCCATGCCTTCGAAACCCTCTCCCGATCAGCCAGTTCCGCGAGCTGGGCGGCTTCGTCGTCGGACAAGTTCACCGTCACCCGGTTCTTCGACGCCATACTGTCCCCCACGATGCTGCAAGGTGCAGCACTATGAAGCACCCTAGGCAATGGCCGGGCAGTAAACAAGGGCTTTGTCTCTGTTTTGCCGCATGATACATCAAAAGAACATATCAAGAACGAATGCAGTGGGCAAGCAGGAATAGCGGCTGTGGGGAAGGCCTCGGCAGCTTCGGCCATCTCCGCATTTTTGAGCTGTCGACATAGGGCATGCCACAAATGGTCTTGCCATTCAGCTGATCGGTTCCACCAGAGATTTCTGCGAGGGCGGCGGTCGAGTCCATGAGCGCGCTGCTTCGCGAAGAGGGTGGTGCAATAATTACCTTGCCCCTTCCCTCTTGCCTTTTCACCGGTCTCGAATCATGCTTGAGAAATCAGGGCGACGCTTGTGTGTCACGGGGTCTTTAGTCGCTAAAACTGCTTTGTATTTCAGCGTCTTGCATTCCTGGGAAAGGGATGGCAGGGATGACAAGTTTCGAACCCTTTGCCCTCCGTTTTGAGGCCCGACGCTCTATCAGCTTAGCGATGTGCCGACATCGCTCACGATGCAAAACCTCATGCCAAGAACCGCTGCGATGCGCTGCGTCCGGGGGCAGAGCCCACCCGCGAGCGGTGATTGAGATGCAACAGGTTCACTGCGGGTGGAGCGGGAATATGGCTCGTCACGTTCGGCAACTCCCTCAGCATAACCCTTAACCGCTCCGCCAATTCCTTC
>Ga0208370_100446_pt1 | contig 9811 bp, 9 predicted proteins | sample Subbio12Jun_QV11_FD_184822 | JGI IMG/M metagenome (GOLD analysis project Ga0208370, IMG submission 184822) | Serpentinite rock and fluid subsurface biosphere microbial communities from McLaughlin Reserve, California, USA -CR12Jun_QV11 (SPAdes) | ecosystem: Environmental > Terrestrial > Deep...
TCCCCGTTCGGTCGCCCTCCGTATAAACCCTTACCTGGCCCCCGCCAGCTTCTTCGCGCGCCGCCGTTCGGCGCTCGATCCGAGGCCGATCGCCTCGCGGTATTTGGCCACGGTGCGCCGGGCGAGATCGAAGCCTTCGTGCCGGAGCATTTCGGAAAGTTGCTGGTCTGACAGGATGGTCTTGACCGTTTCGGCCTCGATCAGCGCCTTGATCCGGGCCTTGATCGCCGCGCTCGATGCACCTTCGCCGTCCGCCCCTTCGCCGATGCGGCTCACCCCGCTGGTGAAGAAATACTTGAGCTCGAAGGTGCCGCGCTCGCACCACAGATATTTGTTGCTGGTGACGCGGGAGACGGTGCTTTCGTGCATCCCGATCTGTTCGGCCACCTCGCGCAGGGTAAGCGGGCGCAGTTCGGCGACGCCGCGGCGAAAGAAACCGTCCTGTTGCTTCACGATTGCGGCTGCGGTCTTGAGGATCGTCTTCTGGCGCTGGTCCAGCGCGCGGATCAGCCAGTGCGCGTCGGCGAGCTTCTCCTTGAGCCAGCTTTGCGATTCGCGGCTGGTCGCCCCGGCATCGAGTTCGAGATAGTAGCCGCGGTTGACGATCAGGCGGGGCAGCGTCTCCTCGTTGATCGCGATGTCCCACCCGCCCGCGGCATTGGCGGTGACGAGGATGTCGGGCACCACCGTGCCGGTTTCGGCGGGCGCGAAGGCGAGACCCGGGCGCGGGTTGTAGCCGCGCAATTCGCGCAGCATGTCGGCGAAATCCTCGTCGTCCACCCGGCACAGGCGCTTCAGGCGCTCCACCTCGCCGCGCGCGACAAGATCGAGATTGGCGATCAGCGCCGCCATGCAGGGATCGTAGCGGTCGGCCTCGCGCGCCTGGATGGCGATGCATTCGGCAAGGCTGCGCGCGCCGACGCCGGAAGGGTCGAGCGACTGGACGAGTTCGAGCGCCGCCTCGGCCTCGTAGCACTCGACCCCTAGATCTGCGGCGATGTCCTCCAGCGTGGCGGCAAGATAGCCCGCCTCGTCGAGCAGGCCGATGATGTGCCGGGCGATGAGGGCGCTGCGGGTATCGCGGGTGAGCGCCCCGATCTGGCCTTCGAGATGCTCGGCCAGCGTCACCTCGGCGGCGCGCAGCTGCTCCCAGTCGGGCGTTTCGGCAAGTCCGCCGGCCGCCGCGCCCGCCGCACCCCATTCGGCATCGCGCAGCGCAGGGCCTGACCCGTCTCCCGTGTCGAAATCGCGGTCGACTGCCGCAAGGTCGAGCGGCGCGTCGCCTTCGCCCCCGCCTGCCAGCATCAGCTGGTCGGCGGTCGCGCCGTCAGCTGCGGGCGCAGCGAGCTCGATCCGCTCCGGTTCGGCCCCGGGATCGGCCGGCCCACCGGTATCGAGCAGCGGATTTGCCTCCAGCGCCTCGGCGATGAAGGTCTCGATCTCGAGATTGGAGGCCGCCAGCAGCTTGATTGCCTGCTGCAATTGCGGCGTCATCACCAGCGATTGCGTCTGCCGGATATCGAGGCGGGGGCCCAATGCCATGCCTGTGCCCGCTACAGCGTGAAACTCTCGCCGAGATAGAGCCGCCGCACGTTCTCGTCGGCGACCAGTTCCTGCGGGCTGCCCGCGAACAGCACCTGACCCCCGTAAATGATGCAGGCGCGGTCGACGATGTCGAGCGTCTCGCGCACGTTGTGATCGGTGATCAGCACCCCGATGCCGCGCTGCTTCAAATCCTTCACGAGGTCGCGAATGTCGCTGATCGAGAGCGGGTCGATCCCGGCGAAAGGCTCGTCGAGCAGCATGATCGAGGGCTTGGCCGCCAGCGCCCGGGCGATCTCGCAGCGCCGCCGTTCACCGCCCGACAGCGCCATGGCCGGGCTTTCGCGCAGGCGGGTGAGGCCGAATTCGCCCAGCAGCCGCTCCAGTTCCGAGGCGCGGATGGCCCGGTCGGGCTCGACCAGCTCGAGCACGCAGGCGATGTTCTGCTCCACCGTCATCCCGCGAAAGATGCTGGTTTCCTGCGGCAGGTAGCCGAGGCCAAGGATCGCGCGGCGATACATCGGCAGCTTCGTCACATCCTCGCCGTCCATCAGGATGCGGCCCGAATCCGGCTTCACGAGGCCCATGATCGAATAGAAGCAGGTCGTCTTGCCCGCGCCGTTCGGGCCGAGCAGGCCGAGCACCTCGCCCTTGGCGACAGTGAGCGAAATGTCGGTCAGAACCGCGCGCTTGTCATAGCTCTTGGCGATCGAGATCACCTCGAGCCCGCTGCCTGTCGGCTCGGCGGGTTGTACCTCGCGGGGGGCTTCGGAGAGGGTGGTCGTGCGCATGTGCCTGCCATCCTTAGCAGCCCTTTCGGGACGCGAAAGACTCGACACGCAGTTGGCAGGATTTTTGCTTAGCCCTGCGGCAATCGAATGCGAAGACCGCGCCGTGCGGCAACTTGCGGGCGATTAGAAGAGCTTGTATCGCCCGCCTGGCACCGCACGCAATATTGTGTCGCGCCAACACCGGATATTGCAACCCGAAGACGGCTTTGCGATACTGCTCCTTAGAGGTCAGACCGTAGGGGAGCGGCACATATGGCGAAATCCGAAAGGCGCATCGGGGGACGCGCCGTCCTTGCACAAGGCGCGCGCGACTGGCGCAAGGCGATGAGCGACCATGTCGCCTACGGGCTGCTGGTCTATACCGCATTGCAGATTTTCGTGACCGTGAAGGCGCTGGCCGAAGGCTCCTCGACCGCGCTGCCCTATCTGGCGCTGATCGTGCTGGTGGCGGGGATTATCCCGGTGTGCCGCTGGTTCGAGAAGCGCTGGGCGGACCTTGGCGAGGAACTGGGGACCGACCCGGCGATGGCCCCCGCCTTCCGCCGCGACGTGGTGACGCTGTGGGCGCTGGCGATCGGCCTGCCTTTCGGGCTGACGCTGATCTTCAGGATGATCCTGAATTTCTTCTGAGTGCCACGGGCCGCTGAGGGCCCGCGCCTCGGTCAGGCCCGCCGGAACGGGTTGGTTACTTGGAAGCTTCGTAACGCGTGATCGCCTCAAGGGTGATCTTGCGCGCTTCGGCCGCATCGCCCCAGCTGCCGACGCGCACCCACTTCTCGGTCTCAAGATCCTTGTAGTGGGTGAAGAAGTGTTCGATCTGCTGGAAGATGATGCTCGGCAGATCCTTGGTCTCGAGCACGTCGGCATAATAGGGGAAGGTCTCGTTGACGGGCACGCAGACCAGCTTTTCGTCCCCGCCCTGCTCGTCCTCGAGGTTGAGCACGCCGATCGGGCGCGCGCGCACCACGCAGCCCGGGATGAAGGGCGAACGCGAGATCACCAGCGCATCGAGCGGGTCGCCGTCAGGCGAAAGCGTGTGCGGCACGAAGCCGTAATTGGCCGGATAGCGCATCGGGGTGTGCAGGATGCGATCGACGAACAGCGCGCCGCTTTCCTTGTCGAATTCATACTTCACCGGCTCGCCCCCGGTTGGCACCTCGATGATGACGTTGAGATCGTCGGGCGGATTGACGCCGGTGGGGATCTTGTCGATGCGCATGGCTTGTCTCTTGCGGTTGGCCGTGGGTTTTCGCTTGCGGCTGAGAAGATGGAACGCGGCTTTGCGCCGCCCTTAATGCGTGTCGCAGGATTGCGAAAGGGGCTGTGTGGGCCTAATCCGCGCCCCCATGAACAAGACAACCCCGCAGGCCATCCGCGGCACCCAGGACATTTTCGGCGCCGAGGCTGAGGCCTTCGCCCTTGTGGTTGAAACCTTCGAGCGCGTGCGGCGTCTTTACCGCTTCCGCCGGGTGGAAATGCCGGTGTTCGAGAAGACCGAGGTGTTCGCGCGCAGCCTTGGCGAGACCACTGATGTGGTCTCCAAGGAGATGTATTCCTTCGAGGATCGCGGCGGGGAATCGCTGACCCTGCGCCCGGAATTCACCGCCGGCATCGCGCGGGCTTTCCTCACCAACGGCTGGCAGCAATATGCGCCGCTGAAGGTCGCCACCCACGGCCCGCTGTTCCGCTACGAGCGCCCGCAGAAGGGCCGCTACCGCCAGTTCCACCAGATCGACGCCGAGGTGATCGGCGCGGGCGAACCGCAGGCCGATGTGGAGCTGCTGGCGATGGCGGATCAGCTGCTGCGCGAGCTTGGCATCCGCGATGTCACCCTGCACCTCAACACGCTGGGCGATGGCGCGAGCCGCGAGGCATGGCGGGCGGCGCTGATCGCATATTTCCGGGGGGTGAGGGGCGACCTTTCCGAAGAATCGCAGGAGCGGCTGGAGAAAAACCCGCTGCGAATCCTCGATTCGAAGGATGCGCGGGACAGGCCGTTTCTCGCCGATGCGCCGAAAATCGACGCGTTTTTGTCGGATGAGGCGCGCGCCTTCTTTGCCGCAGTCACCAGCGGGCTCGATGCGGCGGGCGTGAAGTGGGTGCGCGCCGAAAGCCTCGTGCGCGGCCTCGACTACTACCGCCACACCGCCTTCGAGTTCATCCCCGACGAGGGCAGCGCCTCGGCGGCGGCCTTGGGGAGCCAGAGCACGGTGCTGGGAGGCGGGCGTTACGACGGGCTGATTGAATCGCTCGGAGGCGCAGCCACACCTGCGGTCGGCTGGGCTGCGGGGATCGAGCGGCTGGCGATGCTGGTTGGGGCGCGGGAGGAGGAGCCTGCGGACCTCATCATCGTGGTTGAGGATGATGCGCGGCTTGCAGAGGCGATTGGGCACGTGCATGCGGTCCGGTCTGCCGGATATTCCGCAGAGCTCGTCGCCTCTGGCTCGCCGAGGAAGCGCTATGACAAAGCCATGAAGCGCTCCCACAGGGTAATTCTATCGCTTCAGCCCAATTTGGAGCACCGCTATGCGGGAGATGATCTCGCGGCCGACGTGCTGGGGGTGATTGGCATCCATCGGTAGCCCCCCTCGTCACCCTGAACTCGTTTCAGGGTCCATCGCGCCGCTCGCACTGCGGCCCGAAACGGAGAAATGGATGCTGAAACAAGTTCAGCATGACGAGTAAGAGAAGACGCCCATGCAAATCCCCCCCGAACGCCTTGACCAGATCGCGCACCGCTTTGCGGAGCTGGAAGCGCGCATGGCGTCCGGCACGCTGGAGGGCGAGGCCTTCGTGCGTGCCAGCCGCGACTATGCCGAGCTTGAACCCGTGGCGAAGATCGCCGCCGAGGTGAAAGCCGCGCGCGAGGAAATGGCGGGGCTCGCAGGGATGCTTGCCGATCCCGAAATGAAGGCCATGGCCGAGGAGGAGATGGCAAGCCTCAAAGCCGCCCTCCCCGATCTCGAGCGCCGCCTCGCCATCGCGCTGCTGCCGCGCGATGCCGCCGATGCGCGCCCCGCGATGCTCGAAATCCGCGCCGGCACCGGGGGCGATGAAGCCGCGTTGTTTGCCGCCGATCTCTACCGGATGTACGAACGCTACGCCGCTGAACAGGGCTGGAAGGTCGAGCCGGTCAGCGTCAACGCCTCCGATATCGGCGGATACAAGGAAGTGATCGCCAACGTCACCGGCACCGGGGTCTTCGCCAAGCTCAAGTTCGAAAGCGGGGTCCACCGGGTCCAGCGCGTGCCCGTGACCGAGAGCGGCGGGCGCATCCACACCTCGGCGGCGACCGTGGCGGTGCTGGCCGAGCCCGACGAAGTCGATGTGCAGATCGAGGAAAGAGACCTCAAGATCGACGTTTACCGCGCGAGCGGTGCAGGCGGACAGCACGTCAACACCACCGATTCGGCGGTGCGCATCACCCACCTGCCGACCGGCACCGTCGTCACCTGTCAGGACGGTCGCAGCCAGCACAAGAACAAGGAAAAGGCGTTGCAGGTGCTGCGCACCCGCCTCTACGATGCCCAGCGCGAGGCCACGCAAGGCGCCGAGGCCGAGGCGAGGAAGGCCATGGTCGGCAGCGGGGACCGGTCGGAGCGCATCCGCACCTACAACTTCCCGCAAGGCCGCGTCACCGATCACCGCATTGGCCTCACCCTGCACAAGCTGGAAGAGGTGCTCGCCGGGCCGGGCCTTGCCGAACTGGTCGATGCCCTGATCGCCGAGGATGAGGGCAAGCGGCTCGCCGCGCTGGCGGAATAATCCGTGCTACTTTTCGCCCTGAGCGTGTCGAAGGGCTGTCTTTCACTTTCCAGCCCGGGGCGATTAGGAAAAGCAGTGGTTCGACAAGCTCGGCACGAACGGAGGTGGTGGTGGTGCTGGTAGGCGACGCCATTCGCGCGGCCGCCGAGCGCCTCGCCCGTGTCAGCGACACCGCGCGGCTGGATGCCGAACTGCTGATGGCGCACGCGCTCGGCATCACCCGTTCGGCCATGCTGCTGAAGGCCATGCGCGACCCCGCGCCCGCCGGTTTCGCGGCGCTGGTCGAGCGGCGCGTCGTGCATGAACCGGTCGCCTACATCACCGGCACGGCCGAGTTTTTCGGTCTCCCCCTTGCTGTCACCCGCGATACCCTGATCCCGCGCGGCGACAGCGAGACGCTGGTGGTCGCGGCGCTGGAGCGTGCCGGACCTGCGGGCCGCGCGATCGATCTGGGCACGGGCACGGGGGCGCTGCTGCTGGCCGTTCTGGCGCAGCGCGCAGGCTGGCAGGGGCTGGGCGTCGATGCCTCACCGCGCGCGCTGGCGGTCGCCGGGAGCAATGCGGCATCGCTCGGGCTGGCAGAGCGCGCGGCGTTCCGCCTGCGTGACTGGCGCGTGGCAGGCTGGGCCGACGATCTCGGCGGCTTCGATCTGGTTCTCTGCAATCCGCCCTATGTGGAAACCGGCGCGGTTCTGGACGCCGGGGTGCGCGATTACGAACCCGCCAGCGCGCTGTTTGCCGGACCCGAGGGGCTTGACGATTATCGCGTCCTCATCCCCCGGCTGCGCGCACTGATGAACCCGGGCGCGCTGGCGATCCTGGAAATCGGCGCGAATCAGGCCGGGGCCGTGGGAGCTCTTGCGCAGGCTGCGGGCTTTGCCACCGCGCTGCGCCGCGACCTTGCGGGGCGTCCGCGCGCCTTGCTGCTGACGTGACAGAAAAGCGCAGCGGGGCTTGGCAAACGGCTTTGGCATCGCTACGTCCCTTGCAGGCCAGATGGATTGCGAAGGGCGCAAACCGCTGGGCCAAGCTCCTGAACTCAAGCTGATACGGCCGTCAGGGCACACCCCCGGTCGCTCGCAGCGCGGAGCACGCGGCACGTCTTGGCACGGCCTTACGTGACGCAAGGCAAGGGGTCTGTTGACCGCGCGGGCAGTGAGTGATTCGCGCCAGGTCGCTGATAAGGAACGTTTTCCTTGAATAACAATCGCAATAACCGGCGTCGTGGCCGCGGCAATCGCAACCAGGGCGGCAATGGTGCCCAGCTGAACCGCATCGACAGCCGGGCGCGCGGCAATGCCCCGCAGATGCTCGACAAGTATAAGAAGCTTGCCCAGGATGCCCAGCACAACGGCGACCGGGTGCAGATGGAGTATTATCTCCAGTTCGCCGACCACTATTTCCGCGTGATCGCCGACAACAAGGCCCGCCAGGACGAACAGCGCGGCGTGCGGCGCGAGGAGCGCGAGCCGGCCGAGGACTACGGCGACGACGATCTCGATTTCGACCGCGGCCGCCGCAGCGAACAGGCCTCGCGCCCGCGCTACGAACAGGCCGATGCCATGTCGCGCATGGAGATGGAAGAAGGCGAACCGGGTCAGGAAGGCGAGAGCTTCCTCAGCGAGGAGGGCGGCGAGGAACCGCCGCGCCCGCCGGCGCCGCGCCGCGAGCGCAAGCCGCGCGCGGAACGCGCCGACCGCCCGGAGCGCAGCGAAAAGCGCGCCGACCGCCCGGAACCCAAAGAGGCCAAGCCCGCGCGCGGGCGCAGGCCGCGCAAGAGCGTCGATGACAACGAGCAGCGCGGGATCGACAGCGCTATCCTCCCGCCATCGATCCGTGGCGACGACACCGGCGGCGACAGCGGCACGCTCGAAACCGTCGACTGATCGCCATGGGGGAGCAGGTGGCGGCGGTTTCTGCGCTGGCGCAGCGCCGTCCGGCGCTGGCTGCTGCCCTGTCGGGGCTGATCGGGGCCTGCGCCTACCCGCCGCTCCACCTGTGGCCGCTGGGTCTCGCCGCGCTGGCGGGGTTTGTGTGGCTGATCCACTCTGCCGATAACTGGCGACAGGCGCTATGGCGCGGCTGGTGGTTCGGCTGGGCGCACCTGACGCTCGCCAACAACTGGATCGCGACCGCCTTCACTCACCAGGCCAAGATGCCCGAATTTCTCGGATGGCTGGCGGTGCCGCTTTTGTGCATTTATCTCGCGATCTATCCCGCGCTGGCGGCGCTGGCGGCGCATCTCCTTGCCCGGCGCGCGCCGCTCTGGGCTTTCGGGCTGGTGCTGGCGGGGGCATGGATCGTGACGGAATGGCTGCGCGGCTGGGTGTTCACCGGCTATCCCTGGCCGCCGGTGGGGCTGATGCTGCTGGGGACGTGGGAGACGCCCGGGCTGGCGCGGCTGCTGCCATGGATGGGCACCTATGCCCTCTCGGGCCTGGCGATCGCGGTCGCGGCCTTCTTCCTTGCCCTCGCCCGGTCGCGCCGCCGCTGGCTTTCCTACGCGGCCATGCCCCTCCTGATCACTGCCATGTTCGCGCCCTCGGGGGGCAACGATGCGGAGTCGGACCTACGCTATACCCTTGTCCAGCCCTACATACCGCAGTCCGAGATCAACGAGCCCGCCAAGTTCGAGGAGCAGTTCGCCCGCCTCACCCGCCTGACCGCACCCGGCGGCAACCAGTCGCGTCTCGTGCTCTGGCCCGAAAGTGCCGTTCCCGACTATCTGGAAGAAGGCTACCCCAAGCGTTACTATCTCCAGATGACCGCAGGCGGCGATCCGTTGCTGGCCCGCCGCCGGATCGGCAAGGTGATCGGCCCGCGATCGACGCTGCTGACCGGGGTGGTCAATCTCAACATCGGCGTCCGGCCCGATGGCTATCCGGCGGCGGTCAGCGCGCGCAATTCGGTGATGGCGATCGACGGCACGGGCGCAATCGTGGGCGGCTATGACAAGGCCCATCTGGTACCTTACGGCGAATATCTGCCGATGCGCCCGCTGCTCGAACCGCTCGGCCTGTCGCGGCTGGTGGCGGGAAGCATCGATTATGTCCCCGGCCCCGGCCCACGCACGCTGGACCTTGGCGCGCATGGCAAGGCGGGGGTGATGATCTGTTACGAGATCGTGTTCTCCGGCCATGTCGTGGATCGCGCCAGCCGCCCGGATTACGTCTTCAATCCTTCCAATGACGGCTGGTTCGGCAGCTGGGGCCCGCCGCAGCATCTTGCACAGGCGCGGATGCGGGCGATCGAGGAGGGCCTGCCGGTGCTGCGTTCGACCACCACCGGGATCAGCGCGGTGATCGACCCGCAAGGCGTGGTGCGCGGGGCCATCGGCATCGGTAAGGCCGACAAGCGCGAGGGGCGCGTGCCCGAGGCCGTCGCGCCGACCCTGTTCGCCCGCTGGGGTCATGCGCTGACTTTGGGGTGGGCGGCCCTGTTCCTTGCGCTGGGTCTTGGTGCGCCGAGAGTGCTTGCGCTTGCCCGCGCGCGCGGCTAGGGCGGAGCGCAAGATTGCCGGACATAAAGGTTTCCTTATATCTCTATAAGGCCACCGCTCCGGCACCGATCCGCACCATCAGCCCCCGGGGGACATCATGCGCACCAATTACCTGTTCACCTCCGAAAGCGTTTCCGAAGGCCACCCGGACAAGGTCTCCGACCAGATTTCCGACGCCATCGTCGATCTGTTCCTGTCGAAGGACCCCGAGGCG
>Ga0208370_100450_pt1 | contig 9776 bp, 8 predicted proteins | sample Subbio12Jun_QV11_FD_184822 | JGI IMG/M metagenome (GOLD analysis project Ga0208370, IMG submission 184822) | Serpentinite rock and fluid subsurface biosphere microbial communities from McLaughlin Reserve, California, USA -CR12Jun_QV11 (SPAdes) | ecosystem: Environmental > Terrestrial > Deep...
ACGAGGGATTGTAACCGGGGGGTCATTCCCGCTAACCAAGCCCCATGCGCAAACTCATTCTCCTCGCGGCCCTTGCGGTTGCCCCGCTTTCCGCCCAGACCCACCCCGCCGAACAGGTCTCCGAAGAGCGCCTCAGGGCCGATGTCGAAAAGCTCGTCAGCTTCGGCACGCGCCACACCCTGTCCTCGCAGACCGACCCCAGGCGCGGGATCGGTGCGGCGGTCGATTGGGGGCTGGAGGAGTTCCGCAGGATCGGGGCGAAGTGCGGCGGTTGTCTCGAAGTGCTGCCCGTCGGCGAGACGGTTACCGGGCCGCGCATTCCGACCCCGACGCTGGTGCGCAATGCGGTCGCGATCCAGCGCGGAACCGAGCGCCCCACTGAGGTCGTGATCGTGCAGGGCCACATCGACAGCCGGGTGAGCAACGTGATGGACGCGACATCTGACGCGCCGGGGGCCAATGACGACGGCAGCGGCACCGCGCTGGTGATCGAGGCAGCGCGGGTGCTCTCGGGCACGAAATACCCGAGCACGATCATCTACGCCCTGCTCTCGGGCGAGGAACAGGGCCTCCATGGCGGGCAGATCCTTGCCGATTGGGCTGCGGCACAAGGCTTCACCGTCAAGGCCGTGCTGAATAACGACATTGTCGGCAATTCCTGCGGGAGCGACGGCTATTGCGAGCCTAAGCTGGTGCGCGTCTTCTCCGAAGGTCCGCGCGCTGATCTCACCGACCGGCTGCGCGCGGCCCAGACACGCTTCGGCGGCGAGAACGACGCGCCCTCGCGCAACCTTTCGCGCTGGGTGGCGGCACTGGCGGCGAAGCACCCCGAAGAGATGCAGGTGCGCCAGATCTGGCGCACCGACCGCATGGGGCGGGGCGGGGATCAGGTGCCGTTCCTCCAGATGGGCTATCCCGCGATCCGGTTCTCGGTCGGGGTCGAGGATTACGATCACCAGCACCAGGACCTGCGCACCGAGAACGGCGTGGCCTATGGCGACACCATCGACGAAATGGACTTTGGCTATCTCGCCGGGGTAACGCGGCTGAACGTGCGCGCGCTCGATGCGCTGGCCCGTGCGCCGATGCCGCCCGGGGTGGTGGTGGATGCGGCGGTGCGGACCGATAGTATGCTGACATGGCGATCAACCGGAGCAGCCAGTTATCAGATCCGTGTTCGCCGGCCTGACGAACCGGACTGGCGCATTGACACACCGGCAGGCAGCATGGGCGAGGCTTGGAATGCATCGCTGACCGACGAATCCGAAAAGGAACGACCCGAAGAATTTGCAACCGTTGTTCCCCTGCGCGGCGACGATTGGATATTCGGCGTGGCGGCCTGTGCCAGCGAACACTGCTCCCCGGTCTCCAGCGCCGTCCCCGGCGGGGCGTTCGAGCCGGTAGCGACGGAATAGACATCGTTCGCCTCCAGCCAGATCAAGTGGCTCGGCCGCCTCGCGTCTCGACTTTGCTCGACACGAACAGGCTGGGGGAATAGGGCTAACCCATGCCCAAGCCCTCCAAACTCCCCCAGGGGATGCCGACGCGCCAGCAAGTGCTCGACTTCATCCAGTCTTCCGATATCCCCGCCGGAAAACGCGAGATCGCCAAGGCGTTCGGGCTCAAGGGGCAGGAGAAGATCAGGCTCAAGGCGCTGCTCAAGGACATGGCCGAGGAGGGCCTGATCGACGGCAGCAAGACAGCGTTTCACCGCATGGGCGGGGTGCCCCGGGTCACGGTGCTCAGGATCGTGGCGGTGGACGAGGGCGACCTTATCGCCGAGCCCGACAACTGGGACCCCGAAGCCCCCGGCAAACCGCCGCGCCTCACCATCCGCGAGCCGCGCGCGCGTCCCGGGGTCAAGCGCCCGGTGGCATTGAAGCGCGGCGACCGGGTGCTGGCGCGCACCGAGGAGGTGGACGGCAGCTGGCGCGCGCACCCGATCAAGCGCCTGCCCGCGCGCACCGAAGGGCTGATGGGCGTGGTCGAGATCGACAAGGCGGGCAAGGCGTGGCTCGCCCCGGTCGACAAGCGGGTGCGCCAGTCTGCGCCGATTGCCGATCGGGGCGAGGCCGAGGCCGGCCAGCTGGTAATCGCCGAGCGGGTGGGGCGCTCCGAGCGGGCCGGGGTCAAGGTGGTGGAGGTGATCGGCGATCCGCTCGCGCCGCGCTCGTTCAGCCTGATCGCCATCGCCAAGCACGGCATCCCGCACATCTTCCCCGAGGAGGCGCTGGAAGAGGCCCCGCGCGCGGCCCGCCTCAAGCTTTCCGAGAAGGCCCGCGAAGACCTCAGGCACCTGCCCATCGTCGCCATCGACCCCGCCGATGCGCGCGACCACGATGACGCGATCTGGGCCGAGCCGGATGGCGAAGGCGGGTTCAACGCGGTGGTCGCCATCGCCGATGTGAGCTTCTATGTCCGCCCCGGCAGCGCGCTCGACCGGGAGGCGCGGAAGCGCGGCAACTCGGTCTATTTCCCCGACCGGGTGGTGCCGATGCTGCCCGAGGTGCTGTCCGCCGATGTGTGCTCGCTGAAGCAAGGCGAGGACCGCGCCGCCATGGCCTGCCACCTGCACATCAGCGCCGAAGGCAAGGTGACGAGCTTCCGCTTCACCCGTGCGCTGGTCCGCATCGCGCACAACATCGCCTATGAGGACGCGCAGGCGATTGTGGATGGAAAGCCCCTTGCCCGCGGGGAAGGGGTTGGGGATGGGGATGGGGGCTCCGCTGTCGCGGCTTCGACCACCCACCCCCCGACCCCCTCCCTCAAGGGAGGGGGTGAGGAGGTGCGCACGATCCTCGCCAACCTGTGGGCCGCGTGGCGCGCGCTCGCTGCCGCCCGGGCGGCGCGCGATCCGCTCGAGCTGGAACTGCCCGAGCGGCGCGTTGTGCTTGACGAGGCGGGGCGCATCGCGTCGATCGCGATCCGCGAGCGGCTCGATGCGCACCGGGTGGTCGAGGATTTCATGATCGCGGCCAACGTCGCCGCCGCCAAGGCACTGGAGGCCAAGACCGCCCCGGTGGTCTATCGCATCCACGAGCCGCCCAGCCGCGAGAAGCTAATCGCGCTGCGCGATTATCTCGCCACCATGGGCAAACGCCTCGCGCTCGGCCAAGTGATCACGCCCGGCCTGTTCAACCGGATGCTCAAGGACATCACTGACGAGGCCGAGCGCGCGCTCGTCATGGAGGCGGTGCTGCGCAGCCAGACGCAGGCCTATTATGGCCCCGCCAACGCCGGGCATTTCGGCCTTGCGCTGGGCTCCTATGCCCACTTCACCTCGCCGATCCGGCGCTATTCCGACCTTTTGGTTCACCGTGCGCTGGTCGATGCCTACAAGCTCGAGCAGCCCGCCCCGCCGGGCTCGCTGCCTGCCACCACCGGCCTGTCCGAGCGTGACCGCGCCAGCCTCGCGCAGGTCAGCGACGCGATCAGCCAGACCGAGCGCCGGGCGATGGAGGCCGAGCGCGACACCATCGACCGCTATGTCGCGGCGTGGCTTTCGGGCCGGGTGGGCGAGGTGTTCGACACCCGCATTACCGGGGTGCAGGCGTTCGGCTTCTTTGCCACCATCGTCGGCCTCGGCGGCGATGGGCTGGTGCCGATCTCGACGCTGGGGGGCGAATACTTCCGCCACGACGAGGCGGCGCAGGCGCTGGTGGGGACGGACAGCGGCACCACTTTTGCCAGCGGCGACCGGCTGAAGCTGAAGCTCGCCGAGGCCAATCCGCTCACCGGCGCGCTCAAGTTCGTGCTGCCCGAAGCGGATGCGGGCGCGATCGAACCACGCGGCAACCGGCCGCCGGGGCGTCGCCGCGCCCCGGGCGGAGCGTCGCCGCAGACGGAGGGCAAGTTCATGGTCGGCAAGCGCGGTCGCCCCGGCAATATCCGGCATCAGGGCCGCCGGAAATAGGCCACGTCTCAGGCCTAATGGTCGCTCTTGGTCTCGTCGTAATCGGCGGGGATGATGTAGAGCGGGCAAGGGAGCGAACCGGCCGCGGCCGAGAAGTGGGTGACAAGCGGCCCCGGCGCGGCGCCCTTGGCCGCGCCCAGCACCAGAGCGGCGACCTCGGCGTGGTCGGCCAGAAACTCGCTGACGATCCTCTGTCCCTGGCCGATCTTGACCGAGATTGTCGGCATGATTCCGCTTTCGGCAAGCAGGTTGCCCGCAACGCCGTGGGCAAGCATTTCCGCCCGGTCGCGGGCCTCGGCCTCGATGGTCGCCTGCACCGCACCGAATGCGGAGAAATTCTGCTGCGGCACCAGTGCGAGCAGATGCACCGCACCGCCCACCGCCGCCGCCCGGCGCGCGGCATAGCGCAGCGCAGCGGTCGCCTCCTCGCTCTCGTCGATGATGACCAGGAATGTGCGCATCGTGCCGGGCCCCGTTACCGCGAGGGGGTATCAATGCATTCGTATGGATTGGCAAGTCCCCCGCCGCTCGGGGCTTGCCCGACGCTAGGGAATTGGCCAGAGACGGGCCAAGGATCGTTTACGGGAGTATCACAGGATCATGGCCCTCGACATCAAGATGCCGGCACTGTCGCCCACCATGGAGGAGGGCACGCTCGCCAAGTGGTTGGTCAAGGTGGGGGACACGGTTGCCTCCGGCGATGTCATGGCCGAGATTGAGACCGACAAGGCAACGATGGAGTTCGAGGCGGTCGATGAAGGCGTGATTGCCGAGATCCTGATCGAAGAGGGAACCGAGGGCGTGAAGGTCGGCGCGGTGATCGCGCGGCTTGCGGTGGAGGGCGAGAAGGCGGCCCCCGCTCATGCTGCACCGCCTCCTGCCGCCGCTGCGCCCGCACCTGCGGCTGATGGCCCCGCCGCCACCCCGACCGCGCGCAAGCTCGCCGAGGTGAACGGGATCGACTTGGCCACCGTCACCGGCACCGGCCCCAAGGGCAAGATCACGAAGGAAGATGTCGAGGCCGCAGTGCTCAAGGGCGGCGGCACGGTTGTGGCCGCACCTGCGGCTGCGCCCCCGGCAGCAGCGCAGGCACCGGCATCCTCCGGCGAGCGAATCGTCGCCTCCCCGCTGGCCAAGCGGATCGCGGCGGACAAGGGCATCGACCTTGCGCAGGTGAAGGGCACCGGCCCGGGCGGGCGGATCGTGAAGGACGATGTGGAGAGCTTCACCCCCGCCGCCGCCGCGCCTGCGATGCCCGCCGCAGCACCCGCGCCCGTGGCCGTCCCCAGCCTCGGCGGGGAACTCGATCCGCCTTTCGAGGTCCAGAAGCTCAACAACGTGCGCAAGGTCATCGCCCGCCGCTTGACCGAGGCCAAGCAGACCATCCCGCACATCTACCTCACGGTCGATATCCGGCTCGATGCGCTGCTGAAGCTGCGCGGGGAACTGAACAAGAGCCTCGAGGCGGACGGCGTGAAGCTCTCGGTCAACGACCTCCTCATCAAGGCGCTCGCCCGCGCGCTCCAGCGCGTGCCCAAGTGCAATGTCAGCTTTCAGGGCGATACGCTGCTGCAATTCACCCGCCAGGACATTTCGGTGGCGGTGGCGGCACCTTCCGGCCTCATCACCCCGATCATCCGCGACGCAGGGCGCAAGGGTCTCGCCGAGATCAGCACCGAGATGAAGGCGCTGGCGGGCAAGGCCAAGGACGGCAAGCTGCAACCGCACGAATTCCAGGGCGGCACGGCGAGCCTGTCCAACCTCGGCATGTTCGGGATCAAGCAGTTCGACGCGGTGATCAACCCTCCGCAGGGCATGATCCTCGCGGTCGGTGCAGGCGAACAGCGCCCGTGGGTCGAGGACGGCCAGATCGTGCCTGCTACCGTGATGAGCGCCACCGGCAGCTTCGACCACCGCGCCATCGACGGCGCGGACGGCGCGCAGTTGATGGAGGCGATCAAGCAGCTTTGCGAGAACCCGATGGGGCTGGTGGTTTAAGCCATGCTGGCGTCGGTCGGGCTTGGCGGCGATGGCGACGAGGTAGTGGCAATCGAGAACGCCTTTGCGCGCTTTGGCGTCGATGTTCCGGTTCAAGATGCCGCGAACTGGGTCACTGTCGGCGATGCCTGGTCGAGCCTGTGTCGGACACTACCGAGGGCAACTTGTCAACCGGATGCCTTCCTGCGCTTCTGCACTGCGCTCGCTAGCGAAACGGGGGTTGATCCTGAACTGATCGACCAAAACTCACGGTTGCTCGCATGACTGACCGCTCCCCCCAAATCCGCGTCACCGCCATGCCCGCCGACACCAACCCCTATGGCGGGGTGTTCGGTGGGTGGCTGATGGCGCAGATGGCGCTGGGTGCAGGGTCGCTGGCGAGCCGGGTGGGGCAGAGCAAGGCCGTGGTCGTCTCGGCGACCGACTTCGCCTTTCCCGGCGCGATGGCGGTGGGGGACGAACTCTCCGTCTATTGTGCCGTCCTCGCCACCGGCACCACCTCGCTCACCATCTCTGCCGAGGCCGTCGCGCGCGAGCGCAATGGCGAGGCGACGCAGACGGTCGCGCGCGGCACCTTTAAATTCGTGTTGATCGGCGAGGACGGCCGCCCGCGCGCGCTCGCCTCCAATCCCACCCTTCTCCTCCCCAAGGATGACTGACAATGGCTAGTGAATATGACGTGATCGTGCTCGGTTCCGGCCCCGGCGGCTATGTCGCGGCAATCCGCTGCGCGCAGCTCGGGCGCAAGACCGCCATCGTGGAACGAGAAAATCTCGGCGGCATCTGCCTCAACTGGGGCTGCATCCCGACCAAGGCGATGCTGCGTTCGGCCGAGATCTTCCACTATATGCAGCACGCAGGCGATTACGGCCTGGTTGCGCAAGGGATCGAGGCGGACCTTGCAGCCATCGTCAAGCGAAGCCGCGGCGTCGCCAAACAGCTCAATCAGGGCATTGGCCACCTGATGAAGAAGAACAAGATCGCCGTGCACATGGGCGAGGGCCGACTGACCGGCGCGAACAGCCTGACCGTCAAGAGCGACAAGGGCGAGGAAGCCCTGTCGGCCAAGCACATCATCGTCGCCACCGGTGCCCGTGCGCGCGATCTGCCCTTCGCACCGGCCGATGGCAAGCGCGTGTGGACCTATCGTCACGCGATGACCCCTAATGAACTTCCCGCAAAGCTGCTGGTCATCGGATCGGGCGCCATCGGCATCGAATTCGCCAGCTTCTACAATGACCTCGGCAGCGATGTCACCGTGGTGGAAATGCTCGACCGGATTGTGCCGGTGGAGGATGCGGACGTCTCGGCCTTCCTCGAAAAGAGCCTGAAGAAGCAGGGCATCACCATCATGACCGGCGCGGGGGTCGAGGCGATCAAGGTGTCGGACAGCGGCATTACCGCCACCATCAAGGACAAGGCGGGCGCGTCCTCCACCAGCAACTTCAGCCACGTAATCGTCGCCATCGGCATCGTGCCGAACACGGAGAACATCGGGCTCGAAGGCCTCGCCGAGATGGACCGCGGCTTCATCCAGATCGATCCCTACGGCCGCACCCGCACCCCCGGCCTGTGGGCCATCGGCGACTGCACGCCGGGGCCGTGGCTGGCGCACAAGGCGAGCCACGAGGGTGTCACCGCCGCCGAGGCGATCGCGCAGGAACTCGGCAACACCGAGGTTCACCCGCACCCCTTGAACCGGAACAACATCCCCGGCTGCACCTATTGCCACCCGCAGGTCGCCTCTGTCGGCCTCACCGAAGCCAAGGCAAAAGAAGCCGGCTATGAGGTTCGCGTCGGCAACTTCCCCTTCATCGGCAACGGCAAGGCCATCGCGCTGGGCGAGGCGGAGGGCTTCATCAAGACCGTGTTCGACGCGCACACCGGCGAGCTTCTGGGCGCGCACATGGTGGGGGCGGAAGTGACCGAGCTGATCCAGGGCTACACTGTCGGCAAGACGCTCGAGACCACCGAGGCCGAACTGATGCAGACCGTCTTCCCGCACCCGACGCTCTCGGAAATGATGCACGAAAGCGTGCTCGACGCCTACGGGCGGGCGCTGCATTTTTGAGGGGCGAAACCAAGCGGGACCGCGCGCGAGGGAAAGCCTACGCCCTCGCGCACGGTCGCCCGTGATCGCATGGAAGTGGCGGACAGGGTGGGATTCGAACCCACGGTGGGCTTGCACCCACGGCGGTTTTCAAGACCGCTGCCTTAAACCACTCGGCCACCTGTCCTATGCCGCAATCGGCTAGCGCCGAACGGCGGTATTGTCACCTACGGTGACGTCTCCGGCGCTGATCGCGCCTCCGGCTCCAAGACCGCTGCCTCAAACCACTCGGCCACCTGTCCGTGCTCTCGCCCTCTAGCCAAGGCGCTTCGCCGAGTCATCCCCCGTTCGGTTGTTGGGAATTCAGGCTTACTGTGACATGCCTGTGCGCATGATTCCCCGCCTGCATTCCGCCGCCGCGCTTGCTCTGGCAAGCCTTGCTGTCATCGCCGCACCGCTTGCCTTGGCACCGGCTGCGGCACAGGCCAGTCGCGACGGGGTGCCCTTTGATGCCTATCTCGAACTGCTCAAGGCGCGCGCGCGGGGGGAAGGCGTGTCGGAGGCCACCATCGCGCGGATGACCGCCGGGCTCACGCCCAATCCGCGGGTGATCGCGCTCGACAACAACCAGCCCGGCAGCGCCACGACACGGGGCTATCCGCCGATGGCGAACTACATCGCCACGCATGTCGATGCCGCGCGGATCGGCGGCGGGCGGGCGGTGTGGCACCAGCACCAGGGCACGCTGGCAGCGATCGAGGCGCGATACGGCGTGCCGGGTCCGATCATCGTCGCGATCTTCGGCCACGAAACCAGCTATGGTCGGGTGAAGGGCGACTTCGATCTCGCCCGCAGCCTTGCGACGCTGGCGTGGGAAGGGCGCCGCCGCGAGCTCTTCGCCGCCGAATTCGTTGCCCTGATGAAGGTCGCCGACAGGGGCTATGACCGATCGCAACTGGTCGGATCATACGCCGGCGCTTTCGGAAATCCGCAGTTTCTTCCCAGCGTTTACCTGCGCCTCGCCACCGACGGCGACGGGGATGGGCGCGCGGATATCTTCACCAACCGGGCCGACACCTTCGCTTCGATCGCCAACTACTTCCGCGATGCCGGATGGCGCGCAGGCCAGCCCTGGGGGGTGCGGGCAAGCGTGCCCGCAAGCTTCGATGTCACCACCTATCGCGCGCGGCTGGCTTCGCCGGTGTGCCCGCGCGTGCACGAGCGGCTCAGCCGCTGGATGACCGTGGGGGAATGGCGCGCGGCCGGCGTGGTCGCGCAAGGGGGGCTGGGCGATGACGTCATGGCGTCGTTCTTCCAGCCCGATGGTCCCGGCACCCCGGCCTGGCTGCTCACCGGCAATTACCGCGCGATCCTCGAATATAACTGTTCGAGCTATTACGCGCTGAGCGTGGGTCTGCTGGCTGACGAAATCGTGAACTGAACCCTCCCGCCGCCTCGCCAAGCGCAAGGCGCGCGCGTATAGCAGCGCGCGTGATGCCCCCCTTCCGTATGCGCTCGGCGCTTCGTCTGCTTGCCCCCGTCCTTGCCGCTGCCGTTGCCGCTGCCGCGATGCCGGTGCGTGCGCTGGTGCCCGATCCGGGCGCGATCCCGCCCGCCGTGCCGACCGCCGCCGAGGCACCCGTCGCGCTGCTTGTCGATCTGGGGAGCGGACAGATCCTCCACGCCCGCGCGCCCGACCGGCGTTTCGTGCCGGCCTCGGTAACGAAGGTGATGACGCTCTATCTCGCCTTCGAGCTGATCGCGGCAGGGCGGCTCGATCCGGCGCAGGTCTTTGTCATGAGCCCCGCCATTGCG
>Ga0208370_100451_pt1 | contig 9761 bp, 12 predicted proteins | sample Subbio12Jun_QV11_FD_184822 | JGI IMG/M metagenome (GOLD analysis project Ga0208370, IMG submission 184822) | Serpentinite rock and fluid subsurface biosphere microbial communities from McLaughlin Reserve, California, USA -CR12Jun_QV11 (SPAdes) | ecosystem: Environmental > Terrestrial > Deep...
TGGGCGGCGGCGGCGAAGCCGCCGGGCAGCGGACGGGATGCCGCCCGCGAGGCCGAGGTGTTGCGTCACATGGGTGACGAGGCCCTCGCCTGGGGCCTACCCGAACCCACCGCCCGGGCGATCGCCCAAAAACCTCGCTCCAGGCTGCGCTGCCAGCGGCAGCCGGAATGGCGCTGCGCCGCATGTAGGCTGGATGCCGAGTGACTCCGGGGCAACCCTGATATCGAGACCCAACGAACCCCAACAGAACCGGAGGGGCCGGCCGAATCATCACAAGACGGCGTCGCAGTCGTCAGTTCCAGGCCATCCAGGCCAGCATCGGCCGCCAACCCATGGTCAGTGGGGCCTTCCAAATGCCGTTTGAAATTCCTATGCGCTGCCAGGCTCGGCACCGGCACGAAGAGTGGCTCAAATTCCTGCGGCTCATCGACCGCAAGACGCCGAAGCATCTGCAGTTGCACCTGATCGTGGGCAACTACGCCACCCACAAGCACCCAGACGTTCAACGGTGGCTGGCCAAGCATCCGCGCTTTGTCATGCACTTCACGCCCACCAGCGCCTCGTGGCTGAACATGGTCGAGCGATTCTTCCGCGACCTCTCCGAAAACCGCCTCAAGCGCGACAGCTTCACCAGCGTGGCCGATCTCGAGCAGGCGATTGCGCAGTACATCGAGCATCACAACAAGGATCCCAAGCCGTTGATCTGGACTGCCAGCGCCGCCGACATCCTCGCCAAAGTCACCCGCGCGAAGGCCGCCCTGGCGCGAGTGGCCAGATAAGTGCAGAACAAATTGGCGCACCACACTAGCCTCCCCGATCCGAGAGGTCCCCGACATGCCATCCGCCCGCGTGCTCCTGCTGTCCCTGCTACTGCTGTCGGCCGGCGTGCCATCGGCGGCCCGCGCCGACGCCGGCGTGGCGTCGCCGTTCCGGTCCTTGGCCGGCGAGTCCGTTTCCCTGGCCGACCATCGCGGCCAGGTCGTCGTGCTGAACCTGTGGGCGATCTGGTGCGGTCCATGCATCGCCAAGACCCCGCAACTGGTCGAACTGCAGCGCCGCATCGCACCGCACAACGCGACCGTGATCGGCCTGGCCGTCGATTCCGGCACGGCGGACCAGGTGCTCGGCTTCTGGCACCGGCACCTCGGCCTCGAGCCGAGCTACCCGCTGTGGATCACGTCGATGGACGCCGCGCGCACACAGTTCGGCGCGGTGACGATCCCGCTGACGCTGCTGATCGACCGAGACGGCGTCGTCCGTGACCGGTTGCTCGGCACCCACGACGTCGAGACCTTCATCGAGCGGCTGCAGCCGCTGCTATGAGCCGGCCACAGCGGCCATCGTCGCGACCCGATCCCGGCTTCCGTGCCGCGATGCACCGCGACGTCTGCCTGCATTGCACACGACACCGCGAGTGGCGCAACGGCTGCGTGCGTCCGATCGGGCGATAGCGGCGCAGGCGGCAATCGGTGCCGCAGTTGATCCAAGTCAACGACAGCCCTGATCACCATCCCCACGATGACATCGTGACGGACGAGCACCTGCGACCCAGGCACGCCGGACGTCGTCCATGCCACCGCTGGAGGAGCGCAGCGATGAAACGGCGCAGCACGCAGCAGGCCCCGAGCGTTATCTCGACGGCGGGACGACTGTCTGCCCTCGTACTCGTCGCCGGCCTGCTCGCCACGTTGACGGTCGCACGGGCTTCCGACCCGGGCATGAGCGGCTTCGAGCTGCGCGGCGTCGCCGACGCCGGCGCGCCGCTCTTCCAGCAGCACTGCGCCGACTGCCACGGCACGCGCGGCACCGGCGATGGACGGCAGGGCGCGGCGTTCGGCCTCGTCCTCCGCGATTTCACCGCGGTCGAGGCCGACGCCGAACGCTACTACCTGGCCACCCGCGACGGTGGCATGGCCGTGGGTCTCAGCGCCGCGATGCCGATGTTCCGCCACACCTTGAGCGACGACGAAATCCGTGACGTCGTCGCGTATCTGGTGCAACTCGCGCCGCGAGGACCGCGCGGGAAATCGACCGCTCCATCACCGCAGGACGACCAGAGGTAGCCACGATGAGAACCGAAGCAGTCACGTGGAGCGCGCGCAGGTCGCGCCCGATCGCAACACTGCTCGCTGCGCTGGGACTGGCGGCGGGATTGTTCGCCGGCCAGGCCGTGGCCTGCGATTCCTGCAACGATGCGCTGATGCACGAACTCCTCCATGAGCGCAGCGACACGGCGATGGCCCGCGACGTGCTCGCGGCGGTCGAGAACCAGCGCCGCCTCCTTCCGTTGTTGGCCCCGGCCGTTACCCGGACGGGCGAAGTTCGACAACCTGTTCAAGGGCGCCGAGTCCAGCCAGACCGCCAAGCGCGATGAAGGCCTGTCGATCTCGCCGACGGGCTTCGTGCCGCAGGACGTCGAGCCCGACCACCACTTCACACCGCCGGCACGAACACCGCCCCCCCTTCGTCCACCCCTGCTTCTTGAGGTCCCCATGAAAGACATACCGACCGACAAGTCCCCAACGCCCACGGGCCTGAGTCGCCGAACGTTCATCAACACCGCGGCCCTGGCCAGTCTGACCCTCGGGGTCGGTGCCTACGCCCAAGCGAATCCGGTGCGGGCGAGGTTCGACGACCTGTTCAAGGGTGCCGAGTTCATCGAGATCATCAAGCGCGACGAAGGCCTGGCGATCCCGCCGACGGGTTTCGTGCCGCAGGACGCCGAGCCCGACCACCACTTCACCGTCACCCTCGACGAGGGTCAGATCTATATCGGCCAGGGCGTCATGTACGACGGCTTCCTCGCCGACGGCAGCGTCCCTGGCCAGACGCTGCGGTGCACCCAGGGCGACATCGTCAAGTTCACGGTCAAGAACACCGGCACCGTTCCGCACGGTGCATCGATCCATGCCGCCTACACGCAGACATCGAAGTACGTCGGCCAGATCATGCCTGGCGAGAGCAAGAGCGTGACCTTCCGCGCGACCATGCCCGGCGTCTACATGTGGCACTGTGCGCCCGGCGGTCATGCGATCCCGATGCACGTGCTGTTCGGCCAGTACGGCATGATCGTCGTCGAGCCGAAGGACAAGAAGTACAGGCTCGAGCAGGAGCTCGGCAGGAAGCCTGACCTGACGCTGTACCTGCTGCAGCACGAGTTCTACACCAGTGGCCGCGAAGCGGTCGACGGTCACGCGGCGTACACGGCGTTCAACGGCCAGCCGTTCCGCTACATCGAGAGCCCGATCACCGCCAAGCCGGGTGACTACGTGCGGATCAACTTCCTCAACGTCGGTCCCAACCTCCTCTCGACGTTCCACCTGGTCGGCATCGTCTGGGACTACGTCTACTGGCAGGGTCATCCGGAGGCGGTCTGGCCGGGCGGCCAGACCGTCACGGCGGGTCCGTCCGATTCGTGGGTCATCGAGTTCCGCGTGCCGCCGGACGAAGGCCCCTACCTGATGCTGAGCCACGCCGTCGGCTCGACCAGCCGCGGTGCAATCGGACTTCTGGTCGGCGACCGCAACGCCGACACGCCGAAGACGGTGCTGGCCGATGGTCCGAAGTGGACCGAGGAGCAACTGGCCGAGCATGCGGCCAACGCGACCCGCACGATCTCGCCGTTCCAACCCGGCACCGCCGGCAAGGGCATGGCCGCGCGCGCGGACCGCGTCGTGTCCTACGGTCCGGAGGTCAAGGAAGTCGTCTCCGAAATAATCGGCAACTCGTTCTATCCGAAGGTCATCGAGATCGAGCCGGGCACCAAGGTGACCTGGGTCAACGAGGACGTCTTCACCTATCTCGCCGGCGAGTTCTCCGGCGTGCACAACGCGGTCGGCATCAAGGGTCCGAAGCGGTTCGCGACACCCCTGCTCGGCCACGGCGAGACCGGCAGCGTCGTCTTCGACGAGCCGGGCGAGTACGACTACATCTGCACACCACACCCGTACATGAAGGGGCGAATCATCGTCCGTCAGCGATGACACACGCCGAAACATCGCCGCCGAACGGTGGCGACGTCCCCCGGCGCCGCCATCAGCCATTCCACGATCCAGTCGGAGTCATCCAATGAAAACCACGCTCAAGCTTTCACTGCTGGCCGCTGGCCTGCTCGTCAGCCCGCTGGCGACACTGCGCTGCCGACGGCGCCGCATGAGGGCCGCGCAGCCATCGCCGCCGCGTGCTCGCTCACGCGCTTCGGCATCGTTCCGGCCATGGCTGCCACGCATCGAAGTCTTGGCAGGATCTGTCGACACTTTTAAAAGGGAGTCGTGAACCATGAACATCCTCTTCGATGGTCTGAACCCGGTGCGTGTGACGGAGGCGAGCCATGGGTGAATACCGCCGACTGTGGTTCACGCTGCTCGGCGTGCTGGCCATCACCTTCTCGCTGCTGGGCTTCCTCGGGGGCGAGATCTACCGTGCGGCACCACCCATCCCGCAGCAGGTGGTCACCGAAACCGGTGAACGCCTCTTCACCAGCGATGACATCCTCGACGGCCAGACGGCCTGGCAGTCGGTGGGCGGCATGCAGCTGGGTTCGATCTGGGGTCATGGGGCCTACCAGGCGCCCGACTGGACCGCCGACTGGCTGCGCCGCGAACTACTGGCCTGGCTGGAGCTGGCCGCGCAGGACATCCACGGGCAGCCCTATGAGCGGCTCGATGTGACGGCCCAGGCCGGCCTGCGAGCCGCGCTGAAGGCCGAGTACCGGCGCAATACCTACGACGAGGCCTCGGGGACGCTTACGGTGTCCGACCGGCGCGCCCTTGCCATTGAGCGCACAGCGGCCTACTACGACAAGCTCTTCGGCGACCATCCCGAGCTTCGGGGCTCGCGCGAGAGCTTCGCGATGAAGGAGAACACCCTGCCCAGCGCCGAGCGGCGCGAAAAGCTGGCGACGTTCTTCTTCTGGACGGCCTGGGCCGCCGCGACCGAACGTCCCGGGTCGGACGCCACCTACACCGCCAACTGGCCGCACGAGCCGCTGATCGACAACCGTCCGACGGCCGAGAACGTGGTGTGGTCGATCATAAGCGTGGTGCTGCTGGTCGCCGGCGTGGGCTTCATGGTGTGGGCCTGGGCCTTCCTGCAACGGCAGGACGAAGCCGAGCCCGTGGCGCCGAAGACCGACCCGCTGGCGGCCGTCGCGCTCACGCCGTCGCAGCTGGCGCTGGGCAAGTACCTCTTCCTGGTGGTCGCGCTCTTCGTCTTCCAGGTCTTGCTGGGCGGCTTCACCGCGCACTACACCATAAGCGGCCAGGCTTTCTACGGCATCGAGACGTCGACATGGTTCCCCTACGGCCTGGTGCGCACCTGGCACGTCCAGAGCGCGCTGTTCTGGATCGCGACGGGCTTCCTCGCGGCGGGCCTCTTCCTGGCGCAGCTCATCCACGGCGGCAAGGATCCAAAGTACCAGAAGCTCGGGGTGGACATTCTGTTCTGGGCGCTGGTGGTCGTGGTGGCCGGCTCCTTCACCGGCAACTTCTTCGCGATCGCGCAGATCATGCCGCCGGAATGGAACTTCTGGCTGGGCCACCAGGGCTATGAGTACCTGGACCTGGGCCGCCTCTGGCAGATCGGCCTGTTCGTCGGCTTGGTCTTGTGGCTGGTGCTGATGCTGCGCGGCATCGTGCCCGCCTTCCGCCGGCCCGGCGACAAGAACCTGCTGGCACTGCTCACGGCGTCGGTGGTGGTCATCGGCCTCCTCTACGGGGCAGGCTTCTTCTACGGCGAGCGCACCCACCTGACGGTGATGGAGTTCTGGCGCTGGTGGGTGGTGCACCTGTGGGTGGAGGGCTTCTTCGAGGTCTTCGCGACCACGGCGCTGGCCTTCATCTTCTCGACGCTCGGCCTGGTGTCGCTGCGCATGGCCACCACGGCCAGCCTGGCCTCGGCCTCTCTGTACTTGGTGGGCGCCGTGCCGGGCACCCTCCACCACCTCTACTTCGCGGGCACCACCACGCCGGTGATGGCCGTGGGCGCGACCTTCAGCGCGCTGGAAGTGGTGCCGCTGGTGGTGCTGGGCTACTCGGCCTGGAAGGAGTGGAACCTGAGGGCCCGCGCGGCCTGGATGGAAAAGCTGAAGTGGCCGCTGATGTGCTTCGTGGCCGTGGCGTTCTGGAACATGCTGGGCGCGGGCGTCCTGGGCTTCATGATCAACCCGCCGATCGCGCTGTACTACGTGCAGGGTCTGAACACCACGCCGGCGCACGCCCATGGCGCGCTCTTCGGGGTCTATGGTTTCCTGGCGCTGGGCTTCACGCTGCTGGTGCTGCGCTACGTGCGCCCGCAACTGGTGTTCAGCGAGCGCCTGATGAAGACCGGCTTCTGGTGGCTCAATGCCGGCCTGATGCTGATGATCTTCACCAGCCTGCTGCCCATCGGCCTGATCCAGTTCCACGCCGCCGTGAGCGAGGGCCTGTGGTACGCGCGCAGCGAGGCGTTCCTGCAGCAGCCCATTCTCGAGACGCTGCGCTGGGTGCGCATGTTCGGCGACACGGTCTTCATCGTCGGGGCCGTGGCCCTGTCTTGGCAGGTCGTGATCGGCGTGTGGGGCCGGCGCCCGCCGCTGGCCGGAGAGCCGGCTGCACTGGACACCGCTCGCCGCTGAACTGGCGTGCTCCGCAGGGGCGCAGTGCCGCACAGGGCCTGCGCCCCGTTTCTCGTTCAGACCCAAGCTTGACACACGTTATCGGAAATAGGCTGGATTCAAGGAGTTGTAGGTTGGCCGGGGTTCTTTACCACGACGTTTCCCGGCCCTGCGGAGCTTCAACATGGGGGCGGGTTGTGCGAGTGGCAGCTTGGCAAAGCACGTGGATCCGGTACCGTTCTCGCTGGTTCAGGCGGCCTGCGGCCATGGGCAACTCCACTTGGCGGTGAAGTCGCTCAGGCTAGTGTGGTGCGCCGTAATTAAATGAACTTATCTGCAGGTGCAGACTCGAATGCTCCAGGAGGTTGGAGTGATGCGAGTTGCCGACAAGATCGAACTGGATGCGCAAGCCGAGCGGCAGTTGCGCATCCTGTCCAAGCGCAGGCGGATAGAAGCGCGGGTGCAGCAACGAGCGACGGACACCGCGCGTGACGCCCGAGATCGAGTCGCGCATCGTCAACACGACGCTGCACGAGAAGCCGGCTGCGGCCACCCACTGGAGCACGCGCACCCTAGCCGCACATTGGGGGCTGAGCGCCACGACCATCGGCCGCGTGTGGCGGCGCAACGGGCGCAAGCCGCATCTGCAGGACACCTTCAAGCTGTCGCGCGATTCCCGCGCTTTGTCGACCAGTTGGTCGTGCGTCGTGGGCCTGTACCTCAATCCGCCCGAGCACGCCCTTGTGCTCAGCTGCGACGAGAAGAGCCAGAGATCCAGGCGCTCAACCGCACCCAGCCGGGCCTGCCGATGAAGCGCGGGCGTGCCGGCACGATGACCCACGACTACCCGCGCAACGGCACGACCACCCTGTGTGCCGCGCTCAACACCCTGGACGGCACGGTCATCTCGATGTGCCAGGCTCGGCACCGGCACGAAGAGTGGCTCAAATTCCTGCGGCTCATCGACCGCAAGACGCCGCAGCATCTGCAGTGGCACCTGATCGTGGACCACTACGCCACCCACCAATACCCAGACGTTCAACGGTGGCTGGCCAAGCAGCCGCGCTTTGTCATGCACTTCACGCCCACCAGCGCCTCGTGGCTGAACATGGTCGAGCGATTCTTCCGCGAGCTCTTGCCGAAAACCGCCTCGAGCGCGACAGCTTCACCAGCGTGGCCGATCTCGAGCAGGCGATTGCGCAAGTCACATCGAGCATCACAACAAGGATCCCAAGCCGTTGATCTGGACTGCCAGCGCCGCCGACATCCTCGCCAAAGCCACCCGCGCGAAGGCCGCCCTGGCGCGAGTGGCCAGATAAGTGCAGAAAAAAATTGGCGCACCACACTAGCCACTCTGGGCATCAAGCCTCCGCTGCTTCCTCTTCGCTGCCATCGCCCAGCACTGCCATCGAGGCAGTGTGATCTGCGCAACGTCAACGTAGACATCCTTCGGCGTGAGCACATCGCCGCCGCCTGCCGGCTCGAGCGCCCAATGCGGCCGCACGTCGTTGTAGCGTGTGCGGAAGGCGTCGAGTTTCTCCCGAGCATCCTGCGGGTTGTCGTAGAGCTGCCAGTACACTTCCTCGCGCTTCAGAGTTTGGTGAAAGCGCTCCAGAAGACCGAGCTGCTGCGGCGTGCGGTAGCGGATGCGCACATGACGGAACTTCTCTTTGATCGCCGACTGGAACCGTCGAGCGAGGAAGCAGCTTCCGTTGTCAGTCACCAGAAACGGCATCTTCTCCAGCGGTCCGTGCAGTCGTTCGGCCTCCTTCATCGCCAGCCCGATCACGGCCGCCACCTCGGGTGCCGAGCAGCCGGCCGTCAGGTGGCACGCCAGCAGGTATCGACTGTAGTAGTCGATCACCGTCACCGCGTACCACCAGCCGTGGCCAGGGATGTCGATGTAGGTCACGTCGGCCTGCCACAGCGCATCCGGACGCGTCGGCAGAAGCTCCTACAGCTTCGCGCTCTGGTACAACTCGGCCTTGGTCGCTCGCCGCTTCTGCAGCAGCCCTTCGGCCTTGAACACGGCATGCACGAACTTCTTGCCGACGGCGTGGCCAGCACGCCTCAGGACGATCGTCAGGCGGTTGTAGCCCCACCACGGGTACCGGGTGGCGAAGCTGACCACGGTCGCCTTAAGTGCCTCGTCCAGCGGCTTGGGCGGCGGCCCAGGGCGCTTCGGCGCTGCCTCCGTCCGCCGGTACCACGTGGAGGGCGCAACACCGATCCCGCGCAGGACCGCCTTGGTGCGGCCACCGCCCGACGCCACTTCCGATTCGATCATGGCCCGCAGCTCCTCGGTCAGAGCGACGGGCCCGAGAGCTTTTTAGGATGCGGTTCGCGATCATCAGCTCGCCAATCACCTGCTCGCGCGTCTCGATCTCCCGCTGCAGCTTCGCCACCTCCTTGGCTGCCTGGGCCTCGGCACCCTTGCCGCCAAGCTGCGCCTTCCCGCCGGCGACGAACTCGTCGCGCCAGCGGTACAGCGTCTGCTCGCTCACCCCCGAACGCCTGCGCGAGGGCATCGCGGCCATCGACTTCGCCGACATCGACCCCGAACTGCACATCACCTCCAGCTTCGGCGTCGCCGAGGCCGCCGCGGTGGACGACCACGACCGCTTGCCGCGGCGCGCCGACCAGGCGCTCTATCGCGCCAAGGCGAACGGCCGGAACCGCGTCGAGGCCTGAACGACCTCAGTGCCGCGACGGCGGCGGGCCGGCGGCTTCGGCGACGGCACGCTTCTTCTCCGCATGCTCGGCCCGCTCGGCTTCCAGCATGGCCAGCCAATCTTCGAGCGTGTGCCCGCCTTCGGCCGCCGCGGCCTGTTCCAGCACCGGCGACATCCGCAGCGTCGCGGCGCGCCCCTCCGCCTCGCAGCGCGCGGCGGTGTGCTTGAGCATGGCGATCAGCAGGCCCGGGCTGTCGATACCGTCCAGCGCGCGGCCGGCCACCACCATCACCCACTCATCGCCATGCAAGCCGCCCGCCGCCACCAGCCCACTATGCGCTCGCCGAGAGCGTCGCCGCCATCGGCCTGCTGGCCGCCTTCCTCTTTCCCGCCTGGCGTGCCCGGCGGTTCCGCCTCGCTGCCCACGCCTTCGAGCCGTCATGAAACGTTCCGACCTGCCCCTCGTCTATTCCTGCTCCGGCTGCTCCAGCGCGGCG
>Ga0208370_100454_pt1 | contig 9733 bp, 10 predicted proteins | sample Subbio12Jun_QV11_FD_184822 | JGI IMG/M metagenome (GOLD analysis project Ga0208370, IMG submission 184822) | Serpentinite rock and fluid subsurface biosphere microbial communities from McLaughlin Reserve, California, USA -CR12Jun_QV11 (SPAdes) | ecosystem: Environmental > Terrestrial > Deep...
GGGCGCCGTCGATGAAGCGCTCACCGATGAGGAAGGCCTGCGCCAGCCCGTCGGGGCTGGGCTGCACGGCGTATTGCAGGCTCATGCCCCACTGCGCGCCGTCGCCGAGCAGTTGGGCAAAGCGCGGGGTGTCTTGCGGCGTGCTAATGATGAGCACCTCGCGCAGGCCCGCGAGCATGAGGGTGCTGAGCGGATAGTAAATCATCGGCTTGTCATAGACCGGCAGCAGCTGTTTGCTGATGGCCAGCGTGGCCGGGTGCAGCCGGGTGCCGGAGCCACCGGCGAGGATGAGGCCTTTGCGAGGGGTCATGGGGTTTGAGATGAGGGAGCGTTGATCCCCTGCAAAACCGCTGTCTTGGGAACGATCTCCGCTTGCACTTGAGCCACTTCAAAGCGCGGCATGATCTGTTGCGTGAAACACAAAACACCATTTTATTTTATTAAATCATGTGCTTGGGTGCGGTTTTTTGCAATATGGAACACGGATTTAGGAACTCTTTAAACTTTCCTCAGCACCAAATTGATAAAGTCGGAAGTTTCCTCATTGATGTCGATTTTGCCCGGGCATGCAGCCTCCATGGATTCGATATCGGCCGCAGGCAGACCGCGCCGGCGTGCGATTTGAAGGGATTCGGACAGTGTCAACGCTCGCGTGACCGGTGTTTGCAGCAACTCAAAACCCAAGCTGCGCACGAGTTCGGTAAAAGCGCGGTAGTCGGGTATAGACAAATGGCGCGGGGCTTCTAGGCCGCGCCAGTTCGCCCCGACGGCAGCCAGCACCGCGCTGCTGGCATTGGGCAGGCTGATCAGTGCCGTGCCGCCGGGTTTGAGCGCTTGCACGAGCAGGTGCAGCAGTGCACGCGGTTCGTGTACGTGTTCGATCACGTGGGAACAGATCAGGCAGTCGAACCGTTCCCGGTGTTCAGCCAAGCGCCGGTAGTCGCCCAGGTCAACGTTTACGCCAGCCGCGCGGGCCGTGCGCGCTGCCTGGGGGTCGATTTCAAGCCCCAGCACTTCCCAGCCCAGTTGGCGTGCCGCCACGAGGTTGTCGCCGTTGCCGCAGCCCACGTCCAGCACCAGACCCCGAGGCAGGCGATTGAGCTCTTGCAACATAAAGGAGGGGTCGGCCACCCTGCGCCGCAGCGGCGTCAGCAAGGGAAATAGCAGGCGCGGCAGCGGCAGCCGGGGCTGCAGCGCGAGGTCGTGCCAAGCCAGGTAACAGGTGTGGCGCAGCACAGTCTTGCCCCATGCGAGCGCCGATTCGGTGCCACCGCGCCGGTGTGTGTAGTAGCTGGAATAGGCACGGGCTATCGATTCCGGGCTGGGACGCGGGTTTAGATAAATCGCGGCGCAACCCGCACAGCGCCAATAGTCCCAGCGGCCGGGCGCGCAGCCAAAAGTCCAATCTTGCACGGCAGCAAACCCGAGCGTGCGCTCGGTTGCGTCACAGTAGGGACAACTGTCAACGGACTCAAGGTCTTGTGCAGGCCACGCGGCGCCCGCATCGGGTACTGATAAAGTTGCTGGCACGTGTATTACTCGATGTGTTTGGACAACGCACTGTTGGGGTATAGCATTAGGCACAGGTAGGTTCGTTCTTCCTGCCGCAGCAGGCGACTCCAACCCAAGTACACGAAGATCACCAGTGTCAACCCCACAAACAGCGCCTCGTGCAGCAGAGCGGTCAAGCCTGCGCCCACAGCCAGCACGAGCAGACTGAGCACCACGAGCCCGGCGTCAATTCGAAGCTGCCTACGCAAACCCGATTCGATCTGGGCTGCCATGAACGCGAGCACCGCACAATCAAAGGCCGCACGCAAAGCCCAAGCGGCAGCCGCACCTGCCAGCCCCCACTGGTGCATAAAAAACCAAAGCAGGAGCAAATAAGGCGGCAACTCGGCCAAATGCAGCTTGGCCGTCAGGTCTGGCCGTCCGGCTGCCTGAACCCATGCAAAAGGGAGTTGCGCCAGACTGTTGAGCAACACCCCGGCTGCCAGCCACATGAGTACCACAGCCCCGTGTTGCGCGAACTCCTCCGAAATCCACAAGCGCAAAAGATCATCGGCAAAAACCACGGCCAGCAACACCGGAGGAAAGACCAGCAGCAACACCCAGCGCCAACCCCGTTGAAATAAATCGACAGCGCGCAAACGGTCACTAACCAGACTGGAAGCAAAAATCGGGAACAAAACCCCCACCAACGCCGCTGGAATGATCAGCAATCTGGTAATGACTTCGTGCGGGGTTGCGTAGTAGGCCACAGCAGCCGCGCCGAGCACAGCGCCAATGACAAACCGGTCGCCAAACACCATCAGCGGCCCGACCACGTTGGTGACCGTCATCCAGCCGCCAAAAGTGAGCAACCGCCGGGCTGCAGCGCCGCTTAAACGCGCCGGACGCTTGAGAGCCGGCCAAACACGCAGGGCCATTAAGGCGTAGGCTAATCCCATCAGCACACGCAAACCCAGCAGCAGCGCCACCATGACGTCGATCTGGTTGGAAAATGGCAAGGCAAGCACCGGGGCCACAAACATGAGCACCCCAACCGGTATGCGCACCCAATTGACCAGGTCGAAACGCTGCATGGCCTCTAGCACCCCGCGCAGTCCGGTGCTCAGAATCACAGCAGGAATGGCCCAAATCAGCCAATGCCACGCGGCAGCAACCTCAGCCTGCAAGGCAGCAGCCACACCAAAACCGTGAGCAAGCAGCCAGCCCGACAGGGCCAGCAACAGCAGCGCGCCGACTATACCCAAACCGGCCATGAGGCTTAGCCCGGTCCAAACCAGCGGGGCTATATCCCCGCTGCGGCCTTGGCCGAGCTTTTCGGCTAGCAACTGCGTCATTGCCCGACCCAACCCGAGGTCGAACAAGCTGAAGTAGCCGATCACCACCCAAGCCAGCATGAGAACACCAAAGCGCTCTACGCCCATGGCCTCGATCAGGATCGGTATCGCAACCACCGCAGCCAAAAGCGGCAGCAAATGGCCCGCCAGATTCCAAGCGCTGTTGCGCACCAGACTTGGCCCGCCAGCGATTGCGCTGCCGACCGTAACCACTTCAGTCATGAGCCCAGCCCATGAAGGAGTTCAGGCTTTGGCGGCACAACTTGTAGTCCAGCCAGCACGGCTGCCCAGCCAAAGAACACAGTGAGCGGCAGCAGTAGGTCTTGCGGCTGCTGCAAGCCCAGCGCGGCGATGAAGGGCTGCATGAAGGGCAGCACAAACAGGGCTTCGGGCGCAGTGAGCGCAGCCAAAAACGGAATGAGCGCCCCGATGGACACGAGTTCGGCAACCGATGCCACCACCGTGAGGCCTAGCAGCGCCACGCTCTGCCCTTTGCGCCGCGCCGACATGCTGCGCCATAGGCGGCGCAACTGCGGCAGCGCAGCCAGCAGCCCGGGCTCGGGGGTGGGGCTGGGCGTGGCGGCGCTGGAGTTGGCGCTGAGGGTAGCGCTGGGATTGGCGGGGGGCATTGAGGGGTGGGCCAGAAAAGCGGTTTGGCCACGCTACCGCCGTGCCGTGTCACGTTCGGCATGCGCGCTGGGCTGGTATGGGCTTTGATTGTAACCCGCTAGAGAGCGGGTTTTCATGGGCAAAAGCTCAGGCTTCGTTGAGGTGCCCTGCATTTGCTGCCTTCTGGCGCTAAGCCGCCTCTGCTTCCTCGTTGCTATTCTCAAACGGAAGGTAGCCTTTATAAACCAACTGATTACGGACAACGGAACAATGTACGCCCAATCTGCGGGCGGCGACCTGCATGGCCTCCGGCGTGGGGTTGTTCACGTCAATGACTTGTTGGATTTCGTCGAGTGGGCTGAGCAGGCTGTGAGCGAAAGCACGCTGGAATTTCTGCCGGTCGCTTTTCGCGCGGCTGACGATGCCAAAGCTGGTGTTTTTGTGCCAGATCGCATCGCCGAACTGTCGCGCCAACTCGAAGCGGCGGTCATGGAGCGCCACTGTTTGCAACGCAACCCGAGACTTCGCTTCGTTCCCCATTCGAGCACCGTAAGGAAGCTTCCTGGCGGTCGCAGTGGAAGACTTCAAGTCAGCCCAGCGCGCTTTGAAAATATCCCCGAAAATCGCGTCGCTGATCCGTCCTGTCTCGGCACCGATGATGGACCTAAGCTCAACTGCGGCAGCTTCCGCCATTTGCCATGGGCTTGGATAGTTCGGCAAGTTCCAGTTACGCGTGAGCTTATCTGCCAAACTGAGATCGACCTCGACTGAAGATTCGCGCGTGGCTTCAATTACACGACTCAAGAATTGCGCTGCGTTTGACCCAGGCTGAGCGTGTGCGGCTTCTTCCACGCCGTCCGCGCCTGCAACGCCTTCCAACGCGACCAATGCACCTACGACGTGGTCTGGTGCCGCGTCAGGGTCGAACCCCAGACAAGCTTCCAGGCGTCGCCAGCCCGCCAGCTCCGGGTCGTTGCGCTCGGTAGTGATTTGCTGCAGCAAGATGGTCAGCGCGTTGCCGTCCTCCGTTCGTGCGCAATGTTCAATAACCGTTGCAAAAAAACTGTCCAGTTCCCGCTCATACTCAACTGCAGCAACCATGCCAATTTCAAACGGGAGATACGCTTGCGGGCCATCGACAACCCGCTTGCCGATGCTCGGTGCAAACGCAATGCGGTCGCCCACACTGAAGATCGTCACAGGTGGCCAAAGGGTGCCGCCGCTTGCCGAATTCAACTCATGACGCAGGCGCCAGTCCACCTTGGGCATCCCGGCAGCATTGATCGTCTCCCAGCGTAGGCGCCACCAGTTATCGGCCAACCAAAGCGCCAAACCCGTTGCCGAAGCCCTAAAAAAATCCCTAACCGTAGCTTTTGACGTATCGGCAAGCCTGGAGATGACTCGGTCTCCCACCCGAAGGGTGATCTCTGCCACATCATCACTACCCTGGGGCCATGAGGCAGCAAACTTGAAATAGTTTGAAGCAGTCATCTGTAAAAAATCTCCGCTGCCGCGATAGCAGATCTCGCAGTTGAATCCTTATCGACAGGAAACTCGCGCTCGTCGTGTGCAACTGCTCTTGCACGGTTTTAGGACATGCCTCGCAAACGCATCGCCCGGCAGAACAGGGTAACCGTGATATTGAGCTTGGTCAGCGTTGGTAATCCGAAGCTCGAAGATCCAGCCGCTCTCAGCTACAGTCCAGAGCAAACTTGGAACATCTCCGCTCGTCTGCGCGGACCACAGCCCCAGCATGACCCCACGAACAAGGAGGGCCGGGATTCGGTCGAGATTTTCCTTGCCGAAGTTGGCATGTGCGTCACAGTAGGTCCGCTCCTCATCTTGGCCAGCATAAGGTCTGAGCTTGTAGCCCCTTGGGTTAATTTTGTGCTTAGAGTACCCATCGTAGTTCACTCGCGCTGACAACTCTCGCCGCGACTCAGTGCTTGGCACGATGTCAATCAGCCGGCGATTCGCGTTGTTCCGTGAGCGCTGCACTACAACACGGGGGGCTGGCTTTTTTCTGGTCATTGGAAATTTGTGCACATCGGCTGCTGTTGCCGGCCACGTGTACGGTGTAGGGCTGATGCAGGTTGCGGCGAAAGATTTGCCCCGCAAAGTCCACCCCCACCATGACGGCGTACTTGAACCCGAGCCAAAACAGCACGATGCGCACCAGCGCTGCCGGGGGCAGCGGCCTGCGGCACTGGGGTGGGGGCTGGGCTTGCGTGGGTCACGCGGAGGGGGGGGTGTGAGGGGCGATGGGTGGCTTTTAGCCACGCTACCGCCGTGCCGTGTCACGATCGGCATGCGCGCTGGGCTGGTATGGGCTTTGATTGTAACCCGCTAGAGAGCGGGTTTTTGTGGGCAAAAGCTCAGTGTGCTACTGGTACAGATCCTTGAACATCAGGATGGTGTCGCGCACCCTCTGGCTCTGGCGCTCCTTCTTTTCCGAGAGGCTCTCGATAAAGCCGGTACGCTGATAAAAGATCAGCGCCTCCACCTGATTCACTGCATCGACCGTGAGTAAGCGCACGGCGAACGGGGCTGTGGACACGATGCCGCAGATCAGGTCAATGAGTGCACCACCTATGCCGCCCCGCTGAAGTTCACTCACCACGGCGATCTTGGTAATTTTGACGGCAGGGTAGTAGCTGATTGGCACATCGAAGGGCAGACCCAGGTCGGTGCGCTCGCCGCTGCTCAGATGCACCGAGTCGGCCGTCAAGCTGAAATAGGCTACCGGGCTCTCGTAGCCGTCAGCAAACACTAGCACTGTGCTGGTCAGGCCATGCGCGTCATAGTCGCGCGCATCTTTGTGCAGGAATTCATCGAGTTGGGAGCGACCGCAAGAGAACTGCCGCAGAACCTCGTTTTCGACATCGCGGATGTGTCGAAGCGTGAGGCCATTTCGATCAATGGCCATTCGCCTTGCTGGGCAACGGCCGGGCAAAAGCAAGGCGCGCAGACTCGGCCAGCGACGCCAACTCGCAGCGGCGTTTTTCAGTCAAGCTGACGCCGCCGACGGCCTTCAACAAGGCTCGGCTGGCTTCGACACCCAGTTTCGGCGTCGCTTTGAACGCTGCAGGTTTCATCATTTTGCCCCAAGATCGAACGCCACCCCGCAACGGGATGACGCTAGAGATTATCCACTAATCAGCCTGACTGAGCAAACAGCAGCACCCACATCACACCGCCACCTGCTGCAAAAATGCACGCGGGTCGGCTGAAAACCGGGCAAAGTTCTTGGGCCACGAGCGGTCGCTGACCAGCACATCGTCGGCGTTGGCGTAGTGGTGCGGCCAAGCCCCTTGCGCCAGCAACTGGCGCACACCCGTGGTCTTGCCCACCTGCCGGGGCCCGACCAGTAGGCTGACCAAGCGGCTTGAAGCGTGCACGAAGGTGTTGTGGCTGTTGTGGGTGAGCACATCGCCCACGTGGGCGTTGCCATGTGCGTCTTTGGGCAGTGCGTAGCGTTTGGCCACGCTACCGCCGTGCCGTGTCACGTTCGGCGGGCGCGTTAAGTGGGCGAGTATATCAGCCCCAAAACAGCAAACAATCGCGGCCCTGCACCAGCAACTGCACGCTGCGGCCTACGGGCAGCAGCACTTTGGTGGGCACGTGGCCGAAGGGCAGCCCGGTGAGCACGGGCACACTCACTTGGCTGCGCAGCCACTGCACCACGCTGGCGAGCTTGAAGCCGCGGTCGTGCGGCGTGAGCTGGAAGCGGTTGAAGGCGCCCAGCACGAGGGCGCGCTGGCGCTGCAGTACGCCGCTGTGCAGCAGCTGGCTGAGCATGCGCTCGATGCGGTAGGGGTGCTCGCCCACGTCTTCGAGGAACAGGATGCCGCCTTCGACTGCGGGCAGGTAGGGCGTGCCGACGAGGCCGCTGAGGATCGACAGGTTGCCGCCCCACAGCGGCGCGGCGTCGATGGCCCAGCCCTGGTCTGTGGCGGCGGCTTGGGCCAGCTCGGGGTGGGCGCGCGGGTCGCGCACGTCGGCCAAGGGCAAGCGCCAGCCGGCGCCCTCGCCTACTCCGGCGCACAAATCGTCGAAGCAGGCTTGCATGATTTCGTCGGGCGGCTCGGGGGTGGCCCAGTCTTCGAGCAGGGCCGGGCCGGCCCAGGTGCAGCCCCCGGTTTGCGCCAGCAGTGCCAGTTGCAGGGCGGTGAAGTCGCTCAAGCCCACCCAGGCGCTGCCGCGCTCGATCGAGCTTTGTATGGCGGCGTAGGGCAAGTGGGGCAGCAGCCGCGTGAGGCCGTAGCCGCCCCGGGTGGTGAGCACGATGTCGGCCCCGCTGGCAGCTGCGCGCCCGATGGCGGCCAGACGGGTGGCGTCGTCGCCGGCGAAGCGCTGCCAGGTGCACAGCGCGTCTGGGTCGATCTCGACTTGGTGGCCTAGGGCCTGCAGCCTTTTTACGGCGCGCTTGAAGCCGGCGCGGTCGCGCACCGCCCCGCTGGGGGAATACAGGTAGATGTGGCTCATGACACGGGATTATGCGCGCGCGCCTGGCAGCCCCAAGCCTGTGTCAGCCCCAAGCCTGCAGCGCCGCCCGGTGCCCGGCATCGGGGTAGGGCAAGGTGGGCCAATTGGGGGGCAGTTGCTGGCACGGCGTGGGTTCGAGTTCGATTGCGGCCACCACCTGCCCAGTGGCCGCAAGCAACGCCTGGGCCAAGGCCTGCGCCAGCCCCGCCTGCCCGGGCGCGTAGCGCAGCTGCAGGGGCGCTGCCGCGCCGGCGGGCAGGCAGCCGCTGTGCTGCAGCAGCTGCAGCAACACTTGGGCGTGCTGGGGCACGCTGTGCCAATGCGTGCGCTTGGGCTTGTCGCTCTGGCCAAAGCCGATCAGATCGGGCACCAGCACGCGGCTGGCCTGCGCCTGCAGCGCCGCCATGCTGCCGGCCCACTGCGGCCACCAGCCACTGGGCCCGTGCAGCAGCAGCCACGCTGGCGCCGCCGGGCGTGCCCCCGGCAGGTCGAGCAGGTGCAGGCGCAAACCGCCCAGTGCGGGCAAGTCGTGCACCCAGCGCTGGTGCGCGCGCCACTGGGGCAAAAGCTGCCACACGGGTTCAAAGGCGGCCTCGGGCGTGCGCAGCGCGTCTGGGCGCAGCGGCTGCTGGGTGGCGCGCGCTTGGCTGCGGCGCTGGGCAAAAAAATCTTGCAGCAGCGCCGCGCATTCCTGCGCCCGCACGCCGCCTTGCACGGCTGTGTGGTGGTTGAGCGCAGCGATGGCAAACAGGTCGAGCACCGAGCCGGCGGCCCCGGTTTTGGGTTCGGGCGCGCCATACACCAGCCGGCGCAGCCGCGCGTGCAGCGTGGCTTGGGCGCACATGGCACAGGGCTCTAGCGTGACGTAGAGCGTGCAGTCGTCGAGCCGGTAGTTGCCCAGCGCCTGCGCGCCCTGGCGCAAGGCCAGCAGCTCGGCGTGGGCGCTGGGGTCGCACAGGCCGATGGGCTGGTTGTGTGCCGCCGCCAGCAGCGGCTGCGGCGCCCCCGGCCGCACCAGCACCGCACCCACCGGCACCTCGCCCAACGCGGCGCCACGACGCGCCTGCTGTATGGCCAGGCCCATGTAGTGCAGGTCGGCGGCGGGATCTGGCTGTGTGTCGCCTGCCGCGCCCAGCACAGCGCCCCGCACCGCTCAAGCCCCGAGCAACGGGCAGCCGGGTTGGCTGGCGGCGAGCTTGCGGTTGATGATGTCGGCCCCTTGTTTGGAAAGGTAGTGCGCCACGGTTTCGACGCGGATTTTGACCGAGCCGGCCGGTTTGGTCGAGTCGAGGTCTTGGAAGGAAAAGAACAGCGTGCCCGAGCGCTCGACGATGGACTGCACCGGCGAATAGGTGGGCTGATCCATGCCGCACTCGTAGCTGGCCAGCCGCACCACGGCGGCGATCCAGGGCATGCGCGCCGCCACCTTGGCACCCCACAAAATTTCGTTGGTGTTGCCGCTGTACGACGAAGGCCAGACGTCGCGGATATCCAGCGGCGAGCGGATGTGGCCGGCGGCGATGTCGGGGTCGAACATCCAGTGCAGCAGGTCGGCGTCGATGGGCAGGTACTGCGCCCACAGCACCGGGTAGCCGTGCGCTTGCAGATCGACTTCGATCTCGTGGCCGATGCCGGGGTCCATGTGGTAGGGCCGCGCCACCACCAGGATGCAGGGGCGCTGCTCGCGCGCGCACCACTCCAAGATCTCGCGCGCCTTGGTGCGCAGGCGCTGGTTGTAGGCGTCTAGACTGCGGTAGCCCATCTGCACCGCTTCCGTGGTTTCGGCCAGCGTC
>Ga0208370_100455_pt1 | contig 9713 bp, 6 predicted proteins | sample Subbio12Jun_QV11_FD_184822 | JGI IMG/M metagenome (GOLD analysis project Ga0208370, IMG submission 184822) | Serpentinite rock and fluid subsurface biosphere microbial communities from McLaughlin Reserve, California, USA -CR12Jun_QV11 (SPAdes) | ecosystem: Environmental > Terrestrial > Deep...
TAACCGCATCTTCGCCGAGCTCGCCGCCAAGGGCGGCAAGCCCGACCAGTTGATGATCGACGCCACCCACCTCAAGGCGCACCGGACGGCGGCAAGCCTCCTAAAAAAGGGGCTCTACCCCGACGTATCGGCCGCACCAAAGGCGGGCTGAACTCGAAGCTCCACGCCGTCTGCGATGGCAAGGGCCGCCCGTTAATCATGCTGCTCAGCGAGGGGCAGATGAGCGACTACAAGGGCGCCGCGCTGATGATCGATGCCTTCCCCAGGGCCAAGGCACTGCTCGCCGATCGGGGCTATGATGCCGACTGGTTCCGCGCCGCTCTCGAACAGAGAGGCATCACCCCCTGCATCCCATCAAAAACAAACCGCAAGGTGCCAATCCCGCACGACGCAGCACTCTACCGCCAGCGCCACAAGGTCGAGAACATGTTCGGCAAACTCAAGGACTGGCGCCGCATCCACACCCGCTACGACCGATGCGCCCACACCTTCATGTCCGCCATATGCATCGCCGCAACCGTCATCTTCTGGCTGCCGCAATGAGTCCTGAGCCTAGGTGTGGAGCCGCCCAAGGGTGTGCTGCTCCACGGTCCGCCGGGCACGGGCAAGACCCGGCTGGCACAGGCGGTAGCGAATGAAAGCGACGCGGAGTTCTTCACCATCAACGGCCCGGAGATCATGGGCTCGGGCTATGGCGAATCCGAAAAGCGCCTGCGCGAAGTGTTCGAGGAAGCCACCCGGGCCGCGCCGGCGATCATCTTCATCGACGAGATCGATTCCATCGCCCCCAAGCGCACCCAGGTGCCCGGCGAGGCGGAAAAGCGCCTTGTTGCCCAGTTGCTGACGCTGATGGACGGTCTGGAGCAGCGCGCCAACCTTGTCGTCATCGCAGCAACCAACCGTCCCGATGCCATCGACGAGGCCTTGCGCCGTCCGGGCCGCTTCGACCGCGAGATCGTGATCGGCGTGCCCGACCAGCGCGGACGGCGCGAGATACTGGGCATCCACACCCGCGGAATGCCGCTGGAAAGCGCAGTCGATCTCGACGAGCTTGCCCGCGTCACCCACGGCTTTGTCGGGGCGGACATCGCCGCGCTGGCGCGCGAGGCCGCGATTGAAGCGGTGCGCCGCATCATGCCGCGCCTCGACCTCGATGAACGCACCATTCCGCCCGAGGTGCTGGAAGACCTGTGCGTCTCGCGCGACGATTTCCTCAGCGCGTTGAAACGCGTCCAGCCTTCCGCGATGCGCGAGGTGATGGTGCAGGTGCCCAATGTCGGCTGGGACGATATCGGCGGCGTCGGCGAGGCGGTGGACAGGCTCAGGGAGGGGATCGAGCTGCCGCTGAGGAACCCCGATGCCTTCCGCCGCCTCGGCATTCGCCCGGCCAAGGGGTTCCTGCTCTACGGCCCGCCGGGCACGGGCAAGACCCTGCTGGCGAAAGCCGTCGCCAAAGAGGCGGAAGCGAACTTCATCTCGATGAAATCCAGCGACCTGCTGTCCAAATGGTATGGCGAGAGCGAGCAGCAGATCGCCCGCCTCTTCGCCCGCGCCCGCGCGGTCGCGCCTTGCGTGGTGTTCATTGACGAGATCGATTCGCTGGTCCCCGCGCGCGGGTCAGGCCAGGGCGAACCGCAGGTGACGGGGCGCGTGGTCAACACCATCCTGGCCGAGATGGACGGGCTGGAGGAGCTGCAATCGGTGGTGGTGATCGGCGCGACCAACCGGCCGACGCTGGTCGATCCGGCGCTGCTGCGCCCGGGCCGCTTCGATGAGCTGGTCTATGTGGGCACCCCCGACAAAGCGGGCCGCGCGCATATCCTGCGCATTCATACCGACAGGATGCCGCTCGGCACGGATGTCGATCTTGAAGCTATCGCGGCCCAGACCGAGCGCTTCACCGGGGCGGACCTTGAGGACGTTGTGCGCCGCGCCGGGCTTGCCGCGCTGCGCCGGGCGGGCGGCGAGGTCAGCATTGTCTCGTCGCAGGATTTCGACGCCGCGCTGAAAGATTCGCGCGCCACGGTGACGCCGGAAATGGAGAGCGAATACCTCAAGATGCGCGGCGAGCTGAAGAAGCGCGCCGCCGCCGTCCAGCCGATCGGCTTCCTGTCGCCCGACATGCTGACGCCCACGCGGGAAAAGAAGCACGATTGAGCCATCCCCCCGTTCGCCTTGGGGCGCGACTTTGAATCAATGCGCCGCATCCCAGCTTAGCCCGGTGCCGATTTCGACCCCGAGCGGCACCGACAGCTCCACCGTCGGCAGGGCGGCTTCGGCCATCACCCGGCGGATGATCGGTGTTGCCGCCGCGACGCGGGCTTCGGGCAGTTCGAACACCAGTTCGTCGTGCACCTGGAGCAGCATCCGCACATCATCCAGCCCTGCCTCGGCCAGCGCCGGGAGCATCCGCGCCATTGCGCGCTTGATGATGTCGGCGCTGGTGCCCTGAATGGGCGCGTTGATCGCTGCGCGTTCCGAGCCCTGGCGTTCTGCCTGGTTCTTGGAATTGATCCGCGGGAACCACGTCTTGCGGCCGAACAGCGTCTCGGAATAGCTGCGCGTCCGGACGCTCTCCAAGGTTTCGTGGATATAGCGCTGGATGCCGGGGAAGCGCTGGAAATAGGTGTCGATCATCGCCTGCGCTTCATCGGGCGTCACCTCCAGCCGCGCGGCAAGGCCCCAGCGGCTGATGCCGTAGAGGATGGCGAAATTGATCGTCTTGGCCCGCGCGCGGGTGTCGCGCGTGACCTCGCCGAACATCTCCTGCGCGGTGCGGGCGTGGATGTCCTCGCCCTGGGCGAAAGCCTGCCTGAGGCTGGCGACATCGGCCATGTGCGCGGCGAGCCGCAGCTCGATCTGGGAATAGTCCGCCGCCAGCAGGACATTGCCGGGTTCGGGCACGAAGGCCTCGCGGATCTGGCGGCCGATCGCCGTGCGCACGGGTATGTTCTGGAGGTTGGGATCGGTGGATGAAAGCCGCCCGGTCTGCGCGCCCACCAGCGAATAGCTGGTGTGAACCCGGCCCGTATCCGGGTTGATCGCCTCCTGAAGCGCATCGGTATAGGTCGATTTGAGCTTCGCCAGCTGCCGCCATTCCAGCACCAGCCGCGCCACCGCCACGCCTTCTCCGGCCAGTTTCTCCAGCACGGTGACGTCGGTCGAATATTGCCCGCTCTTGCCCTTCTTCCCGCCCTTGTAGCCCAGCTTGTCGAACAGGATGTCGCCCAGTTGCTTGGGGCTGCCGACGGTGAATTCCTGCCCGGCGGCGGCGTGAATCTCGCCCTCCAGCCGGGCGATTTCGGCCGAAAATTCCTCCGACAGCTTCGCCAGCCGCGCGCGGTCGACCTTGATGCCCTCGCGCTCCATCCGGGCGACCACCGGGATCAGCGGACGATCGACGCGTTCGTAGACCCGGCTGCCACCCTCGGCGGCAAGGCGCGGCTTCAGACGGGCGTGGAGCCGCCAGGTGATGTCGGCATCCTCGGCGGCGTAGTGCGTCGCGCGCTCCAATGCGACCTCGGCGAAAGAGATCGCCTTCTTGCCGCTGCCGCACAGGTCCTTGAAGGGGATCGGGGTGTGGCCGAGATGGCGCTGCGAAAGCTCGTCCATCCCGTGGCCGCCGCCGATCCCTTCCTCGCCGCGGCCCGCATCGAGCGCGAAGCTGATGACCATCGTGTCGTCGATGGGCGCGACCATGATCCCGTGGCGCGCCAGCACGTTGAGGTCGTACTTGCCGTTCTGAAAGACCTTGAGCACCGCCTCGTCCTCCAGCAGCGGCTTCAGCGCGGCGAGCGCGGCGGCCTGTTCGATCTGCTCGGGCCGCTCGGCGAACATGTCGGTCCCCCCATGCCCCAGGGGAATGTAGCAGGCATCGTTCGGTCCGAGCGCGAGGCTCACCCCGACCAGATCGGCGCGGATCGCATCGAGCGAGGTGGTCTCGGTATCCACCGCAACGACTTGCGCGGCGCGGGCGCGGGCGATCCATGCCTCGAGCCGCGCGATGGTCTGCACCGTTTCGTAGGCGGCGTGATCGACCGGAGGCATGTCGGGCAGCGGCTGGCGCGCAGCCTCGCCCGCGCCCGTGCCGTTCGCGCCCGGGGTGGTGGTCCGCGCCGGGTCGAGATCGACCGCAGGCGAGGGGCTGCCCGCGCCCGCATCGAGCCGCCGCAGCAGCGAGGTGAAGCCGTGTTCGGTCAGGAACGCGGCGAGCGGCGCGGGCGGGACGGGGCCGAGTTGCATCTCATCGAGCGGCTGCGGGAGGTCGCAATCTTCCTTCAGCGTGACGAGAATCCTCGAAAGCTCGGCATCGCCGCGCCCCTCGATCAGGCGCTCCTTGAGCTTGGACGGCTTCATGTCGTGTGCCGCATCGAGCGCGGCGGCAAGCGAGCCGTGCTCGGCGATCAGCTTGCTCGCAGTCTTGGGACCGATGCCGAAGATGCCCGGCACGTTGTCGACCGAATCGCCCATCAGCGCCAGCACATCGCCGACGAGGTCGGGGCCGACGCCGAACTTCTCCTCGACCTCGGGCAGCCAGATGCGCTGGTTCTTCATCGTGTCGAGCATGTCGATGCGCGCGCCATTCGCCTCGCCCACAAGCTGCATCAGGTCCTTGTCGGAGGAGACGATGGTGACATCCCAACCCCGGCGCTGCGCCTCGCGGGCGTAGGAGGCGATGAGATCGTCCGCCTCCAGCCCCTCGACCTCGATGCAGGGCAGGCTGAAGGCGCGGGTGGCGTCGCGGATCAGCGGAAACTGCGGCTTCAAATCCTCGGGCGGTTCGGGGCGATTGGCCTTGTAATGTTCGTAGAGGTCATTGCGAAAGCTCACGCCGCTCGCATCGAGGATCACCGCCAGATGCGTGGGGCCATCGGCCGCATCGAGATCGGCGGCGAGCTTCCACAGCATCGTCGTGTAGCCATAGACCGCGCCGACCGGCGTGCCCGCAGGGTTCGTCAGCGGCGGCAGGCGGTGATAGGCCCGGAAGATGTAGGACGAGCCATCGACAAGATAGAGGTGCTGCTTTTCGGCCATGTCGCCTGCTAGCAGGCACGGGCAGGCGCGGGTAGGGGTTTGGGCGGGCCACCAGCGCCGGAATTGCGGCATAAATATGGCGGGATTGGGGCGCCTTGCCTCATTTGATCTTGTCAGCGCCGCGCACCGCCCCTAGCTTGGCGCACGAGCCGGACGAGAGAGAGCCCGGTCGCCGCGTCCGTTTGCACGGGTCGCGTGTCATCCGCAGGAACAAGGGAACCACATCATGCGCAAGATCATCCTCGCTGCCGCCATCGCCGCCTCGGCCCTCGGCCTCGCCGCGTGCAGCAACAACACCGAAACCGAAACCGAAGAAGCCATCGACGCGATGGCCGCCGACGCCGAAGCCAATGCCGACAGCGCGGGCGCGGCGATCGAAGGCGCGGCTGACGATGCTGCCACCGCTGTCCAGTCGGCCGCCGACAACGCTGCCGAAACCGCCGAGCGCACCGCCGACCAGATCGCTGCCGACGCCGCCAACGTAGCTGCCGAAGCCGAAAACGCTGCCGAGTAACCGGACGCGCTCCGCTGCGGCGGGGTTCGCAAAAGACAAAGGGCGGCTGCCGCAAGGCACCGCCCTTTTTCGTGGCCGCCTGGCGCGACGAAGCAGGCGTCAGCCGCCGGTGGCGTAGGGGGCGCTGGCCCAATTGCGGGTCGGGTTGGACTGGGCGCGGGCCGCGAAGCCATCGTAAAGCGCACGGGCGATCGCCGCGATCCGCTCCTCGCGGGCGAGCTTGCTGCCCTGGCCGGTGACGTAGATCGCCACCGCGATCACGCGCCCGTCGGGACATTCGATCAGACCGATGTCGCTCGAGGTGTTGCTGAGCGAGCCGGTCTTGTGGCTGACCCGCGCTTCCAGCGGGATATGCGCCGGGATGCGGCGCTTGCCGGTGACGGTGCGGCTCATCGCGGACAGGATCACCCGGCGGCTTTCGTCGGACAGGTAATCGCCGCGATAAAGCCCCGCAAGCAGCCGCACCATGGCGCGCGGCGTGGCGGCATCGCGCGTGTCGATGTGGGTCGCTGGGTTGTATTCGCCATCGTCGCGCACCAGCGTGGCGATGTCGCGGTTGATCGAGAAGGGCGCGATGCCCTTGCGGCTCATCCATGCGTTGACCGCCTGCGGCCCGCCGACCGCTGCCAGCAGCGCGTCCGTGGCGGGGTTGGAGGAACGGGTGATCATGATCTCGATCAGGTCGATCGCCGGCATGTACTGCCCGGCGCGGACCGGCGCGCGGGCGGAGGAGAACTTGGCCGAGGCCACCGGCATCATCAGCGGGAATTCGCTGGAGAGCGAATAGCGCCCCTGCTCGACCATCTCGAGATAGGCCGCAGCGACCGCAATCTTGCTGGTCGAGGCCAGCGGGAAGAGCTGGTCGCCGAGCACCATCACCTCTTCGCCTGTGGCAAGATCGACCGCAGCGACGCCGATGCGACCCATGGCCGGATTGGCAAGATCGGCGATGCGCTGCTCGAAGCTGGAGGCATAGATCGCATCGAAGCTCCGGGGCTGGCGGACCTGGGTGCCAAAGGTGCTGTCGAAGGTGGCCTCGAGCTCGTCCTGGCCTGCCGCAGCCGGACTGGCGAGCGCCGCGAGGCAAGCGGCAAACCCGGTCAGGGCGGCAAGAAAGCGGGGACGTGCCATTCGCAAAGATTACTCCAACAGGGTTGCTGCGGGCTTAAAGCAGCACTTATCCACGCGCGACTCGGCGCGGCAAGGGGGCAAGGTGCCGCTTGCGATGAACGGTGCGCAGCCCGCGACCGGGTCGGCCAGCCGTTGGTCGGGACAAGGTGAGGCGGCACGCCCTTGCTCGACCGTGATCGCAAGTTCGTCGATTGGGTTCTTGCGGCCTGTCAGGGGCACTTGACTGGGCACGGGGCTGCGGCAGTCTGCGGGTCAAGACCGATCCAAGGGGACCATCCATGACCGACATCGCCACTCGCAGCGCCGCCCGCGCCGCCCCCGTTTCGCTGCTGCTGTCCGCCCTGCTGCTCTCCGCATCGGGCCTCGCCCATGCGCAGAGCGTGCCGATCGTGCAGCCGGGCGCGCCGGGCAAGGCGAGCCGGACACTTTCCGCCGAAGAGGCGACCAGGCTGGCGCAGGCGAGCCACACGCCTGCCGACGCCCGCTTCATGCAGCACATGATCGTCCATCACCAGCAGGCGGTGGACATGGCCAAACTGGTCAAGGACCGCACCAACACCGAGGAACTGGTCACCATCGCGGGCCGGATCGAATCCTCGCAGGCCGACGAGATCACCTTCATGCGGACCTGGCTGAAGGAGCGCGGCGAGCCGGTCGAGGATCCGGCGATGAAAGGCCACGGCCACCACATGCACCACATGATGAAGGGCATGGCTTCCCCTGAGGACATGAAGGCGCTGGCTGCGGCCAGGGGCACCGAGTTCGACCGCCGCTTCCTGACCCTGATGATCGCCCACCACGACGGCGCACTCGCCATGGTGGAAGAGCTGCTCGACGAGGACGGCACCGCCGCCGACCCGGTGCTGTTCCAGTTCGTCGGCGATATCGAGAGCGAGCAGAAGGCCGAGATCGGCAAGATGGACAAGCTCCTCGCCGGCCTTTCGAGCGACCCGCGCTCGGGCCTAGCGGCGGGCTTCGACAATGCCGGCGAAGCGATCATGGGCCTTACGAGGGTCGCAAGCCTGAGGAAGCCCGCAGGCTTCTTCAACCCTGCCAACCCCGCCGACCTTCGCCCGCCGGTGCCGCCCAAGAAGGGCAGGGAGGAGAGGGCCGGGGCCAAGCCCGCCGACACCCCGGCCACTACCCCTGCCACTGCCACTGCGGCTGCCGCCGGGGAGGCCGCAGCCACCACCCCGCCCGCGCGCGAGGAGGAGGATCTCACCGAATTCGCCGAACGCTCGCCCCTGCTCGATTTCGCCAATACCGACATGGCCTTTTTCGGCGAAGTGATGGTCGCGGGATCGTATCACGGCTTCAACATCTACCGGCTCGGGGCCGACGGCGTGCCCAACCTGATGAGCTCGGTCGTGTGCCCGGGCGGGCAGGGCGACGTGTCGGTCGCGGGCAACATCCTCGTCATGAGCGTCGAGCAGACCCGCGGGCGCATCGACTGCGGGCTCGAGGGCGCCCCGGGCAAGGTCAACGAGGAACGCTTCCGCGGCCTGCGCATCTTCGACATCTCCGATCTGGCCCGTCCGCGCCAGGTCGGCGGGGTGCAGACCTGCCGGGGGAGCCACACGCACTCGATCGTCAGCGCGGATGACACGCGCCTCATCGTTTACAACTCGGGGACAGCCGGCATCCGCGACGAAAAGGAACTGGCGGGCTGCATCGGCAGCACCCCGGGCGACACGCGCACCGCGCTGTTCTCGATCGACGTGATCGAGATCCCGGTGGCGGACCCTTCCAAGGCCCGCATCGTCAAGAGCCCGCGCGTCTTCGCCGACGAAACCACCGGCGAGATCGCCGGCCTGTGGAAGGGCGGCGATCACGGCGAAGGCACCCAGAACACCTCGCGCACCGATCAGTGCCACGACATCACCGTATTTCCCGCGCTGAAGCTTGCGGCGGGCGCGTGTTCTGGCAACGGTATCCTGTTCGACATTGCCGATCCGCTGAACCCCAGGCGGCTCGACGTCGTCACCGACACGACCTTCGCCTACTGGCATTCGGCGACCTTCAACAATGACGGCACCAAGGTGATCTTCACCGACGAATGGGGCGGCGGCGGGCGGCCGCGCTGCAAGGCGAGCGACCCCAAGACCTGGGGCGCCAACGCGATCTACGACATCGTGGACGGGAAGCTGGTGTTCCGCGCCCACTACAAGATGCCCGCGCCGCAAAGCGAAATGGAAAACTGCGTCGCCCACAACGGCTCGATCATCCCCGTCCCGGGCCGCGATCTGTTCGCGCAGGCGTGGTATCAGGGCGGCCTCAGCGTGATGGACTTCACCGACAGCGCCTCGCCCAAGGAAATCGCCTATTTCGACCGCGGGCCGATCGATGCCAAGCAGATGGTGCTGGGCGGCTACTGGTCGGTCTATTGGTATGGTGGCCATATCTACGGCACCGAAATCGGCCGCGGGATCGACGTCTTCGCCCTCGCCCCGTCCGAACACCTGACCGAGGCCGAGATCGCCGCCGCAAGGGCCGCGAAGTTCGAGGACAACCGCTTCAATCCTCAGACCCAAACCCGTGTGACCTGGGACGCCGCAGCCATCGCGGCAGCGGATGCGAGCCGCAAGGGGGGGTGAGGCCGGTTCGAGCGGACGGTGGCTTGCGAGCCCGAGGCTGCCATTACCATCCCGTCGCCCCGTGCTTGACACGGGGGTTGGCTACTTCCGGGCAGCCTCGGGTGCGAACCACTGTTCCCAAAGATTGTCCCATCGGGATTGTCCGCCTGGATCAGCGCGAACTTCCATTCGCGCCGCCATTTCTTGACGAGCTTCTCGCGGGCGATGGCGCCTTCCATGGTGTCATGGCGTTCGACATAGACAAGCCCCGTGTCGAGCACGGGGCGACGCAGGTGGGCGCGGCAGAAACCCACCCAATTGCCGCGATGCGCGCCAACTTTCCGTGCTCCCGGAAGCGGACGCGTGGTGCGGTTTCCTTCCGGCGGGCTTGCGGACAGGCTCGGGCGGTTCCTTGGCATTGTCGAGGGCGCGCGGCACTGGCGTGCGGCAGGGGGCGGCAC
>Ga0208370_100456_pt1 | contig 9682 bp, 7 predicted proteins | sample Subbio12Jun_QV11_FD_184822 | JGI IMG/M metagenome (GOLD analysis project Ga0208370, IMG submission 184822) | Serpentinite rock and fluid subsurface biosphere microbial communities from McLaughlin Reserve, California, USA -CR12Jun_QV11 (SPAdes) | ecosystem: Environmental > Terrestrial > Deep...
CAGGTGCTCGACGTCAAGGCCCGGTTCATCAACCAGGTTATGACCGCACCGCAGGGCATGCGCAGCGTGGAGGACATCTCCGTGGCGGCGCTGACCTACGCGGAGATCAAGGCCATCGCCAGCGGCAACCCGCTGGTGATCGAGAAGGCAAACGTGGATTTGGCGGTGCAAAAACTCAGCCGTTCCTATAGCCAGTGGGAAAACGATCGCTGGCGCCTCAGTCACCGCAAGGCCGATATCAACAAACGGCTCAAGTGGATCGACAACAACATGGACCACATCGAGATTGTGGCGCAGCAGGCAGCGCAGATCGATGAGAGCACACCCTTCATGCCGCTCAACAACGCTGCGCAGGATGCCGTGTTGCCAGGCATGTCTACGGTTGAGGCGATCGGACAGGCCTTCCGAGTCACCGCGCGCGTTCTGCACTCAGGCGTCGTGGGCGAGATCGGTGGTTTTCGCATTGAGGTCGACCGTTTCGCGGGCACGCCCGAGATGGTGCTCTGGGCCGTCGATGGCAAGACCAATGTGACGGTCGAGCGACCCAACATCCAAGAAACCGAGAGGGTCGGCCGGGCGGCGCTACAAACAATAGCCCGCTTCGTGCGCGATCCAGTTCAGCTTCGCGAGGAACACAGTCGCAAGACACAGGAACTCGCGCTTATCGAGCAGATGCTGCAGGAAGGATTCCCGCAACAGCTGGAGCTTGAGGCAGCGCTAACCAGACAACGAGAAATCGAGGCCGCACTGGACCTCGACAAGGCGGACGAGAGTGCCCAAACCATGGACACCGAAAACCCCTGACAACCATCCATGAACCCGGGCTCAGCCCGGGTTTTTTTTGCCTGTCGTCGGCCGCGATGTCGAACCGATGCCTACCAATCGGGCGAAACAGCACAACTCATGGCGGGCCAAGCACCTAGCTGCGGGAATGGACATCAATGCATGGACTTATCCACAGAAATTGTGGACAACAGGTGCTCTATAGCGGCCTTCCTAGTGATCGTCATCACTTGCCCACAGCGAACGCCAAGCCTACAGTGGAGATGTTCTTCGCCCCCGCGAAAATGGCAAGGCCTCTTGCCCTCTATCAGAGTCCCTCTGGCACGAGACCAACACCACCAGGTGCGGCAGGCTCCGCCCTGAGGTTTTCAAGCACGATCCACAGCAACCATAGGCTGACGGCAGCGACTCTGCTGATCTGCGCCTTGGCGACTTGGCGCGTCAAACGGTTTTTTATTCTCCACCTTGGCAGGGCCCCGCGTCCTGCGGGTTGACCTGCCGTCTTTTTACCGAGGAAACGACGATGCAACATTCCATCCACTGCAGTGCGCCCACCAAGGCGGCGCCTGTTACCACCGAAGACCTTGCGCTGTCCTTGCAGCTCATGAATACGAACCTCGCGCACTCGCTGGCGCGGCTCAATTCACTTTGTATGCGCGGCTGCTGGCCCAGGGACAATTTCGAAAAAGACCACGATCTTATGGCCAAGGTCGAGGCCGACCGAGCGCGGCTTCTACAGGCATGCGCCAATGCCGCCGCCGCCGCCCAACTCTTGCGTGCGCACAGCATGACGTGCTGGCCAGCAACCTACGGTCAGTCGCCCTACGGGGAGCTGATAGTAGTCATCCGTCATGCCATTGAAGGGCTGGCTCTGCGGCGCGGGTCAACGCAGGTCGAGCGCGATTTGGTCGACCTTCTGGTACCGCAATTGGCACCGCCGGCAGCGCGCAACCGCTACGCGCACGACGACGAGCGCGGACGCGCGCGCCGCTACGCACGCCTGCTCTATACCATGCGTGAGGTTGCGCTGCTCACGCATGGCGAGGCCGACGCAGTGTTGCGCACCTTATTGCGGTTGCATCCTGATAACCGCGCAAGCTCACCAGCATCATCCGAAGCTGTGGCGTACTCAGGTGGCAACCTGCGGGTGCTCCAGCGTGCATGGCAAATGCGTCATATGGTAGCTGCTCGACGTCGCCAGTGCCACTCACGCATCTGAGCCATCACTTCGGTCGGACGCATGAAGGTCAACGACGGGGCTGTGCACCTGTCAGGGTTTTTGCAATGGGTAACCTGAGGCAACCCTAGCTGGTCTCAGCGGGGCTGATTTCTGGGACAAACCAGAATCTTGCCCACAAGACGTGCATCTTGGCGCGTGTTGTGGGCAAGGATGACTAACCCCTACCAAGGCTTGTGGCAAGGAGTCAATAACGGCGACCACAAGATGTATAAACACCAAAGAGACCCCTACACCCCACCCCGGCCGCCCCCTTATTGTTGAACCTGCCTCTACCCCACCTTCCCACTGCCTTAATCCCACCTCCAACCCAGCGCGGCCAATAGGTGGTGGCCAAAAGATTCGGCAAGAAGAGGGGGGCTTGACAAAACCCAATGTGTGTTTATACATGAAGTGTGATCGCGCCGGAAAACTCATTGCCCGCACCATCGTCGTGGGCTCGGGCACGCCGGTCATTGCAGCCGACACCGACCAGAGTACCCACCCATGAACAGCCATAGCCCAATTCATTCAATGCGCCCGGTCAACGCCGAGACCGTCTTCAAGGCTTGGCTGGCTGCACAGCGCGCGAGCAACATCATCGACCACGATTCATCTGAGCGCGTCTACCGCGGCATGTGGCGCGCCTGGAGCGACTGGCTCGCTGCAGAGCAAATTCCTTGGCACGGCGTCGACACCTCAACCTTGGCGCGCTTCCTTGACGGTCCCGCGCCGGGACAGCATAAACGCCGCACCCCACGCAACCGGGCGCGCATGGCAAACTACACACACCAACGCTACTGGCACCTCATCGAGTCGGTCTACGCCTACGCCACCGTTCAGAACTGGATCGATATCAACCCGGCGACAACGCTCGCGCCAGAGCAACGCCCTCGGATCAATGCCACGAGTCGCATTGCTCAGATCTTGCCACCCGGCGTGCTGGCGCTGTTGCGCTCGCCCGATGTGCTGTGCGACGTGCTACCCCTATATTCCGAACGCCAATGGTGGCGCATGCGTGACCGCGCCATCGTCGCTCTGCTGGCTCATACCGCCCTGACCTCAAGTGAACTGATCACACTGCAAGGTCAAGACTTGCGCGTCCACGGCACGCACGGCCTAGGCGCTACCCAGTTGTGTCTTCCCGACACCGGCGCCCCTAACCAGCACACCCTCTGGCTCGATGTGCGCGACAGCGCCCACGGCGTTTCGCGCAGCCTCGCGCTGCCTGAGCCCGTCACCGCGCTGCTACGCCCCTGGCTTGCGCGGCGCCTGCACCTGTTGGCTGCTCACCACGCCCACCACACCAGTCCCATCGTCGAACGCGGCACCTACGTGCGCAAGCACGACCGCGCCGGCTCCCTATTCCCGTCACGCGAATCGCGCCACGCTGATCAGCCCCTGCCGATCATGAGGCCGCACAGCCTGCACCGCCTCATCTCGGCCACGCTCGACGCCTTGTACTCAAGTCGCCACGCGACCCACCTCGACCGCCGGGTCGATGGCATTCAAATCGGTCACGGCAGCGCCATCATCCGCAACAGCGTCATGCGCGTGTGGCTCGACACCCTCGGCATAGATGCCACCATCGAACTCGCTGGCCTCAAGAACGCAGGCTCGCTGCGCCTGCACCTGAACGCTGGCAGACACGCTGGGTAAATCACATTTCGCACACCAACTTTTACACATCAACCAATTACACATCAACATTACACATCAACCAACTGTTTTTTGCTATAATAGAGTTCTGTTTGTCTTATAGACATTCGTTGCTCCTGTAGCAACCTTTACCACCGATCCGCAGCAGCCTGCTGCTCGAATCGAAACCTCACCTCCGGTACCGCAGGTGCCGTTACCCGCAGTAGCACCAATGCCCCAAGTGCTGTTGCACGGCAAAGACCGCCAGAACTCTTCTTGGCAGTCTTTGTCATGCGCGTCTTTGACCTCTCGTTTCCGGCTGCGTCGCCTCCTATGTGTCTTGCCCTGCGGCAGGGCGCATCGGGGGCGACGTGCCCGGTAAACATCAAGGAGAGTTCCATGACGCAGCCCCAAGTTGGCCATTCGATTCGTGAGCCTTTGGCACCCGCAGCGCTCTACCGAGCCGGTGTGCCTATGAGTGATGTCCTGTGGTTCAACAGCCTGAGCATGCCCGCCCAGATGCGCGCCCTGCGCACGCCCCGCGGCGAGTCCATTCTTGCCCATGTTCGCCAAAACACCGGCAAAGCACGCCAAGCCGCCAACAACCACAACTTCTCCATTGCGTGCTGAAGACACGCGAATCCGACAAGCCGGGTGACCCTTCCATCGGGGTCACCCGGCTTTTTTCTTGCATGCCACGAAGCCAGTGGCCGTCTGTGGTCAACATGAGTTGCACTCATCCTCTGCCCAGCAGAAAATTTCTGCACCTCGGCATAAACAGCCGTTAGCCGACCCCGTGTCGGACTTCACCACAACCCCTTGGGGCAGCATTGCCCGCGGGGCAGCTGTCCCTTCCTTCACTCCAACCAAGGAAGCAATATGGACCATCATCCGTCCGCAAGATGGGCACGCACCTGTACCCGCTCCACCTGAGCGAACACATTTCCCACGAGGCCAATGCCGCTCTTTCCCTGCAGGACAGCGCGCGTGAGATCTACCTGATCGCCCCTGGAATCTTCAAACAGATCGGACTCCAAAAGGCCCTCGACGAAATCAAGCAAATGGACTACCAAGTCATCGACGGCTTCGTCTGCAAGTACCATGGCGGCAGCCGCAAGATCATCGCCGCCGTTGCGACCGACCTCTGCTACAACAAGGAGCGCCGCTACGGCTTGGTTCGCTACAGCGGTGAAGTTGGCTTCGATAACCTGCGTGAACGCGACCTCGTCGCCCTGCGCTGCATCGCAGTCGGACTCGTGCACCAATCGGGCAACTGCTTGTTCACACCCTGTGTCCAGATCACCTACGACGACCAGTCGCTGATGCCCCAAGCCACTGAATGCTGGGAAACGCTCCCCGCATGACCACGAACACGCTCGTCATCGCATAGACCTGCAATCGAGCGCAAGACTGGCTGCTGGCGCGCAACCCGCCCACGGCTACGGTCTACAAACCTTATCCAAACCACAATCACGGAACTCTCTGGCCCTTTGGCCCCAGAGGGATTCCAACAGGCACACCCCAACGGGTGATCTGCTGGAATCCGGCACTGCCGCTTCGCGCCTCAACAAGGCGCCACTCAACCCGTCGCAACCCCATGCACAACGCATGCCGGGTAGTCACGACAAACTGCCCGAACGGGCAACACCTGCCTCTTCGTCCAGCGACAAGGGGGCATTCACATCAACCCAGCCGGGGAACGCTTTCCCCGAAGGGGAGGCTCATCCGGCTCTCAAGGAAACCCCATGAACCTCTCTCCCATCCCTCCACTCTCTCAACAGGCCAAGGAATGGATTCGACAGCACGCACCCATCCACCTCGGCAAAAACATCCGCACCGTCAAGTGGACCACTTGGACCGGTGAGGTCAAACACAACAGCCTTGGGGGCGTGAACTACCTCACCCCCAAGGAAGGCAAGGTTGTCGAGATCGATGATCTGTTCACCGCGATCAAGGTCGGCACCAACGATTTCTGCATTGTCCTATCGAGCCTGATGGACGCTGCGGTGTCCGTAGGCGATAAGGTTGCGCTGAACTTCTACCAATTGCGCCGTTTCGACGGTTCACTCGCCGACGGCTCTGAAGACGAAAGCAAAAATGGTTGCCGAACCATTGCGCTGACCGGCGCCAGAACAATCTTCCCCGTCAAGTGGAAGGGACGGTGCCTAGGGATCAACGACCGTTTCGCCGACAGCTACACCACCATCGGCAACCCATACCTACGCGACTTCATCACGCAGATGGAAACCATCGCCGTAGATGGCGGCCTGCGTCACGTGGTCAACATCCTAGTCGATGCCGGTGCCACGCAACTGTCTTTCAACGACCCAAGCGAGGAAGACTCGGCTGTCGATGCACCAGCGATTCGCTGTCAGGTAAACACTGCCAAGCATCGCGGCGGCATCGAAATCGGCTACGACCGCGCAAGCGATACCTACTACGTTCACACCACGGACGGAAAGGACACGATCGAACGGCTCGAGGACGTTCACTTCGACGAACTCGGCCCGGTGCTCATCGCATTGATCGACGACCGCGCTTGGCTCAAAGCTCGGGTGACCGTACTCAAGCCGGCACCCAAAAAACGCTCGGCAACCATGGCCGAAGCGGCCTGAGTTCATTTGGCCCCCTGCCATCAACCATAGACCCTCCATCAAACACCCGAGCGCATCATTGCTGCTCGGGTGTTTTTCATTTGCGCAACGAGGACCACGTGGGCGCACCAGAAATCCCCCGACCTCATCCGTTCGAGCGTTACCGTAAATCTGAGCGATGGGCTGACCCGCCCCAGATGCTACCCAACTCGCCGAGGCGCGACTCGATCCAATAGGTGAAGCTGTCCTTCGAGCCCGCCTGGCTGTATTCGTCAAGCGTTATCGTGGCCAGCCGCGTGCGCGGCCAGATGGTCAAGAACTCATCCCACAGGGTGTATTGCTGCTGGAAATCGCTCATGTCGTGGTCTCCGCGGCGGCGGTGAACAGCGCGGCTTCGAAGGCAGTCCACGCAGATTGGCGCAGGGTGGCAGCCTCGGTGCGTTTGCTGGATGCAGTTGTCGTGGACGCTGCGATTCCGTCAACAAGCTGCTGCTGTGTATGCGCGTCGGGCAACGGGAAACGGATGTCCAGAAGCGCAGGCTTCGAGATGTTCTTCATAGTGGGGGAAGTACCAGTCAGGCGGGACTCGATGTGTTCACGCACTGAGCGCAGTTTCATCGCTTCGGCCAAGAACTGCGGCCGTAGTTGGCCCCCTGATCGGAAACGCACCCTGAAGATCTTGTCGCAAAGCATCAGGTGTGACGGCGTCGATTCAACGTAGGCGCAGGCACCGACATAGCGCACCACGTTCGCCCGACTAATCAAAACGTCGCCTGCCTTGACCTCGTATTCAGGACGAGGCTTCAGACTGGCTGGTAGCTCTTTGTTCTCAGCGGCGTCGAATGTCCCAAATGACACTGCACCAAGCTTGAGCACGCCCCACTTGCCCTCTTGGGCGGGGTGATCGAGGCATTTCGGGCTCCAACCGTTTTCAAGATCGCCGACCAAGTCCCCAAGTCTAGCGAGAGACCACGAATGTTGATGCGTTGAACTTCCGTTCGATGTTCGCAGAATGCTCTCGTGACTCCACCGCTCCACGTCCTTAAACCGCGCCACTAATACTGGCCGATCCGGTAGCTGAGGCGGTGCGACCACGCCCAGCGCGGCTTCAAAAGCCTGCCAGCCGGCACGCTCGATCACGTCGGCCTCCTGTTCCAGTTGTGTGGCACGGGTCAGCGCGGCGCCGTAGGCGTTGCACAGAAGCTTCTGTTGCGCAATCGGCGGCAGTGGGATGTTCAGCGCCTCGAACACGTCGAGCTTGACCTCGGTGCGGCCATCCGCTCCTGAACGATTCGCCCATAGCCAACTCTTGAAGTCCTCCGTCTGTAGTAACAGACGGAAATAGCGTGGATCAAGTCGGTCCAAGTCTGGTGCATAGACCTTGAAGTGCGAGGTTACGACGGCGTTGTCCCAGCCCTCGGGCAAGACACCGACTGCCCCATTCTTCAAATCGATCTTGGATAAGACAACATCACCCGGCTTGGCCCAAAACAGGGGCATCGTGTAATCGGTTCCAACCGCTATTTTTCGGCGGGAAATGTCGCCGCCGAAATGGATCGTGATGGGTTGCAACCGATCAAATGACCATTGCGAACGATCCACCCGCTCATGCCGTGGAGTCAGCAGTTGCCCGATCGTCGTTTGCGGGAGGTGTGGCGCAATATGAAGATGCGGAATAGAGAAGGCATCCCAGCGATCCAGTTGACTCCAGCGATAGACCTCGATCATTCGCTGAACTCCGGCAGAGCTGTTTCATCCGCGCCCGAAGTACGCCAAGAGTCAAAACGGCGAAACGCCATCAACATCTTGGGCAGCTCGTTCGGAACACCCTCGCCGGTATCACCTGTTGAGGTGATGCCCACAGTCTTTGGGGCTGCGACGAACACCGGGTAGTCGAACAGCTCGCGCACCCGCACCCACAGCGCGGTGGTGTGGGCTTCGTCGATAGACTTGTAGCGGGCCTTGAGTTCCGACAGCAGCGCGTCGCTGCGCTTTTGAACGCCAATCAGCGCGGCGGTCGCCTGCTTCTTGAGTTCCGCTGCTGCCTTCTTGTCCGCCTTGGTGGCTTCACCGATCCAGGCGGGTTTGCTCTGAGTGGTGGGCAAGGCCATCCTCGGATAGGCCGGGGCTTCGCCACGCTGCCAATGCAGCAACGTGCGTTGGATGCCCAGTGCGGCGAGTTCGGCCAACAGGCGTGAAGCCTCGGCGTCTTCGCAGCTGACAATGCGCGGCGCAAGGTCGGCGTGGGCATCATGGCGCTGGGTGTCGAACTGTGGATCCAGCTCGGCGTGGGCCTGCTGCCACGCAGCCTCCCATTGAGCGGCTTCCTCATCCGTGAACTTGCGCATGAACACCAGAGAAGCCTTGACCGTGGCATTGCTGGACCGGAAGGTCTCCTCCGGCAAGCTGACCACGGCCAGCAGCTTCGCGCGCCCTTCGGCCCAGCGGCGCAGCCAGGCAAGCGAAGGATTGTTGAGGTTGCCATCAGGCAGCACGATGCCCATCCGGCCGCCGGGCTTGAGCAGATTCAAACACCGCTCGACGAAGATGAGTTCGGTGGGCCGGTTGTTCTTGCCCTTGCCGATCTCGAACAGGTCGAGGATGGATGTCTTGCTGGCGGCAGCTTGCAGCAGCTGGTTATGGCTTTCCTCCCAAGGGGTGCCGTAGCCGCGCTCGCGGCAGCGTTGCAGATAGGCGGCATCCACCGGCACGCGCGTTTCGTCGCTGCCGCCGACCTTCTGGTCACTGCCGACGTTGGAGCCGAAGGGCGGATTGGTCAGCACCAGATCGAAACGGCCATTGAAGATGCCGTTGATGTCGAGCAGGCCATCGTGATAGTGGATGCCGCCGTGCCCATCGCCATGCATGATCATGTTCATCTTGGCTGTACGGGCCGCGCGTGGCTCGGCGTCGGTGCCGAAGATGCACTGCCAAGCCAGCCGCCCGACGCGGGTATCGATGGGCTGGTTGTCGTCGCCACTGGGCAGCAGTTGCAGGTTCAGGCGCGAGAACGCTTCCTCGATCTGGCGCTCCTCCTCGTCTTCCGGCAGGCCGAGTGATTCGATGCGGGTGCGCTCCTCATCTTTCTGGCGCTGGATATCGGCAACGATCTGGGTGCGGACGTGCTCGAAGGCGCGGATCAGGAAACCGCCCGAACCCGAGGCCGGATCGCAGATCAGTTGTCCTTCCTTCGGATTGAGCAGATCGACCATGAACTCCACCACCGGGCGCGGTGTGAAGAACTGGCCCAACTCGCCACGGAAGGTGGTGCCAAGAAACTTCTCGAAGGCCAGGCCCTTGATGTCGTCGCCAGTCTTGGAAAGGTCGAAGCGCTCCAACTGCTTGACGATGCGGCGGAAGGTTGCTTCCGAGATGTCGAGCTTGTCGGCGGCCGTAAACAGGTCGTCGGTTCGGTAGTAGGTCTTGGTTTGCTCGAACAGGCCGTCGTGCA
>Ga0208370_100457_pt1 | contig 9662 bp, 8 predicted proteins | sample Subbio12Jun_QV11_FD_184822 | JGI IMG/M metagenome (GOLD analysis project Ga0208370, IMG submission 184822) | Serpentinite rock and fluid subsurface biosphere microbial communities from McLaughlin Reserve, California, USA -CR12Jun_QV11 (SPAdes) | ecosystem: Environmental > Terrestrial > Deep...
TCAACAACCACAGCTCGGACATCGGCAGCACCTCCTTGGTGCCGCTATTGAATCAAGCCACCGCCGCCGGCGCAAGCAATTTAATGGGTCCTGAGCCTAATTGTCAGCGGAACCGATGGACGGTTGGCGGCTCGTGCTACGGCTTCAGCCCTTGCTTGCTGCGAAATGCGAGAACTGTGGGCATATTCGGCCCGCCGCTCCTCGCTGATGCTCCACGGGATATGGTCGACGCGATACATTGGCGAACAATAGCCGATAATCGGCGTTCCTCAAGTGTTCCTGAGTTGTTTCTGCATCCAGATCGGAGGTTGAGCTTGCGTTTTCCCCAGCTTGCCTCCCATTGCGAGGCATCGCGCTTGGCAAGTCGCGAGTTATTCCGTGCGGCAACGTTCAGTGGGGGGGGGCAGAGATTGCCGGCATTTCCTACACCTCCGCAAGCCGCTACACTCCGTCCCGGCCCATTCCCATCGTTGTATCCGGCCTGCGAGGCCGTTGGGTCTCGGCACGGCAACATAAAGCCCCGCTCCCCTGTCCGTCCGCTTGATTAAACTGGCTCTTAGCGACAGAAATCATGGTTCAATCCGCGGCCCCGCAAAGCGGACAGGGTGTCCGCTTTGTCCGCTTGCCCTGCGGCACCCGCACAGCCGGGTTGCTTTTTGCCCCACTTGCGCCTAGGCGCGCGCCTTCGCTCGGGGCTTTGGCTCCGGGTGATTCCGTGCGGGAGCCCGGGCCATGCACAAGGCCGGGGCGCTGGACCGCTTAACATGAGCCTCCTTCGACAAGCTCGCAGACAAGCGGGTCGAATGCGGCAAGAGTGCGAACAGGAGTATGGCCCCATGGCCAAGAAAATCGAAGGCTATATCAAGCTGCAGGTGCCCGCGGGCTCTGCCGCCCCCTCGCCGCCGATCGGCCCGGCGCTGGGTCAGCGCGGCGTGAACATCATGGAATTCTGCAAGGCGTTCAACGCCGCCACGCAGGAAATGGAAAAGGGGATGCCGATCCCGACGGTCATCACCGTCTACGGTGATCGCTCGTTCACTTTCGTCACCAAGACCCCGCCTGCCAGCTTCTTCCTCAAGAAGGCGGCGAACCTCAAGTCGGGCTCCAAGGAGCCTGGCAAGGTTTCAGCCGGAACCATCAAGAGCTCGCAGATCCGCGAGATCGCCGAAGCCAAGATGGCCGACTTGAACGCGAACGACATTGACCAGGCGATGAAGATCATCGCCGGCAGCGCCCGCTCGATGGGCCTTGAAGTGGTGGAGGGCTAAGCGCATGGCAAAGATCACCAAGAAGGCGAAGATCCTCGCCAGCCTCGACCGCGAGAAGCTCTACTCGATCGAGGAAGCCCTCGCCACGCTGCGCCAGTTCAAGGGCAAGTTCGACGAAACCGTCGAAGTCGCCATGAATTTGGGCGTCGATCCGCGTCACGCCGATCAGATGGTGCGCGGCATGGTGTCGCTGCCCTCGGGCACCGGCAAGGACGTGCGCGTCGCGGTGTTCGCGCGCGGTGACAATGCCGAAAAGGCGCTGGCCGCAGGCGCGGACAAGGTTGGGGCCGAAGACCTCATGGAAGACATGATGGCCGGCAACCTCGATTATGACCGCGTCATCGCCTCGCCCGACATGATGGGCGTGGTGGGGCGTCTCGGCAAGATCCTCGGCCCCAAGGGCCTGATGCCGAACCCCAAGCTCGGCACCGTGACCCCGAACGTCGCCCAGGCGGTCAAGGACGCGAAGGCTGGCCAGGTCGAGTTCCGCGTGGAAAAGCAGGGCATCATCCACTCGGGCATCGGCAAGCTGAGCTTCTCGGACGATGCGCTCAAGGCAAACTTCAAGGCGCTGACCGATGCAGTGGTAAAGTCCAAGCCGAGCGGTGCCAAGGGCAAGTATGTCCGCAAGGTCTCGCTGACCTCGTCGATGGGCCCGGGCCTCAAGGTCGACCTGTCGGAGGTGGAAGGCGCGTAAGCCGCTTTCCGGCGGTTTCGTTCAGGCAAATCAAAAGGGGCCGGGCCGCGCGTCCGGCCCCTTTTGCATTGGCCGAATGGGACGTTTGACCCCTTGCGCTTCTCCGGGAGAGTCCCATCTTCTTGTCAGGTCGTGCGGAGCTGCTCCCCTCCCTGTCCGCGCACCGTGAAAGAGGTTTGCACCATGCCTGTTCCTTCCGAACGTTTGGCCGGATGGCTGTCGCTCAAGTGGCTTGTCGCTGGGGTCGCGCTCGCGGCTGACGGGCTGCTGCTCAGCTACGATCTGCGACTCGGCATCGCGGCGGGCTCGCTGCTGGCGGCGGGGACGCTGATCTGGCTTTACGTTGCGCTGCGCTTCGGCTCGCTCAGCGGCATACCATCGGTGCGGACGGTGCCGGTCGAACGGGCGCGCCAGCAGGAGAACCTGCGGCGAATGGCGGCAGCGCGCGACTTTGGTGATTCAGGCGCGCAGCAGGGCGCGGAGCCGTCCCAGCGTCCCTGACTGTTCGGCGAGCGCTCTGGCTCCTGCCACCCCCGCATCGAACCCCGCCCGTGCGCCCAGCAGGGTGCGATTGGCAAGCGTCGGCTCGAGCAGCACGAGGCTCGAACATGCTGCCCAATGCGTCCCGAACATTTCCTTGTGCGCGCCGTCGCCCTCGGTGAAGTCGAACCAGCGGAAGCGGCCTTCCCCGAACAGCCGTTCGAGCGCATCCATCTGCAACACCGTGCCGACCGAAAGCCGCGCCCACTCGGGATCGTAGCCGAGGTGGGCATAGACCAGCGTTTCGCCCGCGACCGGCAGCGACAAGTAGGCCACTGGCGCCCCGCCCGCATCGAGCAGGAAGGCGCGCATCAGGCCGGCTTCTGCCGCCTCCAGCATCGCGCGGCGCGAAGGCGCGTCCCCCGGCAAGCCAGCATCGAGCAGCCGGGCCTGATAGGTGCGCGCCGATAGCGGCAGGGCGGCGGCAAGGAAGGCCTCGATTTCGGCAGGGGTGCGGTGCTCGGTGACGGTGTAGCCGCCCGCCTCCTCGGCGAGCTTCCTCGCCTTGCGCCGCAGGGTCGAGCGGGTCTTGCCCGAGAACCGCCCCATATAGGCCTCGAAGCTCTGGTCCATCGTGATGTAGTGGCGGCGATAGTCCTGCCGCCCACCGACGATGGAGCCCGCAAAGCGCGCGGTGATCGCGGCGAGGCGCGCGGTCGGGGCGGAGAGCACCCGCACGCCGTCGCGTCCGCTTGCCGGGGCATCGGGCAGGGTGCCCGCCAGCACGTCCTCAAGGCTGAAGGCCCAGGTGGCAAGGCGGCGCGGCACGCTCAGCAGGCGGCGCGAGCCGAGGGTGAAGTCGATTGTCGTGCTGGCCATGCCGACTGCCGCCTCAAAGCGCGCCGTAGAGCGTGTTGGAGACCAGCTGCTCGGCCAGACGCCGCCCGGTGCGCATCGCGCTCGCAGGAAGCGGCTGCGCGGCCGTGCCGGATAGCCGCAGTACGGGCGGGGTCTCGGCATAGGTGCCGGTCGTGACGCCGCGCATGGTCGTCAGCGTCCTGATGAGCCCGGCGAAACGGCGGCGCACGATGTGGTTCACCGCCAGCTTGCGGCGGTTGATGAGTTCGAAGGAATGGCTCACCAGCGTGAAGCTGTCGCGGTCACTGTCGCGCGCGTGGCGGATCGCGCCGAGCATCTCGCTCAGGGTCAGTGCGGTGATCTGGGCATGGCGCAGGCCGCCGCCGATCGTGCCGATGCAGCCGACCGGCACTTCGAGCACCCCCATGTGGCCGATGGGATCGCGGACCTCGCTGCCCAAGCTGATCGCACAGGCGCTCGCGCCGACGAGCGCGGGGCAGTGGCTCGAATCGTAGCCGATCCCCATCACCGCCAGCGCGCGCAGCGTGTCGTCGTTGGCCCCGTAATTGCCGGCGCGAAAGGCGACAGGGGCGGGGGCTCCGGCGGCGATCAGCGTGGTTCGGGCATAGTCGAGGATCGCGCATTGCTCGTCGAAGGGGAAGTCGGCGAGGTTGTGGCCGGTCGCCTTGGAGGAAAGCGGATTGGCGCTTCCGGCGATGGCGAGCCATTCGGTGTGGCAGTGGAGCTGCACGTCCTGCCCGGCCGCAAGGATCGGCGCGACGATATCCTCGATGGCGGCAACGCCCCAAACCAGCGCAGGCATTGGATCGACGAAGAACACCGCCTTCTGCCCATGTTCGGCCAAAAGTCGCAGCTTGTGGGTGATACCCGCCGGTCCTTCCGGCGTGATGCAGGCGATTGAGCGGGCATAATTGTCCGCCCGGTCGACCGCGCCCGGCCCGGTATAGAGACCCGAGGAATACTCGGTGTCGATGGTGATGAACACGCGGGTCATGCAAGGCCGGGATAGCAGCCAAGGGTTAAGGCGGGGTGATGATGTTTCCTGCCGGTCAGATCCCGCCGAGGGTAAAACCGTGGCCGTGGTTGGCGAGCCCGTCGGCGAGGCTGTCGCAGCAGCCTTTCAGTGCTGCGGCCGAGGTCGAGCGGATGACGAAATTCGCCCCCACCCGGCCCTCGCGGAAGAAGGGGTAGGAGCCGATCTGGCAGCCCTCGTGCGCGGCCTCGACCTCGCGCAAAAGGGCGGCGACCTCGCTTTCGGCGACCCAGCATCCGATCGTCTCGCTGAGCAGCGGCGCGCCGCCTTCGAGCTGGCCGGTGAGCGCGTCGAGCATCCCGGCGGTGATGTGCGGGACGCCCGCCATCAGGAACAGGTTGCCCCGCCGGATGCCGGGTGCACCCGACATGCGGTTGGGGATCAGCTCCGATCCTTCGGGCACGCGGGCCATGCGCAGGCGCCCTTCGTTCAGTCCGCCGCGGGTTTCGTAATACCTCTCGAGCAGCGCGCGCGCCTCGGGGTGGATCACCACCGGCACCCCCAGCGCGGCGGCGACGGCATCGACGGTGATGTCGTCATGGGTCGGGCCGATCCCGCCGGTGGTGAACAGGTAATCGTAGGCGGCGCGCAGCGCGTTGACCGCCTCGACAATGCGGCTCTCCACATCAGGCACCACGCGCACCTCGGCAAGGCGGATGCCCTGCACCTGCAACCAGCTGGCGACCTGCGCGATGTTCTTGTCCTGCGTGCGGCCGGAAAGGATTTCGTCGCCTATGACGATCAGTCCGGCGGTCCAGATCTTGTCGGGAGAGGTCATGGGGAGGGATTAAAAGAGAAACCCGCCGATCCCAAGCCCATTTGTCATCCCCGCGCAGGCGGCAATGACAAGGGGGGCGCTATTCCGACAACCGGGTCGCTATTCCGCCGCTTCCAGCTGTTCCCGGCCGCGCCGGGCATCGGCCCCGCGCTTTGAGAAGGTCAGAATGCCGTCGGTCAGCGGATCCTCCTTCATGCGCTTCCTGTCGATCACGTATTCCTGGTTCAACCGCCAGGGATAGCTGACCGAATTCTTCGGCATGATGTGCTTGCCGCGCTGGATATAGCCGCTCGAAAAGTCGAACACGTCGTCCTCGATAATCGCCGCCTCGCCCTCGGGCGTCAGCACCGGGGTGGCGATTGCCGTGCCGGTGGCGCGCATATGTTCGAGCACGCGGCACACATAGTCCGAATTGATGTCCGCCCGCAGCGTCCAGCTAGCGTTGAGATAGCCGAACACCACCGCAAGGTTGGGCAGGTTCGAGAACATGCAGCCTTTGTAATAGAACCGCTTGTTGAACTTAACAGGTTCGCCATCGACGCTGATCGCGATCTTGCCCGCGACCGCGAGTTTCAGGCCGGTCGCGGTGACAACGATGTCGGCGGGCAGGAACTGCCCGTCGGTCAGCCGCACGCCGCCCTTCTCGAACTTTGCGATATGGCCGGTGACGACGCTTGCCTTGCCCGCCTTCATCGCGCGGAACAGGTCGTCGTCGGGGACAAGGCACAGGCGCTGTTCCCACGGGTTGTAGGGCGGGGTGAAGGCGGACTTGTCGTAATCCGGGCCGAGCGCCTTTTCGATCTTCTTGTAAAGCGCGTCCTTCACCTTCTGCGGGTTGTCGCGCGCCATCTTGAAGCTCTTGTCCTGGAACCAGATGTTCTTGAAGCGCGTGATTCGGTAGGCGAGCGGCCCGGGCAGGATGGCGCGCAGGAAATTGGCGATTCCATCCTTGGCGGGGCGCGAGAACATCCACGTCGGCGTGCGCTGGAGCATGGTGACATGGCCCGCATCGTGCGCCATCGATGGGACGATGGTGACCGCCGTCGCCCCCGATCCGATCACCACCACGTTCCTGCCCGTGTAGTCGACATCGTCGGGCCAGAACTGGGGGTGGAGCACCTGACCTTCGAAATCGCCGAAATCGAAACCCGGGTCATAGGGCTCGTCATAATCGTAATAGCCCGCGCCCAGATAGAGGAAGTTCGCCGTCATCCGGGTGCGCGACCCGTCGGCCTTTTCCATCTCGACGTGCCAACGCGCCTCATCGTGTCGGAAATCGGCGCTGATCACCTTGTGACCCAAGCGGATGTGCGGGCGGATGCCGCGCTCGTCGACGATCCGGTCGAGATACTCGAGAATCGCAGGCGCATCGGCGATCGACTTGTCGTGCCGCCACGGCTCGAAATCGAAGCCCAGCGTGTGCATGTCGCTGTCCGAGCGGATGCCGGGGTAGCGGAACAGGTCCCAGGTGCCCCCGAGATTGTCGCGCCGCTCGACGATGCAATAGCTGTGGTGCGGGGCCTTCATCCCCATGTGCGCGGCCATGCCGATGCCGGAAATGCCGGCGCCGACGATCAGCACGTCGAAATCGGGTGGTGATGCGAGCATGACGGGCCTCTCTCTCTCCCTTGTTGCGGTGGATGTAACCACAGGCCCCGGGCAAAAGCGAGTCTCGAATGGCAAATTGCAACCGATTACGCGCCTGAGGGCACCGGCTGCGACGCCAAGCAAGATTCTTATCGCTTCGGCCTGCGGCGAGACATCATTGCTGTGCCGCAACAGACTATGTGGTATTTTTGCTACTGTTCATCATAAGTTGCCTGCTACTCTTGCTAGGCGACAAGGCGCTGATAGGTTCCGGGCTAGCCCAAGACCGGCAACAAGACCGGCTGGAATGTGGAGAGAGGACACCCATGACGCGCAAGTTCGCAACCTTCGCCTGCGGTCTGATGGCCTGTAGCGCATTGACCACCCCCGCCTTCGCCCAGGACGAGGAGGCCGAGCCGCAGGCCACCCGAAACACCGACAACGTCATCATCGTGACCGCGACCCGGCGCGCGCAGGACGTGCAGGAGATTCCGCTCGCGGTGACCGCGATCTCGCCGCAGCAGCTCGAAGCCCAGCGCGTCATCAACATCCAGCAGATCTCGGCCCTCGCGCCCTCCTTCACCGCCAGCCAGGCGCAGCTCGCATCGGGTTCTGTGGTGCTGCGGGTGCGCGGCATCGGCACCACCTCGAACAACATCGGGTTTGAAAGCGCGGTCGGCATCTTCATCGACGGCGCTTACCAGTCGCGCCCCGGCGTCGCCTTGAGCGAGTTTGTCGATCTCGAGCGGGTCGAGGTGCTGCGCGGGCCGCAAGGCACGCTGTTTGGCCGCAACACCTCGGCCGGTGCGCTCAACATCACCACGGCGCGCCCGGATGTGTCCGAGTTCGGCGGCTTCGTGAACGCGGAACTGGCCAATTTCAACGAGCGTAGTCTGCAAGGCGCGATCAACCTGCCGATCATCAAGGACAACCTCGCGCTGCGGCTCACCGGGGCCTTCCGCCAGCGCGACGGCTTTCTCAGCGTGGTGGACCGCAACGGCGCGGTGCTGGGCGACACCAATGATCTCGATCAGTGGCTGGTGCGCGGCCAAATCGGCTGGGACACCGACAGCGGCTTGCGCGGGCGTATCATCGCCGACTATTCTAGGAGCACTGCAAGCTGCTGCGGCGCGGTCGAGCTGTTTCAGTCGCCGCTGGTCACCGGCGGGGCCTATGCCGCAGTCGGGCTGGGGCGCAATGGCGGCAATGGCCAGCCGTTCGTGGCGACCACCCCGTTCGATCAGGCCGGGTTCGAGAGGGTGATGCAAAACCGCGTGGTCTCGGCCAATTCGGTGCCCGAGGCCGATATCGACAATTACGGCGTGACCGGCGAAATCGAGTTTCCGGTGTCGGACAGTGCCGATCTCATCTTCATCGGCTCATGGCGCAAATATGAGAGCCTTGAGCGCTACGACACCGATTTTACCGGCCTCGACATCTTCAATGTCGACCGGCTCAATCTCGACCTCGAAACCTGGACCGCCGAACTGCGGCTGCAGGGCGAGGCCTGGGGCGGGCGGCTCAATTACATGATCGGCGGCTTCTTCTCGGATGAGGACATCGACCAGTCGGTCGGCTTCTCGCTCGGGCAGGATTTCGGCGAGAATGTCGGCGCGCTGCTGTTCGTGCCCACCGGCGGGGCGCTCGGCCCCAATCCGCTGACCCGCTTCACCGGGGTCGATCCGGCGGGCACCAGCAACACCAACCGTTTCCAGCAGGACGCGCAAAGCTATGCGCTGTTCACGCACAACACGCTCGAAGTGCTCGATGGCCTCGATCTGACACTGGGGGCGCGCTATTCGTGGGAGCGCAAGACCGGCGGCTTCTCCCAGACCGCGCTCAACAACCAGATTTGCCCGGGGGTGCTGCAAGCCTTGCCCGGCATCCCCGCGCCGCTCGCGCCGACCTTCATCGGGCTCGGCTGCTTCGGCTTTACCGCGCCGGTCGATCTGCCGCAGGCGGCGGTGCTGCCGCTGCCGCGCACCTTCCAGACCGAGTTTGATGACGAAGAACTGATCTACACCATCAATCTGGGCTACCGCGTGGCCGAAGGCGTGAATGTCTATGGCAGCTTCATGCATGGCTACAAGGCGGGCGGGATCAACCTCGATACCACCGCCGCGGTGGGCGGGGCCGATCCGCGCTTCCGCTCGGAAGAGGTCGATGCGTGGGAAATCGGCCTCAAGAGCCGCTTCCTTGACGATGCGGTGACGCTCAATCTTGCGGGCTTCTATATGGAGTTCACCGATTTTCAGGTGCTCGAGTTCACCGGCACCGCCTTCCAGACCTTCAACGTGCCGCGCGCGATCAGCCGAGGCATCGAAATTGAAAGCCTGGTGCGCCCCAATGACGAGTTGACCTTCAACATCGGGGCCACCGTGCTCGAGGCGAGTTACCCGGAGGACTGCGCTGGCAACGAGACGGCAGCGCAGGTGGTTTCGCTGTGCGGCTTTGATCTCACCAACGCCCCGCAGATCATCGCGCTGTTTGGCGGCAACTGGGAAAAGCCGATCACGGACCGGGTCTCGTTCTTCCTCAATGGCCAGGTCCGGGTGGAGAGCGATCAGCGCACCTCGACGCAGGCGATCGTGCCGCCCAGTGCGCCCCCCGGGGCGACACAGGCGCAGGTGCGCGCGCTGGCCGATGCTGCGCCGCTGATCGTGGCCGACGTGCAGGATGGACAGGCCTTCATCAACTTGCGCACCGGCCTCATCTTCAACGACGGGGCCTATGCGATCGAGGGCTGGGTGACGAACCTGACCGACGAGGTGGTGCGCGGGGTGACCTTCAACACCACGCTGCGCGGCGGCGGCGCGGCGAGCTCGCGTTCGGCCTTCGTCCTGCCGCCGCGGCAATATGGCGTGACGGTGCGCGCCCGGTTCTGAGCGGGATCGCGGCGCAAGCGATTGGCGACTGGCGAGGGCGCAGCCCCCCCCCCCC
>Ga0208370_100458_pt1 | contig 9659 bp, 11 predicted proteins | sample Subbio12Jun_QV11_FD_184822 | JGI IMG/M metagenome (GOLD analysis project Ga0208370, IMG submission 184822) | Serpentinite rock and fluid subsurface biosphere microbial communities from McLaughlin Reserve, California, USA -CR12Jun_QV11 (SPAdes) | ecosystem: Environmental > Terrestrial > Deep...
CCCGCCGATGGTCTGCGGCAGCACCACCAGCACGCCGAGGGGATGGGCCAGCGGCTCGTAATTGCCCAGATGGACGAGGCCGAACAGCAAGGTCGATCCCCACACGAACGTGCCGAAGTGCCGGATGAACCATGCGGGCACCGCGCGGTCGCGATGGCGGGTGCGGCTCCAGTGAACGAGGCCCGCGATCACCGTCCCCACTCCCGCCAGCGCCAGCGCCGCCGCCGTGTCGGGGCCGGTGAACAGGCTCGCCATGAACAACGCCAGCGCGGCAAGACCATAGAGCGCGAAACGCAGCGCCGCGATGCGTCCGCTCAGCCAGCCGCGGAACAGCAGCTCTTCCATCACCGGGGCGAATAGCAGCGAGAGGAAGCTGTCCTCGGCAAAGGTTATGTCCTCTCCGGCCGGATCGGGCAGGATGGGGACGAGGCCGTCCAGCGCCTCGCCGAGCCGCAGCGCGAGTTGCCCCAGCGCCAGATCGAGCGCGAGCAGCGTCAGCAGCGCGAGCGCCGCCGCCGGTCCCCATGCCATCGGCTGCGCCACGAACGTGGGGCGCAGCGCGAACCGGGCGGCATCGGCCAGCCGCTCGCGAAAGGGCATCGCGCCCGCCCTTGCATCGCCCGCGCCTGCCGGAGTAAGGCCCGCGCTCACATCCCCATCAATCCGGTGAAGTTCGTCCAATGGCAGGCCATTCCAAGTTCAAGAACATCATGCATCGCAAGGGCGCGCAGGACAAGAAACGTGCGGCGATGTTCTCCAAGCTTTCGCGCGAGATCACCGTGGCGGCCAAGATGGGCATGCCCGATCCCGACATGAACCCGCGCCTGCGCCTTGCGGTCAACGCGGCCAAGGCGCAGTCGATGCCCAAGGACAATATCCAGCGCGCGATCGACAAGGCTGCGCAGGCGGGCGGCGAGGACTATATGGAGATGCGCTACGAGGGCTATGGCCCGGGCGGCGTGGCGCTGATCGTCGAGGCGCTGACCGACAACCGTAACCGCACCGCCACCAACGTGCGCACCGCCTTTTCCAAGAACGGCGGGAACCTCGGCAGTGAAGGCTCGGTCAGCCACGGCTTTGAACGGCGCGGGCTGATCGAATACTCGGCGAGCGTCGGGGACGAGGAGACAGTGCTCGAAGCCGCCATCGAGGCGGGTGCGGAAGATGTCGAAAGCTCGGAGGATGGCCACACCATCTGGACCGCCGCCGATGCGCTCCACGGCGTTGCAGGCGAACTTGAAAAGGTGCTCGGCCCCGCCGACAACGTGAAGCTGGCGTGGAAGCCGGTGCTGAGTGTCGAGGTCAACGAGGAAGTCGCGGCCACGCTGCTGAAACTGATCGACACGCTCGATGACGATGACGACGTGCAGACCGTGTGGGGGAACTACGAAATCCCCGACGATGTCATGGAGAAGCTGGGCTGAAACGCTGGGAATGGCTGCTGGCGATCGCCCTTGGCAGCGCCTTCCTGCTGGCTGCGGCCTGGCGCATCGGGCTGACGGTGGGGCTGTGACGCGCCTGTGCTGATCCTCGGCCTCGACCCTTCGCTGTCATCGACCGGCTGGGGGGTGATCCGGGCCGAGGGCGCGCGCATCGCCCATATCGCCAACGGGCAGATCAGGACCGACCCGCAGGTTCCCATGGCCGAGCGGCTGGCGGCGTTGCACGAGGCCCTGGTGGCGGTGATCGCTGCGCACCGTCCTGCCCGCGCCGCTGCCGAAGAGATTTTCGTCAACAAGAACCCGCAGTCCACGCTCAAGCTCGCGCAGGCGCGCGGCGCGGTGCTGGCGGCGTGCGGGGCGGCGGGGCTTGCGGTCAACGAACACGCCGCGCGGCTGGTGAAGAAAGCCGTTACCGGCACCGGCGGAGCGGAAAAGGCGCAGGTCGCCGCGATGGTCAGGGTGCTGCTCCCCGGCGTCCCAATCTCGGGGAGTGATGCGGCCGATGCGCTTGCGGTCGCGATTGCCGATGCGCATCTCGTGCCCAGAACCTGAACGGAGACAGGCCATGATCCACCTTTACGGCATTCCCAACTGCGACACGGTCAAGAAGGCCCGCACGTGGCTGGACAAGCACGGTCTCGCCGCGACCTTCCACGATTACAAGAAGGAAGGTGCGGACGGCGAAAGGCTCGCCGCGTGGATCGCTGCGGCCGGGCTCGATGCGGTGGTGAACCGCAAGGGCACCACCTTCCGCGCGCTTGCCGAGGAGGACAAGGCCCGCGCCGCCGACAGTCACACGGCTGTCGCTTTGCTCGTCCAGCACCCGAGCATCATCAAGCGGCCCATCGCCGAGCATGCGGGCGGGGTGCTGGTGGGGTTCAAGGAGGAAGAATGGTCCGCAGCCTTGCTCTGATCGCCGCGCTGGCGCTGACCGTGCCCGACCCCGTCCTCGCCGCCGACCGCCCGATCATCATCGCCCATCGCGGCGCGAGCGGCGAGCGGCCCGAACACACGCTGGCCGCCTATGAGCTGGCGGTCGATCAGGGCGCGGACTTCATCGAGCCCGATCTCGTCGTGACCAAGGACCTCGTCCTTGTCGCGCGCCACGAAAACGAGCTGTCGGGCACCACCGACGTCGCCTCGCGGCCCGAGTTCGAAGGTCGGCGGCGCACCAAGACCATCGAGGGGATCACGCTCACCGGCTGGTTCACCGAGGATTTCACGCTGGCCGAACTGCGCACCCTGCGCGTGCGCGAGCGGGTTCCCGCGATCCGCCCGGCCAATGCGCGCTTCGACGGGCTCTACCAGATCCCCACCTTCGAGGAGATCGTGAAGCTCGCCCGCGCCAAGGAGGCGGAGACCGGGCGGACCATCGGCCTCTATCCCGAACTCAAGCACCCCACCGTGCTGCTCGAACAGGAAGGCATCGACAGCGTCGACCTGCTGGTGCGCGATCTCAGGCGCTTCGGGCTCGACACAGCGGATGCGCCGGTTTTCGTGCAAATCTTCGAGGTCCGCCCGCTCCAGCGGCTGAACAGGCTGATCGACACGCGGCTTGTCCTGCTGATCTCCAGCGAGGGCGGACCCTATGACGAACAGGGCCTGCGCTGGGCCGACATGATGACGCCCTCGGGGCTGGCGGACGTCGCGACCTATGCCGACGGCATCGGGCCGTTCCTCGGCCATGTCGTCACGCCGGAGGGCACGCCCACCGCGCTCGTCGGCGATGCCCACAGGGCGGGGCTCAAGGTGCATCCCTGGACCCTGCGCAAGGAGAACGGCTTTCTGCCCGATGCGATGCGCAGCCCCGGCGGGTCGGCGGCGGAGGGTGACTGGCGCAAGCTGTTCCGCGCCGCCATCGCCAGCGGAGCCGACGGGTTCTTCACCGACAATGTGAAGGAGCTGGCGGGGCTGCTGGGTGAGCGGTGAAACCGGCTTCGCGACGCGGGCAATCCGGCTCGGCGCGCGCATCGTGCTGTGGGGCCACACAGCGCTGTGGGCAGCGTTCGCCGTGGGAATGATCGTGCTGGCCTTCACCGATCAGGGCTCGCGCGAGAACGCGACCTTTCTTCAGGTTACGGCGGCCTCTTTTATCGTGGCCCTCGGAAGCCTCGGCGCGGCGCTGCTGCGCAGGTGGGGCGCGGCGCTGGCGCTGATCGGCGGCACGGCCTTCCTGCTCGCGTGGGTCGCCGGGAACAGCGGCCACGGCTACCGTCCGGCGGTCGCAGTGCTGCTCGGCCTTTTTGCCCTCGCCGCCTTCGCCGAGCGCCGCGTCCGGATCAGCGCGCCTCGGCGCTGATGATGAAGTTGAGCGCCATGTCGTCCGAAAGGTGCAGCCCCTTGCCCGGTCGCCATGCGATCCCGCGCTGCGCCGTCACCGCCAGGCCAGCATCGGCGAGCAGCGCCTCGAGCTCCTCGGGGGTGACGAAGTCCTCCCAGTGGTGTGTGCCCCTGGGAACATAGCCGACCGCTTCTGCCGCGCCGACCAGCAGAATCCGGCTGGCGGCGGTGCGGTTGGGCGTGGACATGACGAGGAGCCCGCCGGGTGCCAGCCGCGCCGCCACATCGCGCAGGAACGCCGCCTTGTCGGCGACATGCTCGATCACCTCGACGCAGGTCACAAGGTCGAAGGTGCCGATATCGAGCCCCGCAACCTCGCCTGCCATGTAGCGGATGTCGAGTTCAACCCCTTCGGCATGGGCCGCTGCCGCCGCGACATTCTCGGCCGCCGCGTCCACCCCGGTGACAGCAGCGCCGAGCCGCGCCAGAGGCTCGCACAGCAGCCCCGCGCCGCAGCCGATATCAAGCGCGGTCTTGCCCGCCAGCGGCCTCGCCGCGCGCGCCGCGTCCGGCCAATGCGCATCGATCGCGTCGCGCACAAAGGCGAGCCGCACCGGATTGACCTGGTGGAGCGAGGCCATCGGACCCTTGGGGTTCCACCAGTCGCGCGCCAGCTTTGCGAAAAAATCCGCCTCTTCGGGGCGAATGGTAACATTCGATACGTTTGCGTTTCCCATGAAGCCCTCCTAACAGCGCGCGCGGACACTCACCAGCGGGAGCATGACCCCTTGGCCAAAGAAGCACGGCGTATCGTGATGAAATTCGGCGGCACCTCGATGGCCGGGACGGAGCGCATCCGCCGCGTGGCCAACATCGTGCGTGCGCAGGCCGCCCGCGGCGATTCTGTCGCGGTGGTGGTGAGCGCGATGGCGGGCGAGACCGACCGGCTGGTCAATTTCTGTCGCGAGGCGAACCCGCTCTACGATCCGGCTGAATACGACGTGGTCGTCGCCAGCGGCGAACAGGTGACCAGCGGGCTGCTGGCGCTCACACTGCAAGCGCTGGGATGCAAGTCGCGCAGCTGGCTCGGCTGGCAATTGCCGATTCACACCATCGAAGCCCACGCCAAGGCGCGGGTCGAAGCGATCGATGCCGACGCGCTGATCGCCTCGATGGAGGCGGGCGAGATCGCGGTGATCCCCGGCTTTCAGGGCCTTTCTCAGGACAATCGCGTCACCACGCTCGGGCGCGGGGGGTCGGACACCTCGGCGGTGGCGGTCGCGGCGGCGATCAAGGCGGACCGCTGCGACATCTATACGGATGTCGACGGCGTCTACACCACCGACCCGCGCATCGTCGCCAAGGCGAAGAAGCAGAAGGCGGTGACCTACGAGGAAATGCTCGAACTCGCCAGCGTCGGGGCCAAGGTGCTCCAGACCCGCAGCGTCGGCCTTGCCATGAAGGAAGGCGTGCGGGTGCAGGTGCTATCGAGCTTCATCGGCGAAGGCGCGCCGCCTGCCGATGATCTGCCCGGGACAATGATCGTCTCGGACGAGGAAATGGACGAATTGGTGGAGAAGGGCCTGATGGAACGCCAGCTTGTGACCGGCATCGCGCATGACAAGAACGAGGCCAAGGTGATCCTCACCCGCGTGCCTGACCGGCCCGGCGCGGTGGCGAACATCTTCGAGCCGCTGGCTGCGGCCAGCATCAATGTCGACATGATCATCCAGAACGTCGGCCGCGACAAGGGCGAGACCGACGTGACCTTCACCGTGCCGCAGTCCGACCTCGCCCGCGCCCAGGCCCTGCTGGAGGATCGCCGCGACGCGATCGGCTTCAACCGCATCATCACCGACAGCAAGATCGCCAAGATCAGCGTCGTCGGCGTGGGCATGAAGAGCCACGCGGGGGTTGCAAGCTCGATGTTCCGCGCGCTGTCGGATCGCGGGATCAACATCCAGGCGATCTCGACCAGCGAGATCAAGATCAGCGTGATGATCGACGAGGACGAGACCGAACTGGCCGTGCGCGTGCTGCATACGGCTTACGGGCTGGATGCGGTTAGCTGATCGGCAGGCCAACCCGTCCCGCTTAACCAATTCAGGTAACTTCGTCTTAACCTTTGAGGCCGGAGTGTGCGCGCACCCATTTACGGGCGCGGAGTTGCACAGCATGGCCATCAAGGCGCATCTCGATCACCAGTCCCGCGCGGACGAAGGCGGGCGCACCGCTCCTCGACGGGCCCTGCGGCTCGAAACGACCGGCTTCGTCATGGGCGCGGGCGAGGCGAACGTGACGATCCACAATATCTCCTCGGCAGGCCTGCTGCTGGAGAGCGGATTGGACCTTGCGGTGGGCGAACAGCTTGCGCTCGACCTGCCCGAGGCGGGCGCGGTGATCGCGACGGTGGTATGGCGGTCCGACCGGCTCTACGGCTGCGCTTTCGCCGAGGCAATCGGCCCTGCGGCGCTGGCCGCCGCACAGCTTCAGGGCTTTGCGCCGGGCGTGCCGACCCGCCCGCTGAACCCCGCGCCTGTCGCCCCCCCGCAGGCCTTCGCGGGCGGCGATGCGCTCGGCACGCGGCTCAACCGGCTGCGGCGCGAGGCGGGGCTGACGCTCGCCGATGTCGCCGCCACGCTCGGGGTCAGCAAGCCCACCGTCTGGGCCTGGGAGAAGGGCAAGGCCCGCCCCCTGCCCGAACGGCTCGACGCGATCGCCGCCGCGCTGGGGGTCGATCCGGGCGCACTGTCGCTCGGGCCCGCCCCGCACGAGGTCGACGCGGTGATCGAGGAATGCCGCCATCGCATCGCCGAGGCTTGCGGCACTGCCCCGGCGGCGGTCCGGATCATGATAGAAATGTGATCCACTGCGGTTTCCGCGCCTAGAGCGTTTTCCACAGCCTCTGAATCGCGAGGGATTCCAGCGGGTTTAAAATTCTGATTCATCCTGCTGGCTGGGTCGGAGGCCAGCATGGATGGCCAGAGCTTTATCTCAAGATTTGCGTGACCGGGTCGTTGCAGCGACGGACGATGGTATGAGTTGCCGAGCAGCGGCGGCTCGTTTTGGGGTTGGCGTTGCTACGGCGGTTCGCTGGCGGCGAATGGCACGCGATCATGGTCGGGCGATTGCGGGCAAGCCGGGCGGCGATCAGCGCTCGTCGAAGACCGATATTCACGCTGACCGTATTACGGCGATGCTGGTCGAGAACGGCGATATCACGCTGGCGGAGATCCAGTCGGGCCTCGCCGCGCAAGGCGTTCACATCGGGATCGGGACACTGTGGCGGTTCTTTGATCGTCGCGGCATCACGCGCAAAAAAAGACTGGCCATGCTATCGAGCAGGACCGGCCCGACGTCCTGAGACAGCGCCAGCGCTGGTTCGATGGTCAGCTCGATCTTGATCCCGAGCGCCTGGTCTTCATCGACGAGACGTGGACCTCCACCAACATGACCCGCAGCCATGGCCGCTGCCCAAAAGGCGAGCGGCTGCGCATGGGCTTCCCGCACGGTCACCGCAAAACCACCACACTGGTGGCCGGCCTGCGCATGACCGGCATGGTCGCTCCAATGGTGCTCGACGGACCGATCAACGGCGACTGGTTCGAAGCCTACGTCACCAAGGTGCTGGTGCCCGAACTGCGCTGCGGTGACATCGTCATTATGGACAACCTATCGAGCCACAAGCGGGTCGCCGTGAAGGAGAAGATCGAGGCGGTTGGCGCCACCCTGCGCTTCCTCCCGCCCTACAGCCCGGACTTCAACCCAATCGAGAAGGCGTTCTCCCGGCTCAAGGCCATGCTCCGCAAGGCAGGCGAGCGCACCGTTCGCGGCCTATGGGACCTCATCGGAAGGCTCGTCGACATCTTCCAGCCAGACGAGTGCGCCAATTACTTCAGCTCATGCGGATATGATCCAGCATGATCGGAAAACGCTCTAGCCCAAGGGTTAACACGCTGGCGCGAAACTCAGTCCTCGAACAGTCCGCCCTGTCCGCCGGATGCTTCCCGGGGGGGAATCAGCTCGAGATGGGCCCAGCCGGCATCGTTGAGCATCCGCCCGCGCGCGGTCCGTGCGACGAGGCCGAGCTGGATCAGGTAGGGCTCGACCACCTCCTCGATGGTGTCGCGCGGTTCGGCAAGGCCCGCTGCGAGCGTCTCGATCCCGACGGGGCCGCCCTTGTAGAGGCGCGCGATCATGGTGAGGTAGCGGCGGTCCATCAGGTCGAGCCCGAGGCGGTCGATCTCCAGCCGGGTGAGCGCATCGTCCGCCACCGTGCGGGTGACGGTGGCGCTGCCCGCCACATCGGCAAAGTCGCGCACACGGCGCAGCAGGCGGCCTGCGACGCGCGGCGTCCCGCGTGACCGGCGGGCGATCTCGTGCGCGCCATCGGGCGCGATGGCGAGGCCCATCAGGCCCGCCGCACGGGTGACGACGCGCTCCAGCTCCTCGTGGGTGTAGAAATTGAGGCGGACGGGGATGCCGAACCGGTCGCGCAGCGGCGTGGTCAGCAAGCCCTGCCGCGTGGTCGCACCGATCAGGGTGAAGGGCGGCAGGTCGATGCGGACCGAACGCGCGCTCGGCCCCTCGCCGATGATGAGATCGAGCGCGCGGTCCTCCATCGCGGGATAGAGCACTTCCTCGACGTGCGGAGAGAGACGGTGGATCTCGTCGATGAACAGCACGTCATGCGGTTCGAGATTGGTAAGCAGGGCGGCCAAGTCCCCTGCCTTGGCGATGACGGGGCCGGAGGTGGCGCGGAAGCCCACGCCGAGCTCACCCGCGATGATCTGCGCCAGCGTGGTCTTGCCGAGGCCGGGGGGGCCGAAGAACAGCGTATGATCCATCGCCTCCCCCCGCGCGCGCGCGGCGGCGATGAAGACGGCAAGGTTCCCCTTGGCCGCCTCCTGCCCGACGAATTCGGCCAAGCGGCGCGGGCGCAGGGCAGCGTCCGGGTCGCCCGGTTGGCGGGTGGGGGAGTGGATTGGGGTGTGGAGGGGGTCAGTCATTGGATCCGGCAGCCTGTTGATCGGCTACCTTCTCTAGTTCGACTTCAAGTTTATCAACTGCGTCCGAGAGTCTTTGAAGATCGGCTTCTCGACGATCCATTGCATGCTCGAGTTTGACAAGCTCCGCCTCCTGCTCAAGAACGACTGCGGTCAAAACGCCAAAAACGAAAAAGATCATTGCAAATATCGTATGAATCCGGCCGACTCGTCCTAAGCGTTCAGCTCGATTGATTGATTGCTTTATCGCCGCTTCGTTAACTTCGTCTCGTTCGTCAATCGAGCCAACGTTTGTCCAATAAAGCCCCCAACGATGCATTTCTGCGATCATAGCCCGGTCAGACAATTGACCAAAAAAGGCCGCCAAAAAAGTATTTACAACACCGCCAAAGAAAATCCAGAACGAAGCAAAATTCGGCTGGTCAATAATATCGCCCTTGCCGAATATCGCCAGAATTGCGCCGCCATTCAGTGCGAACAATGACGCGATCATCCATCTGAATGCAGCCGAATGGTCGTCAATCAGTTTTCCTTTCGTTTGCTCTGCTGAGGACGCCTCGAATACTGCCAATCGGCGCATTGCGAGTATTCTTTTGTCCTCTACCTCTCCCATCACCCCGCCGCCTTCTTCAGCGCCACGCGAATTAGGTCGCCCTCGCTCGCCCCTTCGCCCAGTTCCTCCAAAGCACGGGCAACCGCCTGCGCCGCAATCGCAGGCTTGAAGCCGAGGTTCTCCAGCGCGCTCGCCGCGTCTGCGCCCTTGCTGCCTGCGGGGGCGACCGCGGCGCTCGGCGCGAAGCCGCCCGAGCCGCCCGGCCCAGAAGCAGGCATCGCGCCCGCCTTGTCCTTCAGCTCGTTGACGATCCGGCCCGCCAGCTTCGGCCCCACGCCCTGCGCGCGGGCGACCATCGCGGCGTCGCCCCGCCCGCAC
>Ga0208370_100459_pt1 | contig 9648 bp, 8 predicted proteins | sample Subbio12Jun_QV11_FD_184822 | JGI IMG/M metagenome (GOLD analysis project Ga0208370, IMG submission 184822) | Serpentinite rock and fluid subsurface biosphere microbial communities from McLaughlin Reserve, California, USA -CR12Jun_QV11 (SPAdes) | ecosystem: Environmental > Terrestrial > Deep...
CGTTGACGCTTGCAACGCGCTAAGGCAACGCACCTGACCAAGAGAGCCACAAGAGAGGAGCCCCCGCGTGTCCGCCAACATCGCCGAAATGGAACGCCGCCGCGAGGCCGCCCGGATGGGCGGCGGGGCCAAGCGCATCGCGGCCCAGCACGCCAAGGGCAAGCTGACCGCGCGCGAACGGCTCGACGTGTTGCTCGACGAAGGGAGCTTTGAAGAGGTGGACGCCTATGTCGAGCATGACTGCATCGACTTCGGCATGGAAACGCAGAAGATCCCCGGTGACGGGGTGGTCACCGGCAGCGGCACCATCAATGGCCGGTTGGTGTTCGTCTTCAGCCAGGACTTCACCGTGTTCGGCGGCTCGTTGTCGAAACGCCATGCGGAAAAGATCTGCAAGGTGATGGACATGGCGATGAAGGTCGGCGCGCCGGTGATCGGCCTCAACGATTCGGGGGGCGCGCGCATTCAGGAGGGCGTGGCGAGCCTTGGCGGCTATGCCGAGGTGTTCCAGAGGAACGTGCTGGCGAGCGGCGTGGTGCCGCAGATCAGCCTCATCATGGGGCCGTGCGCGGGCGGGGCGGTGTATTCGCCCGCCATGACCGACTTCATCTTCATGGTGAAGGATTCGAGCTACATGTTCGTCACCGGCCCCGATGTGGTGAAGACCGTCACCAACGAGGTCGTCACGCAGGAGGAGTTGGGCGGGGCGATCACCCACACCACCAAGACCTCGGTTGCCGATCTCGCCTACGAGAACGACATCGAGGCGCTCCTTGCGACCCGGCGGTTCGTGGACTTCCTCCCGCTGTCAAACCGCGAGGCGGTGCCCGAACTGCCCACCGCCGATCCGTGGGACCGGCTGGAGATGAGCCTCGACACGCTGATCCCCGATAACGCCAACCAGCCTTACGACATGCACGAAGTCATCACCAAGGTGCTGGACGAGGGCGATTTCTTCGAGATCCAGCCGGCCCACGCTGGCAACATCATCTGCGGTTTCGGCCGGGTGGAGGGCCGCACCGTGGGCGTGGTGGCGAACCAGCCGATGGTGCTGGCGGGCGTGCTCGACATCAATTCCTCCAAGAAAGCCGCGCGCTTCGTGCGCTTCTGCGATGCCTTCGAGATCCCGATCATCACCTTCGTCGACGTCCCCGGCTTCCTCCCCGGCACCGCGCAGGAACTGGGCGGAATCATCAAGCACGGCGCGAAACTGCTGTTCGCCTATGCCGAGGCGACTGTGCCCAAGATCACCGTCATCACCCGCAAGGCATACGGCGGGGCCTATGACGTGATGGCATCGAAGCACCTGCGCGGCGATTTGAACTACGCCTGGCCTACGGCGGAAATTGCGGTGATGGGCGCCAAGGGCGCGGTGGAGATCATCTTCCGGCAGGAAAAGGGCGACCCCGCCAAGATCGCCGAGCGGACCAGGGAATACGAAGACCGCTTCGCCAACCCCTTCGTCGCGGCAAGCCGAGGCTATATCGACGAGGTGATCCACCCGCACTCGACCCGCAAGCGGATTGCGCTGGGGCTAAGGAAGCTGCGGACGAAGAGCTTGGAGAACCCGTGGAAGAAGCATGACAATATTCCGCTGTGAGCATGACTGAAACATTAGAATTTTAAGCGTTTTCAGTGGTGAGAATTGTGCTTGTGTGTGTGCCATTTTTGGCGGGCATATATGCGGGCGCGAAGGCTGCTGATCGTTGGAATAAATGGGCAGGCTGGGTGGCTGGTATTCTAGTGTGCTTAGCAGTTTATGCTTTCTTCTTTCCGGTTATCGAATTGCTTCAAGATAAAATTTGCCGGATCGAGCCCTTAATGGAAGACTGCTACTGAGGCGCATGAGACTTCAACCCGATAGGACCATCACGCCATAACCACTTTCGTCACCCTGAACTTGTTTCAGGGTCCATCCTGCCCCAAGCTCCGGCGGAGCGGGCCGAAGAATGGATGCTGAAACAAGTTCAGCATGACGGGATTTGAGAGAGGATTGAGCCAGTGAAGCTGGGAAGACTGAACCACATCGGGGTCGCCACGCCCTCCATCGCGGACTCGATCGCCTTTTACCGCGACATCATGGGCGCGACCAAGATCCACACGCCGTTCGATCTTGAGGAGCAGGGCGTGAAGGTCTGCTTCGTCGACACGCCCGGCGCGGATGGGGCGATGAACGGGACGCAGATCGAGTTGATCGAGCCGCTGGGGGAAAACTCCACCCTCGCAGGCTTCCTCGCCAAGAACCCCTTGGGCGGGCAGCATCACCTGTGCTTCGAGGTGCCCGATATCGCCGAGGCCCGCGCCGAGTTCGAGGAACAGGGCAAGCGCATTCTCGGCCCCACCCGGATCGGCGCGCATGGCACCCCTATCTTTTTCGTCCATCCCAAGGCCATGGGCGGCATGCTTACCGAGATCATGGAGACGCCCAAAGAAGGCACCCACTGGTCGAATTGATATCGTCGTCGCCCCAGCCAAAGCGGGGGCCAAGGGCGATCCGAGATGCCAGCTTTTGCTGGCATGACGAAAAATCGGAGAGAAACGAGAATGTCCTACGAAACCATCCGCGTGGACCGCGAAGGCCCGCTGCTCACCATCACCCTCAATCGCCCCGAGCGCCTCAATGCCATGCCCCCACAGATGGCGGACGAGTTGGGGCAGGCCTTCTATGATCTGAGCGATGCACGCGCGGTGCTGATAACCGGCGAAGGCAAGGGCTTCTGTTCGGGCGCGGATTTGTCCGCGCGGGGCGCAGGCAGCGCGCTCGGCAGCAAGGGCGGCAGCCACGAAGCATTGAACAATCATTACAACCCCGCAATCAGCCAGCTGGTCCGCGCGAGCGTGCCGGTGATCTGCGCGGTCAACGGCCCGGCGGCCGGCGTGGGGTGCAGCCTCGCGCTGGCGGCGGATTTCACCATTGCGGCCAAGAGCGCCTACTTCCTCCAGGCCTTCGTCAATATCGGCCTCGTGCCCGATGGCGGATCGACCTGGCTGCTCGCCCGCGCCATCGGCCGCGCGCGCGCGACGCGGATGATGATGCTGGGCGAGAAGATTTCCGGCGAACAGGCCGAGGCATGGGGCCTCATCTACAGTTGCGTCGATGATGCCGATCTGATGAGCGAGGCCCGCGCGCTGGCCGAGAAGCTGGCAAACGGCCCGACCGTCGCCTACGCCCAGATGAAGCGCAACATCGCGATTGCGCTTGATCAGAGCCTCCAGATGGTGCTGCTTGCCGAGGCCGAGGGCCAGCGCATCGCCGGTGCCACCAAGGACGCGAGGGAGGGCGGCATGGCCTTCCTCCAGAAGCGCAAAGCGGAATTCAGGGGGGAGTAAGCCTTCCCCTTTTCGTCACCCCATCGCAAGCTGGGGCCTGGGGCGGCAAAAGATGCCAGCTACCGCTGGCACGACGATTTTGCTTTGGAAGAGTGATGACCGACAAACCGACCCTGTCCGACTGGAACGCCCTTTCCGCCAATGAGGTGAAGGGCCGTGATCTGACCTGGCACACGCCCGAAGGTTTCGCGATCAAGCCGCTGTATACGGCTGAAGATCATGCCGCCTTCGATCCGGGCCTCCCCGGCTTTGCACCCTTCACCCGGGGCGTGAAGGCGAGCATGTATGCGGGCCGCCCATGGACGATCCGGCAATATGCAGGCTTCTCGACTGCCGAGGAATCGAACGCCTTCTACCGCCGCAATCTGGCGATGGGGCAGAAGGGGCTGTCGGTCGCCTTCGACCTTGCCACCCATCGCGGTTACGACAGCGATCACCCGCGCGTGGTCGGCGATGTCGGCAAGGCGGGGGTGGCGATCGACACGGTCGCGGACATGGAGATCCTGTTCGACCAGATCCCGCTCGATTCCATGAGCGTTTCCATGACGATGAACGGCGCGGTGATCCCGGTGCTGGCCTTCTTCATCGTCGCGGCGGAACGTCAGGGGGTGAGCCAGGACAAACTCGACGGGACCATCCAGAACGACATCCTCAAGGAGTTCATGGTCCGCAACACCTATATCTACCCGCCCGAACCTTCGATGCGGATTATCTCCGACATCATCGCATACACATCGGCCAACATGCCGAAATTCAACTCGATTTCGATCAGCGGCTACCACATGCACGAGGCCGGGGCGACGGCGGTGCAGGAGCTTGCCTTCACCATCGCCGACGGCAAGGAATATGCGCAGCGGGCGATGGCGGCGGGGCTCGATATCGACGCCTTCGCGGGCCGCCTCAGCTTCTTCTTCGGCATCGGCATGAACTTCTTCATGGAGATCGCCAAGCTGCGCGCCGCGCGCACCTTGTGGTGGCGGGTGATGGACGGGCTAGGGGCGAAGGACGAACGCTCCAAAATGCTGCGCACCCACTGCCAGACCTCCGGCGTGTCGCTGCAAGAGCAGGATCCTTATAACAACGTCATCCGCACCACCATCGAGGCGCTGGCGGCGGTGCTGGGCGGCACCCAGTCGCTCCACACCAATGCGCTTGATGAAGCGATCGCGCTGCCGACCGATTTCAGTGCCCGCATCGCGCGCAACACCCAGCTGGTGCTGCAAGAGGAAAGCGGGATCTGCAATGTCGTCGATCCGCTCGGCGGCTCGCATTACATCGAGGCGCTGACCTCCACGCTCGTCGATGAAGCGTGGAAGCTGATCGAGCAGGTCGACGCGGCAGGCGGCATGACTGCCTTCGTCGCCACCGGCGCGCCCAAGGCGGCGATTGAACGCGCGGCGGCGGAAAAGCAGACCAAGGTCGACAAGGGCGAGACGGTAATCGTCGGCGTCAACAAGTATCGCAAGGAAAGCGAGGACGCGCTCGAAACGCTGGAAGTCGACAACCAGAAGGTGCGTAGCGGCCAGATCGCGCGCCTCGCCAAGGTGCGCGAGGGCCGCGACGAAGCGGCCTGCCGTGCGGCGCTCAGCGCGCTGACCGAGGGCTGCAAGAGCGGCGCGAACCTGCTTGCGCTGGCCGTGGACGCCGCGCGCCACGATGCGACGCTGGGCGAGATTTCCTCGGCGATGGAAGAGGTCTTCGGCCGCCACGATGCGACACCCGCGCCGGTCAGCGGGGTTTATGCCAGCGCCTATGAATTCGACCGCCGCTGGGCGCAGGTGACGGACGGCGTGGAGGTCGTGGGCCGCCGCCTCGGCCGCCGCCCCCGCATCATGATCGCCAAGATGGGCCAGGACGGCCACGATCGCGGCGCGAACGTGATCGCCAGCGCCTTTTCCGACATGGGCTTCGATGTGATCTCCGGCCCGCTGTTTCAGACCCCGCAGGAATCGGCCGCGATGGCGCTTGAACACGGCGTCGACGTGGTCGGCGCGTCGAGCCTCGCAGCGGGCCACAAGACCCTGATCCCCGAACTGATCCGGCTTTTGCGCGAGGCCGGGCGCGGTGATATCAAGGTGACGGCGGGCGGCGTGATCCCCCCGCAGGACTATGATTATTTGCGCGAGGCAGGGGTGCAGGGGATCTACGGCCCCGGCTCCAATGTGGTCGAGTGCGCGGCGGATATTCTGGTGCTGCTCGGCCACAACATGCCGCCACTGGGCGAGGGGCTGGACGAGGCGGCGGAGTAACGCCTCGTCACACCCTCTTGCCGTCACCCTGAACTTGTTTCAGGGTCCATCCCGCACCACGAGGCGCAGCTCGAAAGGACAGATGGATGCTGAAACAAGTTCAGCATGACGAGAGTGGGACCGACGAGCGCGTGCTCGACGTGCGCTTCGATAACGCCAGCCTGATCGTTGATCTGTTGGACGGGCGGACAATTGCCGAGCCGCTGGCATGGTATCCGAGGTTGCTCCATGCGACGCCGCAGCAGCGCGCGCGGTGGGAGAAGGCAGGGGCGGGCTATGGTATCCACTGGCCCGAAATAGACGAAGACCTCAGCACCGAAGGGCTGTTGGGCGGTGCGCCTGCGCCGAGGGTGGTATTGGATTAGAAAGTGATTTTTCTGCGCTTGGTTGGGATTGGTCTGCTCGTCCTCGTGGGCAGCGCGTGTTGGCTGGCTGTCTTCAACTTGCCGCTGATGATGTTTTCCCAGCTTGGTTTTTGTGAAAGTGCCGCAGAGCTATCGAAGCCAAATCCCGATTGCCCAGAACCAATTTGGTATTGGATCGGAAATGCTAGCGTTCCCTTGCTTCTGGCGGTTGCCGGGATTCGGAAGGGCCGCAGAATTGTGAAAGAGCAAAGCTAAGTGGCACCCATTGAACACCCCCGCACCGACTGGACCCGCGCCGAAATCGCAGGGCTCTTCGACCTGCCCTTCACCGAACTGCTGTTTCAGGCCGCCAGCGTCCACCGCGCATACCACCCCGCGACCGAGGTGCAGCTCTGCACCCTGCTCAGCATCAAGACCGGCGGGTGTCCGGAGGATTGCGGCTATTGCTCGCAGTCGGTGCACGCCGACAGCGGGGTTGAGGCCACGAAACTGATGGACGTGCAGGCCGTGCTCCAGCGCGCGGCGCAGGCCAAGGATGCGGGCTCGCAGCGGTTCTGCATGGGCGCGGCGTGGCGCAACCCCAAGGACCGCGACATGCCCGCGATTGTCGAGATCGTGAAGGGCGTGCGCGCGATGGGGCTTGAGACCTGCATGACGCTGGGGATGCTCGAACCGCATCAAGCAGAAATGCTCGCCGAGGCAGGCCTCGATTACTACAACCACAATATTGACAGCAGCCCCGAATACTACGAGCGCGTTATCTCCACCCGCGATTTCCAGTGCCGCCTCGATACGCTCGACCACGTGCGCAAGGCCGGGATCAATGTGTGCAGCGGCGGGATCGTCGGCATGGGCGAGACGCGCGAGGACCGGGTGGGTTTCATCCACACCCTCGCCACCCTGCCGCAGCACCCGGAAAGCGTGCCGGTCAACGCGCTGGTGCCGGTCAAGGGCACGGTGCTGGGCAATATGCTGGCCGACACGCCGCTCGCCAAGATCGACGATATCGAGTTCGTGCGCACGGTGGCGGTCGCCCGCATCACCATGCCTCGCTCGATGGTGCGGCTCTCGGCCGGGCGCGAATCCATGTCCGAAGCGATGCAGGCCCTGTGCTTCCTCGCGGGCGCGAATTCGATCTTCACCGGCGACAAGCTGCTGACCGCGCCCAATGCGGGCGACGACAAGGACGGCGCGCTGTTCGCCAAGCTGGGCCTCACCGCATTGAAGGGCGAGGAACCCGCGCGGGCCTGCAAGGCGGCGGTGGTGGCGGGGTGAGGCCTGCTTGACCCTCGGCTTCTCGGTCGACAGCCTGCTCCCCAAGGCGCGCGGGGGCGGGCAGCTCAGAATGGGGCTGGTAAGGCTCAAGGAGGATGAATGGCTCCAGCCCGCGCCCGATCTGGCGGCGCGGGCGGCGGGGTTTGCGGCGTGGCGGGAGGGGGTGCAGCTCACGCCGGAGGTGGACGCGCCAGGCCGCGAACTCGCCGCCATGCTGGGGGTCGCAGGCGCACTGCCTGAAGCTGCGCTGGCGGTCCATGAAGACCTGTGCCTGCTGACGAAACGCGACGGCGAGGACGTCTACCGCCTGATCGGCGCGGCGGTGGCCTGGCCCTCGGAGTGGCACCCTTCCGAGAAGATCGGCCTGCCTCTGCGCGCCCTCCACGCGCCGATTGCGGGCTACGAGGAACAGCTCGCGAGCGGCGTCGACCGCTTCATGGCAACGCTGCGCCCTGGCCCCATCTATGGGCGGTGCAACTGGTTCATCGCCGCCACCGCAGAACGTCGCTGGCTCCCCAGCCGCCCGCCCGCCGAGGCCTTCGCCCATGTCACCCCCGACAACGCGGGCGAGACCCTGTTCGTGCGCTCCGAACGCCAGACGCTGCGCCGCCTGCCGCAAACGCACGCGATCCTGTTCGGCATCGGCATCTATGTAGAACCGCTTGGGCGTCTCTCCCCCGCCAACGTCGCCATGCTGGGCAAGGCGGTGCAGACCCTCGTCAGCGGCGAAGGTGACCGCCGCGGCGCGTCGGCCTATGCTGCCAGCCTCAGCGCCTTTGCCGAAAGGAACACGTCATGACCGCCGGTTTCGTCCTTTACCTCCTGGCCCAATCCGCGCAGCCGCCCGTGCCGTCGTGGAATTGCGCCGATCCGCAGGTGCAGATGGAGATGAACTGGTGCGCAGGGCAGGACTACCAGGCTGCCGATGCCGCGCTGAACGCGCAGTGGGCCATCACCGCTGAAGTGATGAAGAAGCGCGATGCCGACTGGGCCGCACTCGGTTCGTCCGACAAGCGCCCGGGCTTTTTCCGGAGCCTGCTTGACGGCCAGCGCGGCTGGCTGCGCTACCGCGATGCCCATTGCCGGGTGGACGGCTACGCGGCGCGCATTGGGAGCCTTGAGCCGTTTCTCGCCGCGACCTGCAAGGCGCGCCTGACCCGCCTGCGCACCGCCGAGCTCAGGGAACTGGTCGAGGTGCCCGGCTGACAGCGCAAATCCGCTAGCTTGCCTGCCACGCCATCCCTCGGCATAGCTTCCGGCCATAACGGCACTCCTTGAAGAGAGGTTCACCGCCCTTGTTCTCCAAAATCCTGATTGCCAACCGCGGCGAGATCGCCTGCCGGGTCATTACCACCGCGCGGAAAATGGGGATCGCAACCGTCGCGGTCTATTCCGACGCTGACGCCCGCGCGCCCTTTGTGGCGATGGCCGACGAGGCGGTGCATATCGGCCCGTCGCCCGCAGCCGAATCCTATCTTGTCGCCGACAGGATCATTGCTGCCTGCAAGCAGACCGGCGCCGAGGCTGTCCACCCCGGCTACGGGTTTCTGTCCGAACGCACCTCCTTTGCCGAGGCGCTTGCCAGCGAAGGCATTGTCTTCATCGGCCCGCCGGTAGGCGCGATTGCGGCGATGGGGGACAAGATCGAGAGCAAGAAGCTCGCCAAGCAGGCGGGCGTGAATGTCGTCCCCGGCTTCGTCGGCGAGATCGAGGATACCGAGCACGCGGTGCGCATCGCCGACGAGATCGGCTATCCGGTGATGATGAAGGCGTCGGCAGGCGGCGGGGGCAAGGGGATGCGCCTTGCCTATTCCGAGGCCGACGTGCGCGAAGGCTTTGAAAGCGTGAAGCGCGAGGGGCTGAACTCCTTCGGCGACGACCGGGTGTTCATCGAGAAGTTCATCCTCAACCCGCGCCACATCGAGATCCAGATCCTCGGCGACCAGCATGGCAACATCCTCTATCTGAACGAGCGCGAATGCTCGATCCAGCGTCGCCACCAGAAGGTGGTCGAGGAAGCGCCGTCGCCTTTCGTGACGCCCAAGATGCGGCGCGCGATGGGCGAGCAGTGCGTCGCTCTGGCGCGCGCGGTGGGGTATTACAGCGCGGGCACGGTCGAACTGATCGTCTCCGGCGCGGACCCGACGGGGGAGAGCTTCTACTTCCTCGAAATGAACACCCGGCTTCAGGTTGAACACCCTGTCACCGAGGCGATCACCGGCATCGATCTGGTCGAACAGATGATCCGCGTGGCGGCGGGCGAGAAACTGAGCCTGACGCAGGACGATATCGGGATCGACGGCTGGGCGATCGAAAACCGCGTCTATGCCGAAGATCCTTATCGCGGGTTTCTCCCCTCGACCGGGCGGTTGGTGCATTACGCCCCGCCACAAGCTGATTTTCGCCAAGGCCCGTATCCCCCCGCCGCG
>Ga0208370_100464_pt1 | contig 9572 bp, 8 predicted proteins | sample Subbio12Jun_QV11_FD_184822 | JGI IMG/M metagenome (GOLD analysis project Ga0208370, IMG submission 184822) | Serpentinite rock and fluid subsurface biosphere microbial communities from McLaughlin Reserve, California, USA -CR12Jun_QV11 (SPAdes) | ecosystem: Environmental > Terrestrial > Deep...
CGGCGGCGGTGACGATCCGTTCGATCCGCGCCTGCGCCGCATCGAGCCGTTGCTGGCAGGCCGCACGCAGAGCCTCGCCGCGTTCGTAGAGGGTGATCGACTGGTCGAGCGGCACGTCGCCGCGCTCGAGCGCCTGCACGATCTGTTCCAGCGCGGCCAGCGCCTGCTCGAAGCTCATGGCGGATATGTCCGGCGCTGCCGCCGCCGGTGATGAAGTGCCCTCGTCCATGGGCGCGAGCATTGACGGGGCGTGCGGGCGCGGTCAAGGCTGGCAGTGACGGGCGGATCAACCAGCACAGGATAAACGGACAGATGTTGAAGTGGATCATCGCCTATGGCGTGGCGGCGGTGTCGTTTCTGGCGCTCGACGCGATTTGGTTGCGCTGGGCCTCGGTCAATCTCTACAAGCCGGTGATCGGCGAGATCATGGCGAAGGATTTCAATCTGCCCGCAGCGGTCGCCTTCTACCTGATCTACATCGCCGGGATCACCTGGTTCGCGATCCGCCCGGGGATCGAGAGCGGCACGGTGCAGGCCGCAATGCTCAACGGTATCCTGCTCGGGGCGCTGTGCTATGCGACCTTCGACCTCACCAACCAGGCGGTGATGAAGGTCTGGGCGACGCATATCAGCGTGCTTGACATACTGTGGGGCGCTTTCGTTACCGGCGCGGCAAGTTCGATCGCCTGCTGGGCTGTGCTGAGGTTCGCCCCTGCCACGTCCGCCGCCGCCGGCTGAGATGTTCATCGGCCACTTCGCCCCGGCCTTCATCGCGGCCGCGGTGAGCCCGGATCGGCCCCGTCTGGGCACGATGTTCGTGGCCGCGCAGCTGATCGACTGGGGGTTCTTCACCTTGGCCCTCGTCGGGATCGAAGCGATGCGGATCGATCCCGAGGCGAGCGTGATGGTGCCTTTCGATCTTTATCACATGCCCTATACCCACAGCCTGCTGGGCGCGGCGATCTGGGCGGGTGCGTTTTTCGGCGTGGTGGCGATCCGGCAGCGCGATGTGCGGCTGGGGGCCTTGGCGGGGCTGGTGGTCCTGTCGCACTGGCTGCTCGATTTCGTCGTCCACGTTCCTGATCTGACGCTCGACGGGACGCCGCCGAGGCTCGGCCTCGGCCTGTGGAACCTGCCGTGGATCGCGATACCGCTGGAACTGGGTATGACCGCCGGTGCGCTCGCCTTCTACGTGCGCCGCACCCGCGGTCCGGCGGGGCCGCCGTTGGTGCTGGCCGGCGTGATGCTATTGTTCCAGCTGGTCAGCTGGTTCGCCCCCCATCCCGGCAGCGCGGGGCCGTTCCTCTACATCCAGGCGCTGGTCGCCTTCGGGGCGCTGACGGCGGTTGCCGCGTGGGTGGGCGAGAATCGCTGGTTCAGGAAACGCGGCGGCTTGGCGATGCAGGACAGGTGATCTAGGGGGCCTGCCCAAGGAGTCCCCATATGAGCGCCATAACCCCCGAAATCGTCGAGAACCACGGCCTTTCCCCCGAGGAATATGCGCGCGTCCTTTCGGCGCTCGGCCGCGAGCCCAACCTTGTCGAACTCGGCATCTTCTCGGTGATGTGGTCCGAGCATTGCAGCTACAAGTCCTCGCGCATCCATCTGAAGAAGCTGCCGACCGAGGCCCCCTGGGTGATTTGCGGCCCCGGCGAGAATGCGGGCGTCATCGACATTGGCGACGGTCAGGCGGCGATCTTCAAGATGGAGAGCCACAACCACCCCTCCTATATCGAGCCCTATCAAGGGGCTGCCACAGGCGTTGGCGGCATCCTGCGCGATGTCTTCACCATGGGCGCGCGGCCCATCGCCAATGCCAATGCGCTGCGCTTCGGGCGACCCGAGCACCCCCGGATGAAGCATCTGGTGCAAGGCGTCGTCGCAGGCATCGGCGGCTATGGCAATTGCGTCGGCGTGCCCACGGTGGCGGGGGAGACCAACTTTCACCCGGCCTATGACGGCAATATCCTTGTGAACGCCATGACCGTGGGCGTCGCCGATGCCGACAAGATCTTCTACTCGGCGGCGAGCGGCGTCGGCAATCCGATTGTCTATGTCGGCTCCAAGACCGGGCGGGACGGCATCCACGGGGCCACCATGGCCTCGGCCGACTTCGGCGAGGACGCCGCCGCCAAGCGCCCCACGGTGCAGGTCGGCGATCCCTTCACCGAGAAGCTCTTGATCGAAGCCTGCCTCGAACTGATGGCGACCGACGCCATTGTCGCGATCCAGGACATGGGCGCGGCGGGGCTCACCTCCTCCAGCGTCGAGATGGCCTCCAAGGGCGGCGCGGGCATCCGGCTCGACATGAACCGCGTGCCCTGCCGCGAGACCGGCATGACGCCCTATGAGATGATGCTCTCCGAAAGCCAGGAGCGGATGCTGATGGTGCTCAAGCCCGGCCGCGAGGCTGAGGCCGAGGCGATCTTCCGCAAATGGGAGCTGGATTTCGCGGTGATCGGCGAAGTCACCGACACCGGGCGGATGGTGCTCGAATGGAACGGCGCGGTGGTGTGCGACATCCCGCTGGCCCCGCTCGCCGATGAGGCCCCGCTCTATGACCGACCCTATCTGAGCCGCGAGGACTACGCCGCCTGGGCCGGGGTGAAGCCGCTCGGCGAAGTGCCCGCAAGCGATGACATCGCCGCCGACCTGCTGGCACTGATCGCCTCGCCCGATCTCGCCTCGCGCCGCTGGATTGCCGAACAGTATGATTCGCAGGTCGGCGCGGACACGCTCCAGACCGGCGGCGATGCGGGCGTGGTGCGGGTGCACGGCACGGGCAAGGCGCTCGCGATCACCACCGATTGCACCCCGCGCTATGTCTTTGCCGATCCCTATGAGGGCGGCAAGCAGGCCATCGCCGAGGCCTATCGCAACCTGTGCGCCGTCGGCGCGCGGCCGCTGGCGGTGACCAACTGCCTCAATTTCGCCAACCCGCAGCGGCCCGAGATCATGGCGCAGATCGTCCACGCGCTCGGTGGCATGGCCGAGGCCTGCCGCGCGCTCGATTTCCCCATCGTGAGCGGCAATGTCAGCCTCTACAACGAGAGCAAGGCCACCGGCGGCGGCAGCGCGATCCTCCCCACCCCGGCCATCGGCGGCGTCGGCATCATCACCGATCTTGCCCGGATGATGACGATGCACTTCAAACACACAGGCGATACGATCTATCTCGTCGGGCCGGAGTTCTGGGCAAAGCCCGATCCCACCCGCTCGCACCTCGGCCGCTCGCTGTGGCTGCACGTGGTCAAGGGCATGGAGGCAGGCCGCACCCCGCCCACCGACCTGGTGGTGGAGCGCAATGCGGGCGCGATCATTCACGAGCTGATCGCCGATGGGCTGGTCAATGCGGTGCATGATCTCTCCGACGGCGGCCTTGCGGTCGCTCTGGCGGAAATGGCGCTGGCCGGAAACATCGGTGCCGAGCTTGAACCCGCGAACCCCGCCTATACCCCCGCACAATGGTGGTTCGGCGAGGATCAGGGCCGCTATCTCGTGACCGTGCCCGATGTCGCGGCGCTCAACACGGCGCTGGCCAAGGGCACCCGCGACGACGAAACCGCGCAGATCGGTTTCCAGCGCATTGGCACGGTCGGCGGCGACAGCCTGCTCGGCGTGCCGCTGGCGGAGCTGCGCGCCGCGCACGCGCGGTTCTTCGAGGAGTGGATGGAGGGCTGAAAGCCTCAGCGAATTCCGGCACCTGCAGGGATTTCAGGCGATTGCAGCCCGGTCGCACGAGACCCCCGCGCGCACGGGGGCTTTCACGCAAGGTCAGGCTGCCTTCGCCGCCGCGCTGCCGAGCGTCAGTTCCTCTCTGAGGATCCCTTCACCAGCAAGGATCGCAAGGCACTGGCGGTAGATTTCGGGTTTGCCGATCCCGAGCCGCGCGCGCGCCACGCCGATATCCTCGCGCATCAGCGCGGCGATATCCTGATGCGCGATCTTGGCGGCGGCCCGCCCGAGGCGGCGGCCTTCCCTGATCGCGCCGAAGACTGGGGCCTTGGTGCCGCTCACCTTCCTGATCTGGCGCGCGCCGGCATAGGCGATGAACAGCAACCCGCCATTGTGGTTCTGCTCGTAGCTGAAGGCTAGCAGGCTCGCCTCGCCCAGCGCGTCGCGGCCATAGCCGGTGAGCACGTGGAACAGATCATGCGTGTCGCGAAGGCGATCAAAATACCACTGGGTCTGGTCCTTCGGCAGTCTTTCGGGCGGGGCCCACTTGTAGCTTTCCGCCACCAGCCCCGCCGCCGAAAGCCCCTCGCGCTTCATGAAGGCGATGTAATGCGCCGCCACCGTGTCGGGCCCGCAATCGGCCCAGCGCGCGTGATCGTCCAGCATGGCGGGGATATCCAGGCCCTCGCGCATGAAACGCTGGCCCTCTTGCGACCGGATGAAGGCGTGCGCCTGAGCATGGCTCCTCTTGCCCTTGGTCGCCTCAATGATGTGGAACACCTGCTCGGTGTCCTCCTTGTCCTCAACCAGCTTGCCGAAGTGGTGCAGCACCTTGAAAGGACGAAAGCCCGAGGTCTTGCGGTCAGGGGCAACCAGAGGAAGATCGGTGACAGCCATCATGTAACGTCCTTGGCGCGATTCGCGAATTGGGCTTGCGCGATACTACTTACACGAGTGTCAGTTAATAGTCCACTCCCGGCGTAGACCGAGGCACCGCGCTGCCGGACGAAGGCATTCGGCATCCTGCCCCCGTCGCCGCCCAAGAAGCCGCTGGCGCAGACCGTCAACTGACCGTGAGACGCCTCAGGCGGCGAGCAGATCGGGCGCGGCCGACCTCGTGCCCGACAGAAGATCGTAAGGGTCGATCCCCTCGGCCCCCCAGACCCGATGACATTCGCGATATTGCGTCGGCTGCGGGATGCGCAAACTTTCGCGCACCGCATCGAGCGGGCGTTCGAGCAGCTGGCGGATCGGCTGCGCCATCAACGGCGGCGCGCCCTTGCCGGTGCGATGCGCCTGCCGCACTGCGCCAAAGACCGGGGCCTTGCTGCCCTTGACCATCCGGGCGATGTTGGCCGCGCCCGCATAGCCGATCAGGAGGTGGCCCTGGCTCGGCGACTGGCCGTGGGTGAACAGCAGCACGCACTGCTCGCCCAGCGCGTCGCGGCCATAGCCGGTGAGCACGTGGAACAGGTCGTGGGTGTCGCGCGAACGGTTGATAAACCACTCGACAAGGTCCGGATACCCGAGGCGTCCGGCGCGGTCGTATTCTGCCACCAGACCGGCGGCGGTCAGGCCCTCGGCCTCCATGAAATCGCAATAGGCATGTGCAAGCGAGCCTGTGGGCGTGCGGCGCAGCGCCGCGTGATCGTCAAGAATTTCAGGCAGCGACGGCTCGGTGCGGCGCAGGTAGGCCCCGTGATCGGACAGGGTCAGAGCACGCGCGCGCTCCATGAAACTATTCGACGGCAGCGACTCGAAGATCCTGAAAACCAGCGCCGTGTCTTCCTTGTCCTTCATCAGCGCGCGGAACGCCCGCACCGCTCGCAGCGGGCGATAGCGCGCCGCCGGACGGTCGGGGTGCAGCAGCACCGTGCCATCTTCGGCGAACATCCGGGTATAGGCATCACGATCGGTTCGGGGCATGGTCGTGCAATCCTTGAAGCGCGGGCCATCATAGCCAACGCTTGCTTACACGAGTGTAAATAGATGATTCGGCTCGCCAACGAAACCGTTTATGTGCGGCTCGTCTGCGCGCCGCGCCTTCAAGCCTCGCGCCATTGCCCGCGCGGAATGCCGAGCAGCCTCAGCACCGCCGTCAGATCGCCCGCATCGACCCGCCCGTTGGCGGCATCGCGCGCCTTGGGCTTGGCGCGATAGGCAAAGCCGTAGGTCGCCGCCTCGATCATCGGGATATCGTTCGCACCGTCGCCCGTGGCAAGGCTGTGCACCCCCGCGCCCAGACCCGCCGCTTCCTCGGCGAGCACCGCTGCCTTGACCGCAGAATCGGTGATCGGCCCGACAAGCCCGCCGGTGAGCTTCCCGCCCGCGACGCCGAGCCGGTTGCCGACCACGCGGTGGAAACCCAGCATCTTGGCAACCGGATCCGCGAAGTGATGGAAGCCGCCCGTCACCAATATGGTGCGGGTGCCCAGCGCCGCGAGCGTCGCCACCAGCGTTCTTGCTCCTGGTGTGGCGGTGATGCGTTCGGCGAGGCAGGCGTGGATCGCGCTTTCCTCAAGCCCCGCCAGCAGCGCCACGCGCTCGCGCAGGGCGGCCTCGAAATCGAGTTCGCCCTGCATCGCGCGCTCGGTGATCGCGGCAATCTGCGGCTTGATCCCGGCATAGTCGGCCAGCTCATCGATGCATTCCTGCCCGATCATGGTGGAATCCATGTCCGAGACGAACAGCGCGGGGACTTCGATGGCATCTTGCGCCACCAGCATGGCAGGCGCCGCGAAGGTGGCATCGATCGCCGCCAGCACGGCCGCCGGATCGCCGACTTCGATATGAAGTTCGAGCACCCCGTCCTCGCCCGCAGGCATCGCCGCTGCCGTCAGCGGCGCCCCGGCCCCGGCCAGCGCGCGCGACAGCGCATCGAGACGCGTTTCACATTCACTCGTCTCTGCTATCAGCCGCGCAATGAGCATGTCCGTCACTCCTGAAAACCCGCTTGCGCTCATCGCAGGGCCGACCGCCAGCGGCAAGAGCGCGATCGCGCTTGCGCTCGCCCATCGTCTCGCCGCCGATGGTCGGCGTGCGGTGATCGTCAATGCCGATAGCGCGCAGGTCTATGCCGACCTGCAAATCCTTTCGGCACGCCCGTCCGAGGCGGAGATGGAGGGTATCGAGCACCGGTTGTTCGGCGCGTGGGACGGCAGCGAGGCCTGTTCCGCCGCCCTTTGGGCGAACCGTGCCAAGGCCGAGATCGCCGAAATCCATGCCGCAGGCTGCGTGCCAATTCTGGTCGGGGGCACGGGGCTTTACCTCAAGGTGCTGCTCGAAGGGATTGCCCCGATCCCCGATATCGACCCCGCCGTGCGCGCGCAGGTGCGGGCGATGGAACCGGCCGCCGCCTGGAAGCTGCTCCAGATTGAGGATCCGGAGCGCGCCGCGATGCTCGACCCCGGTGACAGCCAACGCATCGCGCGCGCGCTCGAGGTCAAGCGTTCGACCGGCGTGACGCTCGGCGACTGGCAGCTGGCCAAGGCGGGCGGGATCGCCGAAGAGGTGACGCTCCATCCCCTGATCGTCGAGCCCGAGCGCCAGTGGGTCTATGACCGCTGCGACGCGCGCTTCGAGGCGATGCTGGATCAGGGCGCGATCGCCGAGGTCGAGACTCTGCTCGCGCGCGGGCTCGATCCCGAACTGCCGGTGATGCGCGCCATCGGCGTGCCGGAGATCGCAGCCTGGCTCGCAGGGGAAATCGAGGCCGACGAGGTGGTCGCTTCGGGCAGCCAGGCGACCCGCAACTACGCCAAGCGTCAGTTCACCTGGTTCCGGCGGCAACCGCCCCCCGAATGGCCGCGCTCCCATCCCAACTGGGAATCCGAAAATATCGACATTGAGGCTGTTTTTGCATCATTGTTACAAAAATAAGCCTTGACTTATCAGATTATGACGATTAGCGCCAAAGGAACTCGGCCCGATGCGCACCCCCCCTGCGTCGGGCCGGTTTTCTTATCGACACCCGCAATGATGGAGTTCCCCGTGCCCGGTCAGCCGGCCCTCGCCTCTTCGGACAATCCCGCCTCCATGAGCGGTGCGGCGATCCTCGTGCAGAGCCTGGTCGAACAGGGTGTGGAGTTCGTCTTCGGCTATCCCGGCGGCGCGGTCTTGCCGATCTATGACGAATTGTTCGGCGATGAACGCATTCGTCACATCCTCGTCCGCCACGAGGCAGGGGCCGCCCATGCGGCCGAAGGCTATGCCCGCGCCACCGGCAAGCCGGGCGTGGTGCTCGTCACTTCCGGCCCGGGCGCGACCAACGCCATCACCGGCATCGCCGACGCCTGGATGGATTCGATCCCGCTTGTCGTCATCACCGGCCAGGTGCCGACGGCGCTGATCGGGACGGACGCCTTCCAAGAAGCGGACACCATCGGCATCACCCGCCATTGCACCAAGCACAACTACCTTGTGAAAGACCCGGCCGATCTGGCCGCGACGATCCGGGAGGCTTTCCTGATCGCCACCACCGGCAGGCCCGGCCCGGTGGTGATCGACATTCCCAAGAACGTGCAGATCGCGGTGCCGTCGGAGCGCCGGGCGCTGGTGCGTCCCGGATCGCATCGCTACGCACCCCAGACCGTCGCCCCGGCGGATCAGATCATCGAGGCGATCGAGATGATCGCAGGCGCGCGCCGCCCGATCTTCTACACCGGCGGCGGGGTCATCAATTCCGGCCCCGAGGCAAGCGCGCTGCTGCGCCGGTTTCAGGACATCACCGGCGCGCCTGTCACTTCGACCCTGATGGGCCTCGGCGCCTTCCCCTCGCGCCACCCCGACTGGCTCGGGATGCTGGGGATGCACGGCACTTACGAAGCCAACATGGCGATGAACCAGTGCGATGTGATGGTGTGCATCGGCGCGCGTTTCGATGATCGGGTGACGGGCAGGCTCGATGCCTTCTCGCCGAACTCGAAGAAGATCCACATCGACATCGACCGCTCCTCGATCAACAAGACCGTGCCGGTCGATCTCGGGATTGTCGGCGATTGCGGGACGGTACTGGCGCAGCTCATCGAGGCGTGGGGCACGCGGCAGCCGCAAAACCTCGGCGAATGGAAGGCGCGGATCGCGGGCTGGCGCGCGCGCGAATGCCTTGCTTATCCCGAACGCTCGACGAAGAACCCAGGCATGATCATGCCGCAGAAGGCGGTCGAGCGGCTCTATGCCCTCACCCGCGCGCGCAAGCCGATCATCACCACCGAGGTCGGCCAGCACCAGATGTGGGCGGCGCAGTATTTCGGTTTCGAGGACCCGAACAAGTGGCTGACCAGCGGCGGCCTCGGCACGATGGGCTATGGCCTGCCCGCCGCGATCGGCGCGCAGCTCGGCCACCCCGACGCGCTGGTGATCGACATCGCGGGCGAGGCCAGCATCCAGATGAACATCCAGGAACTCGGCACCGCCTCGCAATACCGCCTGCCGGTCAAGATCTTCATCCTCAACAACGAATACATGGGCATGGTCCGCCAGTGGCAGGAACTGACTTATGAGAGCCGCTATTCGAACTCCTACTCCGACAGCCTCCCCGATTTCGTGAAGCTTGCCGAGGCCTATGGCTGGAAGGGCATCCGCATCACCGAGGAGCGCGATCTGGACGACGGCATCATGCGGATGCTCGACCATCCCGGCCCGGTGATCGTCGATTGCCTTGTGGCGCAGGACGCCAATTGCCTGCCGATGATCCCCTCGGGCGCGGCGCATACCGAGATGCTGCTCTACGGCGACAAGGTCGACGGCACGATGGACGACGAAGCCAAGGCGCTAGTGTGATGGAGTTTTCAATAATCGCGCTCGCCGCAGCCATCATTTGGCTTGTGACGCTTGGTATCAGAGACCTGCGCCGTGGGGCTTTTGCGTGGGGAGTGGCTAGCCTCGTGGTAGCCGCC